>Ga0302320_10013851_pt1 | contig 16759 bp, 15 predicted proteins | sample Bog_T0_3_FD_202130 | JGI IMG/M metagenome (GOLD analysis project Ga0302320, IMG submission 202130) | Peat permafrost microbial communities from Stordalen Mire near Abisko, Sweden - Bog_T0_3 | ecosystem: Environmental > Terrestrial > Soil > Wetlands > Peat | place: Sweden: Abisko, Stordalen Mire... | reverse complement strand
TCGAGTGCGTCCCCCCATTCGATGACGTGGGTAAGCAGCATCACGGTCAGTCCGAGCAAGCCAACCAGTGTCGCGTCAATCTTGGTATAGAGAGCGGTGGCCCACAGCACGAGCATCCCGAAGAAAACGCAAACGAGAACGACTTCTTTACGGGTGATCGGTCCGAGTTTCTTTAATTCGTCCACCGCAAACTGCTTGGCCTGGGGCGTCTTCTTCAACTCGGGCGGATAGTAGTAGTAAAGAAATAAGGGAATAAGGATGAGCGAGGCAAGACCGGGAACAATGCCTGCCAGAGCCCAGGTCGCCCAACTGATTTCAATTCCCAGCGCCTTTCGCGCAAAGTCGGCGATGAGCACATTGGCCACCATCGCCGTCATAAACATCCCTGACGTAACGCAGCCCGCAAAGTAAGAACACATGATGAGAAACGATCCGATGCGTCTCGCGGTTGGGCCGGGGTGCGAGTCGAAGGAAACGATCAGGCTTCGCACGATGGGGAACATGATTCCGCCGGTCCTGGCCGTGTTCGAGGGTAGAGCCGGCGATAGGATCAGGTCGGTTGCGGATAACACGTAGGATAGTTTCAGCGAACTGTCGCCAAACGCACGCGTCAGCACCAGAGCGATCCTTCGCCCAAGTCCGGTCTTCAGGAAGCCTCTGGCAAACAGAAACGCAATGAAGACGAGCCAGGGAGTGGGGTTCCCCCAGGCGGAGAGAGCTTCCTTCAATGTCAGCAGTTTGACGAAGACCGCGAAGACCGTACTCATCAGAATTACGGCTGCCATTGGGAACGGGGTCAGCATCAGTCCCAACACGGTCCCGACAAACAAGGCAAAGAAGTGCCACGCCAACACCGTAAGGCCCGCCGGAACCGGCATAAACCACAAGATCACTGAGGCCAGAAGACAGACAATGGCCCTGGCTCCCTTGCTTTGGAGCAGGGAGGGCGGTTTGGGTTTGCCGGGCATGGTGCTCGCCGCAGACGGAAGGACTTGCGGCTCAGAAGTTGAAGTCGGCATTAGTGATTCCCATTGATTCGAACTGGCTGGATCAGACAAGAGTAGTATGGAGCGGAATCATTGCCAAGTGAAATCGCCCGGACGACCAACCATCGCGAGCCTTCTGCTAATGACCAGGATTTTTCTGCATTGACGTGTCCGGTTTCTCGGCATATCTATGTATTTATATTTATTAGAGGCTGACTTCCATGTTCCTGCGCTCATTCGCAGTCTTTCTGCTTTTCGTCGCCAACACCACGCTTGCCAGCGCAAAGAGCGATCCGTGGGTAGAGGTGCGCACTCCTCGTTTCATCGTCGTCACGGATTCCAGCGAACGGCAGGCGCGCCAGGTGGCTGAACAGTTTGAGCGTATGCGCACCGCTTTCCACCGAAGGTTCCCCGGCGCGCAAGTCGATGCCGAATCCCCAATCATTGTCTTGGCGATCCGCGATTCCAAGAATTTCCGCGCGCTCGAACCGGAGGTTTACTTAGCCAAGGGCGCGGTCGAACTCGGCGGTCTGTTTGCACGCTCAAACGAGAAGAACTATGTCCTGCTGCGGTTGAATGCTGAGGGTGAGCATCCTTACGCCGCGGTGTACCACGAGTATGTGCACTTCATCTTCAGTCATGGTGGACAGTGGCTACCCACGTGGCTCAATGAAGGCCTGGCCGAGTTTTACCAGACGATGGAAATTCGCGACAAGGAAGTGGAAATTGGCGAACCCGATATTAACAATATTCGCTTTCTCCGCCGCAACCGCCTGCTCCCGCTCGAAACCTTGTTCGCCGTCGATCAGAACTCTCCTTACTACCACGAAGACAACAAGGCCAACATTTTCTACGCCGAGGCGTGGGCTCTCACTCACTATCTCGAAATCCGTGCCCTGCACGATAAAGTTGATCCCATCTTGCGGTATGTCGATCTCGTCAATAACAAGGTCGATCCAGTTACTGCCGCTACCACGGCTTTCGGCAATCTCCGCGCCTTGGAGAAGAGTCTCAACGTTTACCTTGAACAGCCGAGCCTGACCTTCCTGACCAATCGCGGTGCGATTGAGGTTGACAAATCTGCATTCAAGACGCGGACGCTCACCCCCATTGAGTCGGATGCCGTAGAGGCCGACTTCCTCGCCTATGTGCAGCGCGTGAAAGACTCGCGCGAATTGCTGGACCGCATCCTGAAACAGGCTCCAGACAACGCCTCCGCCCACGAGACGATGGGCCTGCTCGCCACCCGCGAAGGCAAGTGGCAGGATGCCGCGGATGCCTATGAACTTGCCGCTAAGTTCGACCCGCAGAACTATTTGATTCACTATTCTTATGCGATTGCCGCGATAAGGGCGGGTGGCTTCGCAAATCGCGGTGCGCAGATCGAGGCCAGCCTACGCGCTGCTACTACGCTCAACCCCGACTTCGCTCCGGCACTGGACCAGCTAGCGGCCTTTTACGTCCAGCAAGGTCGCCATTTGGACGAAGCCTACAAACTCGAACTACGGGCGGTTCAACTGGATCCCCGTAACGTCTTCTATCGTATGAATGGAGCGAGTCTCCTGGTGCGGATGCAGCGTCCCGATGACGCCTTGGCGGTATTGCAGACCGCTGCCCAGATGGCTACCGATCCCGCGCAACTCGCTTCGATTCAGAATCGGAAGGAGGGAATCGAGCGATTCCGCGCTCAGATGGAACAGCGCATCCTGCAACACGGCACCGGCGCCGGGCAAGTTCGAACTACCGAAAGGCTCGATGTCGTTGAAGAGCAGTCCGAAGCTGACCCGCAGCCCGTTGCTGACGCTGAACCCGTCCACGGTCCCCGCCGCACCGCCATCGGAACCCTCAGCGATGTGCAATGCTCCTCGCCTTCCACCATGCAATTGAAGCTGGCAGGCGGAGCAAAACCGTTATCGCTGCGGACCCGGAACTATTTCAAGGTCGCCTATTCCGCCGTAAACTTTACGCCGTCCGCGAACTTGAATCCCTGTACAGATCTGGAGAAGAAGACCGCGAAAGTAGAGTACTTTGAAAGCCCAACCAGCTCCGCCGAGGGCCAGATCGTCTCCATCGAACTCAGGAAGTAGCAAAGTGCCACAACGTTAGAGAGCCGAGGGTACCTCATCCTAGCGTCATGCTTCTTTGCGCTGGGGAGGGGGCTTTGATCTTGGTTCTGCTCTCGTCCCGCAGGCCTCTTGACCTTGTTAGAATAGGGGTTAAAGGTTCTCCGCCCTGCCCATGGCTTTTTCTGAAAATTACGATGTCGCCGTAGTTGGAGCCGGACATGCCGGCTGCGAAGCTGCCATGGCCGCCGCGCGCATGGGATTGCGCACCGCTCTCTTCACCCTCAACTCCGACCTCATCGCGCAGATGAGTTGCAATCCTGCCGTCGGAGGCATCGCCAAGGGACACATTGTTCGCGAGATCGATGCGCTCGGCGGCATCATGGCCGAAGTCACCGACGCCGTGGGCATTCAGTTTCGGCTGCTCAATACATCGCGCGGGCCTGCCGTCTGGTCGCCGCGCGCGCAGTGCGACAAGCAGGCGTACCGCATCAAGATGCGCGCGCTTCTCGAATCCCAGCCTAATCTCCAAGTGAAGCAGGCCGAGGTCGCCGAGCTGCTGGTTTCAGATGGCGCTGAAGGTGATTCGCGCCGCGTCGAGGGCCTGCGCTTGCGCGACGGTCGCACGGTTTCCGCCCACGCCGTCGTCATCACGACCGGAACCTTTTTGAACGGCCTCATCCACTGCGGCGAGCAGATCTATCCTGCCGGACGCAGCGGCGAGCCGGCATCGGTTCTGCTTGGCGAAAACCTCAAGGCTCTCGGCTTCCGCCATTGCCGTCTCAAGACCGGGACTCCACCCCGGCTGGACGGACGCACTATAGATTTCTCGCGCTTTAAGCCGCAGCCGGGCGATGCCGATCCCACGCCCTTCAGCTTCCGTACCGGAAAAATCACGCAGCCCCAGGTTAACTGTTACATCGCCTACACCACGGCGGAGACTCATCGCATCATTCGCGAGAACGTCCACCGCTCGCCCATGTACAGCGGACAGATTCACTCCACCGGGCCGCGCTACTGCCCGTCAATCGAAGACAAGATCGTCAAGTTTCCGGACAAGGAAACCCATCAGCTCTACCTTGAGCCCGAGGGCCTGAACACGCATGAAATTTATCTCAATGGCATGAGCACCTCGCTGCCAGTTGAGGTTCAGCTCGCGATACTCGCCTCGATCCCTGGCCTCGAGAAGGCCGAAATGCTGCGCCCGGGCTACGCTATCGAGTACGATGCCATCGACCCTACCGAGCTTGAGCGAACCCTCGAAACCCGGAAGGTCCGCGGCCTCTACCTCGGCGGACAAATCAACGGCACCAGCGGTTACGAGGAAGCCGCCTGCCAGGGCCTGATGGCCGGAATCAACGCCGCCCTCGCCATCAAAGGTGAACCGCCTCTTATTCTCAATCGCACCGAGGCCTACACTGCCATCCTCATCGACGATCTCATCAGCAAGGGAACCATCGAGCCTTACCGCATGTTCACCTCGCGCGCCGAGTTCCGTCTGCATCTCCGCATTGACAACGCCGACCGGCGCCTCACTCCGCATGGACGCCGCATCGGCCTTATCGGCGACGAAGCTTGGCACAACTTTGAGGCCAAGCAGGAACGGATGGCGCATCTGCGCACTCAGCTTGAAACCCAGCGCATCCCATCCGGGTGGGAAAATCCGGGTGGCCCATTCAAGCCCTCAGTTGGCTTGAGTGGGGCAGTTGACGTTGCTTTTGGCTTCCCCGCGTCCCTGGCCGAAAAGCTCGGGCCATCCTCTGTCGCCGGACAGACTTGGGCGCAACTACTCCGCCGCCCCGAGGTCACTATCGACGACCTCTCACCGATCTGTCGCCAGCTTGCCCCGGAATTCTTTGTTCATGGCGGCCTTGAAGCCCTGGCCGATGACGGGCATCTCCCATCGGCCATCTGGGTCGAGCTCAAGTCGGTTGAGACCGAGGTTAAGTATGTGGGCTATCTCCTGCAGCAGGAGAAGGCAATCGAGCGTCTCAAGAAAGCCGAGACCAAGACTATTCCGGATTGGTTTGACTACGCCTCCATCAGCGGGCTGTCGCGCGAGATGAAGGAGAAGCTCACTCGGCTTCGTCCACAAACCATCGGACAGGCATCGCGCTTGCCCGGCGTCACTCCTGCCGCCGTCGCCCTGCTCAACGTGTACATCGAAATCCAGTCGCGCCAGCGCAAACAGGCTGACGCTCTGGGATCGGCCTCTTAATTTCCAGCAGATACGGCGGTCGGATCCCCGGTATGGTGGTCCTCGATCTGAAAGCGCAGAAAGTCATGTATCGCTTTCAGTGCTTCGGGATTGGTCGCCCGGATGCGTACCCTGCCGCCTTCCGGTTCCTGTTCAAAGTTGTAGCGAATGTCGGCGTGTTTTTCCTTCATTACCGCAGCACCGGGCGGCACCTGGTCATGCACGAACATAGGGATGGAAAAATCGCCGTCGGAGAACATCTTCGCGATATGCCCCAGGTGCATGCGAATTGCCTGTATGTTTTCAGAATCTTTGTTGTCGTTGACCACTACCTCGATGGCGCCACCGTCCGCGTACAAGCGGAAGTGGTGAGTGGTTTTATCATGAGGAAACCCCATCCTCTCATCGCCGTGTTTCTCTACATCGGCCTGATGCTGCGGCATCCCCTTCATGTGCTCTTGGTGCATCGGACACGACTCCATGTCTTGATCGGAGTGCTGCGCCGCTCCTTGCATGTGGTCTTTGTGCATCGGGCAAGACTTCATATCTTGATCGGCTTGATCTGAAGTCCCCTGCATGTGCTCTTTATGCATAGGGCAGGACTGCATATCGTGAGTCATGTCTTGAGCTGACAATTGCAGCCCGAAAAATAGGAGGAATGCGACGGTTGCCGTTCTTGCGGTGATCGTATTCATGATTTTCCTTTTTCTCAGAATTGTTTCGCGCGCGCCTCAGAGCGGCTCACCGAGTGCGTCGAGACGAGCTGGCCCTGTGTCAACCTGTGATCAAAGTCATAGCGAATTCCCCATCCGGGTACTTAGTCTATGAATGGAAGGCTGTAATTTCCTCCACAGAATACTCATGCCTGATCATGTTCATAGCAAAGTAATGCCCTTGTCTGACCTGCCTGACCGGCTCTCTGGCGAACCCAATGCGATTAGCAACAAGCAAGTGCTCCGCACCGCACCCGACCATTCGCAGCGCATCCGCCTGATCGTGCAGAGCATGTTCATTCTGCTCAATGTTTTTCTCTGCGTGCAGTTCTACTTCTTCGTCCGTTTCTTTGAGACCAATGGCGTCGGGGCTCACGTCTCGCGCCCTTCCGGTGTAGATGGTTGGCTACCCATTGCCGGATTCATGAATTTACGGTATTTCGCCGCCACCGGCCATATTCCCGCGATTCATCCTGCGGCCATGGTGCTGTTTCTCATCTTCGTCACCATGAGCGTGCTGCTGAAACGCGCCTTCTGCGCCTGGCTCTGCCCGGTCGGCACGCTTTCGGAATACCTATGGAAGGCGGGCCGCAAGCTACTCGGACGCAACCTGGTGCTTCCGCGCTGGTTGGATGTGCCATTGCGTTCGATCAAATATTTACTGATGGCGTTTTTCGTCTTCGTCATCGGCGGCATGAGCGGCGCTGCCCTTGAAGATTTTATGACGCAGCCATACGGCATTCTCGCCGACGTCAAAATGCTGCTTTTCTTTCTGCACATGAGTTCCTTGGCGTTGGCCGTTATCGCCATCCTCGCGCTGCTTTCGGTACTGGTGAAGAATTTCTGGTGCCGCTATGCCTGTCCCTACGGCGCGGTAATGTCCGTCGCTTCGCTAGTCAGCCCTTTCGCGATTCGCCGCGATGAACGGAGCTGCATTGGATGCGGCAAGTGCGCCCAGGCGTGCCCCCAAGACATCCCCGTTGACCGCCTCATGCATGTCCGCTCCGCTGAGTGTACTGCCTGCCTGGAGTGCGTCGCCAGTTGTGCAACCGGGAGCGCGCTGCAGTTTGCGCTTCCTCCGCGTGCGGCAACAACTGGCGCCCAGCGCTGGGGCGGACGCACCCTGCAGCCCATCGGCGCCGCTTTTATCATCGCGGCACTCTTCTTCGGAGGCGTCTCGCTCGCCCGCGTCACGCACCACTGGCAGACCGATGTGTCCGATGACGTCTACCGTCAGCTTATCCCGCGCGTAGACGAGCAGAGCCACCCCGGCTTTTAGATGAGACATATATCGACATATGTGAATATATTGAAATATCGGCGCCGAATTGAACATTTTCGTTAATAGCGGCAGCGAGAAGCCCACATGTGGTCCGACACCTTCCGCGCCGCTTCTGGGGTTATGGCCATCAAACCCCCATCGGAGTCATCGAAGTTCGTATCCGGTCTGCAGTCCTTGCGCGAGGCACGGTGCGCTGGCCGCTGTTGGCTCCGGCTCGCATTGGTTTATCCTGTTTGGCATGGAAGCCTCGGCCCTGCGTGAATTGCTAGCGCGCTTTATCCCTGCCGGTGAATTGGATGATGCCCTACTAGCATCCATTCAGATTCATCTCGATCTCCTCATTCGATGGAATCAGCGCATAAATCTGACCGCCGTGCGCTCCCCAGAGGAGATGGTGTTGCGGCACTTTGGCGAGTCGCTCTTCGCGGCCCGGCAACTCTTCCCCAGGGATAGCACGCGGGATGTCTTCGATCTCGGCAGTGGGGCTGGGTTCCCCGGGCTACCTTTGAAGTATTGGGCCCCGCAGCTTCGGCTTACCCTGATCGAGGGCCATGGCAAGAAGGCGACATTCCTTCGCGAGGTCGGTCGTGCTCTCCAGCTTCCGGACGTAACGGTTCTAAATGCCCGCGCGGAGTCCTGTTCCGGGCGGGCCAGCCTTGTTACCATGCGAGCGGTGGAGAAATTCGACCTGGCCTTGGTTGCCGGCTCGAAGCTGCTTGCCCCTGGCGGCAGCCTAGCGGTTCTCATCGGCGAAGCCCAGCGTGAGCGTGCTCTCGCCATTCTTCCCGCTGGCGATAGCGCCGCCGTCCGCCTGCCATCCTCCGATCAGCGTATTTTGCTGACGTGGAAGTCTCTCGTATAGTTCCACGTGGAACATTGACCCGTTTTGCCGCTCCCGCGTTCCACGTGGAACATTTCTCAAAGTTCTGCACAGCTTTTCTCACTTATCCACCGAATTCACAGACCCGCACAGCCCATCCCCATTGCCCCCCGCGGCCGGACCCTTTAACCTCAACCTTATCCACATCGGCAACTGCCGCCTTTTCTCCTCGGTTGCCCGGAGCCACTATGTCGCGGGTCATTGCCATCGCCAATCAAAAAGGCGGAGTAGGGAAGACCACAACCAGCATCAACCTCGCCGCCAGTTTCGCCTCCAGCGGTATCCGAACCCTGCTCGTCGACTGCGACCCGCAATCGAACTCCAGCTCCGGCCTCGGACTTCTCAAGGATGCCGAACGCCCTGGAACCTATCAATTGCTCATGGGGGACGCCGAAGCCGCCGAACTCGTCCAGCCGACCGAGATAGACCTACTCAAGGTGATTCCTTCCTCCAAGAACCTCACCGCCGCCAACATCGAGCTAGTCAATGCCGAATTTCGCGAATACCGCCTCCGGCACGCCCTGCGAAGCATTCGGGATCAATTCGATATCCTCGTTCTCGACTGTCCTCCAGCCCTCGACTTGCTCACTATTAATTCTTTAGTCGCGGCCAACTCCGTCCTCATTCCGATGCAAGCCGAGTATTTTGCCCTGGAAGGTATTAGCGAACTTCTCGACACTGTCGAACGCATTCGGCAGAACTGGAATCGCGGGCTCGAAGTGGAGGGTATCGCCCTCACTATGTATGACGACCGCACGAATCTTGCCCAAGGAGTCACCGGAGAACTCAAGTCCTTCTTCGGAAGCTTGCTCTATGACACCTGCATTCCCCGAAACATCCGCCTCGCCGAAGCTCCTAGTCACGGCAAGCCCGCGATTCTCTACGACCCAAAGTCTCGCGGTTCCGAGTCGTATCTCAAGCTGGCAGAAGAAGTTATGACGCGTATCAAGAATCGAACCCAGCTCCCACAACCATCCGCTAGCGAGGTAAAGCAGTGAATCCAACCCACGACAAGAGAAAAGCCCTCGGACGCGGCCTCGATGCCCTGCTTCCAGCCGCCCGCGGCGTTCAGTCAGCCGTCCCCGGAGCGCAGCCTCCCCAACAGTCCCCGGGTGACAGCGTGCGCGAGATCCCCGTCGAACTCATTGACCGCAATCCCTACCAGACTAGGACTAACTTCGACGAAACCGCTCTCAACGAACTCGCTGAGTCCATCAAGGTTTCCGGCGTCGTGCAGCCAATCACCGTACGCCAAGTCTCCGGACGCTACCAACTCGTCACCGGTGAGCGCCGATGGCGCGCTTCCCAGCAAGCAGGCAAGGCCACGGTCCCGGCCATCATCCGCCAGGTCTCGAACGAGCAGGCAATGGAGATCACGATCATCGAGAACCTCCAGCGCGAGGATCTCAATCCCGTCGAGCAGGCCCACGCCTACGAGCGCCTCTCCCGCGAATTCGGACTCACCCAGGAACAGATGGCGCAGCGCACCGGCAAAGACCGCTCCTCGGTCGCCAACTTCCTCCGTCTCCTCAAACTTCCTGAGCAGGTCCTGAAGCTCGTTGTATCCAACAAGCTCAGCTTTGGCCATGCCAAAGCCCTCATGGGCCTCGATTCTCCGGAAGCGATGCTGCGTCTTGCTCTGCGCGCCGCCGAGATCTCCATGTCTGTCCGCCAGGTGGAAGCTGCTGTCTATAACCATCTCCACCCCGAGCCCAAGGTCGCTAAGCCTGAACGCCTTCTCGATCCCAACGTTCGAGATGCCGAACAGCAGCTCCAACGCTCCCTCGGAATTCGGGTTCAGATTCAAGACAACCATGGTAAAGGCAGAATCGTCCTAGAATACAAATCGCTGGAAGACTTCGACCGGGTTCTCGACGTCCTCAGTGCCCAAAAATGACCCATGACGGACGGCCAACGCCGTCCGTTTATTTCCGCGACATACATTCACATATGTCGATCTATCAACGGCAACGCGAATCCGGCCCCAACGGCATCACGTATCCACGGAATCGATCGCTCGATTCCATCATCTAAGCTTTCGTTGCCCTCGCAACAGGAGTATTCATTTGCACCGCACGACTCTAGGCGATTTTGAACTCACCGTAGTTACCGATGGCCGCTATTACCTCGACGGCGGAGCCATGTTCGGCGTTGTTCCTAAACCTTTATGGGAGCAGAAGTTTCCCGCCGACGCCCACAACCGCCTTCATGTCGCAATGAATTCCCTGGTCATCCGCACCGGCGATCACACCATCCTCGTCGACACCGGAGCGGGCAATAAGTTGCCGGACAAGACGCGCCGCATCTTCGACAACGAAGAGCGATTACTGTCAAACCTCGCCGAAGCCGGATTTGCCCCCGATGATTTCGACATTGTCATCAACACCCACCTTCACTTCGACCACTGCGGCTGGAATACCGTCCAGCGCGCCGACGGCTCGACGGTTCCCACCTTTCCCCGAGCCCGCTATTACTTCCAGCGCGGTGAAATCGCCCATGCCCACCAGCAGCACGAACGCGACCGCGTCAGCTATCTCACCGGCAACTACGACCCGATCCTCGCAGCCGGACGCGCGATTCTTCTTGACGGCGACGCGCCCATCGTACCGGGAATTCGCGTCCAACTATTTCCAGGCCACACGGAACATCATCAGGCAGTCATCATCGAGAGCCAAAACAAAAAGGCCGCCTATGTCGGCGACCTCATTCCCACCTCATTCCACCTACACCCAACCTGGGTGATGGGATACGATCTCTCGCCCATCGCCTGCATAGACAATCGGCATCGGTACTATCGCGCCGCAATCCCCCAGCGCTGGCTCACTATTTTCACCCACGATCCCCAAACTCCGTGGGCTTACATCTCGCGCGACCCCACGGGACGCTACCTTGCCGAAGCGATTGAGCAAAACCCGGATCAAATCTCTATGACGTCAGCCAGCGACAATAGGTAGCGCGAAATCTCAGCCCGGTCCACTTCCGGCAGCTCGACATATTCCATCCCGCACCGGAAGCCGCGGCGGTTTTTCACGACCGCTCGTAATCTCAGCGGACGTTGCTCCGCAGGTAGCGACAACTCCACCATTATCATCGTGCCGACGTCCAGTGTTTCCGATGCGTACACGCTCATGCCGCCTTCGCTCATCTCATATGTGCGAACCACGGACGGGTTTTCGTCAGGCTCGTCCCACCGCCGAATACGGACCCGAATATCCACCTTATACCGCTTCCACCTACGCTCGGGTGATAACATTCCCGCACCTCATCAAACGAGGATATACATCCAACAACTCAGAGCTGCCAATTCTACTCCGCTCGAATCCCCCAGCGCCGCTCATATTTCCGCAAAAGTGCCATGTTCTTTTCGTCCAGCCCAACAAATTTGAAGCCGAAGCGGAATCCGCTTCTACTTTGCGCTTCTAGCTCCGCGTGAAAAACGTCCTGCATGGTGGGGAATACAAACTCAATCGTAATAGGCTCTCCGGCAGGGAGCTCCGACGGCGAAAGCACCCCCATGCCACCCTCGGAAATATCCAATGTCCGAACCGTGAACTCCCGGTCGCCCACGCCCAACTTCGCGCGCACGTCGATGGAATACCTTGTGGACTTTCGCACCGCGCTGTATTGAGCACACATGGCCATACCTCTTTCACAATTACCGATGGATTGCACTCACTCAACCACAGCACTCCTCGCAACCGCTTTCCGCAGGGAATCCAACCTCAAGGGCCTTCACCGGTGGCAACGAAAAGAATTCATCGACGGCAGCCACAATCTGCTCGGCGCACTTCGATTCGTAAATCACCTTCCGCAACTTTGCCCCGCCCTCTACTCCGTGGGTGAACCACGAAGCGAACTGCTTCATCTTGCCCGTTGCATCCGGGTATCCTTCCTCGATCAGCATTCCGAAATACCGTCGAATCATCTGATAGCGGTCTGCCCGCGAGGCGATATCGTAGCTGCCCGTGGAGGTATATTGCGAATTCTGCCGGAAGATCCATGGATTTGAAGCTGCTGCCCTGCCGATCATCACGCCATCGCAGCCGGTCTCGGCTACCATCGCGCGCGCGTCCTCTGGCGTACGTATGTCGCCATTGCCGATCACTGGAATCGACACCAGTGACTTCAATTCTGCAATCCATTGCCACTGCGCCTGCCCGCTGTATCCCTGTTCTCTCGTGCGCGCATGCATCGCGACCGCGTCCAACCCGCAGCTCTCGGCCATCTTCGCCAACTCGCGGAAAACAAGTTCATTCTCGTTCCATCCGGCCCGAAACTTAACCGTGAATGGAATCTTTACCGCCGCGCGCACCGCCTCGAAAATCTTCTGTATCGCCGGCAACTCGCGCAGCAATCCGCTGCCGCCATTACACTTCACTACCTTCTTCGCCGGACACCCCAGGTTCAGGTCCACCAGGTCGAACCCGAACCCCTCGACAATCCTCGCCGCCTCGGCCAGAGAATCGGGATGGGAGCCAAACAACTGCGAGGTAATCGGATGCTCGTCTTCGTAAAAATTCAAAAAACGCTGCGCCTTCTTGTCTTTCTTCCTGGTTACGCCATCGGCTGAAGTGAACTCCGTCATCAGCAATCCACAACCATCCATCTCGCGGATGAATCTCCTGAACACCGTGTCGGTAATTCCCGCCATAGGGGCCAACACCGTTGCCGGAGCAATCTTGACCGCGCCAATCTGCAACGCCGCCGGAACTCTCACATCGGCGGGAGCTTCGCGAACGAGCGGGTTGTCGTAAAACTTATGCACATCTCTATTGTAATGGTCTAAGCTGACGGGCGACTACTTGTACCGAAATACAAAGCCCCCGCCGAAGCGAGGGCTTAATTCTTGCGCCTAAGGGCGTCTTCACCCCAGCAAGGATCGCTTGCCGGAGACCCCGACCACCCGCGGGATCAGTTCTGTTCGGTCTTCGTCGGTTCCGCTTTGGGCGTGTTCTTGGCATACTTGCGGCGGAAGCGTTCGATACGGCCAGCAGTGTCTAACACCTTCTGCTTACCGGTAAAGAACGGGTGGCAGGCCGAGCAGATTTCAACGTGGATGTCGCCATGGTGGGTGCTGCGTGTGGCAAAGCTATTGCCGCAGGCGCACTTTACATGGATCTCTTCGTACTTCGGGTGGGTTGCTGCTTTCATAGTCCTCATCCGTCTGTTGGAAACAGACTCTTTAGTGTAACCCGCGCGGTCGCCACCCGGCAAATTCGGCCCTGCGCCTATTTCCCCGCCTTGCGTCGCTTGACCGCTGCCTGCAAGGTTCGCACCAGGTTCAACCCGAACGCGCAGCTCCCGCTTAAGATCGCGACCGGAATCGAGACCGAGCGGTACGCCATGCTCATGTCCGGCGTCTGGTGGTGTACGGCTCCCAGCACCAACACCCCGAGAATTCCACAGAACAATCCAGCGCCCATGCCAACCGCTGTCCAGAGCACCGTCAGCAGGATGAGGCGAAACCCTTTCATCAGCGTCCATACCGGCCAGCTCGGCTCCTTCATCGGCTCGCCGCCCACCAGCGTCTTGCTTCCGCGCGCCTCCATTTCGCTGAGCTTCACACTTTCCTCCATTTCGCAGCAGGTCAGGATATCGCCAACGGCCCGCCTGCGCTAGAATGATAGTTTCCTATGTCCGATACCCAACAAGCAATCACGCACTCGCCCGCCGAAGTATTAAGGATCTCTCCCGTGCAGCAAGCGTCCAACGGCATCTGCTACTCTTCGAGCGGCGAGGTCAATCTCTCCTCCGACGAGTTGCAGCGAATGGTTGGCGCCGTTCCACCGCCAATTGCCGCGGTTCTCACCCGTAAAGCTTTCTACTTCGTGCCTCTCACCGTCGCTGATGGCGATCAGACTTTGATCGCCGACCGTTACGATGTGCTGCTCAGCGACAAGGCGGTTTGTCACCGTAATCTTACGCTTGGCGATGCGCAATGCGTCTTCATCTCCACTCGGCTGATGGATGACCGCTTCTCCGTGGCCTTCGAGTTCTATATCAATGTCGCGCACGCCTTCGCCGATCATGCCGGCTTTTCTCAGCCCTTTGCCGACCTGGTGTGGAAGCAGGCGCAGGACAAGGTGAAGGGAGAAACTTCTCTCGACGCCAACGAGCTGCGTAAGATCGTCACCTCCAATGCGCCAGATGCGGAGAAGGCGCGCCAGGAGTACTTTGAGACGACATTTGCGGATGCCATCGCTATCTATCTGCTATCGCTCTACTTGGATGTGGACTACTACGAACTCCGCGAGCGCGACTATCCGTTGCTAGCTCCTCCCGCCATGGCCGAGCGCCTACGCAAGGTGAATGAACTTTTTCCGGCACCTCGCGGATTTGAATTCAACATCTTTTACAAGCGCCGTCCCGAACCACGCTAGGAGCCGCATGATCGCGCATCTTCGCGGAACCGTACTTGCAACTTCGCCAGGCCACGCCACGGTCGATTGCCACGGCGTCGGATACGACGTTACGGTTTCCATGAACACCTTCACCGAACTGCCCGAGGTGGGCAAAGAAGTGTCGCTGTTCATCTACACTCATGTGCGCGAGGACCAGATAGCGCTTTTCGGTTTCCACCTTGCCGAAGAAAAAGCCCTCTTTGAAAAGCTTCTCTCCGTGAGCGGGATCGGTCCCAAGCTCGCGGTCAATATCCTGGGCGGAATGAAAACCGCCGAACTCGTCGCTACCATTCGCGGCGCGGATGCAACCAAGCTGACGCGAATGCCCGGAGTGGGGAAAAAGACCGCCGAGCGAATGGTGCTTGAACTCAAGGACAAGCTCGCGGCCTTCGGAGCGGCTCCGGCAGCGCCTCGTGCCAAACATCTCCTTGAGGACGACGTACTCTCGGCGCTGATCAACCTTGGATACCAACCCGCTGCCGCCGAGAAAGCGCTGGAAAAAATCGGCCCCGCCGATGGCCGCGACTTCGAACAACTCTTCCGCGCCGCCTTAACCCAGCTCGCACATTAAGCCACAATCCACAATTCGCCCCAACGCCCTTCCGCCATATCCCGCACGGATGCCGAACTCCCCTGATCCCACAGCCTAAATCCTCTGGTGCAGGATGCGTTTCTCGATCGCAAATAGACGAATTACAGTTTTCAACAGGATACTCAACATACTCACAACTCACTTCAAACACTAACTCCAAGCCTGGCTCCACTTCCGCCGTTAAACCCACTGCTTTCTGCTTTTCAGCTGTGAAAGCCCTGTGAATCTTGTGAACAATCGCTCCAATACTCTTACTGACGTCTTTTTTATCCACGAATAAGTAGACCGGCCAGTCAGGTTTTCAGTGTGGATTTCTTCTTCAAGTTGATGAGAACAAGAACATTCATCAGGTTTTCCACTTTTCCGACGTGCCTACTGCTACTGCTCTCTATTGTTTTCTTTCATAGTTCTTTAGAACTAGTAGCAACCCCGCTGGCAAGATTTTCTCCATCCTAAAATCTGTTCCGAGTTCACGCTGGCTGCAGATCACTGCATCAAACACGCAGTTTTTAATAACCTGTCTTTAGTAGTTTTCGTTCATCACGTTCTTAGGAGTCATCAATGAGCTCATCCAGCGATAAGAATGTTTCCTTAGGCGGCATCAGTCGCCGCAACTTCATGATGTCCGCCACGGCTATGGGCGCAGCCGCCGTTGTTGACAGTCCACTCCTGGCGAATGCCGCGCCAACACCGATTGCATCCGATACTCCTGCGGTGAGCGCCGCACCGAAATCTGGCAGTCTCAAGATGATGGACGTCTTGCGCGTAGCGCGCGAGAAGCTGTATCCATTTTGCCGGGTCTGTCCCGAATGTGACGGCGTAGCCTGCGCCGGTGAAGTTCCGGGCTTTGGGGGCATTGGAACTGGTTCATCATTCCGCAATAACTACCAGGCGCTAGCAAAGCTACATCTGCGGATGAAAACTTTGCACGATGTGAAGAAGCCTGATCTATCGGTTGAAATTCTCGGACACATGATCGCCCTGCCAATGATGTCGGCGGCCACCGGCGGCACAACCTACAACATGGGAGGCAAGATTGGCGAGGAGGAGTTCATAGAGGCCATTGTAGGCGGCTGCGTGGAGGCAGGGACCATCGGATGGGTGGCTGATGGCATTGGCGACCCCATGAGCATCTTTGAGCGCCGTATGTCCGTTGTGAAGAATTATCCCGGCCATGTCATTGTCACCATCAAGCCCAGAACTCAGGAAGAGATTTTGAAGCGTATCGCCATGATCGAGCAGTCGGGGGCTATTGCCTTCGGCATCGATCTGGATTCGGCGGGCCGTGCGGCGCGCGCCCTTCCAGGGCAGACCGTGGAGCCGAAGACGCGCAAGCAGATCGAGGAGCTGGTAAAGTCAACCCGCCTGCCATTCATTGCCAAGGGCATTATGAGCGCCGAAGAGGCGCAGATCGCCCTGGATGCCGGTGCGCGCGGCATCGTTGTTTCTAACCACGGTGGACGGGTGCTGGATCATACTCCAGGCGTGGTCGAGGTTCTGCCCGAGATCGTCGCTAAGGTGAAGGGCAAGGTTTTGATCCTGGCCGATGGTGCGGTGCGGCACGGCGCCGACGTTCTGAAGTTGGTGGCCTTGGGAGCCGATGCGACCCTCTGCGGACGTCCGCTGATTCGTGGAGCCCACGGCG
>Ga0302320_10013850_pt1 | contig 16760 bp, 12 predicted proteins | sample Bog_T0_3_FD_202130 | JGI IMG/M metagenome (GOLD analysis project Ga0302320, IMG submission 202130) | Peat permafrost microbial communities from Stordalen Mire near Abisko, Sweden - Bog_T0_3 | ecosystem: Environmental > Terrestrial > Soil > Wetlands > Peat | place: Sweden: Abisko, Stordalen Mire... | reverse complement strand
TTCTTTCGCATCGTGGCAAGGTTCGGGGGATCTAGAATGCTGGCCGAGGAACCGGAATCCAGCGGGCGGCTGGATTCAGCTTGAAGGGATCGGCGGGGCTTGCCGTTGCGGTCGCGGTCGTGGCCATTCTGCTGATCGCGCTGCCGGCCTATCGGTGGTTCTTTTTGATCAGCGTTGTGATTGGAGCGGTTATTGCGGGTGGGCTTTTGGCACAGGCTGCGGCCGATTGAGGTAGGCTTCGCGCATACACCTCTGTAGGTTTTGCGCATACTCTTCTGTCGGTTTTCGCTCATACTTCTTGCGCCAACTTATTTTGCTGGGGGGCTTGCCATGCGCGGCCCCTACACTGGAAACTGTCTCTATGCGGATTCTGGCGCACTTCATGCTGTCGGCGAGCGACTTTCTGCATTTTCCTCCTGCCGGCGTGCCGGAGATCGCATTCCTCGGGCGGTCGAACGTTGGGAAATCCAGCTTGATCAATTCGCTGGTGGGGAAAAAATTGGCGCGCACCAGCAATACTCCGGGACGTACGCGCAGCATAAATTTTTATGAAGTCCGGCGGGCGGGGCAACCGCGGCCGGAGTTACTGTTTGCCGATCTTCCGGGATATGGCTATGCCAAGGTTTCGCGCGAAATCTCGGAAGACTGGGCGCGGTTTGTGGATCCGTACCTGCACCAACGGTCAAGCCTGGCGCTGTGTTTGGTCCTGGTCGATGCGAACATTCCTCCGCAGGAGAGCGACGGGCAACTGCTGGAATTTCTGGCATCCAAAGGACGGCCGCATGCGATTGTGGCCACCAAGTGCGACCGGATGTCAGGCAACCAGTTACGGCAGGCGATGCAGACACTTGGACAAGCGTATGGCGGAGTGCCGATCGTGGCGTTTTCCGCCAAAACTGGCGTTGGCAAAGACGAGTTGTGGCAGCAGATTCGCGCTTGTTTGCCGAATTTTCCGGCGGTCTAAAGTTTTTCTCAAATTTTCCGATCCAACCAAGAGCGGCTTTTGTGGAGGCTTGGTGGATCCTAATATCCTCTCCGAACAACGTGACTTCTTGCCAGACTTGAGTACGGGCGATGAGGGCGCGAACTATCTTCGCCGGCTCAAAGGAGGGATCAGAGGAGTTGCGCCCGCTGAGGCAGATGTAAAGAGCGACGGCAAAGTTCCGGCGGCGAGGGCTTCCGACGACTGGAAAGAGCGGCGGCAAAGTCCGCGGCTTCGTTGTTCGGGGAGCGTCGAGTTCCGAGCCGAGGGCAGCGATGTCCGCCTGTGGGGAACGCTCATCGACATCAGCCTGCATGGATGCTATGTCGAAATGGGCAACACGTCTCCGGTCGACACCCGCGTGCACCTTGTGCTCAAGTCCTGCGGGCACCGGATTCAGACTGCGGGCACGGTTCGCGCCTCGTATCCTGCCCTGGGCATGGGCATCTGCTTCGACGACATCGAACCGGAAGAGCAAGTACAACTGCGGCAACTCATCGCCATGCTGGCTGGGAGCAGCGGCCTCGTCAATAGCGTATCGTCTGCGGAGAACGCCGCGAGCGATAGCCCGCCGCAGGTCGACCCGAAGGCCCTTCTCGATGAGGTCACGGAGTTCTTTCGGAACAATCAACTGCTCTCACGCAACGAGTTTCACCAGATGGCCAAACGGGTTCGCCGGCCGTGAATCCTTACCTCCGGGGATTTTGGCGGCCCGCGGCCCGTTTGGCGGACTCGGGAGCACGTTACTCCAAGAGTGGCTCACTTTGACGATGCGCCCCCAGAACCCTGAACCGATCTCGTCATGCAATCACGAAGGACACAAAGTGCCACGAAGGTCTTAAATTCTACGGCTTTTTCTTTGTGTGCCTTCGTGCCCCTATGTTGGTAGACGTTTTTGGCAAAATGAGCCACTACTGTTACTCCGGTGACTGCGTCTTCCGAGGGTCCATCCGTTATCATTGAGGGCATATGGCTAAATATCTCGTGACCGGCGCGGCCGGCTTCATCGGGTCGTCGCTGGTGCGCGCTCTTTTGGAAGGTGGCGCCGAGGTGCGCGGCATCGATAACTTTGCCACGGGCCGACGCGAAAACCTCACCGAAGTGATGGGCAGGATCGACTTCCGGGAAGCGGACATTCTCGATCTCGCGGCCATGCACGACGCTTGCGCCGGGGTCGATTACGTTCTGCATGAGGCGGCGATTCCATCGGTGCCGAAATCGGTGCTGGACCCTCTCGGCAGCAACCGCGCCAATGTGGATGGGACGGTCAATGTTCTGGTTGCGGCTCGCGACGCGAAAGTGAAGCGCGTGGTGTATGCCGCTTCGTCTTCGGCTTATGGCGATACTCCTACGCTTCCGAAGTATGAGGCCATGCCGCCCAATCCGATCTCGCCCTACGCAGTGGCCAAGCTGGCCAGCGAGCTTTACATGATTTCGTTCTGGCGCTGCTATGGGCTCGAAACCGTCTGCTTGCGCTACTTCAATATTTTCGGGCCGCGGCAGGATCCTTCTTCGCCTTACTCGGGCGTGCTGGCCAAATTCAGTATGCAGATGCTGCACGGGGAACAGCCCACGATTTTTGGCGACGGCGAAACCAGCCGCGACTTTACGTACATCGACAACGCGGTTTCGGCGAATCTGCTGGCCTGCTCGGCTCCGGCGGCGGAGTGCGCCGGGCGCGTTTTTAACTGCGCCACCGGACGGCGGATCACGCTGAATGAAACTTTCCACGCTTTGCAACCGCTGACTGGCTATAACGGCAGCGTCAAGTATGGTCCGGAGCGCGGCGGGGACATCAAGCATTCGCTGGCGGACATCACGCAGGCAGAACAACATTTGGGATACAAGGTTCTGGTGAATTTTGAAGACGGCCTGCGCCGTACGGTGGAATGGTACAAACGGCAGGGCCAGCCGGTTGGAGCGTGAGGAGAGCAGGTGTCAGGTGTCAGGTGTCAGGAAAAGCCATTGAGACGGAATGCCGTGCGGATTTCCCTCATAGCTGCGAGCCTTTCACCCCTGGACTATAACGGCTGGCGCTTCGCTTCCTTCTCAGGATGGGATTCTAGGCTTGGCAGACTTTTCCCACGCGATGAGTTGGTTCAGGTCGTTGCGGAACGGGCCATAGGCGCTGAAAGTCTTCTCGTCGAATAGGCGCATGGCGCCACACCTCAGACAAACCTGGTACGAACAGCCCTGCACGCCCACGGGCCAACTCATCTTGCCATGCCAGCATCCGCGGAATGCCACCACGGCCGCCGCGCCGGCCAAACTGCTGGCCACGACTCCGGTGGGCCACCACCAACTGGATTTCCTGGGTTTTTCGAGTTTGTGCTGCCTGCTTGCGTCGGTCATCCCATCTCCGGGGCTACGTATTCCTGCTTTTCCAAGATAGGCCGAATCGGGGCTGAGGGCAAAATCTGAAGGGTCGTAGCTCGGGCAATCGAAACTTGGGCGATGGGCGGCGGGTCGTTTTGCGGAAATCCGCTGCGCAACAGGACGTGTACCAATGGACATTGCGAGACCCCCCTAACGACTATTACGCTGGAGGTTGGGGACGCGGCGCTTGGGTTGCGTTCGCGGTCGTCCAGTGAATGTGCACCGGTGAAATCTTGGCCGCACTGAACCCGGCCGAACCAAAACTGGCAATGAGCTTTCCAGCGAGCCGGGATACGATGAAAGATACGATGAATACTGGGGTTTTGTGGTCCTGACAACACAAGTATGAGTGCCAGCCCCACCCACGTTGACTGGGAGACGCCGGCGACCGGCGACTCGGGCTCTCCACTGCAGGAGGGCAACCGCGTCCTCGAATCGATTGCGCGCCGGGAAGCCTTGCGCGCGCTCCTCGCCTTCTCGGAACTCCGCGAGCAGATACGGAACCGGCGGACGGCCGCTGGAAGCGGTTCCGATCGCGACTTGTTCGAGACGGAACGCTTCATCCTGACGGAAGTATTGCAATTGATCTGCGACCGCGCCCAGGCTCTCACACAGGCCGACGGCATTGTGATTGCGCTGGCAGAAGGATCGTCGGCGAAAAGACAAGAGATGGTGTGCCGCGCCGCCGCCGGACCACTCGCCGTGGAGCGCGGCGTTCACCTTACCGCCAAATCGGAGTTTTTGCAGGACTGCCTGGAATCGGGCCGCATTCTTCGTTGCGACGATTGTGAAAGCGATGGCCGCGTCGAACTGGACCTGGCACGAGCGCTGGGCGCTCGATCTACGGTCATGGTGCCGTTGCGTGGCCGGTTCGAACAACTGGGCGTGCTGCAGGCATTCTCGACAACAGATCGGGCCTTCACCGATCCCGACGTTCGCTGTTTTGATCTGTTCGCGGAACTGGTGCTTTCGGCGCTTCGACCCGTGGATCAGGATCGGCGCATACATTGGCTGTCGGATGTGGCGAGCGATGTGCTGCAGGCGAAGCCAGCCGTCGTCGTCGCATCGGCGGTCGAGATTCCTGAACTTGAGCCCAGAACCGCAGTAGAGACGGAGCTTACTCCGTCTCCTGATTCCGCAACGGTGCTGGCTTGCTCTGCCGTGCTTGCAGGTCCAGAACTTGAAATGCTGGCGCAGCAGGTGGCCATTCCCGCGGGCATGGTTGAGTTGCCGGAGCAGGGCGCGCCGGACGAGCCGCTTGAGATTCCATTGGAGGCCGATGAGCCGGCGAGTATCTCAGAACCACGCCGCTTGTTACCGTTTCCACTTCGCCTTTCTGTGCCCGGCAGTTCGCGGCCGGGGCTGAATGTAGTGATGGGACTGGTGGCTGTGGCCGCGTTGTTTTCGGCTGGAGCGTGGTGGGGGATGCAGGGTCATGGGAAGCCGGCCGCCACGAAGGTCGCAGCAACGCAGAGCGAAGAAAGAAAGATCTCGCCACGATCGGTGACGACGCCGCCCGCGCCTCCGGAGGATGTTCTGGCGCCGGCAGTGGCCGACAATTTGATGAATCCGGAGAAGCTCGGCTCTGACGCAGCGCCACTCATCGCCGTAGCGGAAGACAAGCTGGCCGCGCTGCCGAAAATCACAGGGGTTCGCCACTGGTCTTCGTCCATGGGTAGCACGGTCGTCATCGACATGGAAGACCAGGTTCCCTATGAAGTGCATCGTTTGATGTCGCCGGAACGGATTTACTTCGATCTACATGACACGGGGCTGTCGCCGGGATTGGATGGCAAGGCAATGGACGTGGGCGATGCTTCGCTGACCCGCGTGCGCGTCGCCCAGCCGGTTGCCGGGGTCACGCGGATCGTGCTCGACACACGGGACGGATCAAACTTTTCCGTCAGCATGGAGTCGAACCCGTATCGCCTGGTAGTCGAACTGCGCGGCAGCGAGAAAAGTTCGGTGGCCAGCCGTTTTGCTCCGAACCGCCCGACTGCGATTGCTTCCGCGTCCGTCTCTCCGGTGAAAACGGCTCCCGTGGCGGCATTGACGACGAAGGTAGCGGACCAACCGATGCCCGCGAAGATTTTCCCGGCTCGAACCGGGAAACTTCGCATCGTGCTTGACGCTGGACACGGCGGCTGGGACTTGGGAACGGTGGGTCGCGAGGGATTGCTGGAAAAGGATCTGGTGCTCGACGTGACTCAACGCCTGGGCAAGTTACTGCAATCGCGATTGGGGTTGGAAGTAATGTTCACGCGGACCGACGACACTTACCTGCCACTCGAGCAGCGCGCCGATATTGCCAACCAGGCGCAGGCCGATCTGTTCGTCTCGGTTCATGCGAATTACAGCAGTTCGGCGACGGCGCGCGGAGTTGAGACCTATTACACGAATCTGTTTTCGGCTCCGGGGTCGCGCGAGGTCGAACGGCACGACGATGGAACATCTGCCAAGCTGACGCCGGTGTCGCTGTCGGCGGGCGGATTACACGAAAAGGTCGAGGACTCGCGGCGGCTAGCGGCCAGTGTTCAGCGCGCTCTCTATGCCACCCTGTCCGCAACCAGTCCGGACATTCGCAACCGTGGCATTAAGGACTCGGCTTTTGCGGTGCTCACCGGCACAACGATGCCGGCGATTCTTACCGAGATTTCTTTTGTCAGCAGTCCGGCGGACGAGCACAACCTCCAGAGCGCAACTTACCGCCAGCAGATCGCGGAAGCTCTTTACCAGGGCATTGCCCGCTACCAGCAGAGCGCTCCACGCGCGAGAGTTGCGCAACTGCAAACCACCGCCGTGCGGCGGTAGGGACACCGAAGCCGCGCGCCCTCTTCAAAACAAAACCAAGTTTTTCCCCAAAGCTGTGAGGCGTGAACCCGGCGATTCTTGCCGATGCACACACCCACACATTCGCCAAAAACGCGAATGTGTGGGGCACCCGCAGGTCTCACCAGGTGTAGTGGGCTGTGTAAGTGATTGTCTTCTCTCCATCGGGAGGGATCGTCACTGGAAACTCGATGGTGTGCGCTTCGGTTTTTTTATAGTCGGCGGAACTGGACGCGATGTCCCACGTCAGTCCTCGATACAGGTGTTCGACCACGCGAACATCCACTGGCTCTTTCTTGTGGTTGCGCACTTTGATTTCGAACGATTCGGTGGCCGAAGTTTTTCCCATCTCCACGATGTAGTTGGTGCGAGTGCGCTCTCCCGTCAGGTCGAAGGCGTTGCCAGTGTAGAAGCGGACGGTCTCGTCGCGCGGCGTATGGTCGATGACATTTTCGCCGGTGAATTCGATCTGGCCGTCATCGTTGCGGCGGTAAAAACGGACTCGCCCCTTGGGCAGCGGCATGCCGAGATGGTTCGACTGCGAGTTGACGAACTCGCGCATCACCCAAATCTTGGAATTCGATTCGGTGCCGTAGGAGTGATCGTTGCGGATGTTGTCCCAGCCCCAGCCGTTGTAGCGGTTGAGGTCGATCTTGGCGCCGTCGTAAACGTAAAGCTGTTTGGCGGCCACTCCGCCAGCGTGGATGAATTCCACCTGTTTCGTTTCGCGGTCGCGCAGCGTGGTGGTGCGTTCGAGCGTGTAGAGGTGGTATTCGTCAAAGGCCTTCTCGGTCACGGCAGGCCCCGCCATCGCGGCCGCCCCGGTCACTGTCACCTTGTCGAAGGAACGGCCATTCATTCCGGGCTGTATCTTGTTCACGTCGCCGGCCATGAGCTTGATGCGGGCGTTTTCGAACGTCTTGCCGGTTTGGTTGTCCATGGTGACCCAGCCTACGATGTCGACCGTGTCGCCTTTCTCGGGCGCAACGAGGTTGTAGTCGGCCTGCCAGCTCATGCCGCCAGTGACGTAGGAAAACTCGGCGGGAAATTTTCCGGCTTTGTCGGTGGCGAGCATCCATTCCAGACGCGGCTTCAGGATGGTGTCATCGGTGAGACTGGGAAAAACGGGCGTGCCGGGAAGACTGAACCGCAATTGGCCGTCGACCTCGATGACGGGCTGCGTCGAAGCACCCGCCATCTGACCCTGGTAATAGTTCTGGCCGTAGCGGTTCATCGCGAAAGTGTTGTGAGGCGTGTATCCGCTGCGGATTACTTTGCCTTTGACGACGATTTGCGAGCCCTGGGCTGTCCTGACCTCAAAATCTAACGTCTTGCCTTCGTAGAGCGAGAGCAGCAGCGGCTCCGTGATGGGATCGGCGCGATAATTCTGTTCCAGCACCTGCAGCGCGTGTTTGCCGGTGGGATCGCGCAGAATGACGGAATCCGGCTCCAGATGCATGGTGATGTCACTTACGTTGACCTGGTTTTCGCCGGACTTGAGATCGAGTGGGATTTCCTGGCGCACGACGGCGAAATCGTCGTTATAGATGGTGAGGGATGGTTGCGGCGATTGCGCGAAGAGACTTCCGCAGAAAGCGAAAATGCAGACGAAGCGAGCGAGCTTCAGGTTGAACCTCCGTGGAACTGTTGAGTGTGTTCTTTCTGCCTTGGAAGCCGTGGCTGCCGGCTTTGGTTGGCCGCAGCCCGGAATCAGGCTTCTACAACGTGGAACGCTGGGGGAAGCCCTTCTTGCGAAGCCAACTTGCTTCCTTGTGTGGGGACGGGGCTTCGCCCCGTCCAAGCGTGGCATAGCCCCGTTTCCACACGTTCTAGTTCCCACCCGCTAGTTCGCACCCGTCATGCCGCCATATTTCTCCAGCCACTTCAATTCTTCTCGCACTTTGATCTTTCCGTGCCAGGGATTCTTCGCGAGGTCATGCCCTTCTCCCGGAAAGATCAGCAGATTACTCGGAACATTCAGTTCGTGCAGGGCGCGATCGAGCAGATAACTCTCCAGCACCGGGACGCGAATATCGTCGGCTCCGGCGACCATGTGGGTTGGTGTTCGCACCTTGTTGATCTGGAAAATCGCGGCTTCGCTGTTATAACGATCGGGTTTGTCCCAGGGCCGGCCACCCAGAAAATAAGTATCATCCAAGGTCGAATCGTCGTTGCCCCAACCGGCGACGTTCTCCACTCCACCCGCGCCTGTAACCGCGGCACGGAAGCGCGTGGTCTGAGTGATCAGCCAGTTCGTCATGTAACCGCCGTAGCTGTAGCCTCCGATGGTCAATCGGTTCGGATCGGCAAGGCCATCTTTCACAAGCGCGTCCACCCCGGCGAGAATATCTCGGCCGGGGCTGGAAAAAAGCTCCGGAACGATTGCGAGCGCGAACTTGTCGCCATAGCCGGTCGAGCCGCGATAATTCGGTTCGAACACCAGCCAGCCCGCAGTCGCCGCCAGCCGGTCCCACACATACCAGTCGGCCTGGAAGTGGTCGCCATCGGCATCTTGCGGGCCGCCGTGGATGAACACAAACATCGGCAGATTTTTCGCCTCAAACTTTCCCGGCGGGTACATCAGCATGCCTTCGACGCGCGTGCCATCGCTGGAAGTCCAGTGGTAAGGCTTGGCCAAGGGCAGATCTCGCTCGGTAAACAGCTTGTTGAACGAGGTGATGGGACGTGCCTGCGATAGTTTGTCGGGACCGTCAGCGATGTAAACTTCGGTTGGCCGCTCGATGGACGAGTAGGCAAACGCAACGCGCGGGCTTGGCGATTGCTGTGCGGCGACGGGAGTTTCATAGGTTCCGGGCCAGCCTTCGCGCTTCACGATGGCGGCTTTCGGAGTCGCTTGCGACACCAACTGCACCTCGGTTCCGAGGCGGCAGGCGCAGAGTACGGAGCCGTCGGCGAGCAGCGTGTAATGCACGACTTCGCCTGGGTAGCCGGCGAACCAGCGCTGGATTTCTCTTTTTTCCGGCGGCGTGCCGGGTGTGTCGTTTGCGTCAACCCGGGCGTCGACCGAATAGAGGCGCGGCTGCGGATCTTCATACTTCCGTTCCAGCGACCCCAGGTTGACTTGAAAGAACAGCTGGCGATTATCCGGAGACCATTCCGGATTCAGTTCCAGGGCTTCATTGCTGGTGAGGCGGATGGGCGTGGCTTCGGCTGCATTGTGAGTCAGGTTGACGAGGTAGAGATCGAAGTCTTCGTTCTTCTCCTGACGCTCGGACGCTGATGAGGTGACAAAGGCCAGGCGCTGGCCGTCGTGCGAGATGGTGATTTGACCGACTTTCAGCGGTGTGCGCGCAATGGCGACGGCTCCGGGCGTGACGCCCGAATCTTTTTCCGCGTCGGCAATCTCTTTGGAATTGGAACTGGAGCCAACCGCGGCGTGGCGCGCCTGGGCCTCCTCTAGCAGGATTCGGAAGATACCGTCGCCGCGCTCGTCACCGCGGTAACGGTTCACATCTTTCCAATCTTTTTTGTGATCGTCGTTCTGCTGCTTGGTCCAGGGTTGGCGGGTCGCAAAATAGATTGCCTTCGAGTCGCTGGACCAGGCAAAGGCGTGGACTTCATCCTCGCCGGAGGTGATGGCAAAGGCCTCGCCACCGTTGGGAGAAATCAGAAAAAGCTGAGCTACGTCTTTATCTTTATCTTTCTCTTTATCTTTTTCTTTGTCTTTGTTGTTGCCGTCTTTTCTTTTGCCGTCGTCAGCGTCTGCATCCTTGGCATCGCCGGCTTTTCGTTCCGAGAGGAACGCGATCCACTGGCCGTCGGGCGACCATTGCGGCGAGCTGTCATGTCCGGATTGCGTCAATTGGGTCAGACTCCCGGCTGTGGCGCGATAGAGCCAAAGGTCCTTGCGGAAGATCTGTTGGTCCCAGTCGGCTCTCTCCGTTGCGATGAGGATGTTGTTGCCATCGGGTGAAATCTTTATCGTGTCGAAGCTGACCGAGTTGAAGAACTCGTCGAGCGTGAGCTTTGGCTTGGGAGTTTGGGCATGGGTCAAGATCGAAATGGAAATCACGAACAAGAGTGGGGAAAGCAGGATTAATCGTCGCATAAGGGTTCGGAACATTACGTTTCTAAGATTTTTTCATCTCGATCCCAGCGAAGGATCTGCAGTTTTGCGGCGAACAGCAGGTCCTTCGCTTCGCTCGGGATGACAACTCGCAAAGAGTCTCGGCCATGGTGCGGTCGGTCATAGTTCGGTCGCGCATGGTGTGATCGCTCAAAGTGCGGTCGCTCATGGCGCTGTCGGTTGCGCATTGCGCAACGCTTCGTCCAGCGTCTGGTTGCTGGGCACATTTTGGTCCACCACGCGCCAGCCGTCGTCATAGCCGCGGAATCCGACGGCCGAGCGGTAGCGCACTCCGCTGTCGTAAAGCGCCGCGCCCACCGGATTGATGGCTACCCAGCGCCAGGTGAACTCGACGTCGGCGAAGTTGCCGGCCTTGCTGATCCCGGAAATGTTCACGAGTTCGCGGTGCGCGACCTGGATGCCAATCGGGCCGACGTCGGTTCCGTTGCCGGGCAGCGCACTCGTAATCAGTGGGCGGACGATATCCACTCCCAGCGGGGTGAGCTGTACATCCCAGCAGGGCGGAGGATCGACTCCGGCTGGACACTTTTTCTCTTCGGTGCCGATGATCCATCCGCGGCGCTGTAAGACCATGGAGTCGGGAGAACTGAAATCCTTGTTGGAAATGATGCCGGTGCGGAGCCAGAACAATTGCGGCGCCTTGAATGTGTCGGAGGCGGAGATCAAATCGGCGGCCAGACGGCGCGTCAGGAAGTCGCGCGGAGAACAGCCGATGCCCAGACACAAGAAGACCGCCAGAAGCAACGTTTTTGTCGCGCGCATGAATGTCGATTATTGTCGCGAGAGGATTTTAGCAGCCTGTGGCGATATTCCAGTCCGCGTGGCCCCTAAAGGCTCGGCCCAAACAGTGGAGCGCGGGGAGTCCCGGCCCGGCAGGACGGGCGAGATGCCCGTGGCTCCACTAACAAATCAGCGGTGAAGCTATGCGCCATCCAAAATCAGGCTCGCCTGCGGGGCAGGAAAGGCGCGGCCGCAATCTGGCCATCAAATTTTTTTGACCAACGGCCCGGAAGCGGCGCGTGGCAGGCGGGGCAATCGCCTTCTGGAGTCAACCTGTAATGTTCGATCGAATATCCGTAGCGCTGGATCAGCAGTTCGCCACAATGATGGCAATGCGTATCTTCCAAGCCCTTTACCCGTCCGGGAAGATTGCCGGCGTAAATGTAGCGCAATCCGGCTTCTCTACCGATGGCGGCAGCGCGTTGCAAATCTTCCGGACGCGTATCGGCGGGCGACGTCATTTTGTAATCCTGGTGAAAGGCAGTGACGTGCCAGGGGATGTCGGGCGAGACACCGGCCAGAAATGCAGTTAGCTTTCGCAGTTCGTCATCGCTGTCGTTGAAGCCGGGAATCAGTAGGGTGACGATCTCCAACCACACGCCCATCCGGTACAAACTGCGGATCGTATCGAGAATCGGCTGCAGGCGTCCGCCGAGCTGGCGATAGTGATGGTCGTCGAAGCTCTTGAGATCCACTTTGTAGAGATCGATCCAGGGGTGGAGATAGTCGAGCACCTGCGGAGTGGCGTTGCCATTGGAGACAAACGCGGTCAGCAAGCCCGCTTTACGAGCCTGTCGGAAAACCGCAACCGCCCACTCGCTCGTGATCAACGGCTCGTTATAGGTGCTGACCACAACTTTTGCGCCTTGCGCCAGCGCGTCTTTGATCAGCATTTCCGGATCGGCCTCGAGCGGCGGCGAAATGGCGTTCGGGTCGCGCAGCGCTTGCGAGGTGACCCAGTTCTGACAATAGGAGCAGTGCAGATCGCAGCCCAGCATTCCGAAACTGTAGGCGAGGGCTCCGGGATGGGCGTGGAAGAACGGCTTTTTCTCGATCGGGTCGCACTGCACTCCGGCAACGTAGCCCCAGGGAACGTAGAGTTTGCCGCCTTGGTTGAAGCGGACGTTGCAGACGCCGGGTTGTCCTTCGGGAATCGGGCAGCAGTGGCCGCAGGCATAGCAGCGCACTCGCTCGCGATCCAGCTTTTCCCAAAGCGCGGGGTCGGCTTCGCGGACGCGGGTGTCTGCCGTCAAAATGTCTTGCAATGTAGCCACAAACCTATTCTACGGCTGTGGGATTGGGTCTGTCTGTCGTCTGTTCGTCGTGGCTGGGGTAGAACGAGGGGGTGGAGAATCCCGGTCAGTTGGCCTCGGATTTGGCGCGTTGGTAATAGTTGTGGATCCAGGCATCGGCCTGCTGGCGGGCAGTGGAAATTTGCGCCCGAGTCATTCGCGAAGCCAACACTTCGAGTCGAATCTTGCTGGCCTCGTCACCCTGGGCGTTCGCGATCGCAGACCAGAAGTAGGCGTTGGACAAGTCTTCAGGAACTCCACGCCCTGCCCAATAGTAGGCTCCGACCGTAGACTGCGCGCTGACCACACCTTGTTCGGCGGCGCGCAGGAACCACTGCATGGCTTGCGCGTCATCGTGCGGCACGTCCTCACCGTTATGGTAGCGGAGGCCCATCTGCCATTGCGCGTCCGCTTCCCCTTCATCCGCGAGCTTGCGCAATTCTTCCAGAGACTTTGGATGCGCGTTGTGACCGGTCGCGCTTTGCCCCGAGGCCATCTCCGATGCGTTTGGTGAGGGAGCCCAACGCTTCTCGATTGCGGGCCCGACTAAGTAGCCGACCGCTATTGCCACCACGACAATGGCCAGCCCGAGCAGTGCGCGATGAAGCAAACGAGGGATTACGGACGCAGTTTCGGAAACTGGCTCCGGAACTGGCTCCGGAACTGCGACGAGTGGTTCGGAGACCTGCTGCGAAACTGGCTCTGGGACTTCTGCGCTCGTTTCCAACAAAGCCTCGCGAATCGCATGCATCGAAGTTGGATCGATCGAAACTGGCTCGATCGAAGTCAGATCAAACGATAACGACTCGACCGGAGCCATCTCTGAAGCGGGAGTCTGGAACACGCCGGAAAAGGCCGCCGGTTCGACGGGCGTTTCCGGTTGAGTTTCTTCAGGCTGCGCCTTTTCCCGATCGGCGGCGGGAATCATTTCGATTAGCCGGCCTAAAACCGCGGCATGGGCCTCCGTGAAAGCGCGTGGGCGCGGTGAGAAAACCTCCAGCAAGCCGAGCACCCGAGAGTCATCCATGATGGGAGCAGCCATCAGCGAGCCGATGCCCAGTGCGCGACCGATCTCAGGATCGACCCGCGGATCGTTTTCCATGTCCTCGCACGAGACCAGGAGTCCGGTGCGAACGCATTCTCCGGAGAGACCTTGTCTTGTGTCCACTGGGGCTCCGAGCGGCGGAGCCGGTGCACCGGCTTGCGCGCGGCAGATCATTTTGTCGTCGGTAAGAAACGCCAGCGCCGCGCCCGTGGCTCCCGTGAGACTGAGGGCGCACTCGGTGACGAGTTGCAAAACCTCATCGTCACCGATCTGGCCGACCTCCAGGCGAACTGCTTCCAGCTGTAGAGACTCGGCTGGCTGCGTCTGGGACGGGGCCAGCACCGGCTCCGCTCGCAGGATGGGGATGACTTTGTCGGATTCATTGACATCGGATTTGACGTCGGATTCACGGACCGGCAATGTCGCGGGCAACGGGACCAGCACCGGCTCGGGCGATTTTTCTTCCTCGCGTCGGGCGCGTTGCTCGGTACGAGCCGCGTGGTTGGAACAGGCGATCAGCAAATTCGCAAAGAGCCATTCTTGCAGGATCTGCCGAGAACTCTCGGGAAGTCCGGAAAGCTGGATACCTCCGCGGCCAGTGTGGTCGCTCCAGATCACCTGGCCACGGCCATGAATGAAGCTTCTTGTTTCCGGCAAATCGAGGCAAAGGGCGACGGCCCGGTTCACTTCCAGGGGTTCACTGGTCTGGACGGCAAAGCCGTCTTCATGCAGATCGAGCAATTCGCTCAGGTCCACAACCATGCCCGTTTGCGGGCCATTGAAACTGGCGTAAACCGGCGTGTGGAGTTTGTGACGAATACTACGGCGCCGCTCTGGATGAGTAGCCCCCGTATCTGGATCCGGCAATCTTTGAGTGCTCTGATCCATAATTGTCTCCATATTAACTCAGGGATGGAGAGGAAGGGAGGAAGATCCTAGGTTGATTTCGGTGGGCTATCGGAACCCGGTTAGAGGCGTACAGCTCTAAACGGGGTGTCGTCTTGCACAGCCGGCACGAGAACAGGAATTGTCAGAATTCGATCGAGTGCGTTGGCCAGGGTGGAAGGAAATTCAGAAGTGAGCAGGTTGACATCCAGTTGAAGATCGCGGGGGCTGTAGACACGATAGACAACGAGTGAGCCGCGGTGCCGGTTCGAAGTTGTCACCAAATCCAGTGTCAGTTTCCACGAAGGCTGGCTGGAAATTGCCGCCATGTGAGGAGCCTTGTTCCAGTGAAAGCGGCGGTTGATATCGCCGGAGAGCGCTTGCTCCGTGGGAAGCGATTTGAGCTGCAACTCGAAACCATCGAAATCGTTACCGTCGAAGGCGGCGACGAGGATGCTGCGCACCTGATTGAAATCGGCGGCTACTTTGAGTTCCTCGACCGCGCGGCGCACCGCAAGATTGTTGATGACGATTTGGCGCTGGTCAATGGTGCGCTGCGCCACCCGGCGTAATTCGCCAAATTCCAGGTAGTTCAGATGCTGGACACCCAGCCAGATGCCGGTACCCACGACCGCCAACACCAATCCCACGGTGCTGCCCGTCGGCCAAAGCAGGAAGAGGCTGAGCATGGCAAAGACGGCAGAGACGGCGTAGAGAACGATCACCACCTGGCGATGCGAAAAGCCCATCTGCAGCAGCTTGTGGTGAATGTGTTCGCGATCGGCGGTGAAAATCGGACGCCCGCTGATGAGCCGCCGCAGAATGGAGAGCAACGTCTCCAAAATCGGCAGTCCGAACGAGACTACGGGGATGGCCACGGCCACGAACGTGGGCGCTTTCTGGGATCCCGCTAGAGCCAGCGCGCTGAGCATGAAGCCGATGAAAAGACTGCCCGAATCACCCAGAAATATCGTGGCGGGATTGAAGTTGAAGCGCAGGAATCCCAGGATGGCGCCGGCTAAGGTAACGCTCATCAGCGAACCGAGCCAGGAATGATTGACCAGCGCGACCACAAAAAAGACCATGGTCGAAAACAGGGCCGATCCCGCCGCTAAACCATCCAGGCCATCGATGAGGTTGAAGGCGTTGGTGACCGCAACTACCCACAACACGGTAAGGGGCAATCCGAGGAACCAGGGCAGGGCGTGCGGGAAGATCAGGGGCAGATCGAGAACCCGCATTCCCCCGGCGAAGAGCATGGCTCCCGCGATCGCCTGCACGGCAAACTTCAAGTAGGTACCGGCGCCGTGGATATCGTCGTAGATTCCGAGACAAAAAATCAGACAGGCCGGAACATAGATGCGGAGGAGCGTGGCGGGAGCGAGTCCTTCGACCAAGCGCGGAAAAATGAGGGAGAACCCCAGCCAGATGATCAAGCTGACGGAGAACGCCAGGAAGATCGCAACGCCGCCCAAACGGGGGAGAGGAGTCTGGTGGATATGGCGTCCGCCCGGCGGCGTGGAAACCCAGCCTCTGCGGGTTGCGAGGTCTCGCACTTGACGTGTCGCCACGAACGACACAGCCAGCGAGAACGCAAACAATGCGAAAAAAAGGAGCGTCAAATCAGTTCCCTTCCGGCTGAAATACCCGGCAATCCACCAGCACACCGGCTGCGCCGTTGCATCAGTCGAAGTCTCTTCCGACAGAGTTCCCGGTTAAGTTGCGCCGTGGGATCAATTGGTTGTTTGGTGGAACTATACAACTGGAGGCGGTCGCCGAGCAACAGCTTTGACAATTTTTGCTGTTGACTAAGTGGTATTCGCAGGCCGTGAAACAGAGCGCTCTGCACGGATTTGGCTGGGTTGCGTATGTTAAACTCGACGCACGCGTAAATCCAGGAGTCTCCGTATGTCGAGGTGGAATCGCCATTTCTTTTTGAGAAGTTTGTGCGTGTTTCTGGTTGGCTTGTGCAGCCTTCACGTACTGGCCCAGACCACAAACGCGGGCGAGGCAGCGCAGCCCGCGGTTGCGAATGAAACGGCATCGCCTTCTCGTCTGCTGGCGAATTCCAATGTGAAGCTGGGCATCGGCGACCTCATCGAGATCAGCGTATTCGGAGTGCCGGATCTCTCTACCAAGACGCGCATCAGCGGGTCCGGAGATGTCTACCTTCCCTTGATCGACTATGTTCATGTCGCAGACCTGACGACCGATGAAGCCCAACTCTTGATCCAGAAGCGGCTGGAAGATGGAGGCTTTGTCCGCGGCCCGCACGTTTCGATTTTCGTGAACGAATCGGCATCGCAATCCATTACGGTAATCGGAGAGGTCAATCACCCCGGGTCCTACCCAGCGATTGGTGACCGCCGCCTCTACGACATCATTTCGGCGGCGGGAGGATTGAACGACAGGGCGGGGCGCAGCGTGACCATCGAACATCGCGGAGATCCCGATCAAAGAGTC
>Ga0302320_10013848_pt1 | contig 16762 bp, 17 predicted proteins | sample Bog_T0_3_FD_202130 | JGI IMG/M metagenome (GOLD analysis project Ga0302320, IMG submission 202130) | Peat permafrost microbial communities from Stordalen Mire near Abisko, Sweden - Bog_T0_3 | ecosystem: Environmental > Terrestrial > Soil > Wetlands > Peat | place: Sweden: Abisko, Stordalen Mire... | reverse complement strand
GGACGGCTGGAAGGGCATGCCGGAAGAGCAGGGCTTTCTGCACGATGTGCAGGCCAGTGCCTGCCAGCATTTCACCACCGTGCTGGCGCCGGGCTCCAACGTCTATCACTACGATCACATCCACGTCGACCTGATGCGCCGCGCCAACCGGCCCATCATCTGCCAGCCGGCCGCGCTGTCCGGCGAGGAAGTCGCGGCACGGGCGTCGCGCAACAATCCCTACGCCTCGCGCGAGCCGGCCGTCACCGGATCGCTCGGCGGCAGCAAACTCGCGCACCGGCACAGAAACGAGAAGGTCAACGAGGAAGACGAGTTCGAGGACGAGTAGGGGTTCGAGTGTCCGCGCCGATGCGCATGTCATCGCCCGCGAAAGCGGGCGACCCGGTATCCAGAGACATTCGCGCTAGAATCGAGAAGCCTCTGCAATCACCCGCGCTTCACCCCATACGCCGCCAGAAACATCCGCGTCGCGCTTTCGACCACCTCGGCGATGCGCTCGGGCGAGGGCGGCGGCGCGGCCTGGAAAATGAACGGCAGGAACAGCGAGGCCTGGCACACCATCATGTATTGCGAGGCCGCGAGCTGGCAGTCGTCGATGGCGACATCCTTGGCCTGCACATGCGTTTCGAGATAGCAGGCGAGGCGATTGATGGTTTGCTCCAGCACATGCTCGTAGTAACGGCGGCCGACTTCCGGCATCCGCTCGGCAATCGCCATCACGGTGCGGATCGCCGATCCGCCGCCCGGCCGGCACAGCAATTCGATATAGGCGCGGCCGAAATCGCGCAGCGTGGTGGCGACATCGCGCTCGGGGTCAAAATTGAACGCCAGCTTGCCCTGGTCGACCATCTCCTGCTCGACGATGGCCTCGAACAACCGGTTCTTGTCGGCGAAATAGACGTACAGCGTGCCCTTGGAGACGCCGGCGGCGCGGGCGATTTCGCCCATGCTGGCGCCGTCAAAACCCAGATCCATAAACACCTTGCGGGCGCCGTCGAGGATCTGACGCCGCTTGGCGCTCTCCTCTTCGCCGACCAGATGGAATGTAGTATGACGGGTAGCTGCAACCATTGGTTTAGCTTTTCTGGGAAAATTCCAACCTCGGCAACACTTGGGAAGGAAGTGACGCTCTAAGTTCGTCCGGGAAGAATATAGCTTGACCGAACCGTTCGGTCAATGTTATTTTTGGGATTGTGGATGCGGCAGGCCGGGTTCTTGGCTGCGCGCGCGTCGCGACATTGTAATGGGGAGGCCTTGATGGCCGCAGCGAGAGATCAGGCCGCACGTATCCTTCGTCCGGAGCCGGAAACGGCGGGACGGGAGGCCGCGCGCGACGTTTCCTCGGATCTCGCCGAGACCCTTCGCGCCCATCTTTCCGAAGAAACCGTCGCCCGCCGGCACCATGAGCAGCCGGTGCCTCCGGCCGGCGACAAGCCCGTGATCGACGCGCCGACTGCGGCTCCTGCCGCGCCAGCGGCTGCCGCCAGTCCGGCCGCGCCAAAATCCGGCAAGCGCCGGCTGGTCATGATGGGCATCGGCACGTTGCTCGCGCTCGCCGCCGCAGCCTATGGCGTCCATTACCTCCTGGTCGGGCGCTTCCACATCAGCACCGACGACGCCTATGTGCGCGCCAACAACACCACGCTCGGGGCCCGGGTCTCGGGCCATGTCGCGGCGATCATGCCCGGCGACAACGCCCTGGTCCGCGCCGGCGAGGTGATTTTCCGGATCGACGACGGCGATTATCGCATCGCGCTCGACGCCGCCCGCACCAGGATTACGACCCAGCAGGCCACCATCGAGCGCATCGGCCGCCAGGTCAGCGCCATGGACAGTGCGGTCGAACAGGCCCAGGCGCAGGTAACCTCGGCCGAAGCCGCGTTGAAGCGCGCCGGCCTCGACTTCGACCGTCAGCAGGCGCTGAGCACCAAGGGCTTTGCCTCGCACGCGACCTTTGAAGTGTCCGAAGCCGGGCGCGATCAGGGCGTCGCGGCGCTGAAATCGGCGCAGGCCGCCCTTGACGTGGCCCGCAGCAATGTCGAGGTCACCAAGTCGCAGCAGGCCGAAGCCCGCGCGCAACTGGCCGAATTGCAGACCACGCTGGCCAAGGCCGAGCGCGATCTCGACTTCACGCTGGTGCGCGCGCCGGTCGACGGCACCTTCTCCAACCGCCTGGTTTCGACCGGCGACTATGTCGTGGTCGGGCAAAGGCTCGGCAATGTGGTGCCGCTCGACGACGTGTTCATCGATGCCAATTTCAAGGAAACCCAGCTCAAGCGCATCCGTCCGGGCCAGCCGGTGACGATTTCGGTCGACGCCTACGGCCATCGCAAATTCGCGGGCACCGTCGAGAGCATCTCGCCCGCGGCTGGCTCGGTGTTCACGCTGCTGCCGCCGGACAATGCCACCGGCAACTTCACCAAGATCGTGCAGCGGCTTCCGGTTCGCGTTCGGGTGCCGAAGGACGTCGCGCGGCAGAACCTGCTGCGCGCGGGCATGTCGGTTTACGCCACCGTCGACACCACCGCCGGCGCCGGCGATGCCGACAGCGAGAACGACCTCGACGCGCCGGCCATGATCCATCCGCAATAATATGGTGCCGGGCAGGGCTGTCGCCTTTCCGAGCACGACCTGACCCGAGCAGAGCATGTCCAGCGCCACCCCGGCCGCACCCACCCTCAGGATGAGCGCCGCCGCGCCGCCTGCCGAGCGCATCGTGCCGCGCCGGCTGATTGCGTTTCTCATCATGGTGTTCGGCATGTTCATGGCGATCCTGGACATCCAGGTCGTCTCGGCCTCGCTGACCGACATTCAGGCCGGCCTGTCGGCCAGTTCGAGCGAGGTGTCGTGGGTGCAGACCGCGTACCTGATCGCGGAAGTGATCGCGATCCCGCTGTCCGGCTTCCTGTCGCGCGCGCTCGGCACCCGGTTGCTGTTTGCGATTTCCGCCGCCGGTTTCACCGTCGCGAGCTTCCTGTGCGGGTTCGCCTCGACCATCGAGCAGATGATCCTGTGGCGCGCGATCCAGGGATTTTTAGGCGCCGGCATGGTCCCGACCGTGTTCGCTTCGGCCTATACGGTGTTCCCGCGTTCCAAGTTCCATATCGTCGGCCCGATCATCGGCCTCGTCGCGACGCTGGCGCCGACCATCGGCCCGACCGTCGGCGGCATCATCACCGATGCGATGTCATGGCACTGGCTGTTCTTCATCAACATCATCCCGGGCATCGGCATCACCATCGGCGTGCTGACGCTGGTCGATTTCGACCAGCCCAATTTCGCCCTGCTCGACCGCTTCGACTGGTTCGGCCTGATCGCCATGGCCGGGTTTCTCGGCGCGCTCGAATACGTGCTCGAGGAAGGCCCGCAATACGAGTGGATGCAGGATACCTCGGTCGCGGTCTGTGCCTGGGTTTGCGGAATTTCGGCGATCGCCTTTTTCTGGCGCGTGCTGACGGCGAAAGAACCGATCGTCGATCTCAGGGCCTTCACCGACCGCAATTTCGCCATCGGCTGCCTGCTCTCGTTCTGCGTCGGCATCGGGCTTTACGGTCTGACCTATATCTATCCGCGCTATCTCGCGGAGGTGCGCGGCTACAGCGCGCTGATGATCGGCGAGACCATGTTCGTCTCCGGCTTGACCATGTTCCTGACCGCGCCGGTGGTCGGACGGCTGATGCTCAAGGTCGACATGCGCTACATCATCATGATCGGCCTCGTGATCTTCGCGCTCGGCTCCTATCAGATGACCGGGATCACCCGCGACTACGATTTCTATGAATTGCTGCTGCCGCAAATCCTGCGCGGCATCGGCATGATGTTCGCGATGGTGCCGATCAACACCATCGCGCTCGGCACCTTGCGGCCGGACCGGGTCAAGAACGCCTCCGGGCTGTTCAACCTGACGCGCAATCTCGGCGGCGCGGTCGGGCTGGCGCTGATCAACCAGGTGCTGAACGATCGCACCGACCTGCACATCTCGCGGCTGCAGGACCGGGTGAACTGGGGCAACGCCACCGCGACCGAGACGCTCAACATGTTCACCCAGCGCCTGCAGGGCATGGGCGATGCCGCGCTGATGGCGATGAAAGAGCTGTCCCAGATCGTGCACCGCCAGGCCGTGGTGATGGGATATGGCGACGCCTTCCTGATGCTGACGGTGTTCTATTTCGGTCTCAGCCTGCTGGTGATGTTTCTGAAGAAGCCGGCCTCGGCGTCGACGGAGCCGGCGCATTAGGGTTGACGATATTGTCTGTCCGGTCGGTTCATGCTTGAACGGCGGCATGACGCGCGGCCTGTCCATCTCCGATCGAGGATCGCTCCTGCGCGTGCAGGCAGCATCCGGCAGGTGGATTGCCGGCGCGCTGGCGCTGACGGCGGCGATATGGCTGACGGCGCTGGCGGGACTGCTGGCGCTTGCCAACCGCGTCCACGACGACGTCCCGGCGCTGCTGGCGGCCAGGCTGCCGCTGCTGCAGACGCGGCCGGAGCTGATCTTGGCCGGCGAGAGCCGCATGGCCTATCAGGTCGATCCCGAGCTCGCGGCGCAACTGGCCGGCAGGCCGCCGGGCGCCGTGGTCAACATCGCCTATGAGGCCGGCGAGCCGCTGGCGCTGTTGGCCGCGATGCGGCGAATGCCCGATCGCTTTGCCGGCGCCGATGTCGCGATCAGCGTCGCGCCGTTCCTGTTCAACGAGGGGGTATGGTCGGCTGTGGTCTATCCGCTCGACGTGGCGGCGCGGCTTGGCGTCGGCGAGCAAATGGTTTCGTTCCTGCCGCTGCGCATCGGCACGCTGATCCGCTATATCCGCGAGGCCTTCACCGCGCGGCTCGCCGCCGACCAGCATGTCGCCGCGCTCGGCGCGCCGCCGGTGGCGCTCGGCCCGAACATCATCTACCGAACCAAGCCGGAAGATCGATGGCCGGCGAATATCGGTTCGCACGCGGATTACGCCGGCTGGGACCTTTCGGGCCCGAAGGCGCGCTACGAGATCGGCGCGCTGTGCGACATGGTGGCGCTGGCGCGCCAGCTGACCGTCGTACTGCCGCCTTGGGCGCCGCGCTACGACCGCGCCAGCGATTCCGGCTGGCGCGACAAGGACGATCGATACGTGGCGCTGGTCGAAGACGCCGGCCGCCGCTGCGGTTTCGAGGTCCTCAATATCCGGTCGGTCCCCGGGCTGGCGCAGGACAATTTCGCCGACGAGATGCATGTCAACGCGTCCGGGATTCCGATTTACACCCGTTATCTGATGTCGCAGCTGAAGCGTTAGCGCGCGATGCTGTTTTCCTCCTATACGTTCCTGTTTCAGTTCCTCCCGGCGACCGCGCTGGCGTTTGCCGCCGCCCGCCGCCATTCGCCGCGTGCCGGCATCATGGTGCTGGCGGGGGCGTCGCTGTTTTTCTACGGCGCGTGGCGGCCGGTCTATCTGCTGCTGCTGATGGCCTCGGTCGCGCTCAATTTCGGGCTCGGGCTGCGGATGGAAGATCCGCGCCGCCGCCGCGCCATCGGCAGCATCGGCGTCGCGCTCAATCTCGCCGTGCTGTGCTACTTCAAATACACCGGTTTCATCTTCGACAGCGTGGCCGCGCTCACCGGCGCGCCGCTGCCGCTCGTCGACATCGTGCTGCCGCTCGGCATCTCGTTCTTCACCTTCCAGCAGATCGCCTATCTGGTCGACGTGATGCGCGGCGCCAGGGTCGAGCGCGACATCGTCAGCTATACCCTGTTCGTCTGCTTCTTCCCGCATCTGATCGCGGGCCCGCTGGTGCACCACGCCGAAATGATTCCGCAGTTCAAGCGCGGGCGCACCTCGCGCTCCCAGGTGCTGGCGGCGCGCGGGCTCGCGATCTTCGCCGCCGGACTGTTCAAGAAGGTGGTGATCGCCGACAACCTCGCGCAGTTCGTCTCGCCGGTATTCGCCCATCTCGATGCCGGCGGCGGCGTTACCGCGCCATGGGCGTGGCTGGCGACACTGGCCTATACCTCGCAGATCTATTTCGATTTCTCCGGCTATTCCGACATGGCGATCGGGCTGGCGCTGTTGTTCGGGATCCGGCTGCCGGTCAATTTCCGGTCGCCCTATCAGGCGACCTCGATCATCGAGTTCTGGCGGCGCTGGCACATCACGCTGTCGCGCTTCCTGCGCGACTACCTCTACATTCCGCTCGGCGGCAACCGGTTCGGCGAACGGCGGCGCTATATCAACCTGATGCTGACCATGCTGCTGGGCGGGCTGTGGCACGGCGCCGGCTGGAATTTTCTGATCTGGGGCGGCCTGCACGGCGTCTATCTCGGCATCAATCATCTCTGGCGCGGCTGGCGCGGCGAGGCCGCGCGCACCTCCACCACAGCCGCGGCCGCGCGAGGCGCGGGCTGGGCCCTCACGTTTTTCGCCGTCGTCATCGCCTGGGTATTCTTCCGCGCCAGGACCGCCGATGGGGCGTGGCAGATGCTGGGCGGTCTGTTCGGGTTCGCGACCGCCAGTTCCGCTTACGCGTCGCCGGGCATCCTGCGGCTGATGGGTTTGCCTGTCCTGGTCGGCGAGCCGCATCTGCTGCTGATCGGTTCAGGCGCGGTGGCACTGGCGCTATCGATCGCGCTCGGCCTGCCCAATGTCCCGCAGCTGTTTGGCTACCGCGAATATCGCCACGCGCCGGAGCGGACTTCCTGGCCGCGATGGCGGCCGGACGCGGCCTGGGCGCTGGTCACCGCTTTGGCATTTGCGCTCTCGCTGTTCGGCATGTGGCAGCGGCTGGAATTCCTGTATTTCCAGTTCTAGAGCCCGCAGGCCAGAGTGTTTTCAAGCGAAGTGGACACCGGTTCGCGCCAAGAAAACGCGTCAAATCAAGAATCTAGCGCAGGCCCAGGCTGGTCCAGACCAGCACGACCCCGGAGAGAAACAACAGGCCGAGCACGACATCGCGGAAATTCCGGTCGCTCAGCGCGTGATAGGTCCGCGCGCCGAGCCAGGCGGCGCATAGCGTCGCCGGCAGCACGAACAGAGCGAGCTTCAGCACCTCGCCGGTGACGAAGCCGGTGCCCGCCTGCAGGCTCAGCGAAGCGGCCAGCACGGTCCAGTTGTAGGTCTGAAAAATGCCGCGCCGCTCATCCTTGCCCCAGCCGCGCACGCTCGCCCACAGCGTCGGGATCGGACCGGACAGGCCGGCCAGCCCGCCGAGAATGCCGCCGACGAATCCAATTGCGGCATCGGCCAGCCGGCCGCCGAAGTGGAAAGCTGTCGGGTTGCGGTTGAGAAACAGCGCGGTCGGAAACACCAGCAGCAGCACGCCAAAACTCAATTTGAACAGTTGCGGATCGGCATGCGCGATCATCAGCGTCCCGAGCGGCACGCCGGCGAGGCCGCCGATCACGAACGGCCACACCAGCGTGAAGTCGAACGACCGCCAGAACGACGGCAGTGTCGAGGTCTGGGCGACGATCGAGCAGATGATGACGAGCGGCACCGCGGTTGCGGGCGGCAACACGTAGAGCCAGATCCCCAGCGCCATCAGCGCGGTGCCGAAACCGGCGAGGCCCGAGACGAAGCCGCCGGCCAGCGCGCCGCCAAACAGAATCACCAGCGCAGCCGTATTCATCACTGCGATTTCCCACGGTCATTCCGGGGCGCATCGAAGATGCGAACCCGGAATCTCGAGATTCCCCGATGTGCAGCGCACATCTGAGGTTCGTGCCGAGCCTGTCATCGGGCGCGCATTCGCGCGAGCCGTTGGCACGCCCCGGAATGACGCTTCCTCAATTGGCGAGTGACGTTTACATCACGCGAGCGGGCGATAATATCCCCATCAAATCTTGTCCCCGGCCAACGAGGAAACATCATGGCGGCAACCTTTCTGGTCTGCCACGGCGCCTGGTCGGCCGGATGGGCCTGGAAGAAGATGCATCCGCTAATGGCCGCGCGCGGCCATCGACTGGTGACGCCTAGCTATACGGGTCTGGGCGAGCGCGAGCATCTTGCCAGCCCCTCGATCGATCTCGAAACCCACATTGAGGACATCCTCAACGTCATCCATTATGAGGACCTGCGCGAGGTCGTGCTGATCGGCCACAGTTATGGCGGCATGGTCGCAACCGGCGTGGCCGACCGCGCCCGAGAGGCCATCGCGCAATTGATCTATCTCGACGCGTTCGTGCCCGAGGACGGACAGTGCTATTGGACCTGAACGAGCCGGCGCGGCCGCGGATGATGGAACTCGCAAAATCCGGCGATGGCTGGCGGGTGCCGCCCAATCCCGTTCCGCCGGACACGCCGCCGGCGGACGTCGAATGGCTCACCGCACGCCGGGTCGACATGCCGATCAAATGTTTCGAGATGCCGCTCAGACTGCGCCATGGGGAACTGACGCTGCCGCGCAGCTATATCTATGCCACGCGGATTTCGCCCGCCGACACCTTCGGCCCCTTCGCCGCCCGCGCGAGAGGCGAGCCGGGCTGGCGTTATCACGAGATCGACGCCAGCCATTCGCCGCATGTGACGGCGCCGGAGGTGCTGATGGCGCTGCTGGAGGAGATTGTTTTGAATTGAACGCCATTCCGGGTTCGCGCGGAGCCTGTCATCAGGCCGCGCTTTGCGCGATCCGATGGCACGCCTCGATCAGGCGCGGTTCCTGCGCGACAGGCTGATCAACCGCAATTCCAGATCGGTCCGATCGGCGTCCGCGTGTAGCACGGACCGAAGGTACCACCATTGTAGTGGCCGCCACCGTCAAAGCCGGGCCGGCCGAAATAGTGCCAGTCACCATCAAACCCGTAATAACGAGGAACCGGGTCAATATACCAGGGGCGCCGTTCGCGGCTCGCCAAACGCCGCATCGCATCTTTCTGGGCGTAAAGCGGCAGGGTGTTGTTCAGCGGCTGATGATAGCCCGGCAGGAAGCCGTAGCCATGCCAGTGTGACGCAGGCCGCTTATGAATTGTCGCAGCCGTCGCGACGGCCGACAGCAGCGACAGAATGACAGCAATCGATAGACATACGAGGCGCGACATCGGCGCACCATAGACAGTCGGCTCATGGGAGGCCACACAAATCCGAGTGCGAGGTTATTTCGTGGTCTATTGCAGACCTGAAAGTCATACCAGCCTTCGGAGAAATTGACTCATGGCGTCATTGCCGGGGCTGACCCGGCAATCCATCTCCTTCGCGAAGACTCTTACGAAGTTGATGGATGCCCGGGTCAAGCCCGGCATGACAGGTCAGAGATTATGAAGGGTCATTTCCGTTGCGAGTCATTTGCGCCGATTTGGCAGGTTGGCCTCACGTCCTGTGCGTAATCCCGGAAGCGGCGGTTGTCCGCGTCTGGCTTCGCGACAAGGAGTCGGCACGCTAGATCGACAGTGCACCGCATCTCGCGACCACATGTATGCTGCCCCAGAACCAGGTTTCTCCGTCGTGGGCCGCCTGCAGGCTGAACATTCGCTTGTTCCAGCGGGGGTCGTGGACGAAGCGGATATTTTCGATCCTGAAATCGGCCTGCCGTCGTTTCCACTCCGTCGCCCAGGCCAGATGCGCCTCGTCGAGTTGCTGTCGCAGTTTCGAAACTTCGACGGCATAGGGTTGCGGGAAAAGAACCATCGACAGCATGCGTCGCTCGCTTCGTTCCTATCCTCTTAATCTAGCCAGGGAGACCGTTCAACGGGTTGGACAAACAAGTCCGGTAATCATCGTCGAGACGCCTGCCGGCAGCCTCGATTTGAGCTTTCCAGACAAGAACGGGGTTTGTCATTCTATGCCGCCTTCCTTGACCTTGGGGAGCGCCGCAGAACATCCAGCACGGCTTTGGGGTTGTGCTGGATGACCATGAGATAGGCGCGGCCGCTGCCGTGCGGGTTGGTGCGGCCCTGTTCCCAATCGCGAATTTGATTGATCGTAAAGCCGAACTCCGCAGCGAAACCATCCTGAGACAGCTTCAGCTTCCGGCGAATGGCGCGAACATCGATCTCCGCAGGGATATAGAGTTTGCTGGGCTTCGCATTGCCGCGCGCAACTTCAAGGGCCTCGGTGAGACCCGCCACGATCTTGTCAAATGCTTTCTTGCTCATGCCGTCTTCCCTCGCTTCAATGTCGCCGCATTGGCGGCACGGTCAAAAGGAATGAAGCCGAGCAACGGTGCATCGAAGACGACTACGTCGTTCACGGACTACGCTTTATATGGACATGTACGTAAAACACGTAGTGATGTCTAGCCCTTGGATGGGTGAAATCCTCGCCGCGCTTGCGGTGCTGCGCTCCCTCTCCCGCGCTTGCGGGGGAGGGTTGGGGAGGGGGGCTGGATCCGCAGATGCACTGGTCGAGGGGATAGACTTTCCCCCACCCGCCGCGCTCTTCGAGCGCGTCGACCTCCCCCGCACGCGGGAGAGGTGAACCGAACCCGCTGCCGGGTCCGGGGCACGACGTCGTTAGTGCCAGGCTCGCCCGGGAACGACGCCATCAAAAATGGCGAGGGGCCCGGCGTGGTTGCGCCGAACCCCTCATTCTTGGTCAGGAAGACGCGTTTTCTTCACGCGAACCGGAAGTCCACTTCGCTCGAAAACGCTTTAGAGCATCAGCCAGCCTGTAAGCCGGGTTCTGTAGGGCACCGCCTCGCTTGCGCGAGGCGATACGTGACGGCCATTCCTCTGGGACAACGTTTGCACGTTGCCTCGAGCAACCTACCCGGACGGCGAGCCTGACATCGCCCTGCGGTGTTTTCGCTTTCGCGAACGAACCCGCGTTGCCGTCCCTATTCGGTCTTGCTCCCGGTGTGGTTTGCCATGCCGGTTCCGTTGCCGGAGCCGCGGTGCGCTCTTACCGCACCTTTTCACCCTTACTGCCCCGCCCTTGCGGGTGGGGAAGCGGTTCGTTCTCTGTGGCACTGTCCCTGGGGTCGCCCCCGCCGGGCATTATCCGGCACCGTATGTCGATGGAGCCCGGACTTTCCTCCCCCGCAGCCTTTCGACTATTGCGGGAGCGGCCGTCCGGCCGACTGACCTGTCTGTGATGCAGGTTACAGAGCCGGGGGTCAAGACCCGCATCATCGGCCGGTCGCTTCCGCGACGGCCGCGTGCCGCCGTCCGGGGAGTGTCCGCGTCTGCAAATCGCCGGAGCCGTTGATGCGCCTGATCCTGTCTGTGCTTGCCATGCTTCTGCTTTGCTGCGCGACCAGCGCGGAGGCGCTGGCGGACAAGCGGGTCGCCCTGGTGATCGGCAATTCCAACTACCGGGCCGCGCCGCGAATCGAAACCGCCGCCAATGACGCCACGGCGATGGCCGCGCTGTTCCGGAAAGCCGGCTTCGATTTCGTCGATCTGAAGTCCGATCTCGGGCTCGTGCAATTCCGCTCGGCGATCGCCGATTTTCGCAAGGCGGCAGAGGGGTCCGATATCGCCGTGATCTACTACGCGGGCCATGGTCTTGAGGTCGATCGCGAGAATTATCTCATTCCGGTCGATGCCGCGCTGCTGAACATTCAGGACACCGGCTCGGAACTGGTTTCGCTGCAAGCGATGGTGTCGGCCACGGCCGGCGCCAGCAAACTGCACTTCGTCGTTCTCGACGCCTGCCACGACATTGTCTCCGCCGTCCGGGTTCGCCGCGAGAACGGCCTGGGGACGCGCGTCCCTGCCGCGGGCCTTGGCCGGGTGGGGTCGACAGGTGCCGACACCCTGATTGCCTACGCCAGCAGGGCCGGGACAACGTCGGTCGATCAGGGGGTCGACCACAGCCCGTACGCGGCGGCGCTTCTGAAAAGCCTCACCATTCCCGGCCTCGACATCCGCCTCGCCCTGGGCCGGGTACGCGACGACGTGAGAAAGGAAACCGACGGGCGGCAGGAGCCGTTCGTCTACGGTTCGATGTCAGGCGACATGGTCTCGCTGGCGGCGGCCGCCGCCGGGCCGCACCCCCCCGAGGCGGACCAGAAGAGCGACTACGAACTTGTCGACAAGATCAACACCAGGAAAGCCTGGCGTGTCTTCGTGGAAACCTACAAGAGCGGTCTCTATGTGGATCTGGCCCGTGCCCGCCTGAACGCGTTCGACGAGGTCCCAAGCGTCGCGCCGGTTCCGGCGCCGCCTGAACCGCCTGCGGGAACGCGGTGAGGCCGCTGGCGTGCTGGCCGGTTACGCGCCATTGTCGTCAAAATAATTTATCCTCAAGATGTCGTCTTGCGACTTTTCCGTTCGACTGGGTGTCGGCGAAACCTGCCGATCAAGAGGAGCTGACCATGCAGTATTTGTTGATGATCTATTCGAACGAAGTCGAATACGCCAAGATGGACGCCGCGACCAGCAAGAAGATGATGGAGGAATATGGCGCCTTCACCCAGGGCATCATCCAGAGCGGCAATTTCAAGGCCGGCGACCGGTTGCAGCCGACAACGACGGCGACCACGGTGCGGGTCCACGACGGCAAGACCCTGACCACCGACGGACCGTTTGCGGAGACCCGCGAGCAGCTCGGCGGCTACTATCTGGTCGAAGCCAAGGATCTCGACGCCGCGATCGCCATCGCCGCGCGGATCCCCGGCGCCAGGCTTGGTTCGATCGAGGTCAGGCCGATCTGGGTGTACAATTGAAGGCAAGGCCGTCATTCCGGGACACGCGTCTTCGCGTGGACCCGGAATCTCGAGATTCCGGGTTCGCTGCGCGCCCCGGAATGACGATGTCACCAAAGCGGTACGTCATGCCCCCAGCCGAAATCGAAAAAATCTTCCGCGACGAGGCGGGCCGCGCGCTGGCGACGCTGATCCGCCTCGTCGGCGATTTCGATCTCGCCGAGGACGCTCTTCAGGATGCCTTCGCGGTGGCGCTGGAACGCTGGCCGTCGGCCGATCCGCCGTCCAATCCGCGGGCATGGCTGGTCAATGTCGGGCGCAACAAGGCGATCGACCGGGTCCGCCGCCAGATCGCGTTTCGCGGCAAGCAGGGCGAGCTGACCCACGAATTGCTGCAAAACGCGGTCACCTCCGCCGAGACCGCCGATGCGCTCGCGCTCGATCCGGATGCGCGCGCGCTCGACGATGACATGCTGCGGCTGATCTTCATTTGCTGCCACCCCGCGTTTGCGATCGAGGTGCAGGTCGCTCTCACGCTGCGCACGGTCTGCGGGCTGACCACCGTGCAGGTCGGCCGCGCGTTTCTGGTCGGCGAGGAGGCCATGGCGCAGCGGTTGGTCCGCGCCAAGCAGAAAATCCGGCTGGCTGGCATTCCCTATGAGGTGCCGGAGCGCGAGGCGCTCGAGCCGCGGCTGCGCGGGGTGCTGGCGGTGATCTATCTCGTCTTCACCGAAGGCTATGCGGCAACATCCGGCGAGGACCTGATGCGGCCGAGCCTGGCGCGCGAGGCGATCCGGCTGTGTCGTTTGCTCGATGCGCTGATGCCGCAGCGCGGCGAGGTCAAGGGATTATTGGCCCTGATGCTGCTGCACGACGCCCGCCGCGCCTCGCGCCAGACCGCGGGCGGCGACATCGTGCTGCTGGAAGAGCAGGATCGCGGTGCCTGGGACCATGCGCAGATCGCCGAGGGCCTCAAGCTGGTGGAAGACGCGTTGCGGATGCCGGGCCGGCCGCAATCCTATGCGGTGCAGGCGGCGATCGCGGCACTGCATGCCCGCGCGCCGAACTATCGCGATACCGACTGGCCGCAGATCGCCGGCCTCTATGAGGTGCTGCTGCGGATCAGCCCGTCGCCGGTGATCGAACTCAATCATGCCGCCGTGGTGTCGATGGTGGACGGACCTGCCCGCGCGCTCGATCTGATCGACGCGCTGCAAGCCCGCGGCGGCCTCGATGGCTACGAACTCTTGCCCGCGGTCCGCGCCGATCTGCTGCGCCGGCTCGGCCGGCGCGATGCGGCGCGCGAGGCCTATCTCGCGGCGACATCGGCCACGCAGCTCGAGCCGCTGCGCCGGCTTTACGCAAGGCGGTTGGGGGAATTGGACACGAAGACCGTTCAGTGATGATGGCATCGTGCAGGTGATTTGCCCGACGCGCCAAATGGTATCCCGGTATGCATGAGACAGCCCACCGGCGGCGATTTCCTACTTTGCATGGGGTTGTTTTCGATATTTTTGTTGTCCGCTCGTCTCGACCCCGAAAACAGCGGGGCGCGAGGGAGCCCAACTATCGCGCCGCCACCGCCCTGGTGTCGACCGAAAGGCTCGCCAGCAGCGACTGCAGGGTCGACAGCGTCGAATGGTCGGCGACGCCGTCGACGCGCAGCGGGCGAAAGTGACGCTGGAAGGCGGTGACCACTTCCATGGTCGGCGCGTCATATTTGCCCGAGGTCGGAATGCCGTAGCCGTATTTGGCCAGCGCCTGTTGTAGGCCGAGGACGTCGTCGCCGACGGTGCCCAGTTTCAGCGTTTCGCCGCGCACGATCGGCGCCGGCTGCACCCAGTGGCCGACGCCGGAATTGGCCAGCGAATGCCACGGAAATTTTTCACCCGGGTCCTGCTTGCGGGCCGGCGCCACGTCGGAATGCGCCAACACGCGGTGCGACGGCACCTTGCGGCGGAGCATGATGCCGCGGCACAGCGCGATCACGGCGGCGATCTGGCGCAGCGGAAATTCCGGATAGCCCCATTCATGGCCGCGGTTGACGATCTCGATGCCGATCGAACAGGAGTTGATGTCATCCTCGCCGGCCCAGGACGCCACACCGGCATGCCAGGCGCGCTTGGCTTCCGGGACGCATTGCACGATGCGGCCGTCCTCCAGCACGATGTAATGCGCCGAGACGTCGGTGCCGGCCGTGCACAGCCGCGCGATCGCGCCCTCGACGTCGGGCATTCCGGTGTAGTGCAGCAGGATCATGTCGGGCAAACGGCCCTTGTTGCGGTCGCCATAATTCGCCGACGGGATCACGTCGGAAGCGATCGACGAATCGGGGGTGAAGGTCTTCATGTTCGCGTTGGTCCTCGGAAGCGGGACGGCGCGACGCCTCGAATCAAAACCAGCAGATGCGAACGAACCGAGCGGCATAGGACAATTCAAACCGGGCAGGAGAACGGCAACGGTGCGTCCCGAGGGACGAACCTTTGTTTACTATTCCTTTACGATGTCGGCAGCGCAATGCCGCGAGCCGGTCGCCGCAACGCATTTTGGCCGAGTGTGTGCCGGAAGCATCACCACGCCGCGGGTGCCGGCGAATTCGGGGACGGCTGGCGGGAAATTGTGCAGCTGGCCGGACTGCCATGTGCTCCGGCTTGCCGCCATATCCTCTTAATCCATCAACGCTTTCTTAACGCTAACTGACGTTACTGAGTGGTGAAGCGCCGAAACCGCATTGGGGACGGCCGAGGCCCCATTTGACGCTCGAAATCCCATGGCAGCCCAGCAAATTCCATCGGGAAATCAGGGTTTGCGGGCTGGGGTGCGTGGGATCGGCAATCGCGGCTTGCATCGGCCCTTCGAATCGAAGGGCCAGGCGAGGCGTAGACATTTGAGGCGCAATGAGCCCGTTGGCGTCCAATTCGCCTGCCTTGACCCGGACCACGCCCGGAGGGCGCGCATGAATCCGGTTGTGCCGCGCCATATCCCCGTGCTTGGCCGCGAGGCGATCGAGTGGCTATCGCCACGCCAGGGCGGGATCTATGTCGACGCCACCTTCGGCGCCGGCGGCTACAGCCGGATGATCCTGCACACCCCTGCAACCCGTGTCATCGGCATCGACCGCGATCGTTCTGCCATCGCGCAGGGCTTCGACCTGGTCGATCGGTCGGATGGCCGACTGACGCTGGTCGAGGACCGGTTTTCCAATCTCGCGGAGATTTGCGCCACGCAGGGCTGGGATACGGTTGACGGCGTCGTGATGGACGTCGGCGTGTCCTCGATGCAGCTCGATGAGGCCGAGCGCGGCTTCTCGTTTCGCCTGGGCGGTCCGCTCGACATGCGGATGGGCGAGGGCGGCCCGACCGCGGCGGACGTGGTCGCGGCGGCCTCCGAGGCTGATCTTGCCAATATCATCTATATTTTCGGCGAGGAGCGTCATTCCCGCGGCGTCGCCCGCGCCATCGTCGCCGCGCGCAAAGAGGCGCCGATTATCACCACGCGGGCGCTGGCCGATATCGTCGGCAAGGTGGTGCGCTCAAAACCCGGCGAGATTCATCCGGCGACGCGGACGTTCCAGGCGCTGCGGATTTTCGTCAACGAAGAACTCGATGAACTGCATCTGGCGCTGTCGGCGGCGGAGCGGGTGCTGAAGCCGGGCGGCCGGCTGGTGGTGGTGTCGTTCCACTCGCTGGAAGACCGCATCGTCAAGAATTTCCTGGTCGAGCGCGCCAAGGCCGGCGGCGGCTCGCGGCATCTGCCCGAAATCTCGCAGGCAGCACCAAGCTTCAGCCTTCTGACAAAACGCCCGGTAACAGCGGGTGACGGCGAGATTTCAGCCAATCCGCGGGCGCGGTCGGCAAAACTGCGCGCGGCCGAGCGCAGCGCGGCGCCGGCGCATGCCGCCGCCGCATTGCCGGCATGGCCTACTCTCGCCAGCGTGATGAGGGGAGGCTGACCATGCGGATCATCCATCTCCTCGTGATCGCAGCGCTGGTGTTCGCGGCCGCCTACGTCTATCGGATCAAGATGGACTCCACCTCGCGCACCGAGCGCGTGCTGCGGCTGCACGCGGAAATTCGCGAGCAGCGCGACGCCATCGCGGTGTTGCGTTCGGAATGGGCCAAACTCGACGCGCCGCTGCGGCTGCAGGGCCTCGCCGAACGGCATCTGCCGCTGAAGCCCATCACCGCCACGCAATATGATTCACTGAAGA
>Ga0302320_10013847_pt1 | contig 16764 bp, 11 predicted proteins | sample Bog_T0_3_FD_202130 | JGI IMG/M metagenome (GOLD analysis project Ga0302320, IMG submission 202130) | Peat permafrost microbial communities from Stordalen Mire near Abisko, Sweden - Bog_T0_3 | ecosystem: Environmental > Terrestrial > Soil > Wetlands > Peat | place: Sweden: Abisko, Stordalen Mire... | reverse complement strand
GGTCTTTGCCGACACGGGCTTGTTTGAATATGGCGATGCGCGCTGGGTGGGGACGGAGAGCGGGCGCGTTCCTTATGAAAACTGGAACGTTATTGATCGTCACGGCTACTTGCGCTGGCGTCCGGTAGAGGCCGATACGCCGCTGCGCAACCTGCACTGGTTTTGGCATCCCAACGACGAGGCTTCAGTAAAGAGTCTCGACGAGTTACTGGCAACCTATGACGAAACCGTGGGTCATGGCGCGCAGTTGATGCTTGGGTTGGCTCCTGATCGGCGCGGCTTGTTGCCCGACAGCGACGTGGCGCGGCTGGAGGAGTTTGGCAAGGCGGTGCGGGCGCGTTATGCGCACAACCTGACGCTAGCCCATACGCCCGCATTGGCTGAAGTTGCGGCGGCGCTGGACGGCAATCCCGATACGTTCTGGAGCGCACTGGCTGGGTCGCATCATGCGACGCTCGAAGTCAGCTTTGCCAAGCCTGTCACCTTCAATCGTTCGCTGACCATGGAGTGGCTGAACAATGGGCAGCGCGTGGAGAAGTATTCGATTGATGTGTGGACCGGGTCGCAGTGGAAGACGGTCAGCGCGGCCGAGGCGATTGGCCACAAGAAGATAGACATCTTCACGGCGGTGACGGCGAGCCGTGTGCGGCTGAATATTTTGTCTAGCAGTGATGCGGCGGCAATTCGCGAATTCCAGCTTTATAACGTGGAAGAGACGGCGGCGGAGAAGTAACTCGGAGTCCTATGATTTGCCGCTGAGGTTCGTGCTTTCCCAGGCCTCAAAATCGAGACCTGGGCACCAGTTTCTTTGAGAGGGATTTTGATATAGCCCCCGCCCTTAGCCTCCCAGACTAAACCTGAGTAGAAAGTGTTCTGCCAGGATCGGCAAGATCATCTGTCTGATACCGATTTAGATCGTTGACAAGATTTTGGTCCAAAGCTGTGTCCTGAGTCATGTTGGTTGACTTATCCCATGCAAGTTGCACGTTCAACATCCCCATGAAGTTTCTCTCTGTGGGGTCTTGCAAGCTTTCACTGACGCTTGTCCCCGAGCCGCCGACAGGTGCGGAATCAACTCCAGAGGCGATACCAACGAGTTGCGATTCGTCGAGGCCCGAAATTGAACCTTGATTCGCCAAGCTATGCGCCGCATTGAGTAATCCAGAATTTGTCATCGACGTAAAATCGTATGCACTTCCGAGCGAGGCTAAACTACTGATACCAGTGATGGACACGCACTCTCTCCTATGGCTACTTGTAGTAGTCACAGATGTTGCACGCAATCTTTTCGCCAATGCGCCATAGATTTTATTAGATGTTACTCACGGGTTGCGATAGATCCATAATCGACGACAATATGGAATACCGTGAAAACGAAGTCGTGCTCTTATTACAAAGCCTGTCTTGATCGAGTTTCTCCGCAGATGTAAAGCCCGTACCCTTCATGGCGAAACTTGCGCAGAGGCACACTAAAGCGCGGCCAAGGCCTCGGCCTGGGTCGGGAAGAGGCTGGCGTATTTTGGGATGCCCACCATGGTGAAAACTTTGGTGAAGTGCGCAGAGAGGCCGAAGGCGGAAACCTTCTGCCCGGAGTTGGCGGCTTCGATGAGCAGTTGAATCACCAGGGCGATGCCGCTGGAGTTGATGTAATCGACTTTGCTGAAGTCCAGCAGAATCAGTTTGGCTGTCTCCTTTGGAAGTGCTTGATAGGTGCCGATCACCGCATCCTTCGAGGTGCTGGCAATGTCGCCCTCAAAGCGCAGGACGGCGACCGGGTCTCCTGCCGGGGAAGTAAGCTGGTCAACATGCGCCTTGGTTTCACTTTGCACGATCTATCATCTCCGTAATTTCTGGTTTATTCCTCATCTTTATCCAGCCGGATGACCAGCCGGACATAACTGCTTTTGCCATCCGTGCCGGCCACCCACTCGGCCTCGTCGACCAGCGCCTGAATGAGAAACATACCCATGCCGCGCGGGTCTTCCTGGCCGTGCATCTTGCGGTCAATGTTGGGCTTGGCGGGCTGTTTGCTCATGCCTTTGCCGTCGTCGATCACCTTGACTTCCAGCGAATCCGTACCGGCGTTGAGCACCACGCCGACACTGAGTTTTTCGTTGAGGCGGTTGCCGTGCTCGATGGCGTTGATGCAGGCCTCGGCGACGGCGGTCTTGAGGTCTTCGATGCGCCCGGCGCGAAAGCCCATCAGCTGAGCCACGGCGGCGGCGGTGCTCATGGCCACCTTCTCGTAGCCCATGCGCGAGGGCAGACGCACCTCGACGGTGGTGGGTTTGGCAACGGGGCCGGGTTTCAGCTCGCTCATGCCAACACCTCGGTGGAGTTGGTTCCGCGGCACAGGGCCAGTGCGGTCATGTCGTCTCCCTGCGGGCTGCCTTCGGAGAAGGATTCAATGGCTGTCCACAATGAATCGAGGATACCATCGGCCTTGGCGAGCGGGCATTGGGAAAATTCCTCAAGCAGTCGCTCGGGGCCAAACTCCTCTTCGCCTTTGAAGACTTCGGTGAGGCCGTCGGTGTAAAAGAGCAGCCGGGTTCCCGGCGCAAATTCGTGTTGCTCGCTTTGGTAGCTCATTCCCGGCAATAGTCCCAGCGGCGTGCCGGCGGCGTGGAAGAGGTGTGGCGCAGCGCCCGGCTGAACCAGAAAGCCCGGATTGTGTCCGGCGTTGACAACCTCGATTTCGCCAGCCTCGGGGTGCAGGCGGAGAAAAATCGCCGTCACATAGCGGCGGCGGGCTTCTTCGCCCTCGGTCCAGTGGTGCTGATTCATGCGCGCGGCCAGCTCTCCCAAGGGCGGCCCGCTAGCAGCCATGGCCCGGAAGGCGGAGCGAAAGCTGGAGGCCATCAGGGCCGAAGCCATTCCTTTGCCTGCTACATCGGCCACGGCCATCAGCAGACTGCCGTCGGGCTGGGGCACAATGTCGAGGTAGTCGCCGCCGACCTCATAGCAGGTGGCCGAGCGAAAAGCCACCGAATAGCCGGGAATGGCGGGCAAATGCTGCGGCAGCAGCGAGCGCTGAATGGCGCGGGCCGCGTCCAGATCCTGCTGCACGCGGGCAAACTCGATGTTGCGCTTATGGTTGCGGGCGTTTTCGAGCGCCACGGCGGCTTGCAGGACGAGTCCTTCGATGAAGTCGGTCTCGTAGAGCGTCAAATCGCGGCCATCCGGAGGCGCAACCACCAACTCGGCCATGCGATTGCCTTCGCGGTCGTCCAACGGGTAGCGCGGAACGGTCTCGCCAGCTGGTTGGTCGCCATAAACTAGCCCTTCCGAGGGAAAAGCGGCGCCGGCCATCTCCAGTTCGCGGACCACGATACGCAGCACCTGCTCCAGCACGTCTTCTTCGCGAGCCGTTGCGTGAACCTGGCGCGAAGCCTCTAGCAGCGCCTGCAAACGCGCCACCTGCTGCTGCAAATCGATGGTTTCGCCATTGCCGGGGAGCTGAATTCCAGCCGCCATTGTTTGCAATCCTCCGTGGAATTTCACTCTAGCATGGCTGCCGGGGAGCTGTTTAATTTGCCCGGAAGCGGGGTGCTCTTACACTATAGAGAGGAGGGGCGATGAGCGACGGACGCGAAGAACGCGAAGAGCAGGAGAAGCGCCGCCAACTGGAAAAGTGGCAGGAGCGCGAAGACCGCCTCGAACGCAATCAGGATGACAATGGGCAGCCGGAGCGGCAGGAATCCTGAAGCAGGGGTGGCAACGCACCGAGGCAGGCGCGCGGTCATCTGATTTATTCTGCCAACGATGCCGAAAACCTTATCTGTAGCCATGATTGTTATGAACGAAGAGGCGAACCTGCCTCGCACCCTGGAGAGCGTTTGCTGGGCTGACGAAATTGTTGTCGTTGATTCGGGGTCGACGGACCGCACGGTGGCGATTGCCCAGTCGTTCGGTGCCAAAACCAGCTACCACGCCTTTGGCGGTCACGGTGAACAAAAGAACGTGGCCCTGGATCTTTGCACCCAGGATTGGATTCTGCTGCTAGACGCCGATGAAGTTTTGACGCCGGAACTGCAAGCGGAGATTCAGCAGTTGCTGGCAGGCGAGCCCAAGTTTGGGGCCTATTGGATTCCGCGGCTGAATCTCTACTTTGGCCACTGGATGCGTCATGGCGGATTTTATCCCGACCACAAGCTGCGCCTTTTTCGGCGCGGCGCAACGCGGCTGAGCGAGGGCGTGGGCCCGCACTCGACACCCCAGTTCGAGGGGCCGCGCGGCACCCTGAAGCACGACATGCTGCACTACGCCTACCCGACGATGGATATTTATCTCGAACACATGGATCGCTACAGCACGGAGATTGCTCAACTGCTGGAGGCCAAGGGGCGCACCAGCCAGTCGCTGTCGTCGTTTGTGTGGAATGCGGTGTTGAATCCGGCGGCGACCTTTGTTTACAACTACTTTTTCCGGCTGGGCTTTTTGGATGGCCGCGAGGGGTTGATTCTGCACCTGAACCACTCGGTTTATATCCACTGGAAATTTTTAAAGTCGTGGTGGCGGGCAAAGGGTAAAGAATAGAGTCTCATCGCCGCCCGTGCCTGAAGACAAATGCCAGCATCCGTAGTAGCAGCAGCATAACGGCTAGCACTGCCGCGCCGATCAGTAGAGGTCGGGGTGCGGGCGATTTGGCGCGGTGCGTCATGCGTGAGCCTGATGCGAAGGCCCTTCGGCGGCTGCCAAAGGGCCTTCAAGGTAGAACATCCAGCCTACGCCGCTACAGTCCGCGCAGGTTTGGAGCCCCACGCCCATTGCGGGCAGTGAAGATGCAGAAAAGCGAGGCGAGATCGAAGAGAACCGAGTGCCCTGCGGTGAGCGATCAACCCGGCTGGAGCGGAAAAGTCTTGCCCCAATCAGCAAATCTCGCGCATCCTACTAGAAGTGCCGAAAAACTGCCGTCTGCCCTCCAATGCGAGGCAGTGCGCGGGCAGCGATTCCGGCTTCCTGTCGTACTACTCAACACTATAGGTCAAAAACCCTATCGGAGAAACAAAAATTCAACCGGGTCGCGTAGTGCATCCGGGTGGCAACGGACTGGGATGGGGCGTAAATGCCGTATGCTCAGAGAACAGCGAGGTGAAAAAGATGGCCAAGGATACGTTAAGCGGCGCAAAGCTCAAGAAGGTTTTGGCAGCATTGGAAGGCAATTGGCAGGCGGAGATGGAGAGCTATCACACCTATCTGACCCTGGCTGACCGGGACACGGACGCGGTACGTGCGCAAGTTCTGCGCCACCTGGCGGGCGCGGAGTGGGAGCATGCCACATTGTGGGCTGGCCGCATTGAAGAATTGGGCGCTCCGGTGCCGGTTTACCATGGCCGCCCCGGTGGCGAGGCCGATTCGCTGGCCAATCGCGCCGGCGGTGTGCGCATGGCGCTGCGCCGTCTGGAGATTGAAGAAAGTCGCGACATCGCCCGCTATGGCGAGCAGTTGAAGGCGCTCGGAGACCAGGATTCCGTCGCCATTCTGGACCACGTGATTGAAGACGAAAAGGATCACTATCGGGAGCTAGGCTCGCTGTTGCGTGGCCACTACACGGCCCCGGCTGGCACACCCAAAATCGACGCTCAGGCGGTGTTGGACGAATTGCTAGCCAAGCGCAATCAGGGTCGCAAGCAGCCCGGTGCCTGGATCGGCGACGCGATTTATGGCGTGAACGACGGACTCGGAGCAATCTTCGGCATCGTCAGCGGCGTCAGCGGCGCTACGGCGGGCGACAGCAAGTATGTGCTGCTGGCGGGGCTTTCCGGGCTCATTGCCTCGGCTCTTTCGATGGGTTCCGGGGCCTATTTGGCGGCTAAAAGCGAACGCGAAATTTATGACGCGGAAGTTGTCAGGGAGCGCGAGGCTATCCAGATGAACGGCCCCGAAGCCCGCGAGTTGCTCTCGCTCTACTATCAGGTGAAAGGTTTGCCAGAGGCGGACGCCCTGACCATGGTCAACCACATCGCCAGCGACCCTGAACAGCTGCTGCGCTCGCTGGCTAGCGAACGGCTCGGTTCGAGCGAAGAGGCGCTTTCGAATCCTCTGGTGTCGGCCAGCTCGGGCGCGCTTTCGACCGCGGTTGGAGCAGCGATTCCGATCATTCCCTTTTTCTTTTTGCATGGCATTGAGGCGGTCATCGCCGCCGCCGTCATTTCGCTGGCCGCGCACTTTGCGGTGGGCGCGGCCAAGTCACTGATTACGGTGCGTTCGTGGTGGTCGTCGGGTTTCGAAATGACCATTGTCGGCGCTCTCGAAGGCGCGGTGACTTACGGCATCGGCGTTCTGCTGGGCAAGGGCGGCATGTAGAGACTCTGCCGACGCGTTCAGCCCCGCGCGAAAAATGTGACTCGCGCGGGGTATCGCCATGAGCTACCTAATGTCTATACAATAGCTTCTGTTCTCGCGGAGGATAGAAAGTCGATGCTGAAAAAGGTGTTTTCCCTGCTGTTTTTTGCTGTTTCTTTGCTGCCCGCCGTTAGCGTTCTGGGGCAGGCTGCGGCTGACGTTGCCATCGAACGCGATGTGGTGATGAAGACCCGAGACGGGGTCGCGCTGAAGGCTGACATCTATCGTCCCGCTGGTGAGGGCGCGCTCTTTGTGCTGCTGCAGCGCACACCTTACAACAAGGACAACACCGCTGTTATCGCCCGCAAGGCCGCCTTGCGCGGCTTCATGGTTGTGGTGCAAGATGTGCGCGGGCGCTACGCCTCCGAGGGCGAGTGGTATCCCTTCAAGCACGAGACCCAGGACGGCTACGACGCCGTCGAATGGGCGGCCGCGCTGCCTCGCTCCAACGGGAAGGTGGGCATGTTCGGCGGTTCCTACGTCGGCGCCACCCAGATGCTGGCCGCCATCGGCCATCCGCCGCATCTGGCCGGAATCTGCCCCATCGTCACGGCTTCGAATTATCACGAGAATTGGACCTATCAGGGTGGCGCTCTGGCGCAGTGGTTTGATGAATCGTGGACCGCGGGGCTTGCTCAGGACACGCTCAACCGAGAAGTCCAAGCCAAGACCAACGCCATGGCGGGCCGCACGGTTCTGCCGCTGAAGCAGTTTCCGCTTTTTAATGTGAATTTCGGTGCCGATGCGGCCGCGACTACGCACGAACTGGCTCCTTATTTTTTGGATTGGCTTGACCATCCCACCTACGACAGTTATTGGAAGCAGTGGTCCATCGAAGAGCAGTTCGACCAGATTCAAGTACCGGCGCTGACCGTCGCGGCTTGGTATGACCTCTTCCAGGGCGGCTCGATCCGCAACTATCTTGGCATGAAGGCTCACGCGGGCAACGAGGCTGCGCGCCAGGGGCAGCAGTTGCTGGTGACCATCGGCGGCCACGCTGGCAATGATCGCACCATTGGCACGGTCGATTTTGGCCCCGCCACCAGTTGGTACGACGAAGACGAAATCATTCTCAAGTGGTACGACTTCCTCTTCCTGGGCAAGCAGAATGAGTTCGCCAACGGCAAGCCGGTCAAGATTTTTGTCATGGGCGAGAACAAGTGGCGCGATGAAGAGGCTTGGCCGCTGGCGCGGGCCGTGGAGACGCGGTACAGCCTGTTCGGCCTGCAACCGGCCAACGGAGCCAATGGCGTATCGGGCAACGGCGGACTCCTTGAGCCTGGAGTTTTGACGCGGACGAGCGGCACACCCAGCGATACCTTCGTTTACGATCCCGCCAATCCGGTTCCAACTGTTGGTGGGCCGCTCTGCTGCGACGGCGCGCATCTGGCCGCCGGACCGCTGGATCAGAAGCAGGTGGAGAGCCGCCCCGATGTGCTGGTCTATTCGACGCCGGTGCTCACCAGCGACGTGGAAGTGACCGGGCCGGTGACGCTCGATCTTTTTGCCAGTTCGTCAGCAGTTGATACCGATTTCACCGCCAAGCTGGTGGATGTTTGGCCTAACGGATTTGAGCAGAATTTGACCGAAGGCATTCTGCGCGCGCGCTTCCGCGATTCGCGGGAGACGGCAAAACCGCTTGTCCCCGGCAAAATTTACGAGCTGAAGGTCGATCTGTGGTCCACCAGTAATGTGTTCCTCAAGGGCCACCAGATTCGCCTAGAGGTCAGCAGTAGCAATTTCCCCCGCTTTGATCGCAACCTGAACACGGGCAAGAGCGCTGCGACGGACGCGAACTTTGTGAAGGCGACCAATACTGTCTACCACGACGTTAGCCACCCCTCAACACTGCTGCTGCCGGTGGTGCCACGCTAGAGTTCTTCATTTCTCACGCCAGCCGTCGGACAATTCTGCCAAGAGTTGTCTGACGGCGGCGTGGTGAGTGTCCGAATTTGAACAGTCGCAGGTTGAAACCGGTCACTCTGAGCCGTGTCTTATTTATATAGAGTCCAATAACTTCATTCTTTTCAATGCAACGATCCTTCTTTCCTTTGGCACGGGAAGTGCTTTCTTATCAAGCGATGGATATCGCACGCCCAGACTTATTGCAAAAGAGGAAGCGCCGCATTGCGGCGTATGTCGCCGTCGCTTTGGTAGTGCTGGCGGTGGGAATGTTCTTCGTCTACCGGTTGAAGCCGGCCTCACCTTCGGTAGACCGCTCGACGATTTGGCCGGACACGGTGAAACGCGGGCCGATGGTGCGGCAGGTGCGCGGGTCCACAGGAACATTAGTGCCGCGCGAGGACAAGCTGCGCCTGATTCCCGCCGAAACCGAGGCGACGGTGGCGCGGATTTTGGTGTTGCCGGGTGCGCAGGTGCAGGTCGATACGGTGGTGATGGAGCTGTCGAACCCGGAATTGGTGCAGGAGGCGATGAACGCCAGCCTGGCCCTGAAGGCCGCACAAAGCGAATATCACAACACTCAGGTGAAACTGCAAAGTGACCTGATGACGCAGAAGGCGGGCGCGGCGACAGTGGGCTCGGATTATCGTCAGGCGCAGTTGCAGTCGAAGACCGACAAGGCGCTCTATGACCTGGGTGTGATTTCGGGACTTACCTACAATGCTTCGAAGGGCAAAGCGGACGAGCTGACCACGCGCAACAAGATTGAAGACGAGCGCTTCGCGATGAACGAGAAGGTGATCGTATCGCAGTTGGCCGTGGAGCAAACCAAGGTCGATCAGGCGCGCGCGCTCTTTCAACTGAAGCAGCAGCAACTGACCGCGCTGCATGTGACCGCTGGCATCAGCGGTGTGCTGGTCGATCTGCCGCATCAGGTGGGCGAGCACGTTGCGCCGGGAATCACGCTGGCCAAGGTAGTACAGCCCGATCAGTTGAAGGCAACGCTGAAGATTGCCGAGACCCAGGCGCGCGACATTCAGATCGGGCAGCCCGCCTCCATAGACACCCACAATGGCGTGATTCCGGGCCGGGTGCAGCGCATCGACCCGGCGGTGCAGAACGGAACGGTCACGGTGGACGTAGAACTGACTGGGCCGTTGCCACAGGGAGCGCGGCCCGATCTGAGCGTGGATGGAACCATCGACTTGGAGCGCATGACCGACGTGCTGTATGTGGGGCGGCCAGCGCTGGGCAACGAGAACTCGACGCTGAGTTTGTTCAAGATCGATGCCGATGGCAAGGGCGCGACGCGGGTTCCGGTGAAGGTGGGACGCGCTTCGGTGAACAGCATCCAGGTGATTGAAGGATTGAAGGAAGGCGACACGGTGATTCTTTCCGATATGTCGCGTTGGGACAACGTGGACCACATCCGGCTGGACTAGTCCTACTCGCACGACGCGCGCTGCTTCGCGCGTGTCTACGAAACATACGATAACAACCGACAGGGGGAAAGAATGGCATCGAACGATAAGTTGATTGAGATTGAAGATCTGCGCAAGGTCTTCTACACCGACGAAGTGGAAACGCATGCGCTGAGCGGCATACATCTGACGATTGCGCGGGGCGAGTATGTGGCGATGAGCGGCCCTTCGGGCTGCGGCAAGTCAACCCTGCTGTCGATCATGGGTCTGCTCGACACGCCTACCGGCGGCAAGTACATGCTCAACGGCAACCCGGTGGAAAACCTCAGCTTCAGCGAGCGTTCGCGCATTCGCAATCAGGAGATCGGCTTCATCTTTCAGAGCTTCAATCTGATTGGCGATCTGACGGTTGAAGAGAATGTCGAACTGCCCCTGACTTATCGCGCGGGCATGCCTTCGGCCGAGCGCAAGAAGCGGGTGAAAGAAGCGCTGGAGCGGGTGAACATGGCGCATCGGATGCGGCATTATCCGGCGCAACTCAGCGGCGGTCAGCAGCAGCGTGTGGCCGTGGCGCGCGCACTGGCGGGGTCGCCATCGATTCTGCTGGCTGACGAGCCCACCGGCAACCTGGATTCGAAGAATGGCGAAGCCGTGATGCATCTGCTGACGGATTTGCATCGCGAGGGCTCGACAATCTGCATGGTGACGCACGATCCGCGCTTTGCCAAGCACGCCCAGCGCGAAGTGCATCTCTTCGACGGCAAAGTCGTCAGCGAACAGGAACTGAAGAAGCTGGAAGAAGAAGTGGAGGCGTAAGAATGTTGCTTCAGGATCTTCGCTATGCGCTAAGGCAGTTGCGCAAGACACCGGGCTTTACGCTGACCGTGATTCTCACGCTGGCGCTGGGCATTGGTGCCAACACGGCCATCTTCACGCTGGTGCATGGAATTCTGCTGCGCTCACTGCCGGTGGCTGATCCCGCCAGCCTCTACCGCATCGGCGACAATGATGCGTGCTGCGTGAATGGCGGCTTTCCAGATGATGCGGGCGACTTCTCCATCTTCTCCTATGACCTCTATCGGCAACTGAAAAACTCCGCGCCGGAGTTCGAGCAGTTAGCGGCGGTTCAGGCTGGCCAGACTACCTGGAATTTGCGCCGCGGCGAAGCTCTGGGCAAGTCGCTGCACGGCGAGTTTGTTTCCGGTAACTACTTTGCAACCTTTGGCCTGAGTTCTTACGCTGGCCGATTGATGAGCGACGGCGACGATAACGTCTCCGCGCCGCCCGCCGTAGTGCTCAGTTATCACGTGTGGCAGTCGGAGTTTGCCGCCGACCCTTCGATCATCGGTGCGCCCATTTCCATTCAGTCGCGGCCCTTTACGGTGATTGGCGTTGCGCCGGCCGGATTTTTTGGCGACCGGGTCAGCGACGCACCGCCCGATTTCTGGATGCCGCTTTCGACCGAACCCTATGTCCAGGGCGGCGGTTCCATTCTCCATAATGCCGACTCGAATTGGCTCTACCCGGTTGGAAGAGTGCGCCACGGAACCAATATCGGCGCTTTGCAGGCGAAGCTCTCGGTCGTGCTGCGACAGTGGCTCGCTACGCGCTCGGCTTACACGGACAACGGTGGCACCGCGGTCATCCCCCGGCAGCATGTGGTTCTCGCTCCCGGCGGCGGAGGTATTCAGAACCTTCAGCAGCAGACAGGCCGCGGTCTGAAGATGCTGATGATTCTCGCCTCGGTGGTGCTGTTGATCGCCTGCGCCAACATCGCCAATCTGATGCTGGCGCGCGCCACCACGCGGCGCGCCGATGTTTCGCTGCGCATGGCGCTGGGCGCGGGACGCAGCCGGCTTATCCGCCAGTCGCTCACCGAAAGCGTACTGTTAAGTTGCCTGGGCGGAGTGGCCGGGCTGGCTGTTGCCTATGGCGGTTCGCGCTTGATTTTGGCCCTGGCCTTCCCCGACGCAAAGAACCTGCCCATCGACGCCAGCCCGTCGCTGCCTGTGCTGGGTTTTGCGTTTTTCGTCTCGCTTGTCACCGGCGTACTTTTTGGCGTTGCGCCTGCGTGGCTCTCGTCGCACGCGCAGCCGGCCGAAGCCTTGCGCGGCATCAACCGCTCCACGCGCGACCGTTCCTCTTTGCCACAAAAATCACTGGTTGTTTTTCAGGCGGCCTTGTCTCTGATTCTTCTTGCCGGAGCGATTCTGATGACCGAGTCGCTGAACAAACTCGAACACCAGAACTTCGGCATCGTCACGGCCAATCGCTATGTGCTGCATCTTGATCCGGCCGGCGCTGGCTACACGCCTGATCGCCTGCCCGCGCTCTATCGCCAAATCGAAGACCGCTTCTCCGCGCTTCCTGGCATGGCCAACGTCGGCATGGCGCTTTATAGCCCGCTTGAAGGCGATAACTGGGGCGAGTGCGTCATCCAGCAGGGCCATCCGGCTCCCGGGCCGAACGCTCCCTGCGGCTCAACCTGGGATCGTGTCAGCCCCCACTTTCTCGATTCCATCGGAGTGCCCGTGTTGCGCGGCCGCGGATTCACCGAGCAGGATACGGCCACTTCGCCTCAGGTCGCGCTGGTCAATCAAGCCTTCGTCAAAAAGTTCTTTCCCAATCAGAATCCCGTGGGCCAGCACTTTGGCATTGACTTTCCCCAGTACTCGGGCAGCTTTGAAATCGTGGGCGTCTTTGCGGATTTCAAGATGAACAACCTAAGCTATCCGGTGCGCGCCGTCTTTCTCCGTCCGCTTTCGCAGCGGTTCGGCGGTTACACGCAGACCGATATGAACTCGGGGGAAACACGCTCCACATTCATCGACTCGGTGATTCTCAATTTCACCGCGCCACAGCCCAATGCCGAAGCTCTCATCCGTCACACGCTGGCGTCTATCGACCCCAATCTCACAGTTTTTGATCTGCGCACATACGATGCCCAAGTGGCCGGTAACTTCAACCAGGAGCGGCTCATCGCGCGGCTCACCGCTTTGTTTGGCGTTCTGGCGTTGATTTTGGCTTCCGTTGGGCTTTATGGAGTGATGTCTTATTTCGTCGCCCGCCGCACCAGCGAAATCGGCATTCGCATGGCGTTGGGAGCAACGCGATCGAGCGTGGTGGCCATGGTCTTGCGTGGCGCTCTCGGGCAGATTCTTATCGGCCTTGTACTCGGCATTCCCGCTTCGCTCTATGCCGGCTACCTGATGAAGAGTCTGCTCTATGGCGTTGGCAGCTACGATCCTGTGGCCATGGTTGGCGCGCCCTTTGTGCTTGTTCTGTGCGCCGCCGCGGCAGGTCTTATTCCAGCCCGCCGCGCGGCCTCGATTGAACCGATGCAGGCTCTGCGTTCTGAATAAGTAACTGTGTAGAGGAGATCAAGTTGAACACGCTGCTCAAAGATATTCGCTATGCATTGCGCCAGTTGCGCCGCTCACCCGCTTTTACGCTGACGGTAATCATCACGCTGGCGCTAGGCATCGGCGCCAACTCCGCCGTCTTCACACTCTTCGATCAGGCGCTGTTGCGTATGTTGCCGGTCTCTCATCCGCAAGAGCTGGTGCGTTTTCAATGGACCGGCACGTTTCGCGGCACATCGAGCAGCTTCGGCGGCAATCAGCACGACTTTTTCTCGTACCCGATGTACCGCGATTTGCGCCAGCAAAATCAGGCCTTTAGCGATATTCTCGCCACCGACAGGGCCAACGTCGGAGTTTCATGGCGCAATTCGGCGGAGAACGAAGACGCCGAGATTGTCAGTGGCAATTATTTTGAGCTGCTGGGGCTTCGCCCTGCTTTTGGCAGGCTCTTCAACGAGCGTGACGAAACGGCAAAGGATGCCAATCCGGTTGCCGTGCTCAGTTACGATTACTGGAAAAGCCGCTTTGCCGCGGATCGAAATGTGATTGGCCAAACGGCGCTAGTCAATGGCCATCCATTTACCATTGTTGGCGTCGCGCCGTCTCACTTTGATTCGGCCATCGGCGATTTCCGGCCAGGCATTTTTGTGCCGATCACCATGGTCGATATAGCCTACCCTTGGCGCAATGTGCTGGATGATCTTCACAACCACCAATCGATTTGGCTGACGCTCGTAGCGCGCCGCAAGGCGGGAATTTCTGTTGCGCAGGCCGAAGCGGGTGTAGGGCCGGTCTGGCGCTCGTTGCGCACCAGCGAGTTGGCGCTCTATAAATCGCACACGGCGCATTTCGACCACGACTTTGTCGAGGCCTCGCAACTCAAAGTCATCGACAATGCGCGCGGCTTTGCGCCCCAGCGCATGACGCTGCGCAAGCCGCTGTATATCTTGATGGGAATGTCGGTGATGCTGATTGCTCTGTGCGCGATCAACGTGGCGACGCTGCTGGTGCTGCGCGCGACGGCCCGCGCCCGCGAAATTTCCATGCGCTATGCCCTGGGCGCGCAGCGTGCGCGTATCGTGATGCAACTGCTGGTCGAAGGCGGCTTGTTGGGACTGGCGGGCGCTGGGGCTGGCGTCTTGCTGGCGCAACCGGTGGCGCTGTTCCTGGTGCGTCTGATGACTGCGTCCGATCCGGGCTCGGAGCCATATTCGGCAGCGATCGATCTGCGCGTACTACTGTTTACGCTGGGAATTTCACTGTTGGTGACGCTGCTTTTTTCCGTTGCGCCGCTCTTCTATTTTCTCCGTCCCGACCTGGCCAATGCGCTACGGCAAAACTCCGGCACTGCCTCGCGCGGCTCACAGCGCTTCCGCAAGATCGCCGTCGGCGTCGAGATCGGGCTGAGCGTTTTGCTGCTTGGTTCGGCGGGCTTGTTCGTGCGCACACTGGCCAATCTTCGCGCCACCGACGTCGGTTTTGCGACCGATCATCTGGTGACCTTCTCGCTTGATCCGACATCTTCCGGATACGACGACGCGCAAACGGCAGCGATTGTTCGCAACGCGCTTGATGCCGTCAGCCGCATCCCCGGCGTTGCTGGCGTTGGGGCAACGGACAATCCGCTTCTATCGGGTTCATCCAACACCAGCGGCTTTTCCGTTCAGGGGTACAAGCCCGCCGAAGAAGAACGCATGGACTTTGAATTGGGCGCGGTAACGCCCGGCTATTTCGCGGCGTTGCATCAACCCGTGCTGGCGGGGCGTGAGTTCGCCGCGAGTGACGCTGCCGGACAGCCGCGCGTGGCCGTGGTCGATCTGACTTTTGCCAAGCGCTTTTTTGGCTCACCGCAGAACGCTATCGGGCGCAGCATTTCGAACGATGATCCCAGAGACACCAAACACGATAGAACGATCATTGGCGTCGTCGGCAGCGTTCTCCATCAAAATCTGCGCGCACCGATGACCGGCGCGGTGTACTTCTCGTATCTGCAAGAAGTGCACCCAACAGGCGTGCAGATTTACCTGCGAACCGCGGGCGATTCGAAGGCGGTGATGAGCGGAATTCGCGGAGCCATTCATCAGCTTGATCCGCTGTTGATTGTCGATGGAATGCGCACCATGGATGCGCAGATCGGTCGCATAGCTTCTGACGAGCAAGCGCTGGCATTTCTTGCGCTGGGCTTTGCCGTGCTGGCCGTGCTGCTGGCCGGTGTTGGACTCTATGGCGTGCTGGCGTATTCGACCACGCAGCGCACACGCGAGATCGGGGTGCGGCTGGCTCTCGGCGCGCCGCGCTCTGGCGTTGTTGCGTTGGTGGTGCGCGAGATGCTGCTGATCGCGGCCATTGCCACCGCGATTGCGCTGCCCTCCATCGTGGCGTTGGCGCAGCTTTTCCGCAGTCAGCTTTATGGAGTTAAAGCGTTTGATCCACTTACGCTGGTCGTCGCGGTGTTGGTGACCTCGCTGATGGTTGCTCTGGCCGCTGCGCTGCCCGCGCAACGCGCGGCGGCTGTAGAACCCATGCAGGCGCTGCGCACGGAGTAACTCGGCTGCTTTGTTCGTTGTGAGTTACCTTGCACGGAAAGGATAGAGAGAATGCGATCAATCTTGCAGGATCTGCGTTATGCGCTGCGCCAGTTGCGCAAGTCGCCGGGTTTCACGCTTACGGCGGTGACCGTGCTGGCGCTGGGGCTGGGCGCGAACATTGCGGTCTTTACGGTGTTGAATGGAATTCTGCTGCGTCCTCTGCCTTATGCGCGGCCTGACCGAGTGGTTGCCATTGAAGGCGACGGCGGCGGAGAATACTACGGCATGTCTTACGCCAACATGCTGCAACTGCGCGATGCCGCCGGATCAAAAGTGCAATTTGCGGCAACCATCTGTTGCGGTCAGACGGCCAGTGTTGTTGGCCCTGGCGGCCGCTTTCAGTTGGCACAAACGCATGTGACCGCCGATCTGCCAACTCTGCTCGGTGTGCAGCCGATCTTGGGCCGCTCGTTCCGCCCCGAGGAGAATGAGCCCGGGCGCAATCGCGTGGTGCTGATTGGCGAGGATGTGTGGCGCAAACTCTATCGCTCCGATGTGCGCATCGTTGGCCAGACTCTCACCATCAAGAGTCAGCCCTACACCATTCTCGGCGTCATGCCCAAGGTTTTCTCGTTTCCGTCTGACGAGAAGATGCAGATATGGTCGCCTGCCAAGCTGGATGCGACCGCGCGCTCTTCGATGAATAGCCCCGCCATCATCGAGGGAATGTTTGCGCGACTGCCCGACGGAATGACCGAGGCGCAGCTAGCCGATCAACTGAGCCGCGCGCAGGCATTGATTGCCAAGCAGGTTCCCAACGATCCAGCGCCGACACGCATCAAGGTGACGAACTATCAAAAGTCGCTCAATCATGAGGCGCGCAAGCCTTTGCTGCTGCTCTATGCGGTGGTTTTGGGCATCTGGCTGCTGGCCTGCTTGAATGTCACCAGCCTCATGCTGGCGCGCGCCGTCTCGCGCAGCCGCGAACTGGCCGTGCGCGCCGCTCTGGGCGCGAGCCGATATCGTCTGTTGCAGCAAACTATCATCGAGAGCCTGTTATTGAGTGGCATTGGCGCGGTCGTTGGATTGCTTCTGGGCGAGAGCGCCATCAAACTGCTCTGGCGTCAGATTCATCGCAAGCTGCCGCTGACCGGCGCGATTCATCTGGATGGCCGCGTCATTGCCGCGATGCTGGCGCTCACGGTG
>Ga0302320_10013845_pt1 | contig 16765 bp, 10 predicted proteins | sample Bog_T0_3_FD_202130 | JGI IMG/M metagenome (GOLD analysis project Ga0302320, IMG submission 202130) | Peat permafrost microbial communities from Stordalen Mire near Abisko, Sweden - Bog_T0_3 | ecosystem: Environmental > Terrestrial > Soil > Wetlands > Peat | place: Sweden: Abisko, Stordalen Mire... | reverse complement strand
AGTGCTGGTCAGGTTCTGGGTGGTGCCGTTGCTGTAGGTTCCGGTGGCAGTGAATTGCTGCGTGTAGCCAGCGGCGACCGAAGGCGAACTGGGCGTGACCGCGATCGAGACCAATGAAGGGGCAGTGCCTGTACCGGTCAGGGTTACGAGTTGCGGGCTGGAGGTTCCGCTATCGGCGACCGTGAGCGTAGCGTTGCGGACGCCCAGGGCGCTGGGCGTGAACGTGATGGAGATGGTGCAACTGGCACCTGCGGCAAGCGTGGCGGGGCTGATGGGACAATTATTGGTGGCCGCATAATCCGACAAATTGGTTGTGACACTAGCGATGGTGATCGCTGTCTTTTGCCCATTTTTCAGCGTCACATTGTGCACGGAGCTGGCAGTGCCCTGAACCTGGTTTCCAAACGACACGGTGGCCGGGCTCAACGTCACCGATTGCGCGATCGCAGGGACAGCCAAAGCAGCGAAGCAAACGAACGGGCACGACCACCGATACACTCTCAGTCCGATCCGCATCAAAGCTCCCAAAAATCAAGGATTGATTGTTCCAGACTAGGGCCCGGCGCGGGAGAATCCTCCGCGCTAACTGACGTTGCTAAACGAGAGACTTGAGATTCCACTTACGCATAGAGATCTGTGTGGTTTCAACGTCGCGGAATTATATGATGAAGGGTACGGCCCGGCAATAGCCTGACTGTGCGCGATAATGGCCCGATTGGGCCGTGAGTTGGAAAATTGTTTTCCGCTCCGGTCAGACCGTCTCATGAAGCGGATTGCGGGACTTCGCGGCAAAGTGCCGCGCCCCCGGCAATGCCCGCATCGGCACCATAGCGCGCGGTCACTAGAGGGATCTCCTGACTGCGCGGGTTCACGCTCCAGTTGGGCAGTCGTTCGCGTATTTCGCCGAAAAATGGCTGCAGCAGGGCAGCTACGCCGCCGCCAACAATCATTACATCGGGCTCTAGCAAGTCGACAATGGTTCCCAGCCAGACGGTAAGAAACATCGCGGTATCCTGCAAGAGTTCTTTGGCCAGCGCGTCGCCTGCAGCATAAGCGCGGCCTACCATTTCACCCGTGATCCGGCCGACATGGCCTCCGGCTTGTTCCAGGATGGCCGAGCTTCGGCCCGCGGCGATTTGTTCTCCAGCTCTGCGGGCAATGGCCGTTCCGGAGGCAAGAATTTCGATGCATCCCAGCTTGCCGCATTTGCAGCGCGGCCCGCGATAGTCGATGGTGACATGGCCGCCCTCGGCCGCCGCCCCGGTGCGGCCGTGATAAATGCGGCCGTCGAATACAATTCCGGTGCCGATGCCGGTGCCAAGCGTGGCGCAGAAAACGTTGCGGTAACCGCGGCCTGCTCCCCATAGAGCTTCCGCCAAGGCTGCGGCATTGCCATCGTTGTCGACCCGAACCGGCAGGCGATAGCATTTGGTTATTTCATCGGCTAGCGGAAAATTACGCCAGCCCGGAAGGTTGGGAGGATTGAGTATTACACCTGCGCGGGGATCCAGCGGGCCGGGGGCGCAGATGCCGATGCCCGCGATTGCAGCTTCCGGCTGCGGGTCAACATGGAATGAGGCGAGAACCGCATCGATTGCTGTGGTCACCGCACGCAGGCCGGCGGTCGCATCCGCCGCGGCCATGGGGGTCTTAGTATGGTGTGTGATTCTTCCGGCGGAATCCACCAGGCCGGCGGCGACTTTCGTCCCGCCCACATCCACGCCGATGAAGTATTGCTCTACCATTCGGGCACACACTCGCGCTCACTCAAAGGTTACGTTATAGACTGTTCCAATATACGGGAGCTTCCAGGGATTGGAAAATCCCGCGCAGATTCGGTAAACAGATTTGGTAAAACATGTTTGGTAAAACATGTTTGGCCCAACCAGATCACTTCAAGAGGATTGAGAACTCTTCATGCTGAAGATTTTCCCAGCTGCCAGAGACCAGGCACTGATTCAGATTGTGGATTCCGCTTTGGCCGAGACTGCACGCCGCAGTGGCAAGTGGCTGGTTTGCCGTCCGGGATGTACGCATTGCTGTATCGGGGCTTTCCCTATCAATCAACTCGATGCTCTGCGATTGCGGCGCGGACTAGGTGATCTGCAAACGCGTTCACCGGCGCGGGCAAAGCGCCTGCGGCAGCGGGCGCGAGAGTCAGTGGCTCGCCTTGCACCGGATTTTCCCGGGGACGCGGCGACTGGTATTTTGGACGAAGATGACGCCGCTGCGGAGCGCTTCGCCGATTTCGCCAACGATGAGCCTTGTCCCGCGCTCGATCCCGAAACCGGGAACTGCGAGCTTTATGAATCCCGCCCCATGACCTGCCGCGTATTTGGTCCGCCAGTGCTTTCCCATGATGGATTGGGAGTTTGCGAACTTTGCTACCACGGAGCTTCGGAGGCCGAGATCGCTGCCTGCGAAATGAAGCCCGACCCGGACGATCTGGAAGAGGTCCTGGTGAAAGAAGTGGAAGCTGGGACGGGAGTTCGCGGCGACACGATCATTGCCTTTTGTCTGGCGCGCTGACCCGTAGCCGAGATGAAACGACGGTTCAGTTCTTCTTTTTCTCCAGTTCGGCCCAGCGTGCGTAAAGTGTGTCCACTTTTTCCTGCGCTTCTTCCAGTTCCGCATGAGCGGTCATCAACCGCGGCCCATCGCTGACAATTTCCGGATCTTCCAACTGCACGCGTTTTGCCTGCAATACATGTTCGGCATCGGCCACGCGCTGCTCAATCGTTTCGTACTCGCGCGCCTCCAGGTAGGACAGTTTCTTTTTCCCCTGCGACGTGCGGGCCTGATCCGCAGAGGTTGAAACTCCCCCCGACGAACGCGCGTCGTTCTTCTCGGTCTGTTTGCGCTCTTCCAGCCAGGACTCCCACTGCGAGTAGTCCGCGAAAAGGCCGGCACCGCCTTGGCCATCGAGTCCGATCACCACGGTTGAAACGCGGTCCAGCATATAGCGGTCGTGCGTGACCAGGACGAGCGATCCGCGAAACTCGAGCAGGCTTTCTTCCAGAATATCGAGCGTTGGAATATCCAGATCGTTCGTCGGCTCATCGAGCAGCAGAATATCGGCGGGTTGCAGCATGAGCTGCGCGATCAGCACGCGCGCCCGCTCGCCACCTGAAAGCCGCCCAACCGGCTGATTCAGTTGCTCGCCGGCGAACAAGAACTTCGCCGCCCAAGATGCCACATGAATCAGGCGATCCTGATAGACCACGGAATCGCCTTCCGGCGCCAACGCACGGCGCAGGGTTACATCGGGGTCCAGTTCGCGAGTCTGGTCGAAGTAAACGATGCGCAACCAGTCGGCGCGCTGAGTCACTCCGCTGGTGGGCTCGGATTCTCCCCGCAGTAACCGCAGCAAACTCGTCTTGCCGCTGCCGTTCGGTCCCACCAACCCCACCCTCATGCCAGCGGTGATCACGCAATTGAGGCCGGCAAACAGCGTGCGGCCGCCCATCTCGCAAGACACGTCCTCCAGTTCGATCAGCCGCTTGGTCTTACGATCCGTGGCGGAAAAATCGATTTGCGCACTGCCGGTTCGGCTCCTGGCGTTAAGGTCCGCGAGTTCGCCCATCAACTCGCCGGCTCTGTCGATGCGCGCCTTCGACTTCCTGGTGCGCGCTTTGGCCCCGCGGCGAAGCCACTCGATCTCGCGATGCACTAGATTTTCCAACGCTTCCTGGCGTTTCGACTGCGCATGCAAAAATTCTTCCTTCTTCTCCAGAAACCGGCTGTAGCTGCCGGACACGCGCAGCAATCCATCGGGATACGTCCGGTTCAGCTCTGCCATCTCCGTGGCAACGTTTTCCAGGAAGTAGCGATCATGGCTGACCACGACGCAGGCGAATGCGGCCGCTGCCAGCAGGGTCTCCAGCCACTCGATTCCCGCCAGGTCCAGATGATTTGTGGGTTCGTCAAGCAGCAGGATGTCCGGGCCTTGCACGAGAGCCTCTACAATCGCGAGCCGTTTCTGCCAGCCGCCGGATAACGTGGTCGCCTCCACGCCGAGGTCATCGAAGCCTGCCCGGCCTAAGGTTTCCGCGAAGCGGGTGCCGCGCTCCGATTCCGGCACGGCGGCTCGTTCCATCGCGCTATGGGCGACAGACCTCACCGTTACCCCTGCTTCGAATTTCGAATCCTGCTCCACGTAGCTGAGGCGGATGCGCTTGCGCACTGCGATTTCGCCGCTATCGGGATTGACGTCCCCCGCGAGAATCCGCAGCAGCGTGGACTTGCCGGAGCCATTCGGCCCGATCAGCCCGATGCGGTCGCCCTCCGAAACCGTAAACGACACATGCTGAAAGAGCGGATTAGCCCCGAAGGCCTTCGAAATATCCTGCGCATTAATGATCGGCGGCAACGACTTTAGTTCTCCTTATCGATCTAGCTTGAGGTTATCAGGAAGTAGTGTTCGGGGTTGTGTTCCACGGAAACCATGCACCTTAGTACATAATCACAGCGGCCGCCCTGCTGTGATAGTCTCCCGCTCAATGGACTTGATGGCGACGAGGATCACAATAGAGGGGCCCAGGTTTAGCCGTCTGACGGCTGCTCTGGCGGCAACCCTTGCTCTTGCGGGTTGTGGCGGCGGTGGAAGCAGCATGATGATTCTGCCGCCACCGCCCACGCCAGTCATCACCAGCGTCTCGCCCGCATCCAGCGCGGCAGGCGCTCCGATCACGATTACAGGTACGAACTTCGGCGCAACCCAGGGCAGCAGCAGGCTGACCTTCAACGGTGCCGCGGCGACGCCCACCGGTTGGAGCGCGACCTCGATTGTGTCGCCAGTTCCGGCCGGCGCTACTACCGGCAATGTGATTATTACCGTGGATGGCGTGGCCAGCGCAGGTGTAAGTTTCACTGTGGTGCCAGTCAGTATTTCACCGCGCACGGCCGCAATCGCGATTACACAAACGCAACCGTTCAACGCCTGGGTCACGGGCGGCGCCGCCATCAACTGGAGCGTGGACGGCATTCAGGGCGGCAATGGCGCAGTCGGGCAAATCAGCTCCGAGGGACTCTACACGCCGCCTTCGACCGGGAGTTCACACACCGTGACCGCGACGAGTTCGGCAAACTCTGCGGACTCGGCAAGCGCCAGCATTGCCGTCACGGACCTCGCTGGAGTCTTCACCTACCACAACGACCTTTCGCGCGACGGAGCGAACACGCAGGAGTATGCACTGAACCCCTCCAACGTGAATATCAATTCCTTTGGGAAACTGTTTTCCTGTCCCGTAGATGGCGCAACTTATACGCAGGCGCTCTGGGTTCCGAGGTTAAACATTGGCGGTGGAGTTCATAATGTAATCCTCGTTGCTACCCAGCACGACAGCGTCTTTGCCTTCGACGCGGACGCGAATCCGTGCGTGCAATATTGGCAAGTCAATCTGCTGGACTCACTTCACGGAGGCGCTGCCGGCGAAACCACTGTGCCGTGGGAGATTGGAAACGTCTACCAGGTGGGCTATGGCGATGGAGATATCCAGCCGGAAATCGGAGTGACTGGCACGCCAGTCATCGACCCAGCCAGCAATACGATTTATGTTGTGAGCAAATCGGAGAAGACTTCAACCACAACGTTTTATCAGCGGCTGCACGCCTTGGATCTGGCGACGGGGGACGAGAAATTCAATGCGCCTATCCTAATCACAGCGTCGGTGCCGGGAGTCGGCGACGGCGGCCTCATGGTAACCTTCGATCCGCAAAACGAAAATCAAAGATCCGCATTGGCTCTGGCGGGCGGCGTGGTCTACTTATCGTGGGCGGCGCACGAAGATAAAACGCCCTACCACGGCTGGCTGATCGGCTACAGTGCGGCCAACGTGCAGACGCAAGTCAGCGTGTATAACACCACGCCGAACGGCGGACTGGGCGGCATTTGGGCCGCAGGCGGTGCTCCGGCAGTCGATAGCAGCGGCGCGGTTTACGTTGCCACCGGCAACGGGGTCTTCGACGCCAACAACACCATGGTGCCCAACAACGATTTCGGCGATAGCGTGCTGCGGCTCGATCCCTCAACCGGGCTCAGTCTGACCGACTATTTCACACCTGACGATCAACAGATGCTGGCCAGCAACGACACCGATGTCGGAGCGGGGGGAGTGGTCCTGCTGCCGGACCAAACTTCCGGACCACTGCCGCATCTCCTCACCGAGGTTGGCAAAGAGGGTGTGGTATATCTGATTGACCGCGACAACATGGGACACTTCCAGGCCAACAACAACAACCAGATTGTGCAAAGCTTTAGCGCTTCGGGTCTGTGGGGCACTCCCGCCTTTTGGCAGAATGGCCTATATTTTGCGGGATCCGGGGCCAGCCTGAAGCAGTTCACTTTTGATCCGGTGGCGCAGCAGTTCAACCCGGTTCCAGCCTCTCAGTCAACGGAATTCTTCAATTACCCCGGCGCGTCGCCCTCGGTTTCTTCGCAGGCCGCGTCGAATGGCCTCGCATGGGCGATTGATGCCAGCCAATACGGTCCGCCGGCGCCCGGTCCCAGCCCCGCCATCTTGCACGCCTACGACGCGACCAATTTGGCGGTCGAATACTGGAACAGCTCCATGGCTGGGAACAACCGCGATGCGGCGGGTGGTGCGGTAAAATTTGTTCCGCCCACGATCGCCAATGGCAGGGTGTACGTAAGCACGCGCACCGAAGTTGACGTTTATGGACTTTTCCCGTGACGAGCAAATGAGCGACCAAGAACAGACACAAGCTTACTCCTCGGACCACTCCTCAGGTAGCTCGAGTGATAGCGCTGGCGCTTCAGCCGCCGGGGCTCGTCCGGAAAAACGAGAAGCCACCCGAGTCAAGGTCAAGGTCCCAGTGGAGTTGTACATCCCGAACAGTGATGTTCCGCACCGCGGCGCAACCTCCGACCTCAGTGTGACCGGCTGCTATATCGAATCCATCTTTCCGTTCCCCATCGGAACCGTTTTTGAGATGAAACTTCACGTTGACGAAACTGTGCTCGCGCTGGGCAAGGTAGTCACCTGCGATCCGCAGGTGGGGAACGGGATCAAGTTCACAAAAATCCTTCCCGAAGATCAGGAACAATTGCGGGCCCATATAGAGGCCGCGCAGCAGGCTCAGGACCAAACCTAGACCGGTCTGGGCCAGTGCCTGCTGCGCGGGGTTGGAGACGAGTCTGACGCGGATTTTTAATCCGCTGCCGAGGCTTTCCCTCCGGTCTCAGCCCAAATTTTATTCCCGTGAGTCTCCTTTAGCAGCAGACTTCCCACGACGAACGTGATGCCGGCCACGATCATCGGGTAATAGAGTCCGGCATAGATGTTGCCGTGCCACGCCACGGACGAAAGTCCAATGAGCGGCAGCAATCCTCCGAACACGCCGTTGCCTATGTGATAGGGCAGGGACAGCGACGTGTAACGTATCTTCGCCGGGAAGGCCTCGATGAGGTATGCGGCGATGGGGCCGTAGACCAGGCATACGTAGAGGACCTGAATGAAAATCAGGATCACCAGCATGGTCGTATCCGGATTCGCAGCTTCTTTGACCGGCACCAAGGCGCCCGTCGCGTCCGTGGTCATGGCAGTGAGACCGATGGCGCCCGTCACCTTGTTGCGCGTGGACTTGACCGTTACGACGTTGTTGCCAGCGGCGCGTTCCATTGCCTTGTAGATCGGAATATAGGTCAGCACGCCGAGCAGGCAGCCGGCCATCATAAGTTTCTTCCGGCCGATGCGGTCGGAAAGTGCGCCCACTACGGTGAAGAAGGGCATGCCGAGAAGTAGCGCGACAGCGACCACGATGTTCGCAGTCTTGACATTCACTTTCAGAACGGTCTGCATATAGAACAAGGCGTAGAACTGTCCGGTATACCAGACGACGCCCTGGCCTGCGGTCGCTCCGAAAAGGGAGATCAGTACGAGTTTCAGATTCGCCCATTTGGTGAATGCGTCCTTGAGCGGTTGGGTGGAGGTCATTCCCGAGGCCTTGAGTTGCGCGAAGATCGGCGACTCCTTCATCTTCAGGCGGATGTAGAGGGAGATCAGCACCAGGAAGATGGAAACCAGGAAGGGAATGCGCCAGCCGTATGCGGCGAAGTCTTCCTTCGACATAGAGTTCTGCGTAATCAGAATCACGATCAGCGAGACGAAAAGCCCCAGCGTAGCCGTGATCTGAATGAAGCTGGTATAGAAGCCGCGCTTGTTATCGGGCACGTGCTCGCCCACGTAAACCGCGGCGCCGCCGTATTCTCCACCCAGTGCCAGCCCTTGTAAGATGCGAATTCCAAGCAGCACAATCGGTGCGAACCAGCCTGCCGTCGCGTAGGAGGGCAACAGGCCGATGGCGAAGGTTGAAAAACCCATGATGGAGAGCGTCACGATAAAGGCATATTTGCGTCCGACCAGGTCGCCGATGCGGCCGAAGAACAGCGCTCCGAAAGGCCGTACCAGAAAGCCGACCGCAAAAGTCGCGAGATAAGCGAGGTAGGCGAACGTGTCGTTGCCTGGAGGATAAAACTTCAACGCCAGGATGGCCGTGAGACTACCAAAGATGTAGAAGTCGTACCACTCGATCATGGTGCCCACAGACGACGCCATGATCACGCGCCAGATGCTGTACTCTGCGTTACCAGTTCCTGCCACTGCGGCATTCGCCATAGTTCTCTCCGTTCCTGCAGTATTTGGTCCAGAACTCACATTTGGACAGCAACGACAAAGCCATTCCAGCTTCTTACTGCCGTGACCGACGCCACGCCGGTCACGGTTATTCCTTCTGCAAAATTGCGTCTACGGTTAATTCCGATCCAGGCAGCACCGTCAGCTCCCGCTTCCATTGAGCAAAGCCCGGCACAGTAAATACCACCACGTGCGTACCTGAATTAAGGCTGATTGCGGATGGCGTACTGCCCACGAACTTGCCGTCAAGTGTGATCTCGGCGCCCGGCGGTGTCGAAGTGAAATTACACTTTACCTTCTCCACCTTCTCGGGAGGTGCTGCCTGCATGGACGCAGTTGATGGAGTTGGCGCGGGCAACGGTGGGCTCGGCCGTGGCGCGACTGGAGTTGGCAATGGCTGAGTTGCGGTTCCGGCCGCAGGCATCGGCTGAACTGGCCTCGCATCCGACGCTACCAGCGCATACAACTGCTTTCGCATCTTGCCCTTGTCATCCACGTAGTACACCTCAAGGCCGTGTTTCTCCCTTTTGGCGTCGAAGCTTTCTCCCTTGGCCAGCGGAACGCACCGGGAGTATTTCGATTCGGCGGTGCAGCTGATACGGAACGGCGGCTCGTTGTCTTCCTGCACGAGCAGAGTACTTATCACTGGCGCGTTGGTGGTAGAACGGCAATATGCGTCGAAGGTGAGTTGCTCGCAATTCTGCGGGACCCCGTTGTTGTCAGGGGCCGACGCTCGAGTTACAGAATCCAGAACAGTGATCCGAACCGTGTCCTTCGACGCGGCGGCATCGGCTACGATGGCCACCAGCAAAAGGCCCATCTGCAAAGCTGCAACTCTACCCATACTCATCAAACCAACTCCTCCAAACGTTGCGGATGCATCCGTCCCACGATCCAGCCATGAACCCCAGCGGGCCCGGTTTGGGCCCGCTGAAGTTTAAGGGTCGGTCTAGAACGTAAAGATCGGTCCGAACTCGGTTCGGTGATCCTGCCATTCGTTGTTCGGCTGTCCAGCAATCGTGTAGAGCATGAGGTGGTCCTCTAAGCGAGTGGCGTAGACCGACTGCTCGAAGGCGAACGAAGCCCAGGTATTGACTTTGTAGTACAGGGTTGCGATGGCACTCTTGCCCATCAGAAGTGGCAATGGAGCCGCAATGTTGGCGTTGCCGGTGAATCCGGGATTATTCAGGTCGTGATTATTCACCTGGTCCTTGCCGAGGGTGAAGTGAAGCTGCCAGCCCGCGTTGTGGCCTTTCGGGTCAGCATTGAACCAGCGGGAAAGCGGCAAACCAAGCTGGACGAATCCGCCAAACGCCCGGATGGGCCGCTGCGGAGCAACCACGGCGTCTCCGGTCGGGCAAGCACCTCCAACCAGTGCGGCGGTACAACCCAGGACGGCGCCACCAGCAGCGGCCAGCGGACCGCCGTCCGCCGTAACGTATGGTCCGGTGACGGCAGTCAGATTGGATGTATCGGTGGCGAAAGTGTTGAGTTGGCCGCCCAGGTAGAAGCGCAAATCGCCTCCGCGATAGGCAGTCGCAACCAAGGTGAACCACCGCGTGGGTATCTGCGCGACGATCTGGCCGCCCCACATGGGGCTGGAAGCCTGAAAGCCGTTCGGAAACTGAGCCTCTAAGGAGCAAGCCAGCGCGTTGGCGCCGCCGTCGCAAAGATAGGAGCTGTTTGGAACGATCGACGTGCGCCGGGCATGGAATCCAGTCAGGGCGATTTGCGCTGGGGCGACACCTGGGGCCTTGTCAATCTGGTAGCTCAATGCCGCTCTGCCTTCATACTCGGGACGGTCGGAGTCGGCACCCTCGCGTTCGCCTTGCCCGAGTTGGCCGGCGAGCCCGACTGACCCGAGCTTCAGTATCTGACCTGAACTCGGCATCATGACCCCGAACTGACCCTCGAGGTTGACATGGCGTTCTTTCTCCAGCGTCTGGATGAAGCCGACCCGCAGTTGTGGCGACCGGGTGTAAATGTTGCCCCAAAATGCGCCGTTGAATGTCGTTTCCACAATATTCATCAGTGCGCCGGAGCCGAAAAGCGTCCAGTCCTGGCCACCTACGAAGAAAATGTCTGTGTTTTCGCTGGCGTGGTAATCCATGCGGACGAAGGCCAAACGTAGTTGCGGTTCATTGTTGCGAATCGAGGTGACATCGCGGTTGTCGACTTCACTGAAGTTGCCTTCGAAGTCGCCCTCGATCTTGCCGGTCAGGGTCAGGTTTTTCGACAGGTCCGGCCATTCCACGTTGAGCCCGAAGCGAGTAGATCGCGCCTTGACGTGGAATTCGGGATCCTTGGTCGGGCCGGTGTTGAGGGTCGAGTTACCTCCGGCATTTAGCCATATGCCGGGAAAGGGGAAGTCATCGCCATCGGGATCGCTGCTGTCGTGGACGACTGTGGCCTTGATAAAGCCGTAAGGAGCAAGCGTGATCGGACCCGCTTTTATGCCAGCCAGGCCACCGGTCTTAGGAGCGTCAACCGGGAACACGCGGATCGGAGCAATCGCCGGCGGTACCGGACCTAGGGGAGCCCTCTCGCCCGCTACCCGCGAGGGACGAGGTGGCTCCGGCTTGGTTTGGGTTTGAGCTTGCGGCGAGGCCTCCGGGCCGGCCAACGACGACGACACGGATTCCCGAGCCTCAACCGGGGCCGCAGGCTGTGCTGCCGGACTCGCAGCGGCGGACAGGTCTGCCGTACTTAGTAATCCCTTGCGGCTGAGAGCTTCCACCAGGAGCTGAAATTCAGCGTCGGGAGCCGCATTTCGAATGGCATTGGCCTCGGTGGGCGCTAACACCCCTTTCATTACCAGCACGCCGAGTAGTGCAGTCACGTTAGCGTTTCCTAGGGCAGGCGTTGGGCTCGGAGACGGGTTCGGATTCGCCGGGGTGGCAGCTGGTGCTGCGCCGTTCTCCGCATTTGCGTTAACCGGTTTCCCATCATCGCTTCCCGCCATGACGGGTGCAACCGTGAGGGCCAGAATTAACAAACTCAGAAACAACTTTCTCGACGTCAACATAGACGGTGTCTCCTCTTTTTCCGCCCAACTTGGGGCTTAAGCACGACATGGGCCGCAAAGCTAACCCATCTGTACGAGCACTGTCAAGGCAATAGTGCGTTTGGGGAGTGGCGGACTTTGGCCACTTCCCCCTTTCGGCAAGCCTTGGCACGGCACCTGCAGCGCAACCTACCGGGTTTTTGCTCCCAACGCCGTAACTCCCGTCACCTATCCTCGTGACCCCGCGGTTCGGAACCGTGAAAAATGGCGACTGCCTGAGCGGCGAATTTCCCGCCAGAACTCAGCCCTTGGAACCGAAGACGCTCCGGGAGTATCCTCTTATTCCGTGAAACCGGACCGTGTGATCTGCATCACTGCGGGGAACCTGGGGCTGATGCAGAATGAACGCCGTCCTTTCTAGCATTAGGCCGCGCTAGCGTTTGCGGAACTCGCGTTTGCTGAATCTGGAGGTTTGCATGAGCGCTGTCACCGTCGATAAGCCCGAAAACATCTCCAACCTGCTGGCCCTGGACGAGGAATACCCGGCGCCGCCCATCGTAGCCAACCATGCGATTCAGAAAGATTGGCGCGGGGAGTGCGCTCGGTCGCTGAATGATCCCGAGGGCTTTTGGGCAGACTACGCTACCCGCTTTGCCTGGTCGCGCCGGTGGGATCGCGTGCTGGAGTGGGACGGCGTCCACCACAAGTGGTTTACTGGCGCCAAGACCAACATCACCATCAACGCCCTGGACCGCCATGCCGAGTCCGAGAGGCGGAATCGCGCGGCCTTCATTTGGCTCGGCGAGGATGGCAGCGAACGCATCGTCACTTATGGCCAGCTTCACCGCCAGGTTTGCCGCTTCGCCAACGGCCTGAAATCGCTGGGTGTGGTGAAGGGCGACCGCGTGATTATTTACATGCCTTTGACCATCGAAGGCGCGGTTGCCATGCTGGCCTGCGCTCGCCTGGGGGCGATTCATTCCGTCGTTTATGCCGGCCTGGGTCACACCGCGCTACGCGATCGTATCGTCGATGCACAGGCCAAGGTCGTGATTGCCGGGGATGTGGGCTTCCGGCGCGGCAAAACCGTAGCCCTCAAGGCCATCGTCGATGAAGCCGTCGACAAACTGGAATGCGTCGAGAAGGTCGTTGTGTACTCGCGGGCCGGCGCTGAACTCACCCCTCCTCGCGAAGTTGACTTCAACGATCTGCTCAAGTTTTCTCCCGTGTGTCCCGCCGAGGAGATGGATGCCGAAGATCCGCTGTTCCTCCTCTACACCTCAGGTTCCACCGGAAAACCCAAAGGCGTGCTGCACGTGCACGGCGGCTACATGGTGGGCACGACCTATCATCTCGAGAACTTCTTCGATGTGGGCGATTGCGACATTTTCTGGTGCACTTCTGACATTGGCTGGGTCGTGGGCCATTCCTACATCGTGTATGCGCCCCTGTGCGCCGGTGTGACCACGCTGTTCCGCGAAGGCGCCGTCGACTATCCGAATCCCGGAGTCGCCTGGGAGATCGTCGAACGCTACGGCGTCACCAAAATGTTCACCGCGCCCACCGCGTTAAGAATGTTCATGCGCTATGGCGAAAGCTATCCGGCAGCGCACGACCTGACCAGCCTGCGCGTAATCGCCTGCGCCGGCGAACCGCTGAATCCCGAAGCCTGGCGCTGGGCGCAAACTCATCTTGCCGGCGACGGCAAGTGGGGCTACGTCACCGATAACTGGTGGCAAACCGAACTAGGAGGGCCCACGCTCGGCACTCCTCCCACCATGGCGATGCGGCCGGGTAAATGCGGAGTCGCGGTGCCCGGAGCCGAGGCCGATGTGCTCGACGAAAATGGCAAATCTGCGCCTCCGGGAGTTGGGGGCCGTCTCGTGCTGAAGCGCCCGTTCCCCCACATGCTGCGCACTGTGTGGCGCGACCCCGCGCGTTACGAGCGCGACTGGCAGGTGGTTCCCGGTTGCTACGTTACGGGCGACGTCGCGATGAAGGATCAAGACGGATACATCGCCGTGCTAGGCCGCTACGACGACGTGCTCAATGTGGCTGGACACCGCATTGGCACGGCAGAAGTAGAGAGCGCGCTGGTGTCGCATCCCGCGGTTGCCGAGGCCGCGGCGATCGGCGTCCCTGACCCCATGAAGGGCGAGACCATAAAGGTATTTGTCCAGGTCCGTTCCGATCATGTAGCTTCCGACGCATTGTCGGCGGCGCTGATCGAACACGTGAGAAGGGAACTGGGGCCGATCGCGACTCCATCTTCGCTGGAGTTTGTTGCGTCACTGCCGAAGACGAGATCCGGGAAAATCTTGCGCCGTTTTCTGAAGGCGAAAGAAGCGGGTGTTGACGCCGGAGACGTCTCCACGATGGAAGGCTGATCGTTCGCGAGACATATTTTTAAGTTACACAGCTCTTCTCCGCGCTCTCCGCGGATGTTCTCTGCGAACTTTGCGCTTAAAGGCTTTTTTTTCCGGCCACCGCAGGCGATTGATTCAATTGCCACTTTCGAAGTCGCTACGCTAGCAGCAACCCATCTTCACTTCGCCCGCAGCCGTGAGCGGTGGACCAAACGCCTCCACCGGCGCGGGCGCGCCGTTCAGCACGGCAATCCAGCGCCGCACCGCATCGAACACCACCAAAACTACGCCCAGAATAAAAATTGTCATCAGTACCGAATCCAGATAGCCGGTAAAAACCTGGCCGGGTTTCGCCGTGAGCGGCCAAAAAATATTTTTGATCGACAACACTCCCGCCGTCACCGTAGTCACGCCCACGAAACACATGGGCACAGCCGTGATCCACGCATATCGTTTCTTTCCCATGTTGATTAGAAAGGTCGTTGTCACCGCCAGCGCGATGGTCGCCAGCAATTGATTTCCGGTTCCAAACAGCGGCCATAGCGTGGAAATACTTCCCGTGTAAATCAAATATCCCCACCCCAGAACCACGAAGAAACTGGTGATCACATTTCCCGGCAGCCACGCGCTGTTGCCGAAGGGCTTGTGTACTTTGCCCATGAGTTCCTGCAGAACGTAGCGGGCTACGCGCGTTCCGGTGTCCACGGTAGTCAGAATGAACAGCGCCTCAAACATGATGGCGTAGTGATACCAATAACCCATCAGCCGGTCCATGCCCGGCAAGCCGCGGAAGATTTGCGCCATGCCCACGGCCAGTGAGACCGCGCCCCCGGTCCGGCCCGCCAGCTTTTCTCCCACTTCGCGCGAGAACATATCGAGGTTCACCGTGCTCAAACCAAGGTGGCTGAAGACCGCCGGCGTAGTGTTGATAGCGAAGTAATCGCCGGGATACATGGAGCACGCGGCAATCAATGCCAGCACGCCCACCAGAGACTCCGCGATCATGGCGCCGTATCCGATGAAGCGGGCGTCAGTTTCTTTATCCAACATTTTCGGGGTCGTGCCCGAAGCGACTAGAGAATGAAAGCCAGAGATCGCGCCGCAAGCGATGGTGACGAAGAGAAAAGGAAACAGACTGCCTTTAATGATCGGCCCGCCGCCGTGAATGAACGGCGTGAAGTTGGGAAACTGAATGTTGGGATGAACCACGAATACGCCGATGATCAAAACCGCAATGGTGCCCAGCTTTACGTAAGTGGAGAGATAGTCGCGCGGCTCCAGCACCAGCCAGACGGGAAGCACCGAAGCCACCAGCCCGTAGATGCCCATGAGCCAGGTAATCTGATGAGGTGTGAATGTTAGCGCGCTAGCCCATCCCGTCTGCGCCACCCAGTGTCCGGCGACTACGCTGCCGATCAACAGCACGACACCAAATATGCTGGGCCCGGTGACCGTAATTTTTCCGGCATGGCTCTTGAACATCCACCATCCCATGATGACGGCGATGGGGATGGTCATGCCGATGGTGAAGACGCCCCACGGACTATTCGAAAGCGCGTTGACCACTACGATGCCGAGGCCGGCCAAGGTGACCAGAAGAATAAAAAGCACAGCGATCATCGCCACCAGCCCAGCGAAGGGACTGATTTCGGTGCGCGCAACGTCCGCCAACGAGCGCCCGCGATGACGAACCGACGCCACCAGCACGGTGAAATCCTGCACACACCCGGCCAGAACGGCACCGATTAATAACCAAAGAAAACCCGGAGCGAACCCAAACTGCGCCGCCAGAGTCGGCCCTACCAGCGGCCCGGCTCCCGCAATCGCCGCAAAGTGATGTCCAAACAGCACCCAGCGCGGCGACGCGACATAGTTATGCCCGTCGGCGTAAGTGTGCGCTGGAGTTATGCGCCGGTCGTCGAGCGCCAGGGCCTTCGCGGCAATGAACGCACTGTAGTAACGGTAGGCCAGCGCGTACACGCACAGCGCAGCCAACAAAACCGGGAAGGTATTCATGTTCGCTCCAGATCGGGCAGGAGCCGCTGATCGTGCCAGCCTGATCGCACGCATACTACACCCACCGTGGAATCCGGCACAACGGCTTGCGTAGCGCGAAACAAGCGCTACAATGGCGGGCACATTCTCTGCCCGGTCGAAAGGATCGAACATGGATACGACACGACGCGGCGAATCGGCGAACCAGCAGCAGCACGCGCCAATTCAGGAGCAGGGCCTCGTCCGCTTTGGACTGAGCTTGACTAACTGGAGTGAACGCTGGTTTCCCGACCCGCTGATTTTTGCGCTGCTGGGCATCGTAATCGTCTTTGTTGCCGGCCTTTTGCTTCATCAGAGTCCCGCCAAGCTCGCCATTCAGGGTGGAAAAAATTTCTGGACCCTGGTGCCGTTCACCATGCAGATGGTGATGATCATCGTGGGCGGATACGTCGTCGCTTCGACCCCGCTCGTGTATCGCGGCATACGTGCGCTGGCAGGAATTCCAAAGACCCCGCGGCAAGCCGTCGCTCTGGTGGCTTTGTTCTCCATGCTGACATCGCTGATCTCCTGGGGCCTGAGCCTGATTTTTAGTGGACTTTTTGTTCGGGAACTCGCTCATCGCGTGAAAGGGATGGATTACCGCGCAGCCGGCGCGGCGGCTTATCTCGGCCTCGGTGCGGTTTGGGCGCTGGGGTTGTCCTCCTCCGCGGCCATGCTGATGGCGACCAAGTCGGCCATGCCGCCCT
>Ga0302320_10013844_pt1 | contig 16765 bp, 15 predicted proteins | sample Bog_T0_3_FD_202130 | JGI IMG/M metagenome (GOLD analysis project Ga0302320, IMG submission 202130) | Peat permafrost microbial communities from Stordalen Mire near Abisko, Sweden - Bog_T0_3 | ecosystem: Environmental > Terrestrial > Soil > Wetlands > Peat | place: Sweden: Abisko, Stordalen Mire... | reverse complement strand
GCGTTTTTCACGCCCCAACGGAAGCTGCGCTTAAAATTGGTCGCCGGATTCCAAGTCGGATGTCAACCCATCCTGCCACTTTTCTTTCATGCCCAATCAAAAAACAGATTATTCAGACGCACTCTTATAACCAACAACGCTGATGTAAATATTGGAACCGGTTATGGTCGAACGCCGTTGCATGCAGCAGTGCAAAACACTTACCAAGACGTAGCAGAATTGCTTTTAGCAAATAAGGCCGATGTCAACGCAAAGGACGCAGACGGGCAGACACCTTTACATTTGGCTGCGGATATTTACATGACAAACATGACGGCTTTTTTGTTAGCCAACAAGGCCGATGTAAATGCTAAGGACAATAATGGCGATACACCTTTGCACATCGCAGTTTTCACCGACCATAAAGATGTGGCGGGGTTATTGTTGGCAAATAATGCAGACGTTAATGCCAAGAATAACCACGGTCATACGCCTTTGGACGTGGCAATATCACGCATGGCAATATCAAAACACTACAAAAACATCGCCGATTTTCTTCGTCAGCATGGCGGTCAGGAGTAAATTTTTTCAAAAAAATCTCCACCGGGCATTTCAGTGTTGCGGCAATTTAATCCGGTTCCTTCACCCCGTGTTTCCACCAGCACGCCACGACCATCAGCGCGCACAGGCCGGTGAAGGCCGCCCAGAGCCTGCCCGCCGACGGTTGCGGCTGGCGCAGCCGGTCGAGAAATGCGGGTTGAAACAACGGGGATGTTTGGTATTGTGCCGGAGTGAGTCCGACGATTTTTCGGTATCGCAATTACCGATTTTATTTCTTCTCGCGTGAAGAAGCGCGGATGCACGTCCATGTGATTTCGCCGGACGGCGAGGCGAAATTCTGGCTCGAACCGAAAATCGAACTGGCCGTCAACCAAGGTCTCGGTGCGACCGAGCTGAACGAACTGAAACAAATCGTCGAGGAACGACAAGATGAAATCCGCAATAGTTGGCAGCGACATTTCAAAGGCTGAAGTGCTGAACGTCTCGCCGCACGGCTTCTGGCTGTTCGTCGCGGGCAAGGAGCATTTTCTCGGCTTCGACGATTTTCCGTGGTTTCGCAATGCGCCGGTGGGTCAATTGTTCAACGTGGAATTTTTACACGGGAATCATCTTCATTGGCCGGAACTGGACGTGGATTTGGATTTGGAGCGCATTGAGCATCCCGAAAAATTTCCATTGGTGGCAAGCGCGTAGAATTTCAAGCAACTTACGCCGGTCATTTTTTCGCCGGCCACCAGCACGCCACGACCATCAGCGCGCACAGCCCGGTGAAGGCCGCGGGCACGAGGCGTTCCTCCACGGTCATCGCCGTGCCGCCGAAAAAGGCGAGCAGGTTGGCCACGGTGAAGCCCGCCCAGAGCTTGGCCGCCGCCGGTTGCGGCTGGCGCAGCATCTCCACGAAGCCCGGCACGCCCGCGATGCACACGGCGGTCGTCACGGCGATGGTGGCGTTGCGCGGGCCGCTGAATGCCCACACCGCCAGGCTCGCCAGCACCATCAGCGCGATGACGGTCTCGAACCGGCCCCATTTCCAACTGCCCTGCGCCAGCAGCACCGCCGCCAGCGCCACGCCGCCCACGGCGAAGCCGAGCGAGAGCAGGTAGTTGCCGTGCTGCTGCCAGAGCGTGATGGTCAGGATGGTGTCCAGCACGGCCCACAATCCCCACGTGGCGAAGCTCTGGCCTGCACCGCGCGCCCGGATGATTTCCACGATCATCGGCACATACATCGTCAGTGCCAGCACGCCGCCGGCGAGCTTGAGGAGGTCGTGGCCGTTCATCACGCGACGATTTCCACCGGACATTTTGGCAGCGCATCGAGAAATGCCTGGCCGTATTGCTTGGTCAAAACGCGGTTGTCCAAAATCACCACGATGCCGGTGTCCGTCTTCGTGCGGATCAACCGGCCGACGCCCTGGCGAAATTTCAGAATCGCTTCGGGCAGGGAAAATTCGCCAAAGGAATTTCCGCCGAGCGCTTCAATCGCCTCCAGCCGCGCCTCAATGAGTGGATGGTCCGGCACCGCGAACGGCAGCCGCGTGATGATGACGTTGGAGAGCGCCTCGCCCGGCACATCCACGCCCTGCCAGAAACTGTCCGTGCCGAACAGCACCGAGTCCACGTCGTCCTTGAATTTTTCCAGCATGGTCGAGCGCGGCGTGCCGGTGCCCTGCACGAACAGCTCCAGCTTCAGTTTGGCGAAAAACGGCTGCATCCGCTCCGCGACTTCCTGCATGAGCTTGTAGCTGGTGAACAGCACGAACGCCTTGCCGTGCGTCTGCTTCACGAAATGCGCGATCCAATGTTCCAGCGCCTCGGCGTAACCGGCTTCGCGCGGGTCGGGCATTTTCTTGGCGACGAACAGTTTCATCTGCCGCTCATAGTCAAACGGCGTGCCGACCTGCAACTGGGTGGCGGCTTCGCAGCCAACGCGCCGGGCGAAATAATTTAATCCACTTTGCCTGGCGGCTGATTTCGTTCGGGAATTCGAAATTTCGGATTTGAGATTGGCGGAAGTTGCCAGCGTCGCGCTGGTCATGATGACGCTCGTGTCGGTTTCAAACAGCCGTTGGCGCAGAAATTCCGCCACATCCACCGGCGCGGCGTTGAGCGAAAGATTCCGTTGCGATTTACCACCGCGTTCGACCCAGTAAACATGGTCGTCGGCCTGCTGGCTCAAAAACTCCGCGACCTCCACCTTCAATTCGCCCAGCCGGCGGTTGCATTCGACCAGCTCCTGGCCGATGTCCTTGTCATCGCTCGTCTTGACCAGTTCGCTCACGGCTTCGCGCAGTCTTTGAATCGGAAGCGTGACATTGTCTTTGACGATTTCGGCGCGGCGGATGCGCAGTTCCTTCCATTCGCGCCGGCGGGCGGAAAAATTTTCACCTCCGGAAAATTTCGGTTTCGCCGTCGCCTGAATTTCCTCGCACGCCGACTCGACGTTTTCAAAAAACTTATCCGCCTCGCTCAAAATGTCTGCGACGAGCTTTACCGCCTTGCCCTGGCGCAGCGTGGCGAGCAGCCCCTTTTCCGTCTTTGGATTCCAGAGCCGGTTCAGCGAATAGCGCACCTGCCCGCTTGAAACGCTCAAGCCGACGTGCCGCGAAGCGACGCTTTCCATCGTGTGCGCCTCGTCGAAAATCACGAAGTCATTCTTGAACAGAATGCCACCTTCCATCTCCTCGTCCACGCCGCCGAGCAGTGTGAAAAAAAGCGTGTGGTTCAAGATCACAACGTCCGCCGATAAAATCCGGTTCCGCACGCGCTGAAAAAAACACGCCTCGTGGTCGCGCGCGAAATCCGATTGGTGCCCGCAGGTTTTTGGCGAACACAACCCGCGCTCGGAGCAGACCTGCGCCCAGACTTTCGGGTCCGGCTCGATGGAAAAATCCGACAGGCTGCCGTCCTTGGTTTCCTTCGACCATTCGTAAATGCGCTGCAATTCCTCGGCCTCGGACGACGTGAACAAATTACCCGATTGCTGCATCGCCTTTTGCAACCGGCGCGTGCAGAGATAATTCGCGCGGCCTTTCAGCATCGCGTAGCTGAATTTCACCGGCTCCGGCAATGAACCGAGCACGGCGGCAAGCATCGGCAGATCTTTTTCCGTGAGCTGCTCCTGCAAATTGATCGTGTGCGTCGAGACGACGGCTTTTTTCTTCTGCGCCACGGCAAAGAGAATCGCCGGAATCAAATACGCCAGTGACTTGCCGACGCCGGTGCCGGCCTCGACCGCGAGATGTTCGCGGTTCTGCAACGTCCGCGCCACAGCCACGGCCATTTCCTGCTGTTGCGGGCGGAACTCGAAATTGCTCGCCTTGGAAAGAATGCCGCTTGGCGAAAAAATTTCCTCCACTTGGGAGACCAAGTCACCACCTGCTCCGGCGGGTTGATGTTCAATGGAAGAAATCATGGGCGGTTACTTTGACGCCTGGCAAAAGGTTTACACACGAAAAGTTGGTGGTCGTTTGAAACCATTTCATTGAACCGGCAGCGGTGCGCCGATTTTGATGTAGGCCACCTCGGCGGCTCCGGCCTCGGTGTTGACAATGAAAGTGAAGGCACGGTCGTGATCCAGCAGGACGGTGGTCTTCGCCACTCCAAAATCATCCCGGTAATATTTGAAACTGTAGGCGCCAGGACGGGCGTCGCGCGTGATGTCCATTTTCTTGTAGCCTTTATGCCAGGTCGTCAACTGCACGTTCAACATGAAGGCGATAAAATCCCGGCCTGGTTTGGATTTGTCCCGCATGATGCCGACCCGGTCCGGCGAGCCGTCGGACCAGATACCTTCGATGGGATCCAAGGTCGCCGAATTTTTTTCCAGATAGATCAGAAAATCATTTTCTGAAATGGAAACCGTTTCCCACCTGTCGGCATAACGCAGCAGGTTGGCCTCGACGCGATAATGCGCGCTTTCAAAATCCGGCTGTTTGAGGGAGGTCAACTCCACCACGTCCGCGCCTTTTTCGTGCGCCGTGTCCATGAGCGTTTTCATCACGCCGGTCATGGAGCCGCCGAACATCGTCAACTGCGTGTCGCCGATGGAAAATTCGCCGATCAACTGGCAGGGCCGCGGAATCCGCTGGTCTTGATTGTAAATGAGAATGGGATAACCCGGTGGCTTGGCCGGCCCGGCAACCGTGTTCGGTTTGTAGGTTTTGGTCGTGCCACAACCGGCCAGCAGCAAAATCAAGGAGACGAAAAGCATCGCTCGTTTCCTCGGCTCAAGGATGAAAAGCCTTTTGTCCTCGATGCCACGCGCGGGCAGCGCGGGGTTTCGGACGGTCGCCGGGCGGTCGTGAATTTTTCTAGCAATCGAGATTTTCAATTCCGCGCATCCTACAAAATTCCGGCGCAGGAAACCAGCCGGCAAAATAATTTTCAGTCGCCGAGACAGATGCCCAGCGAGCGCGTGGCATGCACGAACCCTTCGTCCAGCGGCACCGTCCGCAACCGGCCGGTGGCCTCGGCAAGCGGCACGCTTTCGACAAATTTTCCGTTGTGCGCGACCATCCGGCCAAAACGGCCTTCGGTGATCAGCTCGACGGCCTTCGCACCGAACAATGTGCAAAGCACGCGGTCCATGAACGTCGGGCTGCCGCCGCGCTGCAAATGGCCGAGCACCATCACGCGGGTTTCCTTGCCGGTGCGCTTTTCCACTTCCGCCGCCACAACCGCGCCGATGCCGCCGAGCCGCGCCTCGCGATTTTGCTGCTGGCCGCCGGCGGTGACAAAATCGCCGCCCGCCGGCTTTGCGCCTTCGGCCGCGATGATGAGCGTAAAATGTTTCCCCTTGTTTTCACGTTCTTGGACGGCGGCGCAAATGGTTTCATAATGAAACGGAATTTCGGGAATCAATATCACATCCGCGCCGCCTGCAAGTCCCGCGTAAAGCGCGATCCATCCGGCATAACGGCCCATCACCTCGAGCACCATCACTCGGTTGTGACTTTCGGCCGTCGTGTGCAGGCGGTCGAGCGCGTCCGTCGCGCAGGCCACGGCGGAGTCGAAGCCGAATGTGGTCGTGGTCGCGGCGAGATCGTTGTCAATCGTCTTGGGCACGCCGACAATCGGAATGCCGGCCTCGTGCATCTGCTGCGCGATGGTCAGCGAGCCGTCGCCGCCCACGGACACCAGCGCGGAAACGCCCAGTTCCGCCATGCCGCGCTTGGTGGCGTCGAGCAATTCTTTGGGAAGCTGGCGCGTCTCGCCGTGGCCGGTCTTGGCGGAAAACTGGCCGCGATTCGCCGTGCCGAGAATGGTGCCGCCGCGCACGAGCAAGCCGTCGAGCGCCTTGTAATCGAGCACGCGAAAATGTTGCGGCGACAGCAGTCCGTCGTAGCCGCCGATGATGCCAAGGGTTTCCCAGCCGCGTTTGGCGGCGGTTTTGGCGACCGCGCGAATCACGGCATTCAAGCCGGGACAGTCGCCGCCGCCGGTGACAATGCCGATTTTCATTTTGGTCTCTTATCGGACGAATTTGAAACTTCTTTACCCGCGTCAAGTCCTGCCGGCCGGTTTCTCGCCGCCAAAACTGGTGTTTAGGCCGTCGCCGGATTATCTTCCAACACCTTCGAATGCGCGGAATTTTCCGTGACTTCGGCGACAGAGGAGCTTTCCAAAATTTTTATTGGTTCGTAAAACGTGTTCCGCTGCACCGGCGTGCGGCCGGCTTCGCGGATGGCTTTGATCATGTCCGCCTCGGTCTGCAATTGCGGCGAGGTCGCGCCGGCCATGTGGAAGATGTGCTCCTCGATGATCGTGCCGTGGATGTCGTCCGCGCCGTAGCTCAAAGCGACCTGCGCAAGCTTCAGGCCGAGACCGACCCAATACGCGGTGATGTGCGGAAAATTGTCGAGGTAAATGCGGCTCACGGCGATGGTGCGCAACGAATCAAAACCGGTCGGCGGATGTTCGACGGGAATGTCGTTGTCCTCCGGCTGATACGCGAGCGGAATGAGCGCGGTGAATCCGTGCGTCTCGTCCTGCAATGCGCGCAATTGGCGCAAGTGATCTACGCGGTCGGCGAGGCTTTCGACGTGGCCGTAAAGCATCGTGCAGGTGCTGCGCTGGCCGAGCTTGTGCCAGGTGCGATGCACATCGAGATATTCCTCGGCGGATTCTTTTCCTTTTGCGATTTGCGAGCGGACTTCCTTGCGAAAAATTTCCGCGCCGCCGCCGGTGAGCGAATCCAGGCCGGCGGCTTTCAATTCGGTGAGCGTTTCCAAAACGGATTTTTTTGCGAGCCAGGCGAAGTGCAAAATTTCAATCGCGGTAAAACATTTTAATTGCAGCCGCACATCGAGCTTTTTCAACGCCTTCAGCATGTTGGTGTAATAGCTGAACGGCAGCGACGGATGCAGTCCGCCGACGATGTGCAGTTCCGTGATGCCGATTTTCAAAGCCTCGCGCGCCTTCGTGATAATTTCCTCGACGGACAATTGGAAGCCGTCAGCGTCGCGCTTCTTGCGCGCGAACGAGCAGAACTGGCACGACAGGATGCAGTAGTTGGAGTAGTTGATGTAGCGGTTGATGATGTAGCTGGCGTGGTTATTACTGGTTTTTTTTTGCCGCGCAAAATCGGCGATGGCACCGACGGCGTTCAGATCCTTCGATTCAAACAGCCGCAGCGCGTCGGCCTCGGAAATGCGTTCGCCCGCAACGACCTTGTCGTAGATGTCGCGGAGTTCGCTGCGTTGGATGAAAAAATTCACGCATTACATTTAACGCAAAGACGCAAAGACGCAAAGGATTTTGCTCCCCGGCGTTGGAAATTTATCAGGTTGAAAATGCCCCGAACAGCGCCCGTATTTCCTCGTCCACCTGCGCCGGATCGGCGAGCGTCTGGGTGATTTCCTCGCGCAGCAGGATGCGGTAACGCTTGCGCAGCCGGTGCACCGCCACGCGCACGGCACCTTCCTCCAGGCCGAGTGTCTTGGCCGTTTCGCGCTGGGCCGATTCACCGTGGCCGGCTGTGAGAAAGACTTTCAATTGTTCGAACAACTTCGCCTTGCCGTCCGCGGCACATTCCTTTTGCAAACGCTCAATAACTTTCGCCAGCAACGCCAGCGCCCATTCTCGGTCGAACGCCTGGTCGGGACTGGGCTCGGCGGTGGCGGCAACCTGAAACTTCGTGTCCGCCGTCTGCCAGTCGAGCGAGAGGGGCGTTCTTCCACCGCCGCGCTTCTGCGCCTGCGACTTGTCCCACTCGTTTGCCAGGAAATGTTTCAACGCCGCCAGCAGGAAGGCGCGGAATTTCCCCTTTTCGCCGGCTAGGTTCGCGAGAAAATTTTTCCCCAGCAGCCGCGCAAAAAACGCCTGTGTCAAATCCTCCGCGTCCTCTTTGGTGTGGCCGCGCCGCCGGACGAAAGCGTAAAGCGGAAACCAGTAGGTGCGGCACAGTTCCTCCAGCGCGGCGTCCGCCTGCGGCGTGTGCCGCCGGCCCGCCGCAAGCACGACCGTCCAGTGCGTCGTGGCGAAGATGTCGCCCGGCGCGCTCGAGGCTGGCGTGGAATTTTCGGAGGTCAAAGCAATTTCATTTTAACCACGGATGGACACAGATTGTTGGTTTCAAATCTTCTTGAGCACGATCTCGCCATCCTGAATGTCATAGGTCAGCGCCTCCGGCTGGAGAATTTTGTCGAGGGCTTCACGAAGTGGAATTCCTTCTATCGTCGGCGTAATATATTTCCGGCACACTTCGCCCGCATTGGCTTGGGAGGCAGCCCAGTCGTAGCCCAACTTGGCTTGCTTGGCCAGTTCGATCACTGCATATTGCACGCTGATCTTGTCGGTCTCGGCACCCTCATAGCTCAATGGATACGGTTTGGTCAGGGAGACTTTCGTTGCGAGTTGGTCGTCAGTAGGCAAACGCGAAGCCGATTGGATTTTGAATGTCAGCAAATACGGAATGGCTGCGTGCCCCTGCGTGTCTTGGAACCCGTGAAATTTCTGGCTGTTGATCCACCAGCCGTAGGTTTTGCCCGGCTCCAGCTTCACTTTCATCACGCACGTTTTATGGTCGGCCTCGTAATGCGGCTTGCCCAGCGATTCCGGGTCGGAATTCTGCCAGACCGAACACCAGCTCCACGACTGGTCGGCCATCTCCTTGCTGAACGTGATTTTGACCTCGTATACGCCAGGTGAAACCTCCTTGCTGCCCGCTTCGGGAACGGCTTTGACAACGACCGGAGCGAAGGAATCAATGTCCTGCGCGTGGCCGACCGGCGTGGTTAAGCCGCACAGCGCACTGGCGGCGACGATGGTAAGCAATGTTTTTGTTTTCATGTTTTGATTATTTTTGTTTGGTCTGGAAAATCAGCAGGTAAGGAACCTCCGGCTGCCCGGCACGATCTTGAAAGTTGTGAAACTTTTCCGAGTTCAGCCAAAATGCGTAAGTCCGGCCCGGCTCCAGTTTCACTTTTACCACGCACGTCCGGCCATCGGCCTCGTAATGCGGCTGGCCGATGAAATCCGGCGTGGAATTTTCCCAGGCCGTGGACCAGCTCCACGAACCATCAGCCATTTCCTTACTGAACCGCACGCGGATTTCCGTCTCGCCCGGCTCCACGTCACGTGCGCCGGAGACCGGAAACGTTTCGACAACGACCGGTGGCTGTTCGGCCAGAATCAAATTGCTTCCGGTAGCACTGCCGGCGGTTTCCGACACCGGCTGTTGATGCTGCCGTTCGATCGGAGCGCTCGCCACCACTTGCTGCATATAAGTCACGAAACCTAGGCTGCACGCGGATTGCAGTCCGATCGTGCAGATCCAGCCGCGATCATCCGACCATTTCAACGCGCCATTGCTATCATCCCCGCCTTTTACCAGCAGGACGTTGATTTCCCTTTCAGGATGGATGTTGAATTCGGCCAATGCGGCGTCCTGGTTTTCCGCCAGCTCGGAAAGATGCGGCGCGAGATATTTTCCATCGGGCCCGATCAGCGACGGGTCAATTTTGAAATTGAATTTGAAAATGTGGCGGTTCCAAAAATCCGCCGGAACGTCGGCGAGTGTCCGGGTGTAAAAGACCTTCAATTCCTCGGGCGAATGTGCGGGATATTTTTCCAGCGGGCCGCAGTAGCCAATCCAGTAACGGTCACGGTAAAAAGTTTTGTCGCTCGTGGACCAGTTGTTCGTGATGATCCGTTTGTTGGTCGGGTCGGCCAGCAGCCAGCGCGCGTTTGCAGAATCGCGCACCGCGACGACCACATGGCCGGAGAAGTGATCTTTGAGTGAAGACAATGAAACTTCCGCCGAGTCAATGAGCAGGGTCTGGAAGCCCCGGTTTTCCATTAGCCGGACAAACGCGATGGCGTAATCGCCGCAGCCCGAACTCAAACCGCTGTCCAGAATTTCCGCGCCGGTTCTGCGGCGAAGAAAATCATCGCCATCTCCCATGACTTTCTTGCCGCCAATGTTTAATTCGTATTGACGGCTTGAAGGCATGTCTTTGAGATGGCTTAACTCATCGAACGCGCCATTGATTTGTTCCACTGCGGAAACGGTGGCACCGGCTTTGACCGTAAAATAGAGATCAGCAAACGATTTACCATCGGCATACATCGAGACATGCGGTAGGCCGGGCACAAGGTGAGAACGCATCAGTATAAAATTTCTCACCCCTTTGAAAATCGGCAGCTTCTGGTTGAAGGCTTCGGGAACATTTGTGTCTGCGTTGTCTGTGTTATTTGTCGTGGTGATGTAAAGCGCCATCTCTGCCTGATCATGACTGACCAAATTATAGCGGCCTTTGACCGTCATCTGGTTTTCACTTCGCTCGACGGAAGTAATTTCGATTGAATCATCAAAAGGGAAATTGGTCTGGCCGAGGCAATCTGATTTGACACTTTTTGTTCCTTTCAAATCAAAATGGTCAACTATCAATACGGTCAGACAAATTACGAATACAAAGCCCATCAAACCTCTGAATATTTTTCTGGAACCCAGCGAATCATGCCAATTTGCCGGCCGGGCGCGGAAAAACATTTCCGCCGAACCCAGCACCACATAAATCATGAACACCGAACTGAAATAGTGGAAGAATTGGTCGTTCCGCGGATAACCAAAGTAAACCAGCGTGAGCATCATCATCCACGTCGTCAGCAGAATCATTCCCGTCCAATTAATGATCCGGCCAAAGAGATTGGTTGGTTGCAGGAACATGACCGCTGGCGATAAGCCACGTTTTTTGTTTCCTGCCGGAAGGATGAGATAGCCGATGGCCAGCCAATCACCGCTGGCTTGTTTCGCGAACGTTACCGTTTCGGTCGCCGCGAGCAGACCGTCGAAGGCGGTTTCATATTTCGCCTCGAACCGTGTCTCTGCGGCGGTGAATTTCGTCGCGGTTAATTGGCGCGAAAGCACTTTGCCAAGCGGATGGCGGACTTTCTGCAACTGGCGGCCCCATGCGTCCTTCGCCATGGCGCGTTGAAAATACGGCGCGGCGGTCTCCCAACTCCGCGCGTAATCGCCGTTGTCCATCAACGCGAGCCAGGATTCCACCGCCGAAAGAATTTTTGAGTTTGTTACGGCATCTGTTTTGTTCACCGTGCGCCAGACGCGGCGGATGATTTGGGAATCAACCCAGATGAGCATGACCACGAGCAGCGTCAGCCAGATCAAGAAATCCCATAAATCAACGAACAGCGAACCGCCGAGGTGCCGCACATACACCGCCAGCAATTTGTCTCCAAAAACCCACAAGCCGCCAATCATTGCGTCAAGCAGCAGCAGCGGAAACAGCAAGCCGTCGAAGAGCGCCAGTTTCAGTCCGCAAAGCCGTCCCTCCGAGCGGCGGATTTGCGCCACGGCGACCCAGCCGAGAACGGATGTCAGCAGCGGCGCGATCAAAACCAGCCCCATGAAACCGACGATGCTGAATAATATGTTCAGCCAGGAAGTATTGTGCGTCATCGGCGTGGCCGACTCGGTCATTTTATTCACCAGCCAAACGAACCAGACCAAAGGCACGACGGACAAAGGCACGCACACCGCGCCAAAAATGGCCGTGCGGGAAAAGCACCGTTCAACTTCCGGCTTCGGGCTTCGGACTTCGGACACGTCGCTTTCCGAAGTGATGGTTTCCACGCAGGTCTTCACTTCGCTGACCTGCTGGTAGCGGAGTTCGGGATTTTTTTCCAGCGCGCGCAAAACAATTTCGTCCAACCGCACATCAATTTGAACCTTGTGCGACGGCGGCTCGATTTTCTTGCCGGGCAGTTCGCCGGTGAGCATCTGGTAAAACACCACGCCCAGCGCGTAAATGTCCGCGCGATGATCCACCTCGCCCGGCGCGGCGATCTGCTCCGGCGACATGTAATTTGGCGTGCCCATGACCTTGCCCGCGTCCGTGAGTTCGGTAGTGGGACAGGCGTCTCGCCTGTCTAGTTCCTTGCTTGATTCGGTTGCCTCGCTGGACAGGCGAGACGCCTGTCCCACTATAATTTTCGCCAGCCCAAAATCCGCCACCTTCACGCGGCCGCGGCGGTCGAGCAAAATGTTTTCCGGCTTGATGTCGCGATGGACGATGCCCTGGTCGTGCGCGAATTGCAGCGCGTCGCAAATCTGCGGCACGATGGCCAGCGCCTCGCGCGGCGAAATGCGGCCGGCGTGGAGCAACTGGCGGAGGTTCACGCCGTTTACGAATTCCATGAGAAAGAAATACAATCCATCCACCTTGCCAAATTCGTAGAGCGTGACGATGCCAGGATGATTGAGCTTCGCCAGCGCCTTGGCTTCGCGGGCGAAGCGCTCGGCAAACGCTGGGTCGTCGCCGATGCCGGGCGGAAGAATTTTCAGCGCGACAACGCGGTCGAGCTGTTTTTGGCGTGCCTTGTAAACCGCGCCCATGCCGCCCTTGCCGATGAGTTCGAGGATTTCGAGCTGCGGAAATCTGGCCGCAAGCTCGGCGACCGGCGGCGGCGTGAACGGTGGTTGTTTGGCGTCCGTGACTGAGTCCGTCGCCGCGCCCATTTTGAGCAGACAGGCAGGGCAAAATCCGGCCAGCACGCGGGTTGGGAGCGGCGTGCCGCATTGCGGACATTTGTTTCCGTCGGGCATGGGCTGATTTATTTTTACCGTATCCATACCCACTTCAGAAGCAAAACCGGAAAGTCGTTACTGGAAATCTTTGGCCGCAAAAATGACGCAGAAGAAACAAAGGAATTTTCTTTTGCGTATTTTGTGATTTTTTGCGGCCAAATCCTACCGTAACCGAAACCCGCCTTGAAAAATCACTTCCGCCGCGACGACCACAAGAAACACCGCACCCACGAGCGCGTTCAGCCGGAAGAAGGCGAGGTTGATCCAGTTCAGGCTGCGCCGCCGCGCGATCCAGTGTTCCAGCACAAGGCAGCCGACGATGAGCAGCCAGCCGATGAGATACGCGATGCGGAACCGGCAAAGCAATCCAAAGCCGAGCAGCAACCCGCACATGACCATGTGCGCGAGAAACGCGGCGACCAGCGCATTTTGCGGCCCCCACGCGACGACCAACGAACGAAGGCCGTGTGACTTGTCGAACTCGTAATCTTGCAGCGCGTAAATGATGTCGAAACCGACCAGCCAAAAAATCACGGCGCACGCGAGCAGCGTCATTTGCAATATTTCCAAGACAGAAACATTTACACCCTTCACCGCCAGCCATGCGCCGACGGGCGCGAGCGCGAGCGCGAGGCCGAGAAAAACATGCGTGTAATCCGTGAACCGCTTGGTCAGCGAATAAAAACAAACCAGCACGAGCGCGACCGGCGAAAGATAAAAGCACAGTGGATTCAGAAAATAACTGGCCGCAATCAAGCCCGCCGCCGACAAAACGCAAAACAAAATTGCGCTGAATAAAGAAATCTGTCCGCTCGGCAGATGACGATTCGCCGTGCGCGGATTCAGCGCGTCAAACTTGCGATCCACGATGCGGTTGAATGCCATCGCGCACGTCCGCGCGCACACCATCGCGGCGAGAATCAGCCCGAAAGTTTTCCAGCCTGGCCAGCCACGATTTTCCCGCGCGGCGACCAGCATCGCCGCCAGCGCGAACGGCAGGGCAAAGACGGTGTGAGAAAAGCGGACGAAGCTGCCCCACTTTTTAATTACCGAAATCATTCTTTTGCTTCTGTCCAGCGCGGCGCGAGTTGATTCGGAATGCCGATATGGTCGAGCACACGCGCCACGACGGTGTCCACGATTTGCAACACCGATTCCGCGCCGGAATAAAAGCTTGGATTCGCCGGTAAAATGGTCGCACCGGCGAGCAGCAGCAATTCCATGTTCTTGACATGGATCAAGCTCAACGGCGTTTCACGCGGAACCAAAATCAATTTTCTATTTTCTTTCAACGTCACGTCCGCCGCACGCAGCAGCACGTCCTCGCTGTAGCCGTGCGCGATGCGGCCCATCGTGCCCATCGTGCAAGGAATCACCACCATCGCGTCCGGCGGATTCGAGCCGCTGGCGAACGGCACGTTCATGCTTTTAACATTATGCAGCTGCGCGCCTGCCGGCAGCTTCAAGCCGTCCGGCAATTCCACGGCGATGACCTGCTGCGCGTAATTGCTCAACACGACGTGGACTTCGTGCTCGAGCGGATTCAAATTGTCGAGCAGCCGCTGTGCGTATAGCGCGCCAGTGGCTCCGGTGATGGCAACGAGAATTTTCAAAGTGATGCGATGGTTCGCCGGGAAATTATGCCGCAATCCGCCGCCACAAACAAGTCGCGCGCAAAACTGCTTGAGTCCGCATCGGCCTTCCGCACAATTGGCGCGTGCTCAAATATGCGGGAATCTTTTTTTGCGCCGCGCTGGCTCTATTTCTGGCGGGCTGCGCCACCACGCCGAAGATTCCGGAAGAAACTATTTCGCCGCCGCCCGTAACCAGCGGGAATTCCGCGCTGGACTGGTCGGCGTCCGCCTTGGGACAAAAAGCCGTCGCCCGCGCCGCGAAAACCAATGAGCCGTTCGTCCTGCACACGAATCTATTGTCGCTCGTTCCGCCGAAGCTCACGCCCATCCTGACTTGGACTTCGCTCAAGCGCTGGGCGGCTGAAAACAGGACTGGTGCGCCGCATTTCCTGTCCAGCACGCCACTGACGACTTACGCCGTCAGCTCAATCAACGGCACAATGATCCTGGCCATCGGCAGCCACGAGGCGACGTGGAACGGCATTGAAATTGATCTCGGCTTCGAGCCGCAACTCATTGACGGCGAGGTTTTCCTGCACGGACTGGATTTGCAAAAAAACCTCGCACCACTGCTCTGCAAGTCGCCGCTGGCGTTCGGCACCAACCGCGTCATCGTCCTTGACCCCGGCCACGGTGGCAGCAACACCGGCACGCACAGCGTGCTCGACGGCCGGTTTGAAAAGGAATTCACGCTCGACTGGGCGGAACGGCTCAAGCCGCTGCTCGAAACCAACGGCTGGACGGTGTTTCTCACGCGCACGAACGATTCGGAACTGTCGCTGTCCAACCGTGTCGCGTTCGCCGAGGCACATCACGCGGACGCATTCATCAGCCTGCATTTCAATTCCGCCGCGCCGGAAACCAATCAGGCCGGGCTGGAAACCTACTGCCTCACTCCGACGGGAATGCCCTCGACGCTAACGCGCAACTTCGCCGACCTGTGGTCGGAAAGTTTTCCCAACAACCGTTTTGACGAGGAAAATCTCCAACTCGCCGTGCGCTTGCAGGGCGCGCTGCTACATGCGACCGGCGCGGCGGATCGCAGCGTGCGGCGCGCGCGTTTCATGGGTGTTTTGATTGGGCAAAAACGCCCGGCGATTTTGATTGAAGCCGGATACCTTTCCAGTCCGGCGGAAGCGGCAAAAATCGAAAGCGCGGTGTATCGCCAGAAACTGGCGGAAGCCGTCGCGGCGGCGCTCAAATGAAAAATTGCCAAGCAATCGAAGTGGCGTCTCGGCAGAGCGTCGGCGTTTCAAAAAGAAAAAACGCGGCTTTCTCCCGAAAGCCGCCACACATTCTGGTCACGGGCGGCGCTGGTTTCATCGGCTCGCATCTTGTCGAGCGGTTGCTAAATGACGGAAAAATCGTTGTCATCATTGACGATTTCTCAACCGGCAGCCTCGAAAACCTGCGGCCGGTCAAAAAAAATCCGCGGCTGAAAATTGTCCGCGCCAAAATTTCCAAATGCAAGGAATTGCCCCGGTTCGCGGCGGATGCGGAATTTATATTTCACCTCGCGGCGACGGTTGGCGTGGATCTTGTCGTCAAATCCGCGCTGCATGTTTTGGAAACCAGCTTTCATGAGACGCAGATGCTGCTGCGTGCCGCCGCCAAAAATTCCACGCCGCTGCTGCTGACTTCCACCTCGGAAGTTTACGGCAAGAGCGCCAAGCCGGAGTTCAGCGAGGAGGACGATTTGCTCATCGGGCCGCCGGGACATTCGCGCTGGAGCTACGCCAGCGCCAAGCTCACGGACGAATTTCTCGCGCTGGCCTACGCGCGCGAGAAAAACCTGCCCGTCACCATCGCGCGGCTGTTCAATACCGTCGGCCCGCGCCAGACCGGCCGCTACGGCATGGTGCTGCCGCGCTTCATCGCGTCGGCGAAAAGGAACGAGCCGCTGAAAGTTTTCGGCGACGGCAAACAATCGCGCTGTTTCGGTTTTGTGCATGACGTGGTGGAGGCGCTCGTGCGCTTGCAGAATTGCGAGAAGGCGCGCGGGGAAATTTTCAACATTGGCGGCACGGAGGAGGTTTCCATGCTCGAACTCGCGCAACTCGTGGTGAAAACGCTTGGCTCGAAATCACGGATTGAACTGATTCCCTACGACCAGGCGTATGCACCGGGCTTTGACGACATGCGCCGCCGCAAACCGCTCGTGGAAAAACTGGAACGCTTCGTGAAGTTCAAACCGCAGACGCCGCTGCGCGAAATCATCCGGCTGACGGCGAATTGAATGAATTGCCAGCGCAGACTTTGAGTTTGAGCACCGCACAAAAACCGCTACGCTTTCGCGGTGAAAATTTCCATCATTGTTCCGGCTTTCAATGAGGAAAAAATTCTAGGCGAAACCCTCGCGCAAATCAAGCTGGCGAGTGGCGTGTTCTCGCAAATTGGCTGGGAAAGTGAATTGATTGTCTGCGACAACAATTCCAATGACCACACGGCGGAAATCGCGCGGGCGGCGGGCGCGACCGTTGTGTTTGAGCCGGTCAACCAAATTTCCCGCGCGCGAAATTCCGGCGCGGCGGCGGCCACCGGCG
>Ga0302320_10013842_pt1 | contig 16767 bp, 8 predicted proteins | sample Bog_T0_3_FD_202130 | JGI IMG/M metagenome (GOLD analysis project Ga0302320, IMG submission 202130) | Peat permafrost microbial communities from Stordalen Mire near Abisko, Sweden - Bog_T0_3 | ecosystem: Environmental > Terrestrial > Soil > Wetlands > Peat | place: Sweden: Abisko, Stordalen Mire... | reverse complement strand
CTAAGCCTTTTCAAAGTCATGGAAGAATGTTGGCCCGAAAAACACTTCCGCGTTTTAACTTGTGTGTCCGGATGGGAGCCGGTGTAATTCTCCCGGTATCAATCAGCATGAAAACGAGCCACCTTCGCCTCTTATTGGCAGCCAGCGCCTGTGCGTGCGGCCTGCGGCTCCAGGGCATGGATGCCAGCCTGGGCCAGTTCCTCTACGCCAAGCAACAGCAAATCCGGGACTTTTCCGAAACCATCACCAACCCGGTGCCGCACATCGTCTGGCGGTTTTATGATTCAACCGGGCGGGATGACTGGGCGGCCACGTCCAACCTGTTCAACCAGATCCGCGCCGCCAGCCAGCGTTATGGCCAGGCCACCAATGATAGCGCCATCACCCCGGGTTTGGCCACCCGCCTCTGGCCGCCGCTCTCCGAAAGCTACGGGGCCTGCGAACAATTCCATGAATGGAACCAGCGCTGGCTGCACCGGTATGGCAGGGAGATCATTGACTCCATCCCCCGGGGCAGCATCTATTTTGGCGGCACTGACCCGGGACGCTTTGTCATTTCGGCGCTGTCGGAATCGCAAGTGGAAGGCAAACCCTTTTTCACCCTCACGCAAAATCAGCTCGCCGATGGCACCTACGTGCAATACCTGCAGGCGATGTACGGCAAAAAGATCGCGGTGCCGAACGAAGCCGACCTGCGGACTGCCTTCCAAGAATACATTGCCGATGCCGGGCGCCGGCTAAAGGCCGGCCAGCTCAAGCCCGGTGAAGACGTCCGGATGGTTGACGGCGTGCCTCAGATCTCCGGCCAAGTCGCGGTCATGGAGATAAACGCCCTGCTCGTCCGGCAGATCTTCAACAGCAATTCGAACCGCGAATTTTACGTGGAAGAAAGCTTTCCGCTGGATTGGATGTATCCCCACCTGACGCCGCATGGGTTGATCATGCAATTAAACCGCCAACCCCGCGCCCAAATCACCGAGGCAGAAACCCGCCAGGATCAGGAGTATTGGGAAAAGCTGACCGGCGAAATCCTGGGCCACTGGTTGAAGGAACCGACCACGGTCAAGGAGGTCTGCGACTTTGTTGTCAAATACGGCCCCGGCAGGCCCGCTGGCGATTATCCTGGCGACAAGGACTTTGCCGCCAATGATGAGGCCGGCAAGTCGTACTCCAAGCTCCGCAGTTCCCTCGCAGGCATGTATGCCTGGCGGGTGGAACATGCCCAAGCCCCCGAGGAACGCCAGCGGATGCAGGCGGCGGCGGACTATGCGTTCCGGCAAAGTTTCGCCCTCTGCCCCCAGTCACCGGAGGCGATCTTTCGTTATGTCAATTTTCTGGCCGCCCAGCATCGAATCGACGATGCCATCCTGCTGGTCAAAACGGCGTTGCGCCTTGGTCCCGCCGATCCGCAACTGCGCGGCCTGCTGCAGCAGTTGGAAAAGTATTCGTAGCGCATCGCCCCAGACCGGCGAGGTGGTGAAACGGCTCACCCGCATCACGGTTTTGCACCCGCTAGCCCGGATATTTCATAGCCATTCTGGAGAGAGTCGCGAAAAACCCTATGAAAAGAGGGGCGCAAACACGTGCGAATGCGTGGTTGAAAAGCCACGGCACGCAGGTTTGGAAACCTGCGATACGGCAGGCTGGGAAGCCTGCGCTACAAGGGTTTGCCATGGTTTTGCCGGTTTCACCATGAAATATCCGGGTTAATCGGCAGCGGGTCGGGATGGCGACGCCGGGGAGGTTTTGCACCCGGTAGTTGCAGGCGCGGCGCGCACGGAGTGACGCGCCCTACCGCGCTGGGCTCGCGGCAGGTCTTTTCGATTTCATTGCCCACTCTGGAGTTCAGTTTTAAACCGCCTGGTGCTTGCGGAACCAATCCACAAACAACGGGATGCCTTCCGCCACCTGGATGCGGGGCTGGTAGCCCAGTTGCGCGCGGGCTTTGGAGATGTCGGCGCAGGTGACGGGAACGTCGCCGGGTTGCAGGGGTTGGCGGTCGATAATGGCGGTCTTGCCAAGGGCTTTTTCGATCAGCGCGATCAGTTCGGAAAGCTTCACCGTCTGCGATTCGCCGAGATTGAAGATTTGAAAGCCGAACTCCTGCCGGGTGCAGGCGAGGATGCCTTCCAGAATGTCTGAGATGTGCGTGTGATCGCGGGCGGTGCTGCCATCGCCAAACACCGGGATGGGGCGGCCGGCATCAATGAGCCGGGTGAATTTGTGGATGGCCAGGTCCGGCCGCTGGCGCGGGCCATAGACCGTGAAAAAGCGCAGCATGGCCACATCCATGCCATAGACATGATGCCAGGTGTGGCCGAGGGCTTCGCAGGCCAGTTTGCTGGCGGCATAGGGGGAAACGGCGGAAAAGATCGGGTCGCTCTCGCTGAAGGGCACCTTGGCGTTCACGCCATACACGGAGGAGGAGGAGGCGATGGTGATTTTCTTCACGCCGCTCTTGCGGGCGGATTCCAGTAGGTTGACCGTGCCCTCGACGTTCACGCGCTGGTACAACGCCGGTTGCTCCAGGCTGGGCCGGACCCCCGCGCGCGCGGCCAGGTGGATGACCTGGTCGAATGGAACCGAGGAAAACAGTTCCGCCAGCGCGGCGGGATCGCAGAGATTGCCGGGGAAAAACGCGAATGGCTTGCCGGCGCTTTCGATTTCGCAGAGATTGCGGCGCTTGATCTGAGGATCGTAAAAATCGTTCAAATCGTCGAAGGCCCAAACCCGGTGGCCGTCCTGCAGCAGGCGTTCACAGACGTGCGATCCAATAAAACCGGCACCGCCGGTGACCAGGAAATTCATGGTGCGAAATTAGCCGGAGGGGAGCGGGGTGACAACCTTGTAATTCAGAATTAGGATCGGATCGGGATCGGCGATTTACCTGAAAACCGAAGTTGGGACGGAAAATTTGAGAAATGTCATGACCGGCAACGGTTGGGAGGCGACGTCGGGGAAAATTTGCACCCGCTGATTGCAGGCGCGGCGCGCACGGAGTGACGCGCCCTACCGAACTGGGCGCGCGACAGAGCCTTTCGATCTCACGGTCCGCTTCAGCCTGAAACCCGAAGCTCGAAATCCAAAATAAATCCGAAGCTCGAAGGCCGAATCAGAGGGTTTGCGCGGGAATTCCCCAGCACTTTTTCCGAGCGGAGGAAAACCCGTTTCGAACTTCGGATTGCGGGTTTAATCCTTGCGCGGGAACAGCGGCGTGGGCTCGCCGATGGCGTGGCCGGGAGCCAAACCGCCCCAGGTGGCCGCGCTGATCTGATTGGGTTCGCCGGAAAGGCCGAGCTGCGCGTAAATCTTCGTGGCCGTGCCGGGCAGAAAGGGCCAGAGCAACACCGCCAGCACCCGGCAAGTTTCCGCCAGATTATACAGCACTTCGTCCAACCGCTGCGCCTGCGCGGGATCCTTGGCCAGGGTGAACGGCTTGGTCTGGTCCACATACTGATTGGCGCGGGTGACCAGGCCCCAAATGCTTTGCAGCGCGGCTTGCAATTGATTTTGCTTCAGCAAAACGCGGGTTTCATCCGCCGCCTTGGCGGCGTCGGCGGCGAGTTCGCTGGCTTTCGCCGGCACAATGCCCTGGCGATACCGCTTGAGCATGGAGAGCGAGCGGTTCAGCAGGTTGCCCAAGCCGTTGGCCAGCTCGGCCTGATAGCGCATCTTGAACCCGGCATCGGTCCAGTTGCCGTCCGGGCCTATGTCCAGCTCACGCAACACATAAAAGCGGAAGGCGTCCAGGCCCCATTCGTTGATAACGGTGATGGGGTCCACCACGTTGCCCGTGGTTTTGCTCATCTTCGTGCCGTCCTTCTGCCACCAGCCGTGGACCAGGATTTGCCTGGGCAGCGGCAGGTCCATGGCTTTGAGCATGATCGGCCAATAGACGGCGTGAAATTTCACGATGTCCTTGCCGATGAGGTGGATGTCGGCCGGCCAGAGCTCCAGCTCGGGATGCGCGAAGGCGATGCTGGCGTAGTTCACCAGGGCGTCGAACCAGACATAGGTGACATAGCCGGGGTCGAAAGGCAGGGGAATGCCCCAGTTCAGTCGGGACACTGGACGGGAAATGCAGAGGTCCTCAAGGTTATTGTTCTTGAGAAACCCAAGCACCTCGTTGCGCCGGTAGGAGGGGGAGATGAAATCGGGGTTGGCCTCAATATACTCGATCAGCCACGCCTGCTGCTCATTCAGCTTGAAGAAATAGTTTTCCTCCTGCAATTCGGTCACCTCGCCCCAGGATGGATCAAAGGTGCCATCCGGCAGGCGTTCCTTTTCGGTGAGGAAGGTTTCCTCGCGGGCGGAGTAATAACCCGAGTAGGTCTTTTTATAGACCTTGCCGGCGGCCATCACCCGGGCCAGGCCGGCTTGCACAAACTCCTTATGGCGCGGCTGGGTGGTGCGCACAAAATCATCGTTGGTCAGCTCCAGCTTCTTCACGAACGCCTGCCAGTCGCCCGCCAATTCATCGCAATAATCCTGGGGCGTTTTGCCCTGGGAAAGCGCGACTTGCTGGACCTTCTGGCCATGTTCATCCAGACCCGTCAGGAAAAAGACCTCCTGGCCCAGACTGCGCCGCGACCGCGCGATCACGTCGGCGATGATCTTCTCATAGGCATGGCCGAGATGCGGCTGCCCGTTGACGTAATCAATCGCCGTGGTGATGTAAAACCGTTTGCTCATTATGCCGGGATGGTACAGGAAAGAGCCGTTCGCGCCAGTGCGGAAATGCGGGGGGAAAATGATGCGTGATGCGTGATGCGTGATGCGTGAGGGGACACTGGTTCTTATTGGGCCAGTTCGGTCCAGCGGGTGATGAGAACCGGCTCAAGCGAGCCAAAGACTGTAGCGGACTATTTGCATTGGTTGCAGTGTGCTGGAGCGGTTGGAGGTTGACAAGAATTGATGCTGCCATAAGGACGCCAGTTCACGCATCACGCATCACGCATCACGCATCACGCATCACGCATCACGCATCACGCATCACGCATCACGCATCACGCATCACGCGTCATCACGCCCGCGTCATGCCCTGTGCATCCACGCTTGCATTTTGGGCGGTCCTGTTGCAAGTTGACGCCCGAAAGTTAGGCGACAACAACACTCAATTATTACTTATGGCATACGAACTCCCCCCGCTGCCCTATGACAAGGCGGCACTCGAACCCTATTTCGACGCGTTGACGATGGAAATCCATCACGACCGTCACCACAAGGCTTATGTGGACAATTTGAACAAGGCCATCGCCGGCAACGCCGCGCTGGAAGCCAAGTCGCTGGAACAGCTCATCCAGGACTTGAGCGTGGTGCCCGATGCGATTCGCGGTCCGGTGCGCAACAATGGCGGCGGCCATTGGAACCATTCCTTTTTCTGGAAAATCCTGGGGCCCAATGCCGGCGGCGCGCCCACGGGCAAGCTGGCGGATGATATCAAAGCGACCTTCGGCAGTTTTGATGATTTCAAGGCCAAGTTTGAGGCGGCCGGCATTGGCCGGTTTGGCAGCGGCTGGGCCTGGCTCGTGGCCAATGGCGGCAAGCTGGAAATCGTCTCCACCGCCAACCAGGACAATCCGCTCATGGGCAAGGCGGTCGCCGGCTGCGAAGGCACGCCCATCATCGGTTGCGATGTGTGGGAACACGCTTACTATCTCAAATACCAGAACAAGCGCGCCGACTATTTGAAGGCCTTCTGGAATGTGGTGAATTGGAATGCCGCGACCTACTGAGCCGGTCATTTTCAATTTACGATATACGATTTACGCGCGTTTGGGCTGGTGGGGACCCCGGCCGGGCAGTTGGCTTTAACCTGAAATCCGAAGTTGGGGCGGGAAACTCGAGAAAGGTCTTGATCGACAGCGGGTCGGGAAGGCGACGCCAGGGAAATTTCGTACCCGCTGGTTGCAGACGCGGCGCGCACGGAGTGAATCGTCCTACCGCGCCGGACGGGCGGCTGGTCTTTTCGAAGGCATGGCCCGCTTCGGCGTTTGGGTTTAAACCCGTCGTCCAAAATACCTTGCCGGTTCAGGGCGGTTCGGGTCAGCGCGATAAATCATCGGGAAAAGCATTTCCCGCAACGCAAAACGCGCCGACGCAAAGTCGGCGCGTTTTCCATGCGAAAGCGGTGGCGGCGACGGGCTTCAAATGCCCCGTTCGTCCACAATCTTGTTGTCCGGGCCCAGCACGACGACGCGCGGGTGCCAGTTTTTGGCCTCGGCTTCATTGAAGCTGGCGAAGTTCATGATGGTGAGCAAGTCGCCCTTTTTGCCAAGGTGCGCCACGGCCCCGTTCATGATGATTTCGCCCGCGCCGTCCCGGCCGCGAATGGCGTAGGTTTCAAAGCGATGGCCGTTGGCCATGTTGCCGCAGAGGATCTTTTCGTATTCCTGGAGACCGCACTTGTCCATGAGGTCGCCGGCGATGGTCAGGCTGCCCTCGTAGTTGACGTTGCCGCCGGTGACGGTGGCCCGATGGATTTTTGATTTAAGCAAAACGACTTGCATGATTTATTATTTCAACTTCAAGAAATTTTTCAAGATCGTCCGTCCGCTTTCGGTGAGGATGCTTTCGGGATGGAATTGCACGCCCCAGATGGGCAGGGTCTGGTGCCGGACGCCCATGATTTCGCCCTCCTCGGTTTCGGCGGTGATTTCCAGCACGGACGGCAGGGTGTCGCGCTTGATGACGAGGGAATGATAGCGCGTGGCCAGGAAAGGGTTGGGCAGGCCGGCGAACAGATCCCGGCCGTTGTGTTTGATGGGGGAGGTCTTGCCGTGCATCATGCGGTAATTGACCACCACTTCCCCGCCGAACGTGTGCCCGATGCATTGGTGGCCCAGGCAGACCCCAAAGATCGGAATGCCTTCGCTGGCAAAGGTGCGGATGACCTCGTTGGACAAGCCGGCCTCGCGGGGGGAGCATGGTCCGGGCGACACCAAAATGCGTTCGGGCTTCAGCGCGCGAATTTGCTCAAGGGTGATTTCATCGTTGCGCTTCACCAGCAGTTCCACCCCCAGCTCGCCGAGATATTGCACGAGGTTGTAGGTGAACGAATCATAGTTGTCCAGCACCAGAATCATAGGCCAGGCAAGAATCTAGTGGAAACGCGCGAAAATAAAAGCGTAAAGCATTCCGGCGTCACCCGGAGACATCATGAACATGAACGCAGGAACGATTCCAGCTTGACCCGGGGGCAAATTGGGATAAAATAAACGCAGCCATGTTGAATAATGTAAAACAAGCCGCCGTTCTGGTTCTCGTCGTAGTAGCCGACGAAGCCGGTGGGGCTTGTTAAACGATCAATTTGACAAAAACCCACGGCTGGCAACGGTCGTGGGTTTTTTGTACCCTTGGCCGCGCCGTCCAAACCAATAATAAACATCATGAGCAAAACAACTGAAACCGCAACCGCGAAGACCAAGTCCGCCGCCCCCCGCGCCGAGGTCGGGCCGGCGATGTTCGGACGCGACATCTTTGTCGAGGCGCTGGAACGCGAAGGCGTGGAGGTCATTTTTGCGTATCCCGGCGGCGCGAGCATGGAAATCCACCAGTCGCTCACGAAGTCGAAGATCCGCACCATCCTCCCCCGGCATGAACAGGGCGGGTCCTTTTCCGCTGAAGGTTACGCGCGGGTGACCGGCAAGGCTGGCGTGTGCATGAGCACCAGCGGCCCCGGCGCCACCAACCTCGTCACCGCCATCGCCGATGCGTATATGGATTCCTGCCCCCTGATCGCCATCACCGGCCAGGTCTCGCTAGCCATGATTGGCCGCAGCGCGTTCCAGGAAACCGACATCATCGGCGTGACGCTGCCCATCGTCAAACACAGCTATCTGATCACGGACATCAACGACATTCCGCGCATCGTGAAGGAGGCGTTTTACATCGCCCAATCCGGCCGCCCGGGTCCGGTGGTGATTGACATTCCCAAGAACGTCCAGCAGCAAAAAGCCCAGCCCGTCTGGCCCACCCTCGAGGAAGTCAAAAAGAATCTGCGCGGCTATACCCAGCCCGATTTGAAGGCCGACGACATTGCCCTGCACGAAATCCTCGGCCTGATCGAAAAGGCCGAGCGCCCGGTGTTGTACGTCGGCGGCGGCATCATCTCCAGCGGCGCGGCGGAGGAATTGCGGAAATTCGCGGAGGCCGCGAACATTCCGGTCACCACCACGCTCATGGGCATTGGCGGGTTTCCCGAGACGCATCCGCTTTCGCTCCGCTGGCTGGGCATGCATGGCGCGGCGTTCGCCAATTGGGCCGTCAACGGCGAATATGAACTCCGCAAGGACTTCAACGACCCCATGGTGAAGATTCATGACGGGGCCGATTTGCTGCTCGCCTTCGGCGTGCGCTTCGACGACCGCGTGACCGGCAAATTCGAGGAATTTTGCAAGCACGGCACCATCGTGCACATTGACATTGATGCGTCGGAACTGAACAAGAACCGCAAGGCGCATCTGCCCGTGGTCGGCGACATCAAGGATGCCCTGACCCGCCTCAACCAGTTGATCGCCGCCCGCCCGCTGACCAAGCAGCACACCGCCTGGCTGGCGCAGATCGAGGCGTGGAAGACGAAGGCGCCCTTCTCCTATCGCATCACTCCCGAGATCGCCAACAGCGACCACATGGTGGACCACATGCAGGGCAAGGAAGGCGAAGTCATCCTCCAACAGATGGTGGTGGAGACGCTCTATGAACTCACCCACGGTGATGCCTATATCACCACCGGCGTGGGCCAGCACCAGATGTGGGCCGGCCAATGGTACAAGTACAAGTTCCCCCGCCAGTTTGTGACCAGCGGCGGCCTGGGCTCCATGGGTTTTGGCTATCCCGCCGCGCTCGGCGTGAAGGTGGCGCACCCGGACAAACAGGTGATTGACATTGACGGCGACGGCTCCTTCCTGATGAACATTCAGGAATTAGCCACGGCGCACGTCGAGAAGATCGCCGCCAAGGCCATCATCCTCAACAACCAGCACCTGGGCATGGTCGTGCAATGGGAGGACAAGTTTTATCAGGGCAATCGCGGCCACACCTACCTGGGCGACCCCGACGGCCGTGGAGAGATCTATCCCGACTACGTCCGCGTCTGCAATTCCTTCGGCGTGAAGTGCGAGCGCGTTATGTTCAAGCGGGATTTGCGCGCGGCCATCCAGCGCATGCTGGATGCCGACGAACCCTACGTGCTGGACGTGATCACGCCCTACACGACCCACGTCATCCCGTTCATTCCCGCCAACAAGACCGTGGCGGACATGATCTGGAAGCCGTGATGGAATTCACGATTTGCGATTTACAATTTACGATTTGAAATCTTAACCGCCACGGCTGGATGCAGTCATCCAGCCGTTCTTGTATTTTACACGAAATCCGAAGTGGATAATAGCCCTGCGGCGTAAAATTCGGTGAGGTGGGGCAGACCTCCGGTCTGCCAGTTCTGGCTTGCTCTGCAAGCCAGTTGAAGATTCAGGGAGACGGAGTCTCCCTGAACCGGCAGACCGGAGGTCTGCCCCACATTGCAAGCAGTGAGCGAAATCATGCGTGACGGCGCGGGTGGCCAGTTCGTCGGGCCAGTGGCCCGACGAGACGGGCGGGTCGCCCGTTCCACCCCTTCCAATTTCGAAGTTCGGGTTTTATCCAGCCATGCGACAGCAGTTTGATAACAGCCCGCCGTTGTTCAAACAAAACCTTCTGATTCCGTCCACACCACTTTAAGTTGATCAGATCGAACTCCCGAACGCAGCTCAATGGTTTCGTGGTTGGCGTTAGTGAACTCCACCTCAAAGGCATCATTCTGTCCAGGGTAGACGAGGACAATGGTTCCCCGGGTTCCAACCGGGAGCCGGTCACTTAGATTGCAGGTTAGTTCAACAACATCGTATTCTTTAAACATACCCTTGTTATTTTAGAAAACCTCCGGTCACGAAGCGAACCTCCGCCCGGCAATACCCTCGCACATCGTAAATTGTAAATTACTTGAGTTCATTGGCGATCTGCTCGCCGAGCAACGCCGCCTCGGCCACGCTGCGATGGCCCGCGCTGCGTTTCACGCTGGCCTCCCGGAAGGAAACCGCCCGGAGCGAGATCTTGTCGCCCACAACCATGGCATGCGCCCCGACGGGACTTTGACAACCCCCGCCCATGCCGCGCAAGAACGCGCGCTCGGCGGTCACGGAATTAAACGTGTCGGCATGATTCAACCGCCCGCAAATCTCCGCCAGGCGCGGGTCATCGGTCCGCGTCTCGAGGCCGATGGCCCCCTGCCCCACGCACGGCAGCATCTCGTCCAAGCCCAGCACCGTGGCCAGCAGGCCCGCGGGCACGTCCGCGCCGCTGATGGTGCCGTTGGCATTGATCTTGAAATCAAGCCGGGTCATGCCCGCCAGCGCGAGAATGGTGGCATCCAACTCGCCCTTCTCGGCCACCTTTTGCATGCGCGTGGCCACGTTGCCGCGAATCTCCACGACCTTCAAGTCCGGCCGCACCGCGAGCAACGACATCTTCCGCCGCGTGCTGCTGGTGGCAATGGTCGCGCCGGCCGCCAAATCCTTCAGCTCGATGTGGGGCGCAAACCCGCGGAACGCGCCCCGGGCGGACCGGTAAATCAGCACATCGCGCACGTCTTCGCGCTGGGGCGTGGCCGCCAGCACCAGCCCTGCGGGCAGATCCGTGGGCAGATCCTTCAAGCTATGCACGGCCAGGTCCGCCTGCCCTTGGAGCAATGCCACTTCCAGCTCCTTGGTGAAGAGTCCCTTGGGCAACGATTCGGCCGGGCCGGTCTTGGCCATGGAAGCCTTTTGCAGCTTGTCCCCGGTGGTCTTGATGATCTTCAGCTCGAAGCGCAACCCGGGAAACTCGGCGCGGCACTGCGCGGCAATCAGGTTGGACTGGGCCAGCGCCAGCGCACTGCCACGCGTGCAGATGATGATCGGTCGTTCGGTAGCCATTGTTAATCCTTGGATTAACACAAATTAAGGCGAATGAAAAGGTTCTTCGTTACTGGCGGTGGGAGGGGGGTGCATCTGGACACGGTCCTTGCGGAGTGAAAATGGGGTGCTCCGGGTATAACCACCCCTCACCCTTGAATCCCTCTCCCCATTGAGGGGAGAGGGAAACCCGTTATCCAGCGGCAATGACGCTTGGACGCACCCGGCAACATCAAGTAAAAATCGAGGACAGTGTCAAGATGCACCCGTGGAAGGGTGATCGGCAGCCACGGGGAAAGCGGCTCGTTCGTACACAACGCCGGGACGCTACCCGCTGCTGGCGCGAACGAAATCCGGCAGGATGCCGGTTCCACCCTGGCACATCATTGTAATTGTAAACGGTAATATGTTTGCGGGAACGCCGGGTTGATGGCGGCACTGATATTGCAATTGCCGCCCGCATCAAACTGGTTGGTGGCGACGGGCGTCCAGGTGGGCGCGACCAGATTGGTGGTGCAGACGAGCAGGCAGGGCCAGTCCGCCGCGCCGCCATGGCCGCCGATGGTGAGCTTTCCGCCGCTGATTTGAATGCTGCCCATGATCGGGGGCGTCAACTCGACCACCGAAAGGACGCCGGATGCTTTCAAACTATTGGTGTTCCACACCAGACTACCGCTCAGCGGCGGCAAAACCAAATTGGCGAATGCGCCGGAATAACTCGCGGCACTGAACAATTGAAAACTATTCCCGGCAGCGAACTGGGCGGTGGTGGTGTTGGATATGATGAGCGTGCCGCCTTCGGTGAAGTTGCCGCCGACGCTCAAGGTGGCATTGGCGGGAGGAGACGCTTGCACCGGCAGGAAGGTCAGACTGCCGGCGGAAAGCGTGAGTTGGTTGCTCACCGCCAGGTTGCCGGGCGGGTTTCCCAGCGCGAGGGCACCACCGCTTTGGACTGTCACCGAGCCGCCAATCATTCCATTGCCGGTGAGCGTGCCGCCGCTCATGACCGTCACCGTGCCCAATCCCGTGGCACTCCCCGCCGCGTTGGTCACCAGCAGCGTTCCCCCCGCAACATAGGTGTTGCCGGTGTAGGTATTGGCTCCGGACAGGACCACCGTGCCGGTGGCGTTGAGGGCGGGGTTGGCCGTGCCCGGTCCCGAACCCGGCACCAGGCCGGCGGTGTTGTTATTGGCACTGGAGGCCGGAATACCGATGGTCACCGGGCCTCCGCCCGGAAGGCTGCTGATGACGCCATCAATGGTCATGGTCTTGCCCGCCGTTGCGGCGAGGCCGCCGCCGTTGCCCAGCAAGTTGAGGGGCCGCGGATTTTGCCCGGCCCCATTATCCAGGGTGAAGGTGGCGTTGCCCACGATGGTGCCGCCATTCAAATTAACGGGGGCGGCAGTGGCCGGCGCGCCCAAATCAGCGTCCACTTTGACGACGGTGAACCCGCCGTTCAAGTAACTTTGACCGGTGTAGGCATTCGCCGAATTACCCGCCGTGCCGGACACGGTGGAAGTGCCCGGCATCACCACCGTCCCCGGCCCGGCCTGGAGGTACGTCACCGGCGCCGCCGCGTTGCCGCGATTATTGATGAGGCTGCCAATGGAGAAAAATCCCGCGGTATTGTTCTGCCATATCACCTCGTCCGCGGCGGCTGTCTGCGAGTAATAGGGAAACCAATTGCCATTGCCAACGGTGCAGTTGTTGGCGCCCATATTGGGCGTGACCAGGACGCCGCCGATAACCACCCATTTGCCATTCACATTCACCGTGGTGGCGGCCGGGTTGTTGAAGCGAATGGTGGACGCCCCGACATTGCCGCCGGCAGTGTAATTCGCCTGCAAATCCAGATTTTCATTCTGGCCGGTGGCCCCCATCCCGGTCGCATACCCGCCCGCCACCCCGCTCAACGGGAGGATGGGATACGGCGGACTTCCGGCAGCGCCAGCGGTCGTATCCGTGGAGGCCCAATCGTTCGCGCCGACCGTGGCATAGCCCACCGGACTGTTCACGTTACCGCGAACGCCCAGCACGCCGAACGCATCGCCGCCCGCCGTGGTGGTGGTGATGGATCCCGTGGTGGAAAAATTCACCATCGCCCCCTGGACCACGGTCAAGGCGTTCAGGGCCAGGGTGGCCGACGTTCCATTATTGACCACGTTGAACCCATTTTCTCCCGGGTTCAGTATCGTCCTGGCAAAACTTTGCGAAGTGGCTCCGGCCGCCGCGCCATTGAGATTCAAAATGCCACCGCCCATGGCCAATACCACGCCATTACTGATCAAATCCGTGGCCGGGGACAAATTGCTGAAATCTTCCGTCAGCACTCCGGCGGTATCCGCCAGCGTGCCGGAGAACGTATTCGCGGCCGGGCCATTGAGCACCAAGACACCTGCGCCGGTTTTGGTGAAAGCCGTGCCCGCCAGGGGCGTGCTGATGGTCGCGGATTGATTGAGCACATTGATCACAGCGGCGGTCCCCAGCGTCAATCCGTTGGTGCCGGACAGGGTCCAGTTGAAATTGGATGAAAGGTCGCCAAACACCAGCGTGCTAACGGTGGTTGCAGTATCCAAGTTGACCACGCAGTTGCTGCCAATGGCCGCCGTGCTGAAATCCGCCGTTTGTCCATTGCCGTTGGCCACAATGCCGCCAAACCAATTATCCACGGCGCTCCAGTTGCCGCCGGCGTTGGCGGTCCAGGTCCCGCTCGTGGCGGTGGCCGGCGTGGCACTGGCCTCGGAGGAATTTCCGCTGGCTCCACTCCCGCCGGCAGCAGTCACCACATAAAAATAGGTCACCCCGTCCGTCAAACCCGCGTCGCTGAACACCGTATTGGCGGTCGAACCCGCAACGACCGCCTCACCGCCGCTGCTCAAGCCGCGCCACACCGTATAATTGGTCGCCCCCACTGAAGCGGTCCACGCAAGCACCACCAAGCCATTGCCAGGATAAGCCGTCAAACTGGTCGGAGGCTGGATATTGGTCGGCGCAAAGGGCGTGGCCGATGCCTCGGGGGAGTTTCCGCTGAGACCACCCGACCCGGAGGCGGTCACGACATAATAATAGGTGGTTCCGTTGGCCAGACCGAGGTCGATGAAAGCCGGGTTCGCGGTCACCCCGATGTTCGCGGTTTCGTTGCCGCTGTTCGTGCCGCGCCAGACGTAATAATTGGTCGCGCCGCTGGCGGCGGGCCAGGCCAGCGTGACGCGGGCGTTGCCGGGCGACGCGCTCAACGTCGCCGGCGGCAGCACCGGCGGTGGGGCCACCGGCGCGGCGGAAATTTCCTGCGAATTGCCGCTCACCCCGGCCGGACCGGCCGCCGTGATCACATAATAGTAGGTCGTGCCATTGGTGAGTCCCCCATCCGTAAACGTCGTGCCAACTGTCGTCCCGGCGGCAAAAGTTTCGTTGCCGCTGCTCGTGCCACGCCAGATGGTGTAATTCGTGGCCCCGCTCGAGGCCAGCCAGGCCAGGGAGATTTGCCGGTTGCCGGCGGTGGCATTCAAACCGAGGGGCGCGAGCACATTGGTGGGCACGCTGAGGGCAAGGCATTGCAACAATTGCCGGCTCGCGGCCGTTTCGACCGTGAGGGACATGCTGGTGGGAGAATTGCCCTGCTCGTCGAAAATCACCAATTCATTGGTGGCACCCGCCCCCAGCCAGCATTCCGGCAAGTAGATGCCGCCAGCCGGAATGACGTCGGCATAACGACCCAGGTTGTGGCCGTTTAGCCAGATAAAACCCGAGGACAAGCCCGTCCAGGTGGCCCGCAAAATCGGCAGCACCCCCGCCGGCGGCTGATATGCGAAGAAAGTTCGATAAAAAACCGGCTGGCCATTGGCCGGGGCGATCGCTTGCCACGTGACATTGGTGCCATCCACCGTGCCAACGCCGCCCTGCAACTTCCAGGTTGGAAACGACGCCACGGCCGGACCCGCCACATTCAGCAAAATCGTGCCCATGAGGCCCCCGACCCCGCCGGTGTTTTGCACCAGGACGGTAAGCATGTTGGAACCGTTCGTCTGCCAATACGCCCCCAGCGGAACGTCGAACGGCTGGTTCCAGCCAGTGTGCGTACCGACGACATTCGCGCCGTTGAGATACACCGTGCAGTTGTCATCCACATTGGTAAAATGCAGCGTGTAGGACACCCCGGAAACCGACGGCAGCACGGTGCGAAACCAGGCATAGCCTGCGCCGTTGAAAACATTGGCGTCCCAAGCGGCACCGCTGTTCCAGCCCGCCGCGACGGGGTCAAAATTGGTGGCGGTGATTTGGGCCACCGCCCCCGCGCCCGGCGCGGAGTTGCTGCTGGTGGTAAACCAATACCAGTTGGTCAGGGACGAACTGGAGGCGGAGGCCGAAACCGTCACCGGGCCCAGCAGACCTTTCGGCGTGAAGGCGTTGGTGGACGCACCCACGTATTGGTATAGACTGTCCCGGCCAAAATGCGCGGCAAAAACGGCCACGGTGTTCGAGCCGGCCAAAAGATTCACCAGCACGGAAAACGGCGAACTGGAGGACGTCATCGGCACTTGCTGTCCATTGATGAATAACGCCCCCCAATCGTTGATCCCGGGAATATTCAAAGCGTAACTTCCCGCGTTGGTGACGGTGAGGCTGGCGCGATACCAGGCATAATCGCTGCTGTCGCCATCCGTGCCCATCAACGGTGGTGTATTCGTCACGAACCAGGCCGAATCATCATAAGCCACCGCAGCGGGATCGGTTTCCAGACGCAGCTGCCAATTGCCCAACGCCGGAGGGGTCCAACTGGCGGTGCTGATCTGGTTGGTGATGGCCAGGGCGTGGGCGGCGAATTGATTGCCGTCAAAGACGAGCAGGTTGGTCGGCAACGAATTGCCGGCCGGCTCCTCCAGGTTGCAGATGAACTGACCGTTGGCATTGGTGAAATCGCCGACATAAGCGGCCCCGGTGACAATATAATTCGTTCCCGCTGAATCGACGAACCAAGTGCGGTCCACCCCGGTTTTGCTCATCACCAGCACGCGCAGGTCATTGGTGCCAGACACCAGTTGATACGCCGCTGGCGTGCCGTCCGCAATCGGGGCCGAAAAAACCAGGCCAGCCGGATTGGCCGCGTTGGTGGCAAATGCCGGGTCGGCGTAAGTCAAAGCCCCCCCGGTCAACGCGAAGCTAACGCGCACGGTGTCCCCGGGCAAACCATACAGCACCAGCGTCGTCAGGTTGCCTTGCGGTTGCACGCCAAAGATGCGCGCATCGGCTTCCTGAATCGTCAGCCAGCTGGTCAGCGCAAAATTTTCCACGACGGGCGCAATCTCACTGGCTTCCAGGGTCATCTGTGCGCCATTGTTCAACACGGCCACGGCGTTGGCGCTGGTGTTGTTGTCAAGAAACAAAATGGTGCCGGCCGGGCTGCCACGGGCGGAAATCGCAGTGACTCCGCCGGCCGCATTGGCGAAATTGGCCGAGGCATTCGTGCTGTTTTCCAAAATGGCCTGCAGCGAGCGGGCAAACCACGCGGCCCGTTTGTCGTGGTAATATAGCGGCCGCAAATCGCCCGCCTGGCCAAGGGCGGCACCATAGTCATAACTGGCCCGCACCGAATTGCCGTTCCAATGCTCAAAATTGGAGGCGCCGTGGAACATATAATAATTATAGCCGTTGCCGCCGTAAGCGAGAATCTGCCAGGTGTTGCGGTCGTAAGTCGTGACGAAGCTGGAGGTTTCCCCGTAAAGATTGAACCAGCCCGCCCAGAATTCAGTGCTGTACCACGGGGTCGTGCGCCCCACGCTGTCAAACGGAGCTGTGCCTGCCGGTGCATGCGAATGATGCACGCCGCTGAAAAACA
>Ga0302320_10013841_pt1 | contig 16771 bp, 14 predicted proteins | sample Bog_T0_3_FD_202130 | JGI IMG/M metagenome (GOLD analysis project Ga0302320, IMG submission 202130) | Peat permafrost microbial communities from Stordalen Mire near Abisko, Sweden - Bog_T0_3 | ecosystem: Environmental > Terrestrial > Soil > Wetlands > Peat | place: Sweden: Abisko, Stordalen Mire... | reverse complement strand
CCGACTACGATGGCATCGGCATCATGATGAGCCATGCCCGCGGCGCAAAGCTGTTTTCAGAGGGCGATCCGGCGCGCAACGTCTTCGTCATCTGTTTTGGCCAGGTCAAAATCTCCTCCACCTCCCGCGACGGCAAAACCATGATTCTCAAGATCGCCGGCCCCGGCGATGTGATGGGCCTCAGCGCCGTCCTGGCCAACGTTCCCCATGAAGTCACCGCCGAAGCCATCGAGCCCTGTCAAGTCAAAACCGTCCGCAAACAGGAATTCGTCGACTTCCTCGGCCGTCACGGCATCGCCAGCATGCACGCCGCGCAATCTCTCTCCGGCGAATACCTTACCGTCTTTCACGACGCCAAGCGTCTGGCTCTCTCCGGCTCGGCCGCCGGACGCCTCGCCCGCCTGCTCCTCGATTGGGGCCGCGCCTCCGCCAACGGAAAGCCCGAAATCCGCTTCACCATGGCCCTCACCCACGAAGAGATCGCCAACATGGCCGGCACCTCCCGCGAAACCGTCACCCGCCTCCTCAATCAGTTCCGCCGCGACCAGTGGATCACCATCAAAGGCTCCAGCATGACCATCGTCAAGCCCGACCAGCTCGAACGCCTCACCGCGTAGGCATCTCAATCCCATGGCACCGCAGTTGCAGGCTGAACTCGACGCGCTTGCCTCCCTGCCGGACAGCGGATCCGCACAACCGAAATGCCGACCATCACCGATTGGATCAGGGCCGTGTGCGGTCCTTTCTACCGTCCCGTCGAGCGTCCCCTCTCACTGCTGGTTGACGCGGACGTGATCGACTGGTTCCAACGCCAGGGACAGGGCTATCGAACCCGAATGAACGCCGCCCTGCGAGAGTATGTCGAGCGGCACCGCAAGCAGGCTTAAGGTTGAGCATGTTTCAAGAATGGGGACAGGTGCGTCCCGCCCTTTCAACGATGAGGCTGTTGAAAGGATGGGGCACCCGCCCATCCATGCGAAGGCAAAAGAGTAGCGGCGCGACAACGGATGTCGCGCCGCTTTCACGATTCAGGAGGAGGTTGCGTTACGGCTTGGGAACGGTGTTGATGGTCTTGAGGATGCGGGAGACGATCTGGTAGGGATCGGCTTCGGAGTTGGGGCGGCGATCTTCGAGGTAGCCCTTGTAGCCGTTCTTGATGAAGTTGACGGGGAGGCGGACGGAAGCGCCGCGATCGGAGAGGCCGTAGCTGAACTTGTCGATGGCCTGGGTCTCGTGGAGGCCGGTGAGGCGCAGGTGGTTGTCTGGGCCGTAGACGGCGATGTGCTCGGGAATGTACTTCTCGAAGGCGGCCATGAGGGCTTCAAGATAGGCCTTGCCACCGACTTCGCGGATGTACTTGGTGGAGAAGTTGGTGTGCATGCCGGAGCCGTTCCAGTCGCCGCGGATGGGCTTGCAATGGAGGACGAAGTCGACCTCGTATTTTTCGCAGAGGCGGGCCATGAGGTAGCGGGCGATCCAGACGTCGTCGGCGGCCTTGGCAGAGCCCTTGGCGAAGATCTGGAACTCCCACTGGCCCTTGGCGACCTCGGCGTTGATGCCTTCGTGGTTGATGCCGGCGGCTAAACAAAGCTCCAAGTGTTCCTCGACGATCTGGCGGGCGACGGAGCCCATGTACTTGTAGCCGACGCCGCAATAGTAGGGCCCCTGGGGCGTGGTGGGGTGACCGTCCTTGGGGAAGCCGAGCGGGCGGCCGTCTTTGTAGAGGAAGTATTCCTGCTCGAAGCCGACCCAGAGGTCTGGATCGTTCTCGATGGTGGCGCGATAGTTGGTGGAGTTGGGTGTGCCGTCGGGATGCATGACTTCGCAGAGGACGAGGCAGGCGTCTTTGCGGCTGGCATCGGGATAGAGAGCCACGGGCTTGAGGATGCAGTCTGACTTGCTGCCCTCGGCCTGCATGGTGGAGCTGCCGTCAAAGCCCCAGAGCGGGAGATCGGCCAGCGTGGGCGGCGTGTCAAAGGTCTTGAGCTGGGTTTTGCCGCGCAGTTCGGGGATGGGCTGTTTACCGTCGAGCCAGATGTATTCGAGTTTGTACTTGGCCATGGATCTCCTCTTGATTGGAAAGATGTAGGGCGTTCAAAACAAGAGTAGTGGCTGGGGTATAAGGAACGCGTGAGGATTCCTTTCGAGACGGAAGGCAGGCTCTCAGTGGTGGCGGGAGATGAGCACCATGAGCAGCAGGATGGCGACGGGAATGAGCGCGAGGGCGGCGTAATAGAGGATTTTGCGGGAGAGGTGCGACTTGCGCTTGTTCCAGTCGCGCAGCTCGACGCGGTCTTCCACGCCGACCTGGTCAAGATGCTCCAGGTCGCGCTCGAATTCGCTGGCCCTGGCATAGCGGTTCCTGGGGTCCCGTTCGAGCGCGCGATAGAGGACCTCCTGCAACTGGGGCGAGACGGAGGGATCGGCGACGCGGGGCGGCATGGGGTGGTTCAGCAGGCGATCGTTCATGGCGGCCATGGGGGTGTTGCCGGTGAAGGGCTGGCGGCCGGTGAGCATCTCGTAGAGAATCACGCCCATGGAATAGATATCGGAGCGGCCGTCGCCGCGCTTGCCTTTGACCTGCTCGGGCGAGATGTAGTTGGGTGTGCCGAGGGTGGCGGTGAAGTTGGCATAGGTGAGGCGGCGCGCGGCGGAGTCGCTGGCAATGCCGAAGTCGATGAGCTTGACGTTGTCCTGTTCGTCGACCATGATGTTTTCCGGCTTGAGGTCGCGGTGGACGACGCCGCTTTCATGGATGTAGTCGAGGGCATCGAGCACGGCGACGGTGATGCGGATGGCGCGCTCGTGAGGCATTCTGCCCTCGTCCATGATCTGGCGGAGCAGGCGGCCTTCGCACCACTCCATGACCATGTAGACGCGGGAGCGTTTTTCGCCGCCATAGACGCGCATGACCTTGGGGTGGTTGAGCTTTTCGCCGATGCCGGATTCGCGCAGGAAGCGGTCGGAGAGAATGGGATCGGCTTCCATGTCGGGGTGGGGAATCTTGAGGGCGACCTGGCGGTTATCGCGCAGGTCGGTGGCGCGATAAATGGAGGCCATTCCGCTGCGAGCGACGGGCGCGTCGATGCGGTAGGAGTCGATCTGTGAGCCGGCTGCGAGGGTGTCGTAAAAGCTCATTGCGAAGGAAGCTCCATTGAGTTATCTGATTCTACTGTACCGGGATTTGGGGAAGAAACAGTAAGGGTTGCATAAGGGGCGGCGGGCGGGGTGAGTTTTCAGGCTGTGCGTGCGCGTTTCTAGATGGGCAAGCGGTAGGGGCGGCCGCGATACATGCCGACCTGCTCGACGGCGCGAATGCGGATCACTTGTGCCGTGGTGTTGTCGCCGCCGTCGATCTCGACGGCGCGGGCGACTAGCTCGCGGGCGATTTCGTCCATGGGCTTGTGCTGGCTGACGATGGAGGCGATCTCCGCTTCGGGCATCTCGTCGTGAAGGCCGTCGGTGCAGAGGACCAGCACGTCGCCGGGCAGCAGGGTGAGGGCGGTGGTGTCCGGGGAGACGAACATCTCGGGGCCGAGGGAGCGGATGAGGACGTGGCGCGAGTCCGACGAGGCGATTTCTCCGGCCGAGATCAGGCCCAGCTTGCGCTGTTCGTTGACCAGGGTGTGATCCTGGGTGACGGCGCGGGCCTGGCCCTTGCGGACGAGGTAGCAGCGCGAGTCGCCGACGTGGGAGACGATGGCCTGGTCGTGGCGCAGGGAGCAGGCGACGAGGGTGGTGGCCATTTTTTTGCCGCGATACTCGGGGTTGACGGTGCAGTCGTGGACGGCGGTGTTGGCCTGCTGGATGAGGCGGGGCATGAGGCCGATGAGCATTGCGCCACTGGGCGCCTTGGCGAACTCCTCCGTGATGACCTTGATGGCGGTGGCGGAGGCGACTTCGCCCAGGTCCATGCCGCCGACGCCGTCGGCTACCGCGAAGAGAAACCCGTGCGACCGGCCCTGGCTGCGCGAGGCGGGGATGAAGGAGCCCATGGCGTCTTCATTGTTGGTGCGGACTTTGCCGAAATCGCTTGCCTGGCCGAACTGTACATCCAACATGGGCGCCGTCGCCTCGAGACTCTCCAGCTTGAGCGCGGGAGAGACGCTTTAGAGATTGTGAGACATCGCGGCTAAAAAAACCACTGGGTGGCAAGTTCCTTGCTGCTCCCGGTGAAGAGAGCAGCAAGGAATTCCACCCAGCGATGGCGAAGCGTTGATGGGGCGTTTACTTGGATTCGAGCAGAATGGACTTGCCCTTGGCCTTGGAGGAGCGGATGAAGTAGATGCCGCCGTAGATGCCCCAGACAGCGGAGATGCCCAAGGCCAGCAGGGGTTCCTTGAAGGTACCGAGGCCGAAAACAGGGCTGATGAGGTAAAAGGCCATGCAGACGATGTTAGCCAGCAGACCGAAGCCGGGAATCAGCAGGTGATAGACGACGTTGTAGTCGGCGCGCTTGTGGTAGGCCACGATGCACAGGAAGCAACTGAGCGCGTAAAGGATGAAGGTGCCGAAGTTGGAGGTGAGGGTGACGGTGAGCAGGGAGTTAGGCAGCCCCGCCAGTTGATCGTGGGTGAGGTAGCCCCAGTTCGAGAAGATGCCGTGAGGCAGGGCGGCTATGGCTGCATCGGTGGGCGCGCTGGCATCGCCGAAGACCAGGGCAACGGCGATGACGCCGATGACCGCGGAAATGACGGCCAGGGTCCAGATCGCCTTGCGGGGCGAGAGCGACCCGGCGTGGAGCATGCCGAAGTGCTCGGGAGCCTCGTCGTCCTTGCCCATGGCATAGGTAACGCGCGCGCCGGTGTTCATGCAGGCCAGGGTGGTGCCGATCAGCGCCAGGAAGACGGTGATGGCCTCGGCCAGCATGAAGTATTTGCCGTGCCCCTGCCCGAGCAGCGCGTCGCCGACGATGATCATCATGTCGCCGATGGGCGCCGCCGAGGTGACCGCGCTTTGCATGGAATACCCGGAATTAAGGAAGTAGTTGGCCGCGAAATACTCGATGAGGTAACAGACCAGGCCTTGTATCAACAGCGAGGCAATGACGGCGATGGGAATGTGCTTGGTTGGGTTCTTGGCCTCGCCTCCCATCGAGGTAACCGATTCGAATCCGACCAGGATGAGAATGGCGACGGTTGCCTGAATAAAGACATAACTGATTTTGTGGGGGGCAATCACCGACGCGGCGTTGGGGTGGGTGAGGAAGTTGCCGGTGGCATCCTGCATGGGATAGTCGATGGTGAAGGGAACGGCCTTGCCGGCGGCATCGAGCAACGGCAGCGGCGCGCCGGCTGCATCGCGGATGGTGGCGCCGGTTTTGTCGGTAGCGAACTGGTAGCTATAGGTCGACAGAGTCTGTCCATCGTATTGGAAGGCGGCCGCGCCGGCGGGATGGCTGGTGCGGTAGCCGATGGCCAGCACACTGAAGACGATGAGGGCCGAGATCTGAACCACGTTGATGGCGAGGTTGACGGCCGTGGATGCGCCCGCGCCCTTGGCCGCGATCCATGCGACGAAGAAGGAGAAGCCAACGGCAACCAGTGCCATGAAGAGCGGTCCGGGGTTGGATCCGCTCATGGCGTTGGGCCAGAGAAAGCCGACGATGTAGCCCACGAAGACGCCGGTGACGGCGACCATGACGCCGGGATAGACCCAGTAATAGAGGTGGGAGCCCCAGCCGACGATGAACTTGGCGACGCGGGCGTATTTAAAGGCCTTGTCTTTGGAGAGCAGGGCCTGCTCGGCGTAGTAGTAGCTGGAGCCGGTGCCGGGATAGAGCTTGGAGATCTCGGCGTAAGCGACGGCGGTGGCCAGGCAGAGCAGCAAGGCGGCAAAGATGCCCAGCCACATGGTTGGCGCGGTAGATCCCGTGCCGGCCTGGATGACGAAGGTGAGCCAGAGAAAGGCGCCGGGAGCAATGAGAGCCATTGCGTTACTGGTGAGCCCGGTAAGGCCCAGTGTGGCCTGCATCTGAGGGGCGTTTTGTTCTGCCATGATCATTCTCCTGAAGATTGAGTTTCGTATGGCTGCTTTCCCGCAAGCGTTGCCGGGGATTGGGTAAGGCTTTCCCGTATCCGGTTGCCGGTTCTGGGCCGGAGGAGGTTGCCTTTGCTGGATTACTTGAAAGTTACCGCGTGACTTATAAAGATGAAATGAGGAAACGCGAACTGGGAGCGGTGATTTGTTTCGCTCTGTTTCACGCACTCTCCAGCCGTTCCCGCCCGAAGGCAGGACGGCTGAAAGGTGCGCTGTGGAACCAGCTGTCGCGTTAGACCGTTGGGGTGCTATTTGCCGGTGATGTTGCTGCCGAAGATGAAGCCGATTTCACCGACGGACCGGAACTGGCCGGTATCGGTTCCCGTCTTTCCGAAGACGTCACCCTTGGTGGTGTTGGTGGCGTTCACATAGGAGAGATCGACGCGAGCAAAGAAGCCGCCCTTCTGATAGGTGGGCGTGGTGGTGAAAGTGGTGCCTCCGCTGCCCGCTCCAAAGCCCAACAGGTTGACCGATCCGTCGGTAGCAGTCCCCGAACTGGTGAGGTATTCCACGCGCAGCGGAAGCGAGAAGCCGCTCTTGAACGCGTAGCTGGCGTTGATCGCGCCGCCGGTTGCGGATGTGGCCTTGGCCACGCCAACCGTCGCGTTGGCCGGCAGCTTGCTGTACTGGAAGTACGGCGAAACGATCCATGGGCCCTTGGCGAAGGTATAGATGACCGCGTGCATGTAGCCGTTGTTCTGGATTGGCGTGGCCGCGGTTTGAAACTTGGTCTGCCCGAGGTTCCCATTTCCGTCGTAGACGAGGGTGCTGGGTCCCTTGGTCAGGGTGGCGGAGCCAGAGAGAGACGAGTAGCGGTTGGAGTAGTAACCGTCGTTCCAACTGATGGAGGCAGACAGGTATTTGTTCACGGTCTGGTTGATCTGTACGCCACGATTGATGGCGTTCTCCTGGTTCCAGACGATGCCGCGTTCGATGTTGAAGTTCTGGTAGGTGAACGTGGATTCAGCGCCCATCAGCGTGGGCAGAGAGCCGAGGAGGAACTGGGTGTTCTTTCCCACGGGCAGTTTGAGGTAGGCGACGGGGACAGCGCCGTAGTAAGAGCTCAGGGTACTGGAGGCGGAAAGATAAGGAACGCCGAGGGTGGGCATGGTGTAAGCGCCGGCCTGGACGTACCACTGAAGCTTTCCGTCTGCCTTCTGGATGAAGATTTCGCCGTTGCTGAGGGTGGCCTGCCCCGTGCTGTCGCCGGTGACGGGGTTGTTCTGGCCCAGCGCAAAGCCGGTGAGGATGCCGTTGACAGAGAGCTTGCCGAAGGGGCCGGCATCGAAGACAGCCGGCGGAAGCCAGGTGAGCGGGCCGGTAAGAACGAAGGTGGAGAGCGGGGCGGGTGCATCCGCGGGAGCGGCCGGAGCCGCTGCGGGTGCCGCTGCGGGTGCAGCCGGCGTCTGTGCGCCGGCCACCAGGCCAAAGGCCATGGCGGCTACGGCCATAGATTCAAGTACGCGTTTGCTATTCAGTTTCATCGACGCTGTTCCTCCCAAAAAGAAAGTTTGTTGTATGACTCGAAATGATCCTCGCCAAAAAAGAAGAGGCAATCGGCTGCACCCTGTGCTGTGCGATCCACCTGCCGGCCAATCCTTCGGGGTCGCGCCGGCAATCTCATCTTCCCGATTGCCCGACGACGATTTCCGCCGCGTTCTGCGCTGTTTCCCTTGGTGGTCCGGAACCTGCGGAGTAACACCAGTAATGCAAACGCAACATAAGGAACTCGTGAGGATTGAAAAAAGATTTCATGCAGAGCGGCCCTTGCCTGCAACCCAGCTGCCGCGCAAGAGACCCATCCAGAACCGTTTGGCGTTGATTTGGCGCAGGCGTTGCCATCGGATTGCCTCATGGAGAAATGAAGCTCCTGTTAAGATTCAGCTACGCATCTTCAACGTCAAGCCGGCGCCTGAAGAGGGTTTTTGAGGCTGGAAACGGCTGCTCCCCATCGAGGATTGCCGGGTCAGGCGCAAGCAGGAATCTTCAACCCGGCGAGCGGTTCTTCGAGTGCGGCGTTCTGAAGCAAGGGGGTTGGATACGGTTGCCGGTCACTGACATTCCGGAGCGTTCTGCCTTTGCGGGCAGGCGCTGGCGCGGCTCAGGGCAGCGCCTGCTGCTGTTCGTGCTGGAGTGTGCCCTGGGCATCCTGGCCGTGGTGCTGGTGGCGGCGCTGGCCCACTGGTCGCAGTGGCTGCTGCCGGTGGCCGTGCTGCTTTACCTGCTGATCGTGGTGCCCATTGCGCTGGTCTACGGATTCTGGCAGGCGCTGCTTGTTTCGTTTTCCGCAGTGCTGGTGCATAGCTACTTCAACGTGCGGCATGCGCAGCCCAACCCGGCGGTCGATCCGGCGAATTCGATTACCCTGCTGGCGTTTGTGCTGGTGGCGCTGCTGGTGAGCCGGCTCTCTTCGCGCGTGACACGCCATGCCGAGGAAGCCGAGAGCTGGGGCCGGCAGATGCAGGACCTGTATGAGTTCACGCGGCGCACGCTCCAGATGAATCTGCACGTCGAGCCGGGTCCGCAGTTGGCCGAATTAGTGCACGAGATCTTCGCGCTGGAGGCGGTCGTGGTGTTTGACGCCGACCTGCACGAGACTTACCAGGCCGGGCTGTGGGAGGCCGACCCGCAGGAGCTGGCCCAGAATGTCTACTACTTCGAGACCACGGACGACGACGAGGCGACGGGGCTGGGCCGCCGCGTGCTGCGCCTGGGCACAGTTCCCGTGGGCAGCCTGGTGGTGCGCGGGGACACGAGCCCGCTGACCAACAACGCTATTGCCTCGCTGATCGCCATCACCTTTGATCGCTACCGTGCCTTCGCCAACGAGAGCCACCTGGAGGCCGAACGGAGGACCGAGCAGTTGCGCGCGACGGTTTTGGATAGTTTGGCCCACGCGTACAAAACGCCGCTGACCGCCATTCGCGCGGCCAGCACGGGGCTGGAGGAGATGGGCCATCTTTCCGCCGGGCAAGCGGACCTGGTGGCGCTGATCGACGAGCAGACAGGGCTGCTGAGCGAGCTGACCACGCGCCTGCTGACCACGGCCCGCCTGGACTCCGGCGAGGTGGCCATTCATGCCACGCCGGTGAGCGTGGGGACGCTGATTGAAGAAGTGGTGGCGAGCCTGAGAGACCGGCTGGCCAGCATGAAAGTGGCGATCGACCTGCCCAATGAAGACCTGGTTCTGCACTGCGACAGCAAGTTGATGGAGATGCTGCTGACGCAGTACATTGACAACGCATGCAAGTACTCAATCTTCGGGACGGCGATCACGATTGGCGCGCGGCAGGCGCAGAACGAGGTGGTTTTCTCGGTGCACAGTTATGGCGCGGTGATCCCGGTGGCCGACCGGGAGCGGATCTTCGATCGCTACTATCGCGCATCGATCAAGGCCAACCGCGCGGCGGGGACGGGCATAGGATTGTCGGTGGCCAAGCGCGCGGCGATCATTCACGGCGGCCACGTGTGGGTGACCAGCGATGAGATAGAAGGAACCACATTTTTCGCGGCGATTCCCAGCGTGGGACTGAAAGGATGAACGTGACGAGCCAGCCAGCAATCCGCATTCTTGTGGTCGATGACGAGCCGGCGATTCGCAGGGCGCTGCGCGCGCCGCTGCTTGAACTCGGCTTCCAGGTCACCGAGGCCTCGCGCGGCGAAGAAGCATTGCAAACCCTGCGCGGGGCGGCCTGCGACGTGGTACTGCTGGACATCAACATGCCGGGGATTGGCGGGATTGAAACGCTGCGCCGCATCCGCGCAGTGGCGCCGCGCCTGCCGGTGCTGATGCTCACCGTGCGCGACGGCGAAGAAGAAAAGGTGGAAGCACTGGAACTGGGCGCGGACGACTACGTCACCAAGCCCTTCAGCACGCGCGAGCTGATCGCGCGCATCCGCACCGCGGTGCGCCGCGTGCGCGCTCCCATCCGGCCGGAAGACGCGCCGATCGAGATTGGAGAGATTCGGCTGGAGCCGATCAAGCGTATCGTGACGCGGCGGGGCGCGCCGGTGCACCTGACGCGCAAGGAGTTCGACATTCTGCACTGCCTGATGAGCCGCGCGGGCCGCGTGGTGACCTATGCGCGGCTGCTCACGGCGGTGTGGGGGGCAGATTGCCGCGAAGAGGTCGAGTATCTGCGCACCTTCATCCGCCAGTTGCGGAAGAAGATCGAGGACGATCCGTCGAATCCGATCTACCTGCTGACGGATGTGTATGTGGGGTATCGGTTCGCGGATGCGCAGATGTTTCAGGAGGAAACCGCGGAAGGCAAAGAGGCCCAGCCCGCCGGCCAGGAAGATGGAGCCTGAGTTCCAGGCAGGACAGGCTGTGCAGGCGATGGGCGGCGGCTACTCGTCGTAGTGGAGCAGGCTGAAGACGTCGTATTCGCTGAAGCGGTCGCGGCCTTTGAGGAAGTCGAGTTCGACGGCGAAGGCGAGGCCGGCAATTTCTCCGCCCAGTTGCTTGACCAGCTTGATGGTGGCTTCCATGGTGCCGCCGGTGGCGAGCAGGTCGTCGACGAGGACGACGCGCTGACCGGGCTGGATGGCGTCGAGGTGAATCTCGAGGGTGTCGGAGCCGTACTCGAGGTCGTAGGTGACGCGGGCGACGGGAGCGGGGAGTTTGCGCGGCTTGCGCACGGGAACGAATCCGGCGTTGAGGCGGTAGGCCAGGGCGGGGCCAAAGATAAAGCCGCGGGCCTCGATGCCGAGGACGAGGTCGATCTTGCGCGAGAGATAGTGCGCCGCCAGCGCGTCAATCAGTTGCGCAAAGCCGGTCTTGTCCCTGAGCAGCGTGGTGATGTCGTAAAACAGGATTCCCGGCTTGGGGAAATCGGGCACCGTGCGCACCAGCGCCTTCAGGGCTTCCACATTCACCGGCTTGATCTCTTCGGGCATTGCACTATCCCTTCGTGGATGGTGATTCCAGCTAACAGCTAATAGTTAACAGCTTACAGTGGACAGCTTACAGTTCAAAAGCGATGGCGGGAGCTGGGGATGGGCGGCTGCTTCACCAGGCTCCGTCGATGCGGAACGAACTCAGTTGCTCGGCTTCGCTGTCGTCGAGGTAGTGCTCGATGAGGCGATCGACGCGAGCGCCTCGGGGGCCTTGGCGGAGGCTGGCGCGGAGTTCGGCAAGATCGGCGTGCGAGCCTGAGGCTACGACCTCGACCTCGCCTTCTTCCGTGTTGCGGACCCAGCCGCGGAGGTTGAGTTCGCCGGCCTCGCGGTTTACATACCAACGGAAGCCGACGCCCTGGACGCGGCCTTGAATGAGAAAGTGAAGAACCATTGCGAGAAGTTTTGCAGATTGGCTTGCGGGGACGCAACCCGGCCGGGCCTGAAGGCCGCTTGATCGGCATCGTGTCAGGGGCATGAATGCCCCTGCTGCCTCCCATGAATGCCCCAGTTCCCTCCGGGCGGGCGGCTACACGCTACACTGGAGAGCATGGTCCTCGTCCTCGACAACTACGATTCGTTTACGTACAACCTTGTCCAGTACCTGGGCGAGTTGGGCGCGGAGGTCGAGGTCTATCGCAACGATGAGCTGACCGTGGAGCAGGTTGAGGCGCTGAAGCCGGAGCGGATTCTGCTTTCGCCGGGGCCGTGTACGCCGGGCGAGGCGGGAATATTGGTTCCGCTGATCCGGCACATGGCGGGGAAGACGCCGATCTTTGGAGTCTGCCTGGGACATCAGGCGATTGGCGAGGCATTTGGCGGGCAGGTGGTGCGCGCGGAGCATCTGATGCACGGCAAGACCAGCCCGGTGACGCACGACGGCAAGGGGATTTTCAAGGGGCTGAAGTCGCCGCTGACGTGCACGCGCTACCACTCGCTGATTGTGGCCGAGGAGTCGCTACCGGCCGAGTTGATGGTGACCGCGCGGACGCCGGAGAATGGCGGCGGAGCAGGACTCGGGTGGGTGATCATGGGGCTGCGGCACCGGACGCTGCCCATTGAGGGCGTGCAGTTCCACCCGGAGAGCGTGCTGACCGAGGGCGGCCACCAGATGATCCGCAACTTTTTGGAGATGTGAGCGGGATGAGAACTGCTGCACGTGGCGGGTCGACGATCGTGGTATCCCACCCTTGCGAAAAGATACCTTCGCAAGGATGGGGCACCCGTCGTCTTCGGGACAGCCTGCTTTTCGTTTTGCTGATTACAGGATTCCCGGTCTTTGCGCTTCAGGTTGTGGCCCAGGAGCCTGCGGTTGCGCCGGCCATCGAGGCGGGGCCCATCGCCATTGTGCCCCTGGATAGCGCCCACCCCGACCAGGGGGCCAAAGTGACCGGGGCGCTGGAGGTCTCGCAGGGCAAGGCGGTGATCGTGGCCAGCGGCGCGGTGACTTCCGGCTCGCAAACGACCCAGGTGACGCTTCCGCGCCGCGGAGTTCTGCGGGTCTGCGCCTCGACCACCGTCAGCCTGGCCGCCGACACCAGCGTTCCCGCCGGAGAGACGCCGGGGCTGATGATGTCAATGGATCATGGCGCGGTGGAGGCCAGCTTTGCCACGGGGCGCAACTCCGACATTCTGCTCACGCCGGATTTTCGGATTTTGATTGGTGGTCCCGGCGCGGCAGAGGTGAAGGTGCGCCTGGGCCAGGACGGCGACACGTGCGTGGATAATGCAGGAGTGAATGCGCCTTACGTGCTGGTGACCAGCGTCTTTGACGGCAGCGATTTTCGCGTGCAGCCGGGCCAGCGGGTGATGTTTGAGCGCGGCAGCCTGCACGACGTGGTGGATAACGAAAAGGAGCCGTGCGGCTGCCCGCCGGGCGAGGCGAAGGGGAACGAGTTCCCGCTGGCGCAGAGCGAGGGGCTGGCGCCAACGCCCAAGCCCGCGCCGAACGCAATGGCGGTGAGCTCAGGCAGCGCGCCTCAGCAGGGGGCTGAGCCTCTGGTGTACAAGAGCAAAGAGCCTGCGCCGCAGCCCGTGGCGGAGGTGGCGCTTGCGCCCGCGCCGGAAACCAAGCCGCCCGTCGCGAAGAAGCGGTCGAAGCTGGGACAGTTTTTCCGGAAGCTCTTCGGTGCGGAATAAGGCAACGCCACGTGGCCGTTCAGTTTCCCGACCGCGTCTGATCCCTGCTCCCTGGACTTACATCTTCCGCGCGCGCTCGATGGCGCGGAGGACGGCTTGCGCCTTGTTGAGCGATTCCTGGTGTTCCAGCTCGGGCACGGAGTCGGCGACGATGCCCGCGCCGGACTGCACGCTGCCTTTGCCGCCCGTGGCCAGCATGGAGCGGATGGCGATGCAGGAGTCGAGATTGCCGGAGAAGTCGGCGTAGAGGACTGCGCCGCCATAGGTGCCGCGGCGGGCGGGTTCGAGCTCCTCGATGATCTCCATGGCGCGGACTTTGGGCGCGCCGGAGAGCGTGCCGGCGGGGAAGCAGGCGCGCAGCGCATCCACGGCGGTCAGTCCCTTTTTGAGCTTGCCCTCGATGGTGCTGACAATGTGCATCACGTGCGAGTAGCGCTCGACGAACATGAGGCGATCGACTTTGACAGAGCCGAACTCGCTGACGCGGCCCACGTCGTTGCGGCCCAGGTCGACGAGCATGACGTGCTCGGCGCGCTCTTTGGCGTCCGAGAGCATTTCGTCGGCCAGGGCCTGGTCTTCGGCATCGGTGGCGCCGCGCGGGCGCGTGCCGGCGATGGGCCGGTACTCGACCTTGCCCTTGTTAACGCGAACGAGCAGCTCCGGCGATGACCCCGCCAACTCAACCACCTTCGGTGGGCTTTTCTTTTTGGAGGAGTTTTTTGACTTGGCCGGCATGGACCCCAGCGGGCCTTCGGGCGCGAAGCGCAGGAAGAACATGTAAGGGCTGGGGTTGACGGCGCGCAGGGCGCGATAGACCTGGAAGCTGTCGACGCCGGGGACGACATCGAAGCGCTGCGAGAGGACTGCCTGGAAGATGTCGCCGGCGGCAATGTACTCCTTGGTGCGGTGGACAGCGGCCAGAAAGTCCTTCTTGGCCGTGCGATGGATAACCTCGAGCTTGTCTTTCTTGCCGGGCTTGTGGCTGGGGATGGCGGGCAGGGGCTGGGCGAGGCGCTTCTCCAGTTTGGCGAGCCGCTCGACGGCCTTCCCATAGGCATCGGCCGGCTTGCCGCGCGTGACGTCGGCTGTGATGACGAGCCAGATCTCCTTGCGCACGTGGTCAAAGGCAAGCACCTCGTCAAAAAAGAGCAGGCAGGCGTCGGGGACGCCGAGTTCGTCCTTAGCATGTTCGGGCAGCCGCTCGATCTGGCGCACCGCGTCGTAGGAGAAGAAGCCCACGGCTCCGGCGGTAAACGGCGGCAGGCCGGGCAACCGCGCGGGCTTGTGGCCGCCCAGCGCGCGCCGCAGCACGGCGAAGATGTCGCCCTCGGTCTGGACGACTTTCTTGCCTTCGGTGATGGTGATCTCGCGCCCGCGCGCGACGATGCGTTTAAAGGGAGCAAGGCCAATGAAGGTGTAGCGGCCCACCTGCTCGCCGTTCTCGACGCTCTCCAGCAGGAAGCACTCGCGCTCTTGCCAGGCGGCGCGCAGGAAGGCGGAGACGGGGGTTTCGAGGTCGGCTGTGAGAGTGAGGCAGACGGGGACGAGGGTGTGCTCTTTGGCAAGCGCCAGAAACTCTTTGCGGCTCGGCTGGACGTGATCGGCAGAGGTTTTCACTGCAACCAGTGTAACTGCTGAGAAGTGCGGCTGGACCCCGCAACTTCAGACGCAATGAAGCAACTGGGAGCGATAGGTTTGGAGCCAGCTGAGCAGAGCCGGCGGAGGGAGCGGGCGGCTGAAGAAGTATCCTTGCGCGCTGTCGCATTGGTGCAGGCGGAGGAAGTCGAGTTGTTCCTGTGTCTCCACGCCTTCGGCGATGACATGCATGCCGAGTTGGTGGCCCATTTCGATGGTTTTCTGGACCATGATCCGGTCGCGCTCGTTGTCGCCCATCTGCATGACGAAGGACTTGTCGATCTTGAGCTCGGTGGCGGGGATGTTCTGCAACTGCTGCATCATGGCAAAGCCGGTGCCGAAGTCGTCGATGGAGAGCTTGACCTGTTTCATGCGCAGGCGGGTGAGGATGTCGAGGGTTTTGGATAGCTCGCGGATGAGGCCTGTCTCAGTTATCTCAACAGTAAGATTGACGGGCGAGACGCCATACATTTCAGCGAGAGATACAAAGCGGTCAGGGAACTTGAGATCGTGCAAGGAGTAGACGGATTCATTCAAGGAGAGCATGAGCGGGGTTCCGTCGCTGTCGGCAAACTGGGCCACTTCGCTGATTCCGCGGTTGACGACGATCCAGCCGAGGTCGTCGATGAGGTGGAGCGCCTCGAGGCGGGGGATGAAGTTGTCAGGGAAGATGAGGCCGCGCTCGGGGTGCTGCCAGCGGACGAGGGCCTCGACGCCGGTGACGTGGCCCGTGGCGATATCGATCTGGGGCTGATAGTGAAGGACGAATTCGTTGCGCGCGATGGCGTGGCGGAGCTCATCGTCGGTGATGACGGGTTGGGAAGTTTGTTGGACGGTCGGCGCCGGCGCGGGTTCCGGTTGCCGCTGAAGCACGTCTTCGAGCTCTTTGAGGCGGAAGGGCTTTTGCAGGTGGCCGACGATGGACAGGCCGAGGACCTCGGCGAGTTGTCCGGCCGACTCGAGGGTACGCTTGCCGACGCCGCTCATGAGGATGATGCCGGCCTTGCACTTGCGCTCACCGAGCAGGCGCAAGAGCTCAACGCCGTCCATCTCGGGCATCAACAGGTCGAGTAGGATGAGGGTGGTATCGGGGGTGAGCGCATCGAGGAATGCCTTTGCGTCGGTGGTCGCATTGCATTCCAGGCCCAAAGCCTCTGCCGCGGCAGAGACGAATTCTCCAACGTCGATTTCGTCGTCGATGACCAGGATTTTCTGGACGGGTTTCATCGCAGCTCCGGTTGTTGGTGAATGATGCTGTTGGGCGCGCCGGCGGGTTGGGAAGAGATCTTATTTTTCCGCTGTGGCATAGTCGCCTTCCATGACGCGGTGAATGATGGCGGCGAACTCATGGCGCTGGTAAGGCTTGCGCAACAGTGGGCCGTCGAACAGGGGCATGCTTCTCTCCGCCAGGGCTTCAGCCGGGAAACCGGAGGAGTAGATGATTTTGAGATCGGGGCGCAGATCGCGAGCCCGCTGCACGAGGTCGACCCCATTCATTCCGCCGGGCATGACGATGTCGGTGACCAGCAGATCAATCTCCGGATGCTTGGCAATGACGTCGAGGGCGCTGACGCCGTCAATGGCCTGGAGGGTAGTGAAGCCCATCTCGGCGAGATAGGCCACGGCGACTTCAAGCAGGTCCACTTCGTCATCGACCACGAGCACCGTGCCGCCCAGCTTGCTGTTCATGGGCGTCGCGGCATCGGCTGGAACGGGGTGGGAGAGTGCTCCGGGAAGGGGCAGATAAAACGAGACCGTGGTTCCATGGCCGAGTTCGCTATAGACGCGGACGGTGCCGCCGGACTGCTTGACGAAGCCGTAAACCATGGCCAGGCCGAGGCCGGTGCCCTTGTTGCGCGGCTTGGTGGTGAAGAAAGGCTCGAAGGCGCGCTCAAGGGTTTCCTTGGACATGCCCTGGCCGGTGTCGGTGACCCGGATACAAACGAAGCGGCCGGGCTTGAGGTCGCCTGCCTGGACGGCGGGATGGAGTTCGTCGAGAGTCTGGAGTTGGGAGGAGATGATGACGGTTCCTCCCTTGGGCATGGCATCGCGGGCATTG
>Ga0302320_10013839_pt1 | contig 16772 bp, 16 predicted proteins | sample Bog_T0_3_FD_202130 | JGI IMG/M metagenome (GOLD analysis project Ga0302320, IMG submission 202130) | Peat permafrost microbial communities from Stordalen Mire near Abisko, Sweden - Bog_T0_3 | ecosystem: Environmental > Terrestrial > Soil > Wetlands > Peat | place: Sweden: Abisko, Stordalen Mire... | reverse complement strand
GTCGGTTTGGGACTGCACAATTTCTGGCGCATCAATCGCATCGAAGCTTCGGTCGAACAGGTGGAGCGCCAGGAAGCGGCCAACGTCGCGATGATCGGGCTCGCGAAGCTCGCAACGCGGCCGCGCGTGAGTCTCGAGACGCTCGACGCGGAAGCGAAAACCATGAGTTCCGGCATCGAGACCCGGCAGCACGCGCTCGCCATCATCGATCGCGGCAGCTTCGATCCGGCGAAGGGGTTCGCCGCGCGGCTCGAGGCGCTCTCGAGGCGGCACGTGGAGGGCATCTGGCTCACGGCGGTCGTGCTGGGCTCCGGCGAGGGTCGCCTCGCACTGCGCGGCGCGACGACCGATTCGCGCTTGCTGCCCCTCTACCTCGCGGGCCTCGGCGCGGACGACGCGCTCGCCGGTGTGCGCTTCGACAAGCTCGACATGCGCCGCGGCTTGCCGGCCGAAGCGCCGGCGCAGCTGGTATTCGAATTGGGCGGTCCGGGACTTGCCGTCGCCACGCCGGCGGCGGGAGCATCGCCCGGCGTGCCCGGTGCGCCGAACACGAACCAGGGGCCCTCGCCGGCACCGACGCCGGCGCTGAATTCAGAGCCTGTCCGACAGGCGCTGGCCGTGCTCAACCCGGGGGATCGGCGGTGATGCGCCTGCCGTACGCCGACAAGATCGCCGCCCTCGCGCTCAAACTCGATGCGCTGTCGCTGCGCGAGCGCGGCCTCGTCTTCGCGGCCGGCTTGATTGGGCTGTGCGTGGCGTTTCAGTCCTTGCTGATGAGTCCGCTGACCGACCGCGTGCGCGGCGCGGAACATCGACTCGCCGATGCGCGCCAACACGCGCTGGTGCTCGCCCAGTCGAGCGAGGCGTCGGCGCCCGATCCGATCACCGCGGCCGTCGTGCGCAATCGGGCTCTCAAGGGCCGTCTTACGCAACTCGACACCGAGCTCAACACCGCGGCCCAGGGGTATGTCAGCCCCGGCAAGATGACCGAAATGCTGCAGGGAATCCTCGCCCAGCAGCGGGGCCTGAACCTCGTGAGCTTGTCGAATCTGCCGGTGCAGAGCCTCGCGCAAGCGGGCGGCGCGAAGGACGCCGAAATCCCGGGTGATCACGATCCGGGTCCCTTCCTGCATCCGATGGAAATCGTCGTCGAAGGCGACTATGCGAGCCTCGTCACGTACTTGCGGGGGCTCGAGGGCTTACCCTGGAGAATCAGCTGGCAACGCCTGGAATTGACCGCCGGCGCCTATCCGCTCAATCGCGTGCGCATCGTCATCGGTGCACTGAGTCTCTCGCGAGACTGGATCGACGTATGAAAACTCAGAACCCTTCCGCCACCCTCTCGATTGCAGTCGCCGTCGCATGGGGGCTCGCGCTCACCGCCGGCCGAGCGCTGGCCGGTACCGGCGAAACCTTGTGGGACCCGACGCGTCCGCCGGTCGTCGCGACCCGCGCCGCGGTGGCGGCGGCTGCCGAACCGGCTCCGGTGCTATCGGCGATCATGGGTGCGCCCGGCGCGCGAGTCGCCATCTTCAATGGTCAGCTGGTGCACAGCGGCGGCAAGGTCGGCGATTACACGATCGAAGCCGTGTTCGATGACGGCGTGCGCTATCGCCACGGAGGCGCGGCGCACGATTTGCATCTGCACCAGGGATCGAGTTCGAAAACATCACAAAAGCCCGCGCCGGCGGCACTGTCCGGAGTGAATTCGCCATGAACGTCAGATTGCTTGCGGGGTGTGTCGCCGTCACCCTGATCGCGCTCGCCGCGCGGGTAACCCGCGCCGACGAACCGCATTTTGACGTCGCCGTGACCGAAGCGCCCGCCCGGCCGTTCTTCGACGGACTGGTCGAGGGAACGCCCTACAATATCGTGCTCGAGCCCGGCGAGACGACGCCGATCACCCTCAAGCTCAAGAACGTGACGGTCCTCGACGTGCTGGATGCGATGCGCGATGCCTACGGTTACGAGTACCGCCGCATATCGACCGGGTTCCTCATCATTCCGCCGTCGCTGCAGACCCGGCTGTATCAATTGAACTACATCGACCTCGAACGGCGCGGCACCTCGCGCATGCGCGTGTCGGCGGGTCAGACCGGCCAGAGTTCGAATCCCGGTTCCACGACCGGATCGCCGAGCGGCGCGGGCCAATCGCAAGACGGCCTGAGTGAACCGGCCGGCCCCGTGTTCGAATCGGGAGGCCGCGGCAACGAGCGTATCAAGGAAATCACCGGCACGAGCGTCTCGACCCGCTCGTCGTCGGACTTCTGGCACGATCTCGAGGTGAGCCTGAGGGCGATGATCGGGGCGGGTCCCGGACACTCGGTGGTCATCAACTCGGGTTCGGGGATCATCGCCGTGCGGGCAACCCCGTCCGAGCTGCGCGACGTCTCGCAATTTCTCGATAAACTGCAGAGCGTGTCGACGCGACAAGTCGTGATCGAGGCCAAGATCGTCGAGGTGCAACTCTCCAACGACTTTCAGGCCGGCATCAATTGGGCAGCGATCGGCAAGAACGGCGCTCAAACCTACGGCGGCTTCGCGACCGGACCGCAAACCGGGTTCGGGTCGACCAACCTGCTCAATCAGCCGTCCAACCAGGTCACCGTGAGCCCCGGCGTCAGCCCGATCACGAGCGCCGTGACGAACACGCTCGGCGGCGCCTTCGCGCTCGCCGTCAACACCGCCGATTTCAGCAGCTACATCGAGCTCCTGAGCACGCAGGGCAAGGCGCGCGTGCTCTCCAGCCCGCGCGTCTCGACGCTCAACAATCAAAAGGCCGTGATCAAGTCCGGCTCGGACCAATATTTCGTGACGGGCGTGTCGACCAATACCCTCGTCGGGACGTCCTCCTCGACGAATCTCAATGTGGACCTCGCGCCGTTCTTCTCGGGCGTCGCGCTCGACGTGACACCGCAAATCTCCGAGTCCGGCGAAGTCATCCTGCACATCCATCCGACGGTGAGCCAGGTGACCTCCAATGTCCAAGTCCTGACCGTGGGCAGCCAGACGGACAGCCTGCCGCTCGCCTTGAGTCAGGTGCGTGAGTCCGACAGCATCGTCAAGGCGAAGAACGGTCAGCTGATCGTGATCGGCGGCCTCATGCAAACGACGCACTCGACCGAGGACTATTCCATCCCCGGAATCGGGTCGCTGCCGGTGATCGGCAACCTCTTCAAGAGCCAGCAGAAGATCGATTCGCGCTCGGAACTCGTGATCCTCCTGCGTCCCATGGTCATCGACGCCGACGAGCAGTGGAATTCGATGACGGGTGAACCGCGCGATCCGCATGCGTCGAGCGCGTTCGGGACGACGCAGGGTCAGCATTGACATGAACGCGCCCCCGGCCAAAGGCGTGACGCCCGCTCCGGTCAGGCGCAAGCTCCGGCTCGGCGAGCTGCTCGTCCAGCAGAAGCTGATCACCGACGAGCAGCTGACCCAGGCGCTCGCCGAACAGCGGCGCACGGGCCGCAAGCTCGGCCGCGTGCTCGCGGACCTCAAGCTCTTGTCCGAAACCGCGCTGCACGACGCGCTGTCGAAACACCTTCAGGTGCCCTTCGTCGATCTCAAGCAGGTGCGCATCGATCGCGCCGCAGTTCGGCTGCTCGCAGAACCGCTTGCGCGCCGCTACCGGGCGCTCGTGCTGCAGAACGACGGCCGCGGGCTGCTCGTGGGCATGGCCGATCCGGCCGATCTGCATGCCTACGACGAGCTGCAGGCGAAACTCAAGCTGCCGCTGCGCATCGCCCTGATCGGCGAGGCCGACCTTCTCAAGACGCTCGACGCGGTGTACCGCCAGACCGACGAGATCGCGACGCTCGCGGAGGCCGTGCGCGACGACCTGAAGGAAGGCGACGTCGATATCGAACGTCTCACCGCCGACGATGGTTCGCCCGACGCACCGGTGCTGAAGCTCCTGCAGACGATGTTCCAGGATGCGGTCCAGGCCCGCGCCTCCGACATCCACATCGAGCCCGGCGAGGACAAGCTGCGCGTGCGTCTGCGCGTCGACGGCGTGCTTCAGGAGCAGCTCATCGAGGGACGGCGGGTCGCAAGCGCGCTGATCACGCGCCTGAAGCTCATGTGCGGCCTCGACATTTCGGAAAAGCGGCTGCCCCAGGACGGCCGCTTCAGCGTGCGCCTGCGCGATTCGTCGGTCGACGTGCGCCTCGCGACGATGCCGACGACACACGGCGAGTCCGTGGTCATGCGGCTGCTCAATCAATCCTCGATGCTGCTCTCGCTCGAAAAGCTCGGCATGCCGGCCGCGACCGAGGAGCGCTTCCGGCGCATGGTGGAGCGCAATGCCGGCATGGTGCTCGTCACGGGCCCGACGGGCAGCGGTAAGACGACGACGCTCTATGCGGCCCTGAATCACATCAATCGCGCCGGCGTGAAGGTCATCACGGTCGAAGACCCGGTCGAGTACCGCATCGATCGCATCACGCAGGTGCAGGTCATGCCGAAGATCGGCCTCGATTTCGCAATGGTGCTGCGCACGGCGCTGCGTCAGGATCCGGACGTGATCCTGGTCGGCGAGATGCGCGATCGCGAAACCGTCGACATCGGGCTGCGCGGCGCCATGACGGGCCACATGGTCTTCTCGACGCTGCACACGATGAACGCGGTCGCGAGCATCAATCGACTGCTCGACATGGGAGCACCCGGCTACATGATCGCGGCGGCCGTCAACGGCATCGTAGCCCAGCGGCTCGTGCGGCGCATCTGTCCGGACTGCATCCAGCCGACGACGCCGACCCCGAACCAGTTCGCCTGGCTCGCGGCGTATCGCTCCGGCAACGGGGTGGAGCGGCGTAAATTCTTCTCCGGAGCGGGTTGCACGTTCTGCAATCTCACCGGATTTCGCGGCCGGACGGCGGTCTACGAGGTGCTCGAGATGGATCGGCCGCTCGCCGAGAAGGTGCGGCGGGGCGATCTCGACGGTTTCGTGCGCACGGCGCTCGCCAAGGAGAGCTACGTCCCGCTCGTGCAGGGGGCCATCGATCTGGTGCTCGCCGGCGTCACCTCGCTCGCCGAAGCGATGGCGCTCGGCAGCGGACTCGACGAATTGATCGACGGGGATGCGGTGCTCGACGAACCCGCCGTCGAGAAACTGCTCGAACAAAGGGCTTGACGCTTGTCGAGCTTTCGCTATCAAGGCCGCTCGGGGCGCGGTGAACTCGTCACGGGACGACTCGACGCCGACACCGCGGATGCCGTGGCGGGACGGCTCGCAACGCTCGGCATCACGCCGCTGCAGATCGAGGCGGAGGGCGGGGGCGCCGTGTCCGTGCAGGAGACGCTGCGGCGCTTGGGGCTGGGCCGTCCCTCGAGCGCCGATCTCGTGCTCTTCGCACGCCAGATGTTCGCGATCACGAAGTCCGGTATTCCGCTGCTGCGCGGACTGCGAGGTCTCGCGCAGTCGACGAACAACACGCGGTTGCGCGATGCGCTCTATGACGTTCTGCAATCCCTCGAGTCCGGCCGTGAGCTCTCGGCGTCCCTGGGCCGGCACCCAGACCTCTTCTCCCCGCTCTTTCTCAGCATGGTGCGGGTCGGCGAATCGACGGGAACCCTCGATAACGCCTTCCTGCGGCTCGCCGAATATCTCGGCCAGGACCAGGACGTGCAGGATCGCGTCAAGTCGGCGCTGCGCTATCCGCTGATCGTGGTCATCATGATCGCGCTCGCCGTCGGCGTGATCACGGTCTTCGTGATCCCGAATTTCGCGCCCTTGTTCAAGATCCTGGGCGACGACATCCCCTGGCCCACCCGCGTGATCATGGGTGCATCGGATTTCGCGATCCACCACGGTTTCGGACTCACGGTCGGCTCCGCGCTCGCCGTGATCGGCATGAATCGCTTCATCGCCACGCCGGCCGGGCGCTATCAGTGGGACTCCCTGAAACTGAGGATTCCGGTGCTCGGCGTGCTGCTCTCGCAGTCGATACTCTCGCGTGTCACGCGGTCACTGTCGATCTCGCTCGAAGCGGGCCTGCCGATGATCCAGTGTTTGACCCTGCTGTCGCGCTCCGCGGGCAATGAGTTCATGGGCGCGCGTCTGCTGCGCGTGCGCGACACCGTCGAGCACGGCGATTCCCTGAGCCATGCGGCGTCGCTCTCGGGTATCTTTCCGCCGCTGATCCTGCAGATGATGCAGGTCGGCGAGGAAACCGGCGAGATCACGCGCCTGCTCGAGGAGATCGCGGGCTTCTATCAGCGCGAAGTCGATCACCGGCTGCGCAATCTCACGGCGATGATCGAGCCCGTGCTCATGGTCGCCGTGGGCGGCATGGTGCTGATCCTCGCACTGGGAGTGTTCCTGCCGATGTGGAACATGATCGCCAAGGTGGGTCACGTCAGCTGAATGCCGGGCCGGACGGGTCACCCCACCGTGACGCAGTTCATGGCGTCGGCATTTCATCCCCACGTATACCTCTTGCACGGTTAAGGGATCAGCGCAAGCGCCGATAAGTTCAGTACGGCAAGCGAAACGTCCGCGTTTACATAATGCCCAATCGCCAACTCACGGAGACGACAATGATTGCAACTCGAGCCCGCGGATTCACCCTGATCGAACTGGTCGTGGTGATCACGATTCTAGGAATACTCGCGGCGTTTGCGGTGCCGAAGTTCATCACACTCGATACGTCCGCCCGAACCTCGACGATCAACGGTCTCGCGGGCAGCGTGCGCAGCGCCGCGTCGCTCGCGCGCGGCATGGCGATGGCGAGCCAGTCGACGACCACGGTCACAATGGAAGGCGCCTCGGTGTCGCTGCTCTACAGTTATCCCGATGCCACCCTCACGGGCATCATCGCCGCGGTCAACACGACGGCGAGCGGTCAGGACTTCACGATCTCGGCCGGCGCCTCGGCGTCGGGCACGGCGACCTGGACCAAGGTCGGCGCGCCGACGCCCGCGAACTGCGCAGTGACCTATACGCCGCCGACGGCGTCCGGGAATACGCCGACGATCGCGGTGGTGACCACCGGCTGCTGAGGCCGGCAGGCGAGCTCGACCAGGGTTCGGTCGCACATGCCGAACCAAGCTGGCAGCCGCCGCGTCGCGACCGGGTTCACCCTGGTCGAACTGATCATCGTCATCAGCGTCGCGGGCATTCTCGCAGCGACGCTGGGACCCCGCTTCTTCACCCAATCGGTGTTCTCGCAGCGCGGATTCGCCGATGAACTTGCCGCCGCTCTGCGCTACACGCAAAAGACCGCCGTCATCACGGGCTGTGCCGCCCAGCTCACGGTCACCGCGACGACCTACGTCGCGGCCCAACAGGCGGCGTCCGGCAATACCTGCAACCCGGGCGACACGACGTGGACGACCGCCGTGCGCGGGCCCGACGGCATCGCGATTTCCGGCACCGCGCCGTCGAGCACGACCGTGAGCCCGACGGGCGTATTCCAGTTCAACGATCAAGGTCAGCTCACGAGCAGCCCCGGCACGACGCTCACCATCGGTGCGCGAACCATCACGATCGTCTCCGGTACAGGCCTCGTCCGGGTGCAATGAGCATGCGGCGCGCGCGCGGTTTCACGCTGATCGAACTCATCGTCGCGATCACCATCGTCGCAATCGCTGCGACGACGATCCTGGGCACCCTCGCGTCGGTCGCGAGCCGCAGTGCGGATGCCATGCTGCAGCAGCAGGCGATCGCGATCGCACAGAGCTATCTCGACGAAATCCTCGAACGCTGGGTCGTCGATCCCAACGGCACGCCGACCTATAACGGCCGCGGCACCTGGGATCTCGTCGATCAGTACAACTCGCTCGCCGATTCGGGCGCCCACGACCAATTCGGCAATGCGATCACGGCGCTCAGCCAGTACAACGTGAGCGTCTACGTGAGCCAGTCCTCGGCGTTGACGGGCATCGCCGCCGCCGCGACACGGCGCATCGACGTGACGGTCACGACCTCGCCGAACGTGAGCGTGACCTTGTCCGGCTATCGAACGAATTACTGACATGCGCAACCTCAAGCTGCCGTCCGGCGGATTCACACTCATCGAAATGATCGTCACGATCGTCGTGGGTTCGATCGTCGTCGCCTTCATGGCGATGTTCATCGTGATTCCGATGGACGCCTACAGTGCACAAACCCGGCGCGCCGAACTCGTCGACGACGCCGACAGTGCGCTGCGCTTCATGTCGCGCGATCTCGCGAGCGCGCTGCCCAACAGCGTGCGCGTGAGCACGTCCGGCACGGTCACCGCGATCGAGCTGCTTGCGACGGTCTCCGCCGCCCGCTACCGGGATGGAGGACCGCTCTCCGATCCGACCCAGGAACTCGACTTCACGGCCACCGACACGGAGTTCGCGACCACCGCGGCGTTCGCCAATCTGACGGTACCGTGGACTTCGACCTCGGCTTACCTGTCGATCTACAACGTCGGGATACCCGGCGCCAATGCCTATGAAATGGCGAACGTGATCACCCCGGCGGGCACGGGCATCACGATCACCGCATTCTCGAGTTCGCTCGGCGCCTATCAAAACCAGGTGACCATGAACTTCGCATCGACCACGAATCCCACCTTCAAGTTCGCTTACGGCTCGCCCGGCAAGCGCGTGTATCTGGTGAGCGGTCCGGTCAGCTATCTCTGCGACACGTCGGTGGGCACGCTGACGCGTTATTCCGGGTATACGATCGGCTACTCGCAGCCGGTGAGCGCCGCAACCTTGAGCGCGGCGGGGGCGACCGCGGCTCTGGTGGCCGCCAATGCCGGTGCGTGCGCGTTCACCCTGACCGCGGGCACGGCACAGCGCGATGCGCTCGCGACGATCACCCTGCAACTCACCGCGAGCGGCGAGTCGGTGCAGCTTCTCCACGAAGTGCAAATCGCGAACGCGCCATGACCGTCCCGGCCTCGCCAAGCGGGCGGCGGATCGGCGGCTTCGCCCTCGTCCCCGCTTTATTCCTGTTGGTCGTGCTGGGTGCGCTCGCCCTCGTGGCGATCCGCGTCGGCACGGGCCAGCAGCAAGCCGTGACCATGGGCCTGATGCAGGCCCGCGCGCTTGCGGCCGCGAAGACCGGCATCGAGTGGGGTGCCTACGAGGCCCTCCACGGCAGCTGTACCGGCGGCACGCTTTCGCTGACCGAAGGCGCGCTCAACGGCTTCTCGGTCGTGGTCACCTGCAACTATGCGACCTTCACGAACGGCGGCGGCAACAACAATTATTACCAAATTCAGTCGGCGGCGAGCTGGGGCACGTACGGTCAGCCGGGCTACGTGCACCGCGCGATCGTCTCGACGATCACCGACGCGACGAGCTGACCGACGCGGCGCCCGCGGCGCCCGCGGCGCCTGGCGTTGCCGCGGCGCCCGGCGTTGCCGCGGCCTTTTGATCAAACAGCATCTGCGCCCGTTCGATCGCCGCGCCGTGGCGCTGCGCCCAGGCGCCGAGCGCGATCACCGGCTCGCAGAGTGAGCGTCCCAGCTCGGTCAGCTGGTAATCGACGCGCGGCGGAATGATCGGCGTCAGGTGCCGCGTCACCAGGCCGTCGCGCTCCAAACCGCGTAAGGTCACCGTCAACATCCGCTGCGAAACGCCGCCGATGACGCGCCGCAATTCATTGAAGCGCAGCGGCCGCTCGGCGAGCATCATGATCACGAGCACGCTCCACTTGTCACCGATGCGGGATAGAACACGTGCGACGTTCTGACAATCACCCGAGCGGGGTTGGTTCGCGCGGTTCGCGGGTTTCATGAACTCCCCACCGGTCGGTGCTCCCCGGGTTACCTGTATGTTACTTAGTATCAGCGAGGTGCCATCTTGCACGCAGCCGGTAAATAAAATAGCCTTTGGTTACTAGTTTATACCGCCGAGTATCAAAGGAGAACCGCCTTGGGAAGTCCACTACCTGCACCGGCCCTCGACCAATTATTTCGCAGCGCGAGGACCTTCAATGACTGGACCGATCGACCCGTCGAGGAGGCGACCGTTCGCGAGCTCTATGACCTTCTCAAATGGGCCCCGACCTCGGCCAATGCGAGCCCCGCGCGTTTCGTGTGGGTGCGCAGCGCCGACGGCAAATCACGTCTCGCATCGCTCGCGATGGAAGCCAACCGGGCGAAGATCCTCGCCGCCCCGCTCACCGTCATCGTCGGGCACGATTTGGACTTCCCCGATACCCTGCCGAAATTGTTTCCCGCGCGCGGCGAAATGATGCAGCAGTGGTTCAAGCAACCCGGCGTCGCCGAGGTCACCGCGATGCGCAACGGCACTCTGCAGGGCGGCTACCTGATCTTGGCGGCGCGTGCGCTCGGCTTGGACTGCGGTCCCATGTCCGGTTTCGACAACGCGGGCGTCGATCAGGCATTCTTCGCCGGCACTCGCATCGTATCGAATTTCATCTGCTCCCTGGGCCATGGGAAGCCGGAGTCGGTCTGGCCGCGCAATCCCCGCCTGAGCTTCGACGAGGCGGGACGCTTCGCCTAGGCGGATCAGCGCGCACCCAGGATATCGTCGAGCCGCGCCGGTAGCGAGGTATCGCGCTCCAGATGCGGATATCGCAGGCCGTCGTGGTAGTCGAGCCGCGCCACGCGGTAGCGCTCGCCGGTCTTGACGATGAGTTCGATCGGCGCCCCATTCGCGCCCTTCGCGGCGCGAATGGCATCCTTGAGCACATCCGCAGCATAGGCCGTCCCGTTCACCGCGAGGATTTCCGTGCCTTCGGTCAGATCCGCCTTGAAGGCCGCGCTATCCCACAGCACGGCGGCGATCACGCCCGGCTTTTCCTTGTCGTCGATGTCGACGCCGACCGAGAACAACAGGCTCGTGTGTTTGCGCTGATCGTCGGTCTCGGACTGATAATCCCCGGGCGTTTCGTCGTAGACGAGCCGGTAGCCGCCGCGCCGCAGCCCGTCGAGAGGCGCGGGCCGGCCGGCGCCGTCGATGCGCTCGGCGAGGAACGCCGCCCAGTCGTACGGTTCGACGGCATCGAGCGCCTTCACGATGTCGGCGAACGTGTAAGTCTCGGTGACGAAACTGCCGTCATGCACACCGAAGAACGTGCGCGCGAAGTCATCGAGCGAGCGCTTGCCCGCGGAGCGCTCGCGTATGAGGGTATCGGCATCGAGCCAGATCAGCGCCCCCTCCTCGTAGTAATCCTCGAAGCGCTGGTAGTCCGTCCATGACTGCGGCCGTCGCGGATTGATGATCTCGTCATTGGTCGTGTCGCCGAGGCTGCGCCAGCGGCGCCCCCGCTCGTTGCCCGCGTAGGCCGCGACGAGCGCCAATTGGTCGAGGGCCTGCGCGCGGGTGCGCAGGGCCGAGCGTGCGGCGAGCACCTGACCCCAGTACTGCGTCTGGCCCTCGTAGACCCAGAGCAGGCTGTCCTGCATCGGCACGTTGTAGTTGGGCGTCCAGAGGTCCGCGGGTCGGCGGAACTTGCCGTTCCAGGAATGCGTGTACTCGTGCGGCAGCAGGTCGCGCACGAATGCGGTCTTGTCCCATTTCGTGAAGGACTCCGGATCGGTGCCGTCCTCGCTCGACTGATGGTGCTCGAGGCCGTTTTGGATGATCTGATCGCTCAGCGAATACAGGAAATCGTAATGCGCGTAATGGTGCGAGCCGAACAGCTTGTACGCTTGTTGCACGAGCGCGCGATGCGCTGCGAGTTGTTCCGGAGTGACCGCGATCAGTTCCGGCCGGTCGGCGAACAGGTCGAGATGCACGGGCACGGCGCCCCCCGGATCGAGATCGAAACGTTGCGCGAACCGCCCGGCGTACACGGGGCTGTCGATCAGCGTCTCGAGGTTCACGCGCGCGAAGCTCGTGGCCGCGCCGTGCACGGCGGCCGTCTCCAGCGCCGAGGCGAGCTGCCAGCCGGGCGGCAGCGTGAGCGTCGCGGTCACCGGGATCTGACGCGCATAAAACCCGGCCGGATAGAGCACGAGTTCGTTCCACTCGAAGGCGCCTAGATCCGGGCTCATCTCGAGCGGCCCGACCTTGCCGCTGGTCGCGGACAGATAATCGAAGTCGATTTCGACCGATTTGATCGCCGGCCCGGCATGCAGGCGGAACGCATACACGTCGACGGGATCCCGCGTCCACGCAACGGGCGCGCCCGCCGCGCTGATGCGGACGCCCGCGACCTTGTCGATCGGCCCTTCCGGGGCGTGGGTTCCCGGCAGCCACTTCGGATACAAGAGCACGGTGTCGCCGCGGATGCCGGTGACGGTCTCGTGGATCCGGACGATGCGACGCCGAACGTCCGACGCATCGACGGTCAGAGTGATCTCGCCCGGATAGGGTCGATCGAGCGGCGCCGCGAGTCCCGGGATCGGCGCGGTGGTCGAGGGTCCCGTGCCGGCGGCGCGAGCCCCCAGCGACGGTCCGAACGCCGTACCGATGGTCGCGGCGATCGCGAACCAAGCACGATAGGATCGCATCGTATGCCGTTTCATCGCGGCGCCCTCGCATAGCGCGGATCGTGGGCAGGACGCGTGAAGATCTCGCGGACGATCGGCTCGAAGGTCTCGAGGGGTTCGGTCGGGTAATCGGGGTCGAACGAGCACTGGTCCCAGTTCGCGCAAAAGTCCTTGCAGGCTTGATACCAGGGATGATCGATCAATTTATCGCGTGCATTTCGATCCCCGCCCATGTGATGGACGTAGTAATAGTTTTGGAACAAGCCGTGCTGCTCGACGATCCAGGTGACCTCCGGCCGTACGTACGGCCGCAGAATGGCCGCCGAAATCTCCTGATGATTGTATGGCGCGAGTTCGTCACCGATGTCGTGGACGAGTGCCGCCACGACGAGTTCGATGTCGGCGCCGTCGCGCTGCGCGCGCGTCGCGGCCTGCAGGGAATGGCCAAGCCGGCTCACCGGATAGCCCTCGAGCGTGTGATCGAGTTTCCGCAGCGACGCGAGCACGTGATCCGGGAGGCCTTTGGCGTACTCGCGTTCGGCGCGGTCGAGCAGTTCGTAGTCCGCCTTCGTGCCATCCTCCATGCGCCGGAAACTCACGATGCGATTCATGCGCAGGACCCCCCAGTCGCCGCGGAACGGCCCCGGCGCAGCACGCGGTAAAGGCTGCGCGGCCCGTCGATGTCGATATAGCAGCCCTGCAGATGGCGCAGGCCTTCGGCCGGATCGAAACCCGTCCGACCGTGCAGCAGGCGGCAATTGTCGAACATCACGAGATCGCCCGCATTGAGCAGAAACCGGATCTCGAACTCGGGTGCGCGCAACAGGCGATCGAACACCTGCCGTGCGCGGTAATAGGCCGTGAGCGTCTCGAGCGGGAGCAGCGGCACGAAATCCAGGCGCGGACTGAAATGAATCGTGCGCGGGCGCCCGGTGACGTCCAGATCGATGGGTGTCGCGCTCGCGACGAGCTCGGTCGTGGCATCCCGATAGCGAAATCGGATCGAGGTCGAACTGAGGATGCGGAATGCCTCGGGATCGCGGTTGCGCAGCGCCTCGGCAACGGCGAATCCATCGACGAGCGTGGACAGGCCCCCGCGCGTCTCGTTAGCGAGGCAGTGCAAGAGCTGCACGCCCGGCACGGGCGATCGGTAGGGATTGTCGGTATGGGCATCGAGGTAAATCGAGGTGTAGGCGAGATCGCTCGCGTTCGGCGTAGAACGCACGTCGAAGAGTTCGCCGAAGTTCGTCACGCGCGCAAAACCGAAGGTCTTGGCCACCTCGAGAACGCGCCCGGCCTCGGTCGGCACGCCGCTGAAAATGATGAATCCATACTGCAGAAATCGTCCGGTCCAATCCGCCAATTCCTGCGGACCCGGCCGCGCGGCCCAAACGGCGCGCGGCAGATCCTCGAGCCGGCCGTCCCAGAGGCGGTCCGGCGGACAGTCGTGGTCGCCCGGCGGCAGCGCGGCCTCGGCGAGAATCGCGGCCGCATCGAAATCCGACTCGTGACCGTCGCTGAACCGTACATGGAATCGGCCGGGCGCCGGTTCCGTCACCGCCGTCAGTTTGAGTCCGAGATCGAGGTCCGATGGGTCTTGCAGGCGCTGGCCGGTCACCGCGTCCATGCTGATCGCATCCCGGCAGCGCTCGCGCAACCACAGCGGGTGCACCGTCAAGCGTCGTCCGTCGGCAAGGGCGATCGACAATTCGTCCGGCGCGGACAATTGCACCCGCATCCGCGGCACGACGTCCTGCGGATCGCTGCCCCGCGTTCCCGGATTGCCGCCCTCGGCGGCCTCCTGCGTCGAAATCCTCGCAATGCTGTTCACGGAGTCACCTCAACTTCCTGCCTCATGACCGCATACCCACACCATTATGTCACCGGCCGCGTGCGGCCGGCCACAGAAGAACCGCGTCACTTGGCCGTCTTGATGCGTGTCCAGGTGCGCGTCATGATCCGCTGGGTGGCGCCCGCGATTTCGGCCGAGCGGTACAAGCGCTGCTCGATCTCCGGCGTCGGGTAGAGCGTCGGGTCCGCAAGAATACCCGGGTTGACGAAGGCTCGCGCGGCAAGATTGTCGTTGCCGTAATAGATCTCGTTCGTGATCGCCGCGATCACTTCCGGCTGCAGGATGAAATTCAAGAACTTGTACGCCGCTTCGGGATGCGGAGCGCCGACGGGAATCAGCAGCGAGGAGAACGATTCGTTCGCGCCCTCCTTGGGCACCGTAAAGGCGAGATTGATGTTGACGCCCACCGCGCGGGCGCGGGCGCGCGAATTCGCGTAGTCGCTCGACCAGGACATGGCGATGCAGACCTCCCGGTTCGCGAGGCCGTTCATGTACTCGGTGGAATCGAACGAGCGCACATAGGGCCGCACGCCGAGCAGCAGGTTCTCGGCGGCCTTGAAATCCTCGGGCCGGGTCGTATTCGGGTCGAGCTTCAAGTATTTCAAGGCGAGTTCGATCGTGTCCTCGGGAGAGTCCAGGAACGTGACGCCGCAGTCGGCGAACTTCGCGAGGATCTCCGGCTTGAAGATCATGTCGAGGCTATCGACGGGGGCATCCGGCATGCGCGCATGGATCATGTCGACGTTGTAGGCGAAGCCGTTGATCGCATGCAAATACGGGACCGCATGAGCATTGCCGGGATCGTATTGCGACTGCACCCGGAGAATCTTCGGGTCGAGGTTCTTCCAGTTGCCCAGCTTGGTCTTGTCGAGCGCACTGAAGACGCCCGCCTTGATCTCGCGGCCGTAAAAGTTCGTCGAGGCGCTGACGACGTCGTAACCCGACTCGCCCGCCATGAGCCGCGCTTCCATGGTCTCCTCGGCATCGTAGAGGTCATAGACCACTTTGATGCCCGTGAGCTTCTCGAAATTTGCGATCGTGTCGTGCCCGATGAAGTCCGACCAATTGTAGATGAAGAGACGCTTCTCTTCGGCGCCGGCCGCCGCCGGACCGGTCGCGAGCACGAGGCCCAGCAGCATCTCGAGTGCGGGCCGCTTCAAGCGCCGCGCCTCAAGCGCGCGCGCCATCAGGGCGCCTTGCCCAGGGCCTCGATCAGGCTCCACTCCAGCAAGTCCATGGCCTCGTCGACTTCTGCGCGAGCGATCATCAAGGGCGGCATGAATCGCACGGTGCTCGCACCGCAGGACAGCAGGATCAACCCATTGTGGTAGGCGCGCGTGATCAGCGCGTCGCATAGGCGGCGCGCCGGCGCGAAGCTCGCGCGGTCCGTCACGAGCTCCATGCCGATCATGAGTCCCTTGCCTCGCACCTCGCCGATGACGGGAAACCGATCGGCAAGCCGCATGAGCTGGGCGACGAAATACGCCCCGACCGACGCCGCATTGGCGCAATACTCCTCCGCCACGAGATCGAGCGTCGCGAGCGCCGCCGCGCAGCAGAGCGGATTGCCGCCAAAGGTGTTGCCGTGAGCGCCGCGCGACCATTTCTCCATGATGCTGCGCTTCGCGACGACCATGCCGATCGGCAAGCCCGATCCCAAGCCCTTGGCGAGCGTCATGATGTCGGGAGCAACGCCCCAGTGTTCACAGGCGAACATGCGGCCCGTGCGACCGACGCCCGACTGCACTTCGTCGAAAATCAGCAGGATGCCGTGGCGGTCGCACAGCGCGCGCAAACCGGCGAGAAAACCGTCGGGCGCGACGAGGTAACCGCCCTCCCCCTGTATCGGTTCGACGAGAATGCCGGCGACCTCGGACGGCGGCACGTTGCCCGCGAACAGCACATCCTCGAGATAGGAAAGCACGGCCGCGCCCTGATCCGCACCCGCGAACAGGGGGCGCCGCGGGTTCGGGTACGGCACGTGGGTGACGCCCGGCATGGTCGGGAAGAAGCCTTTTTGCTGCGTGTACTTGCTCGACGTGAACGCGAGCGAACCCATCGTGCGTCCATGAAATCCGCCGAGAAAACCGATGAAGCGCGGGCGGTTCGTGACATATCGCGCGAGCTTGAGCGCCCCCTCGACGCTCTCCGTGCCGGACTGGGCGAAGAAGCTCATGACGGGCTCGCCCATCGGCGCGAGCTCGGCGATGCGTTCGCCGAGACGCACCTGACCCTCATGCCAGTAGTCCGAAGAAATGTGCAGGAAGCGATCGGCCGCCTCCTTGACGGCGGCGACGACATGCGGATGGGAATGCCCGGTGCTGCAGACCGCGATGCCCGCGGCGAAGTCGAGGAAGCGATTGCCGTCGACGTCCCAGACCTCGGCACCGCGACCATGCGACATCACAAACGGGTAATCGCGTGGATAGGACGGGGAGACGACCAAGGCATCGCGCGCGAGCAAGGCACGGGCCTTCGGACCGGGCAATTCGGTTTTGATGTGCGGATTGTGCATGGCTTTGATTCGACGCCTG
>Ga0302320_10013830_pt1 | contig 16779 bp, 12 predicted proteins | sample Bog_T0_3_FD_202130 | JGI IMG/M metagenome (GOLD analysis project Ga0302320, IMG submission 202130) | Peat permafrost microbial communities from Stordalen Mire near Abisko, Sweden - Bog_T0_3 | ecosystem: Environmental > Terrestrial > Soil > Wetlands > Peat | place: Sweden: Abisko, Stordalen Mire... | reverse complement strand
GTAAGGCCGCCTGTCCCGCCCAGGCCCCGCTAGAGTAGTTTCCGAACCTTCCCGTCGTACGCTCGTCTCGTTATGTCCTAACGGCGTTAGTCTCTGCGCTGCGATCGAACCGAAGTCGAGACGCCGATGAGGCCTCAACCTTGCGACACGCTGTGACTCGCGCTTCAATTGGAAACGGAACCTGCGCCATGGCTCGAGTAAATTCGAAGCTGACAACCACGGTTTCCCTGGTTCTCGCGCTGCTGGGCGCGGTCGGGTTTCTGCCGGCGGTCGAGACGGCGTATGCGCAAGGCGCTCCGCCCCAGGCCACGGAGCCTTTCGCAGGGCTTGCCGGAAAATGGTCGGGTGACGGTTCCATCGTGCTGACCAGCGGCGCGACCGAGCGGTTGCGTTGCGACGCCGACTACACGATCAGCGGCGGCGGCGACAATCTCGACCTGTCGCTTCAATGCGCCAGCGACAGTTACAATTTCGATCTTCGCATTGCTCTTGCCGATAAGGCCGGCCAGATCCTGGGGAGCTGGAACGAGGTTACCAAGAGCATTACGGGCGGGATTTCCGGACAGGACTCCAAAGGCCTCATCCAAGTCAAGGTCGGAGGTCAGGACTTTAACGCCGCTGTCGTCGTCAAAACCCATGAAACAGAGCAGTTGGTGTCCATTCGCGCCCAGAGCGGCGAGCTCTCGCAGGTCGCGATCACGCTTCACCGTGCGCGTTGATGTCTCTGGACATGTGTAGAGCGGACGCAGTCTTAGCGGAAAAGCGTCTCGCCGTGGGCGTATCCGGGACGGATCAACTCGCGATCGTCGGAGCGGGCGCGTGGATCGCCGACAACGCCGCCGAACTCGAAGCCGTCATTGAAGCCCTACGGCCGAACGAAGCGACGAATCTCGAAATCGACATGGGCGAGGTCGAGGCGTTCGACACATTCGGCGCCTGGATCCTCGAGCGCCTGATGCGCGGCGACGGCCGGCCGCGCCGCGTCGCGTTGCTCCGCTTGCCCGCCCGGTTCCACGACCTCGCCGAGGATGTCCATGAGACCCATCGGCAAACGCCGTCGCCGGGCCAGCGGATCGCTGGGCCGTTGGCTCGCCTGGCCGATATCGGCCGCGGCGTCGAAGCGGCGTTCGAGGAAGTGCGTCGGTTGGTCGACATGGTCGGCGCGCTCGTCGCACTATGCGCGACCGCCCTGCTGTCGCCGCGGCGCTTTCGTTGGACATCGATCGTCCATCAACTCGATCGCGTCGGCGTGCGCTCCATGCCCATCATCCTTCTCATCACTCTGCTGATTGGCGCTATCATCGCGCAGCAAGGGTTCTTTCATTTCCGCCAGTTCGGCGCCGACGACTACGTCGTCGACCTCGTAGGCGTCTTGACGCTGCGCGAGATCGGCGTGCTGATTGTCTCCATCATGGTCGCGGGCCGCTCCGGAAGTTCCTACACTGCGGAACTGGGCTCGATGAAGATGCGCGAGGAGATCGACGCGCTGCGAACCATGGGCCGCGATCCGCTCGAAATCCTGGTTCTGCCGCGCATCCTGGCGCTCGTCGTTGCGCTGCCGCTGTTGACGCTGATCGGGTCGCTGGCCGCGCTCATCGGTGGAGGATTTGTCGCCTCGTTCTACGGCATGGAGCCGAGCCTCTATCTCGCACGCCTCCAGGAGGCCGTGTCGATTGCCGATTTCGAAGTCGGCATGATCAAGGCGCCGTTCATGGCGCTGGCGATCGGACTCGTCGCCTGCGCTGAAGGCTTTCAAGTGCGCGGAAGCGCGGAATCTCTCGGCGCGCGAACCACATCCTCGGTCGTGAAGGCCATCTTTCTGGTCATCGTGCTCGACGGGTTGTTCGCGATGTTCTTCTCATCGATCGGCATGTGAGCCATGGGGCAATCGGGACTGACGCAGGCTATCGAAGTGGCCGATCTCGTCGTCGGGTTCGGCGGCAATACGGTGCTGGATCATCTCGACCTGATTGTTCATACTGGCGAAATTCTTGGATTGGCGGGCGCCTCCGGCGGCGGAAAATCGGTGCTGTTGCGCACGCTGTTGGGCCTCATCCCCAAGCGCAAGGGACAGATCGCGATTTTCGGCGTGGACCAGGACAAGGCCACATCGTTGGAGTTGCAAGTCCTGGAGCGCCGATGGGGCGTCCTGTTCCAAGAGGGCGCGCTGTTTTCGTCGCTCGACGTGTTTGAGAACATCGAATTCCCAATGCGGGAATATCTGAAACTGTCGCCTCGGTTGATGCGGGAGATCGCCGCCGTCAAACTGGAAATGGTTGGGCTGAAACCCGAAGACGGCGACAAGCATCCCTCGGAATTGTCGGGCGGCATGACCAAGCGCGTCGCGCTCGCCCGCGCGCTGTCCCTCGATCCCGCCCTCGTCTTCCTCGACGAACCGACCTCCGGCCTCGACCCCATCGCAGCGGGCGAGTTTGGCGTGCTGATTCGCACTTTGCAGCGCACGCTCGGGCTCACCGTCTTCATGGTCACCCACGACCTCGAAGCCCTGGAAACCATCTGTGACCGCGTCGCCGCCTTGGCGGACGGCAAGATCGTCGAGATCGGCGCGTTGGCGCAGGTGTTGGAGAGCGAGCACCCCTGGGTGAAGTCCTATTTTCGCAGCGTTCGCAGCCCGCTTCCGCTTTCGCGCGCGCCTGTGACGCCCTGAACCGAGGCTGAAGCCATGGAAACACAAGCGCGCTACACAATCGTCGGACTATTCGCGATTCTCATCGTCGCCGCCGGCTTCGTCTTCGTCTACTGGTTGCACGGCTTCACGAATACCGCCGCCTTGGCGCATTATCGCGTCCGTTTCGAGGCGCCGGTGATTGGATTGAGGCCGGGCGTCGCGGTGCTCTTCAATGGATTGCGTGTGGGCGAGGTCACATCCGTGCGTTTCGATCCGACGACCCCGAAGAACCTGATGGGTGAGATTGCTGTGGATGCGACGACGCCGGTCCGTCAGGATACGCGCGTCGGCATCGACGCGCAGGGCCTGATGGGAAGTGCGACCGTCTCCTTGACCGGCGGCGCCTCGACAACGATCCTGAAGCCTTCGGCCGATGGCGAGCCGCCGTTGCTCGTCGCCAGCGCCGACGAAACCGAAAGCCTGGCGCGCGCCGCGAAAACCGCGCTGGCGCGTTTCGACGGCGTTGTCGCCGACAACGCTGAGCCTCTAAAAGGCATCGTCGTCAATCTGAGCACGTTTTCCGACGTTCTGGCGCGCAATTCCGGGCGGGTCGACAGCATCTTGGCGGGCTTGGAAAGAATGACGGGCGGCGGCGCGCCCAAGCCGCCGCCAACGTCCTATACCCTGAGCGCGCCCAAATTTCCGGCCCCCTCGGCGCCGCCGAGCAAGGCGCTGGGAATGCAGATCGCGCTGCCGCAGCCGACTGCGCTCGTCGCCTACGAGACGCAAAAGCTGCTGTCGGCGCCGACCTCCGACGCGTTGAAGCCGCTGGACGAAGGACAATGGGCCGACAGCGTTCCCAAGCTCGTGCAAAGCAAGATGGTCGAAAGCCTCGAGAATGCGGGTTTCGCGCATGTCGGCAAGGCGACGGACGGCTTCACCCCCGAGGTTCAGCTTCTGCTCGATATCAGGTCGTTCCAGGTCTCGCTATCGACGCCGCCCTCGGCGCGGATCGAGATTTCGGCCAAAGTGCTCGGCGTCGACGGCAGAATCGCGGCCGAGCGGGACTTCAGCGCTATGGCCGTTGCGACAGGCGGCGAAAGCGCGGCTGCGGCGGCGGCGCTGAACGACGCGTTCCAAACGATCGCGCGCGATATCGTGGAATGGGCGCGCGAGACGATCTGACGCCCCCGCGACGCGAGCGCGCCGGAGAAGAAGCGTCGGCCTCGCGGCCGGCGCTTTCTCAGATCAGAAGCGGTAGTTGAGGCCAACGCGGAACAACGATGCGTTGACCGGCGCCCTCACCGAATCGGGGCCGACGGCGATCGACTGGGAGGTCAATTGCGTGTAAAGATACTCGGCCTTGGCCGAGATATGGCTGTTGAAGGCGTATTCCACGCCGCCGCCGACAGCATAGCCGTTGCTCCAATTGTCCTGCGCCGCGAAGAGGCCGTTGGGGACATCCCACAACGACTGATGAACGCTGCCGCCGGCATAGCCGCCCGTCACATAGAACAGCGTCCTGTCCATGGCGTAGCCGAGCCGAAGCCGCTCGGTCGTCAGCGACTCCAATCTAGTTTTCTGATAGACGCCGAGAGGATAGCTTGCCTTTCCGGTCAAGGACGCGGCGTCGAAATCGGCTTCGGCGCCGATCACGATTTGCCCGATTTGATAGTTATAGCCGACCGTGCCGCCGAAAACGCCGCCGGTCGAGCCAAACGTACCCCAACCGACGCCGCCGTTCACGCCGGCGTAGAAGCCCGTCCAGTCGAACGCCCTCTGCGCCGGCTCGAAATAAGGCGCGGCCTTGTGGGTCGGCAGATCCGCGGCGGAAGCCGAGGCCACGCCCAGCAGGGTCGACAGCGATGCGATCATCAGTCTTTTCATGGCAATCCCATAGGGTTTTCGCGGACGAAACTGTCTCGGGCCGATTTAGGGTCCGCAGTTCGATCGCCGGCCGAGCGCGCCAACGCCGGCCGACGCGATCGACGCTAGGAAATAGCGCGCGGAATTCGCAGCCCCGGAAACTACTCACGCGCCCGGAAGGGAACGACCCCGTAGCGTCTCGGCTGCGGCCGACCGGCTCGCGAGTTGCGCAAAGCCCGTGAGTAGATTCCGAAGCTGTCGCGCGCACGCGCCGCCGCCTTAATTTGAGGAGGAGGCCAAGAAGTCCGACGTCTTGAAACAGCGGCTAGCGGAATCCGAAGGCGCCGCGATCCAGCGCGCGGTTGGATTTCTCGAACCGCGCCGCAACACCAGGAGCCGATATGCTCGATGACATCAGAAGTCCCCAAGATCTCCGACTCCTTTCCGTCGCCGCCCTCAGACAGATTGCCGACGAGCTGAGAACCGAAACCATCCATGCCGTTGCTGTGACCGGCGGTCATCTGGGCGCGAGCCTCGGCGTCATCGAACTCACCGTCGCACTGCATCACGTTTTCGAGACGCCGCGCGATCGGTTGATCTGGGACGTCGGTCATCAGGTCTATCCTCACAAGATTTTGACTGGCCGACGCGACCGCATCCGCACCTTGCGCGCGCCCGGCGGTCTCTCCGGTTTCTCCAAGCGCGCCGAGAGCGAATACGACGCATTCGGCGCCGGCCACGCGGCGACCTCTATCTCCGCCGCCTTGGGTATGGCCACCGCGCGCGACCTGCGCGGCCAGGATCACAATGTCGTCGCCGTGATCGGCGACGGCTCGATGTCGGCGGGACTGGCCTACGAAGCGATCAACAACGCCGGCGCCTCGAACAGCCGGATGATTGTCATTCTCAACGACAATGAGATGTCGATCGCGCCGCCTGTCGGCGCCTTGTCCAAGTATCTGACGCATCTGAATTCGGGATCGGCCGCCGCGGGCGCGCGAGCGTCCAAGCCGGGGGCGATTGCCGCCGAATACCTCGCCAACGGTCCCTGGGCGGACGGAACCCTGTTCGAGGACCTGGGTTTTCGCTATGTCGGCCCGATCGACGGCCACGACGTCGATCAACTCGTCTCCGTATTGCGCGAAGCGCGCGACGGAAAGGCCGGCCCGGTCTTGATCCATGTCATCACTGAGAAAGGCAGGGGCTATGCCCCGGCCGAGGGCGCGCGCGACCGCCTTCACGCGGTCTCGCCATTCGACGTCGCCACAGGAAACCAGTCCAAGTCCAAGTCGACAGCGCCGTCCTACACGAAGGTGTTCGGGCAGTGCCTCGTCAAGGAGGCGGCCAAGGATGAGCTCGTAGTCGCCGTAACCGCGGCCATGCCGGCGGGAACCGGCGTCGATATCTTTGGCGCTGCTTTCCCTGAGCGTACGTTCGACGTGGGGATCGCGGAGCAGCATGCGGTGACTTTCGCCGCCGGACTCGCGGCGGAAGGTTTCAAGCCGTTCTGCGCGATCTATTCGACCTTCCTGCAACGCAGCTACGATCAGATCGTCCATGACGTCGCGATCCAATCGCTGCCGGTGCGCTTCGCCATAGACCGCGCCGGATTCGTCGGCTCGGACGGCCCGACACACGCCGGTTCGTTCGATCTCGCCTATCTCGGTTGTTTGCCCCGCTTCGTCATCATGGCGGCGGCCGACGAGGCCGAACTGGCGCATATGATCGCGACCGCCGTATCCATCAACGACCGTCCCTCTGCGGTTCGCTACCCGCGTGGCGACGGCGTCGGCGTCGAGATGCCGTTGGAAGGAATCCCGCTCGAAATCGGCAAGGGCCGCATCGTGCGCCAGGGTGACGCCGTGGCGCTCTTCTCCTTGGGAGCTCGGCTCGCCGAATGCCTCAAGGCCGCTGATGAACTCGCTAAATTCGGGCTCTCCGCGACCGTCGCCGACGCCCGATTCGCCAAACCGCTCGACCTCGACCTTCTTCGCAAACTCGCGCGCGAACACGAGATCCTCATCACCATTGAGGAAGGCTCCATCGGCGGCTTCGGCGCGCAGGTGCTGCACGCCCTGGCCGAAAGCGGGCAACTCGACCATGGCCTCAAGGTCCGCTCGCTGATATTTCCCGACGCCTTCTATGATCAGGATAAGCCGGAAGCGATGTACGCCAGAGCCGGCCTCGACGCAGACGGCATTGTCGCCAAAGTCTTCGACGTGCTCGGCCGCGACCCGCGTCGCGAAGAGCAGCCGCATCCCGGCGTCACCTCGCTGGCGGCGCATCGCGCGCTCCCGCGCCGGACTCCAATGCGAATCGTTCTGGCGCAACCGCGTGGCTTCTGCGCCGGCGTGGTCCGCGCCATCGACATCGTCGAGCGCGCGCTGGAGAAATATGACGAGCCCGTCTATGTCCGTCACGAGATCGTGCACAACAAGCACGTCGTCGAGGGCCTGAAAGCCAAAGGCGCGCGCTTCGTAGAGGATCTCACGGAAATTCCCGAGGGCGCGGTCGCGATTTTCAGCGCCCATGGCGTCCCGAAAAAGGTCGAGAGCGAGGCGGCGGAGCGTCGGTTGATCGTGCATGACGCGACCTGCCCGCTGGTCGCAAAGGTGCACAAGCAGAGCCGACGTTACGTCGCGCAGGGCCGAGCTTTGGTCCTGATCGGCCACGCCGGCCATCCCGAGGTCGAAGGCACGCTGGGCCAGATTTCCGGCCCTGTGACGTTGATACAAACCAAGGACGACGTCGAGCGTTTGGGATTTCCGATCGACACGCCCATCGCTTATGTGACCCAGACAACGCTGAGCGTCGACGACACCAGGGACATCATCGCCGCATTGCATGGCCGCTTCAGCGACGTCGTCGGACCGGAGGTCTCAGACATCTGCTACGCCACGCAAAACCGCCAGAGCGCGGTGCGCGATCTCTGCCATCAGGTCGAACTCGTCCTCGTCGTCGGCGCCAACAACAGCTCGAACTCCCGGCGCCTGCATGAGATCAGCCGGGAACTCGGCGTCAAGAGTCATCTCATCGCCGACGCCGGCGACCTGCGAGCCGAATGGTTCAACGGCGTGCGGTCCGTCGGCGTAACCGCGGGGGCTTCCGCGCCCGAAGTCCTGGTCGAAGGCGTCGTGACCTGGTTGAAGCGATTGGGTCCCGCGGAGGTTTCGACCTTGAGCGGGCCCGACGAAACGATCGAGTTTCGCTTGCCCGCAGAACTGGCGAGCGACCGGCTGGTTGCACCGACGCCGGCAGTTCTAGCGCGTCCCATGAGCCAGGTCTAAAACATGAAAATCCCCTTGTTCAAGGAAATGAAGATCGCCGCCTATCTCCTCAAGCAGAAATGGGCGGGCCGCGAACGCTATCCGTTAGTGTTGATGTTGGAACCGTTGTTCCGCTGCAACCTCGCCTGCGCCGGTTGCGGCAAGATCGACTATCCCGACGCCATCCTCAACCAACGCCTCTCCGTCAAGCAGTGCCTCGACGCTGTCGACGAGTGCGGCGCGCCGCTCGTCGCCATACCCGGCGGGGAGCCGCTGATCCACAAAGAGATCGGCGAGATCGTCGCGGGGATCGTCGCTCGCAAGAAGTTCGTGTCCCTGTGCACGAACGGGCTGCTGCTCGAAAAGAAACTGCATCTGTTCAAGCCGTCGCCCTACCTGTTCTTCTCGGTGCATCTCGACGGCTTGAAGGAGCATCACGACAAATCGGTCTCGCAGGCCGGCGTCTATGACATCGCCGTAGCGGCGATCAAGACTGCGCAGGACGCGGGCTTCGCCGTCAACGTCAACGCCACGATCTTTGATGGGCACTCCGCCGAAGACATTGCCGCTTTTCTCGACAAGGCGCGAGACCTGGGCGTCGAAGTTTCGATTTCGCCCGGCTACGCCTATGAACGGGCGCCGGATCAAAATCACTTCCTCCACCGTCGCAAGACCAAAGAGTTGTTTCGTCGCGTCTTCGCGCTGGGCAAAGGCCGCAAATGGGTGTTTCAGCATTCGCCGCTGTTCCTCGACTTCCTCGCAGGAAATCAGGAATTCCACTGCACCCCCTGGGGCATGCCGACCCGGAACGTGTTCGGCTGGCAAAGGCCCTGCTATCTGCTGGGCGAGGGCTACGCCGATTCCTTCAAGGAATTGATGGAGACGACCGACTGGGATAGCTACGGCGTCGGCCGCTATGAAAAATGTGCGGATTGCATGGCCCATTGCGGTTACGAGCCGACAGCCGCCAACGCCGCGATTCGCCACCCTCTGTCAGCGCTCTGGACCGCCCTTCGCGGCGTGCGAACCGAGGGGCCGATGGCGCCGGAAATCTCGCTGGCGCAACAGCGACCCGCGCAATTCGTGTTCGCGCCCCAAGTAGAGACGATGCTGTCGACGCTGGCGGCGAAACCCAAGGCCGCTCCGGCGGAGGCCAAGACGCCGACTCCGGTGCGCTGAGCCAAGCCGCGGCGCCAGGTCGATGCAAGGAGTTGACGCGCGTCATGTTGACATCGGTCATCGTGCGAATCATCGAGTTCTGTCTGCGTCACGCGCGGGCCGTGGTCGCCGTCGGCGTCCTCATGGCGATTGGCGGCGGCGTCTACACCGCCAAGCATTTCGTCATCAATTCCGATATCGACGCGCTGCTGTCGAAGGATCTGAATTGGCGCAAGCGCGAGGTGGTGTTCGAGAGCGAGTTCCGCCGCTATGAGTTGCTCGACGTCGTCGTGGCGGCGCCGACGCCGGAGTTGACGTCGGCGGCGACGACCGCGTTGACGCAGGCGCTCGCCAAGGAGACCGGCAGTTTTCAGTCCGTCACCAATTCCAGCGCCGCCGAATTCTTCGCTCAGCATGGTATGTTGTTCCCTCCCAAGGAGGACCTGCAAAAGAGCTTGGCCGGATTGACGCAAGCCGCGCCCTTGATCCAGGATCTCGCCACCGACGAAAGCCTGCGCGGATTGATCGCGGGCCTGGAAGACGTCCTGCTGGGCGTCAAACAGAACAATGTGAAGCTCGACCAGGTCGGTCCGATCTTCGCTGTCGCGGCGGACACCGTCGAGAACCTGCTTGCGGGCCGGCTCGCGAGCTTCTCGTGGCGCGTCCTGTCCGAGGGGAAGCCCGCGCCCCCCTATGAGCTTCGCGGCTTTATCGAAGTCAGGCCGGTGCTCGACTTTGCAGCGCTCCAACCGGGCCACGCCGCTAGCGACACGCTCAGGCGCATCGCGGCGACCATCGCGCCGAAGTATCAGGCTACCGTCAGACTCACGGGTCCGGTCGCAATGGCCGACGAGGAATTCGGCACGATCAAGGAAAACGCGACGCGCAACGGCGTGATCACATTCGCCGTTGTTCTATTCATCCTCTGGTTGGCGCTGCGCTCGGCGAGGCTGATGGCGGCGGTATTCGTAAATCTCATGGTCGGCCTTCCCTTGACCGCTGCGCTCGGCCTATTCCTGGTGGGATCGTTCAATCTCATCTCGGTCTATTTCGCGGTGCTGTTCGTCGGCATCGGCGTCGATTTCGCCATCCAATACAGCGTGCGCTATCGCGCCGAGCGCCACGAGATCAGCGATCTCGCGCAAGCCGTGCGGCGCGCCGGCTTTCATGTCGCCGCGCCTCTCACCCTGGCGGGTTGCGCAACCGCGGCGGGGTTCTTCTCGTTTCTGCCGACGGACTACAAGGGCGTCTCCGAACTCGGGTTGATCGCCGGATTTGGCATGCTGATCGCCTTCGCCACCAGCGTCACGCTGCTGCCGGCGCTGATCTCTCTACTCAACCCGCCGGGCGAACCCGAGCCGTTGGGCTACGCCTCGCTGGCGCCGGTCGACGAGTTTCTCGCCCGCCATCGCATGGCCGTGCTGATCGGCGTCGTGGTCGTGGTCGTCGGCGCAATGCCGCTGCTGTTCTGGCTGCGTTTCGACTTCAATCCGATCAATCTGCGCGATCCCAAATCCGAATCCATCGCGACCTATCTCGAGCTCAGCCACGACCCGACCACGGACGCCAACGCCGTCGAATTGCTCGCTCCCAATCTCGACAAGGCCCACGAGATCGCGGCGCGTGTCTCGAAACTCGCGGAGGTTTCGCACGCGCTGACGCTGTCGAGTTTCATTCCCGACCAGCAAACAGAGAAGCTTCCGCTCATCGCGGCGGCCGCTGCGTCGCTGAAGGACGCCTTCGATGCGAAGAATGCGCAGACGCCGCCGACCGACGCCGAAATCCGCGAAAACCTGAACGAGGGCGCGCTGCGGTTGACGGCGGCGGCGAACGGCGAAACCGGACCCGGCGGCGTCGCCGCAATGCGTCTGGCGACGGCGCTCACCGCGCTGGCGAAGGCGCCGGAAGCCAAGCGCGCTCAGGCGGATGTCGTATTCGTCGATCCGCTGCGCGCCGATCTCGACAGCCTCCAAGCTTCGCTGCAAGCGGAGTCCGTGACGCAGACCTCCCTGCCGCCAGGTCTCGTGAACGACTGGTTGACCTCGGACGGTCGCGCGCGTGTCTCGATCGCGCCCCGCGCGGACCCAAGTGACAATGACGCTCTGCGTCGGTTCGCCAGCGCCGTGCTCGCGGTCGAGCCCGATGCAACCGAGGGGCCGATCTCCATTTTGGAAGCCGGCAAGACGGTCGTGCGCGCCTTCGTCAGCGCGGGCCTGTGGGCGTTGGCGTCGATTGCCATTCTCTTGTGGTTGGTGCTGCGGCGCGTTGGCGACGTTCTGCTGACGCTAATCCCGTTGCTGATGGCGGGAGTGGTGACGCTCGAGATCTGCGCCGCGACGGGGATGCCGCTGAACTTCGCCAACATCATCGCGTTCCCGCTGTTGCTGGGCGTCGGCGTGGCCTTCAAGATTTACTACATCATGGCTTGGCGCGACGGGCAGACGCATCTGCTGCAGACCAGCCTCACGCGCGCCGTCATCTTCAGCGCGCTGACGACGGCGACCGCCTTCGGCAGTCTGATGTTCTCCTCGCATCCGGGAACGTCGAGTATGGGCAAGTTGCTCGCGCTCTCGCTGGTTGCGACCCTCGCAGCCGCCGTGCTGTTTCAACCGATTCTGATGGGCGCTCCGCGCGCGCCCTTGCCACTGAGCGAGCACTGACCACGACAACCCGAGGACCTCCCGTCATGTTTATTCGACTGTTTCTCCTATCCACGGTCTTGGCGAGCCCTTGTTGCGACGCTTTGGCGGTATCGGGAACGCCTGGGGAGCAGGACGCGTGCCGCCCCGACGTGCGCAGGTTTTGCGGCAACTTAGCCAAGGACGCCGAGGATACTGTTTACCTCACGTGCCTCGAAAATCACCGAGACAACCTCAGTGCGGGATGTCTGGCGGTTCTGGTTGATCATGGTCGCTGATATGGCTGCAGAATCCGGCGACAGGAATCCTATCGGAGCACTTTCGATGAAATTTGCGTTCGCCTCCACGATGCTCTTTTCGTTGCTCATGGCGTGGCCAGCTCATGCGCAGTCCAAAGCGACGGCCGCCGGGTTTTGGGAACAATCCGACGACAAGGGGGAAGTCGGCGCGTGGTTCGTGTTCGCCGAGAAGGACGGCTTCTTCGAAGGCCGTCTGGTGAAGATGTTCGTGAAACCAGGCGAACCCCTGGTTGAAACTTGCAGCAAATGCACCGGAGACCAGAAGAACGCGCCGATGCTGGGACTGACGATCGTCAATGGCATGAAGCGCTACGGATTGAAATACAAGGATGGCAGCATTCTCGATCCGCGCGACGGCTCCGTCTATCACGCCGAGATGGAATTGAGCGCCGACGGTCAGCAGCTTTCGGTCAGGGGCTACCTCCTCATACCGCTGCTCGGCCGCTCACAGATCTGGCGCCGGCTTCCCGACGACGCGATCGCCCCCGAGGATATCCCCCCGGAAAACCTGCCGACTGACACTCAGTCTAAGGACGCCTCGCCCAAGCCCTCGCCCAAGGACGCGTCGCCCAAGCCGTCGCCAAAGGACGCCTCGCCCAAGCCCTCACCCAAGGACGCCTCGCCTAAGCCCTCGCCCAAGGATGTGAAAACTCCTGTTGCGAATCCCTGAACCTTCGCGGACTCTTCACATTCCGAAAGCGTTTGCCGCGCCCGAGTCGAGGTTGCGATAACGCGCGAGCGCCCAGAGCGGGAAGAATTTCGCGTAGCCGTGGTAGCGCAGATAAAACACGCGCGGGAATCCGGTCGCCGTAAAGCGCTGTTCCTGCCACGCGCCCTCGGGAGTCTGGGCGCGCAGCAAATAGCCGATCCCGCGCGCGACGCCGTCGCTGTCGCCTTCGCCAGCCGCCATCAATCCGAGCAGCGCCCAGGAGGTTTGCGAGGCCGTGCTCGGCGCGGCCTCATATCCATGATAGTCGAGCTTATAGCTGGCGCCGTCCTCGCCCCAACCGCCGTCGGGGTTCTGGATCGCAAGAAGCCATGACGCCGCGCGCTTCATCTCAGGCGCCTCGCGAGTGAGTCCGGCTGCGCTCAACGCGCATAGCGCCGACCATGCGCCATAGATGTAGTTCATGCCCCATCGCCCATACCAACTGCCGTCCGGGAGTTGGGTCCTTCTCAGAAACGCGACTCCCTCATCCAGCGCTTTGGACGTTGCCGGCGTCTCGCCGAGCTGCGCCAGCATTGAAACGCAGCGCCCGGTCAGATCCTCGGTGGGCGGATCGAGCATGGCCCCGTGATCGGAAAACGGAATATTGTTGAGATAGGCGTGATTGTTATCGGCGTCGAAGGCGCCCCAACCGCCATTGCGGCTGCGCAGTCCGACCACCCATTCGCGCCCGCGTGCGATGGCCGCGTCGAAGGACGGATCGCCGCTCGTCCGCCGCGCGCGATCCATCGCCATCACAATCACCGCGGTGTCGTCGAGGTCGGGATAGTATGGGTTGACGTATTGAAACGCCCAGCCGCCGGGGCGCACGTGCGGACGCTGGGCGCCCCAGTCGCCGACGAAGTCGAGAACTTGCAGGGGCCGCAGCCATGCAAGGCCCGCGACCGCCGCCTTCATCGCCGAGGGCGCGCCCGTCTCGAACAACGCCTGGCACGTCAGCGCCGTGTCCCACACCGGAGAAACGCAGGGCTGACAATAGATCTCGTCGCCGTTGACGACCAGCAGCTTGTCGATCGCCCGTCGCGCGGCGACGTAGTTGGGATGGGCGCGGGAAAGCCCAAGCGCGTCATACATCAGCACCGCGTTGACCATCGCGGGAAAGATTGCGCCCAGCCCGTTTTCGCCGTTCAACCGGAGCGTCACGAATTGGGCGGCGGCGTCGATGGCTTGTTTGCGGAGGCGCTTGGGCGCATGCGGCTCGATTACGCGCAAGATCGCGTCCAAGCCGCGGAAGAACTGAAACCACCGGACATCCTGATGCGGCGCCCTCGCTAACGCGCCCGTCTTTTCGGGCGAGTCCAGGAACAGTTCGGCGACGCCGATCTTCAAGGGATTGCGAGCGCGCGGCTTGAGCGCGCCCAGAACCAGCAGCGGCGCGATCACGGTGCGCGCCCAATATGATATTTTATCGAGATGGAACGGGAACCACCGCGGCAACAGCATGATCTCGACAGGCATGACCGGAACCGCCCGCCAGCTCACGACTCCAAACAGCGCCAGCAAGGCGCGGGTGAACACATTGCATCGGACGGCGCCTCCGCGGGCCAGGATCGCTTCGCGCGCCTGCGCCATATGCGGCGCCGCTACGTCGTCGCCGATCATCTTCAGTGCGAAATAGGTCTTTACGCTCGCGCTCATGTCGAAGTCGCCGTCGTGAAACAACGGCCAACCGCCGTGCGCGCCTTGAATGCGCCTGAGATAGTTGGCGACGCCGATCTCCAGCGCCGCATCGACGGGTTCGCCGAGGTAGTGTCGCATCAGCACATATTCGGCCGGAATCGTGGCGTCGGCTTCGAGTTCGAACACCCAGTGACCATCGGCGCGTTGCGCCGACAACAGCGATTCTGTCGCGGCGTCGATGGCGTCGTCCAAGGATCGGCGTGCGTCGACAGCGGCGAGGGCGGTGGCTTCGGTCATCGCTCGGTCTCCACGTTCAGTTCGGCGCCAGCGTTCGCGCCGCTTTGACTCCGGACCGGATCGCGCCCTCGATCGTCGCGGGCAACCCGGTCTGCGTCCAGTCGCCCGCGAGGCTCAGATTCTTCCATGGGGTGAGCGCTCCCGGACGTTTGGCGTCTTCCTCGGGCGTGGCGGCGAAGGTGGCGCGGCGTTCGCGCACGATCTGCCAAGGCGGCATCGGACCCGCAATGTCGGCGACGGCGGCGACATCGCGCCAAATGCGTTCCGCAAGCTCTTCCCGAGATGTGTCAACCAAATGATCCGCGGCGCTGATTGTCACGGAAAGCCGCCCGGGGAAGGCGAACACCCAATGCGCGAGGCCATTGACCACGCCGATCATCGGCGGGAAGGCGGCAGGAGGCGGAATGCGGAAATGCGCGTTGACGATGGCGCGATAGTTGGTCGGCGGCGAAAGCGGGGGCGCCAGCACGTTCGCGGCCAATGGCGGCACGGCGAGAATCACTGCGTCCTCGTCCGTCAGCGCCAGAGTCCCGTCGCCGAAATACAGCCCCGTCGCCCGTTCCGAATTGCGGGCGACGGCGCGCAGCCGACGTCCATAATGGATACTTCCGCCCCGCGCCGCGATGAAGCGCAACGCAGGGTCGACGAAGCACTTGGAGAGCCCCTCGGTCGCCACCAAAGGACGATAATGGCGACCGCCCGCCGCGAGGGTTTCACGAATAACTCCCGCGGCCAACACCGCCGAGCCCTCCTTCGGATCGATATTGAGCGCCGAGGTCAGGAACGGTTCAATCAGCCGCTCGTAGAGAACGCCGGAGCAAGGCAGCGTCTCGCCGATCGAGGCGCCCGGGCGCGCGCGCAGCAACCTGGCCAGTCCAAAATATTCACGCAAACGAGCGCCGGGCACGCGGCGCGAGTTGGCCAATATCCACCAGGGGAACCGCCCATCGTTGGCCCGAACCACCCATCGCTCCTTCGTCTTCAGATCGATGAAGGGAAAAGTGGCGGACGGCGCCGTCGTCAGATGGTCACGGGCGCCTATGACGTCGAGATAGGCGAGCGTCGCGTGGTTTCCCGAAAGAATTAGATGATTGCCGTTGTCGATCTCCATCCCGAGCACGGGGTCAAAAAACGAGCGGCATCGCCCTCCCGCTTGTTGGGTCGCCTCATGCAGCGCGACCCTGACTCCGCGCTCGGCCAAATCTACTGCTGCGGAGAGCCCGGCCAGGCCGCCGCCGACAACGTGAACGACACTAGGTTTCACAAGACGAATCCGCGCACGAGAATCCAGATCAACCGGCTACGCCGCAATTTGATGGGAGCGCGCGGCGCGTCCCAGCCGCGCGCGACCAATTGCGACAGAATCAGATGATAGGCGGCCGACATGATGCGCGGCGTACGCACGCAGGCGCGCGGTTGGGTCGCGAAAATAATATCGGACTCGCGGAAATGGCGTTCCGCGCGGGCGACGACGGGGGCGCAGGCTTCCGTGAGGCCGCGGCTGGCGACGGCCTCCTGCGGCGACTTCGTCATTATATGAGCGACGTACAGCGCCTCCTCGGGCAGATACAGCCGACCAATAGCTGCGTCCTCGTCGATATCGCGCAAGATGTTGGTCAGTTGCAGCGCGCGGCCGAGATGGTGGGCCAAAGCGAGCCCCGGCGCCTCCTCCATGCCGAATACCCGCACGCTCAACCGGCCCACAGCGCTCGCGACGCGGTCGCAATAGAGATCCAGCTGCGCCCAATTCGCGCCGCTGCCGATTGTCGAGAGCACATCCATTTCCATGCCGTCGATCACCGCCACGAAATCCTCGCGGCGCAAATCAAAGGTTGCGACCGAACGCGCCAGCGCCTGAAGACGCGTTCGCGGCTTGCCGGCGTAAAGCGCATCGATGTCCAACCTCCAGCGCCCCAGACGCGAAAGCTGATTGTCACGCGGGCCGCCATTGTCCGCGATATCGTCGACAGCGCGGCAGAAGGAATAAATCTCGAACATCGCCTCGCGTTGCCGGATCGGCATCATCCGCATGGCGAGATAGAATGAGCTGCCTGAGGCGCGAGCGCCGGCTTCCTGCGAGGATTCGTCGAGGGCGAGGCTCACGGGCGGACCTCCGAAGTTGCGTCGCGCGCGGTTAGGCCGAAACCGAGCGTCGCCGTCCGCAGAATGGCCAATGCTGCGGTTCCCGCGGCTTCGAGGCCGTTCAAATGGGTGTCTTCGCTGAGCGGGTCTCGGTCGATCAGTCGCTGCGTCAGTCGCAGCGCCAAGGCGTGGATGA
>Ga0302320_10013828_pt1 | contig 16780 bp, 18 predicted proteins | sample Bog_T0_3_FD_202130 | JGI IMG/M metagenome (GOLD analysis project Ga0302320, IMG submission 202130) | Peat permafrost microbial communities from Stordalen Mire near Abisko, Sweden - Bog_T0_3 | ecosystem: Environmental > Terrestrial > Soil > Wetlands > Peat | place: Sweden: Abisko, Stordalen Mire... | reverse complement strand
GGCGGGAGCGGAAAAAGCTGTTGGGCTGTTTTTTGCGAGGATCGCCTCTACACTGAAACCACCGCGCGGCGGGAAACCGCTCGCGTCCAGCCATGCGCAAACAGGTTCCGGACACGGTCTATGTTCAGGCAAGAAATTGTGGCCTTCAAGACATACGACACGACGGGCCAGAACTCTCATGCCATCAACAACATCACCATCAATTACTCGGACTCGATGCCCGATTCGCACAAACAAGTCGACTCCGCCGTCAAAGTGCATCGCGGTCACCCGTCCACGTTATTGGAGCTGAACGACGCCTTTTTCCTGCCCGGCTCCGATTGTCTCTACCACGCCGATGGATCGCGCGTCACCGAGAGCCTGACGCGGCGCGGGCCCGATCTGGGCGAAATCGTCGGCGACACGAAGCCGTTCGCGCGCTTGCCGGACCATTACGCGGTCGTCGATGAGCCATTGCTGTTCATCGCCAGACAGGCGCACCACTGGGGACACTTTCTTACGGAGGGCGTCAGCCGGTTATGGGCGCCCATCGTGCATCCCGCGCTCGCGAAGCTGAAAAAATTCAGCCTCAACGGCAACGCCAACGCCGACAATTTGCATAAAAAATATTGTCGATTTTCTCCACGTCCTCGGCATTCGAAGCGACGACACGCTGATGCATGGCAACAGGCCGCTGCGATTCAAGAAAATATTCGTGCCGGCGTCGTCGTTTTCCAACCGGGGTGAAGCTTACACCATTCACGGCGAGGTCGGCCGATCGGTGGCTCGGCATTATCGCGGGAGTGGAGGCGTCAGATCGAGCGCCCCTGTCGTTCTCTCACGCCGGCGCCTGAAAATCGACGGTTGGAGAATGATCGAAAATCAACGATCGCTCGAGGAGCGATTATCACGAGAGGGTTTTGTGATCGTAAATCCCGAAGAACTGAGTCTCGAACAACAGATTCACGTCTTTTGCGATCATCGGGAGTTCGTGGGCTGCTGGGGTAGCGCCTTCAATGGGGGCATCTTCTGGGAAGAGCCCACCGAAGCGACGACGCATGTCATTTCCGATGGGTTACCGAATATAAATTTCCTGATGTTCGACGCCATCCTAGGCAATCGCGCCAACTATGTCAAAGTCGTCGGCAGAGCGGAAGACGATCCGGCCGGGCCCGCGAAGCTATCTTTTGCTGTCGATGTTGATCAATTCATGACATATTGGAGCGGCGAACGTAACGATAGTTAAATTTCAGCCAACATATTGCATCTTAGCGGTCCAAATATAATTGATCCGATTCAATGCGGCCCAACTTGGCGCGACGATTCGGTCGACCAATTCGCCGGCGACCTGACGACGCCGAGCCGCCAATCCCGATCGACTTCGCCGGGTCTCGAGGCCCCAGCCGACCGTGTCGGGATGAGCCGACGCCCTCAGAAGATATCCGGCTCTCCCACGGGCGCGCCGAAATCGGTTCGCAGGAAATCGAAATCGCAGCCTTGGTCGGCCTGGCCGACGTGACGCGAAAACATCCAGCCGTAACCGCGCTCGTAACGCGGCTTCGGCGGCGTGAGTTCGGAGCGGCGGCGGACGAGTTCGACTTCGGGCACGTCCAGATTGAGCGTGCGCGCGGGGACATCCAGGCTGATGATGTCGCCCGTGCGCACGAGCGCCAGGGCGCCGCCGACATAGGATTCGGGCGAAACATGCAGGATGCAGGCGCCGTAACTGGTGCCGCTCATGCGGGCGTCGGAAATCCGCACCATGTCGCGCACACCCTGCTTCACCAGTTTCTTCGGGATCGGCAGCATCCCCCATTCCGGCATGCCCGCGCCCAGCGGCCCGGCGCCGCGCAGCACCAGCACGGAATCCGGCGTCACGTCGAGGTCTTCGCGATCGATCGCGGCCTTCAGCGCGGGATAGTCGTCGAACACCAACGCCGGGCCGGAATGGCGCAGCAGATGCGGCGCGGCGGCGGACGGCTTCATGACGCAGCCGTTGGGCGATAGATTGCCCCGCAACACCGCGAGCGCGCCCTCGGCGTAGATGGGATTGTCGAGCGGACGGATGACGTCGTCGTGGTAAACTTCCGCGCCCTCCAGGCTCGCGGCCCAGGTCTGCCCGGTGACGTTGATTTGGCTGAGATCGAGGAAGGGCCGCAGCCGCGTCAACAGGCCGAGTAGCCCGCCGGCGTAGTAGAAATCCTCCATCAGATATGTATCGCCGCTCGGCCGAATATTGGCGAGCACGGGCGTCACGCGGCTCACGGCGTCGAAATCGTCGAGGCTGATTGCGTGCCCGGCGCGGCGCGCCATCGCGATGATGTGAATGACCGCGTTGGTCGAGCAGCCCATCGCCATCGCGACGACGATCGCGTTGCGGAACGCGCCCTCGGTCTGGATCTTCGCAGGCGTCAAATCCTCCCAGACCATGTCGACGATGCGCCGACCCGCCGACGCGCACATGCGGATATGGTTGGAATCGGCGGCCGGAATCGAAGAGGCGCCCGGCAGCGTCATGCCGATGACGTCGGCGAGCGCGGTCATCGTGGACGCCGTGCCCATGGTCATGCAGACTCCATAGGAGCGCGCGATGCCGACCTCCATCTCCGACCAATCCTTGTCGGAGATGTTTCCCGCGCGCCGCTCGTCCCAATATTTGAAGGCGTCCGAGCCGGAGCCGAGCACCTTGCCGCGCCAATTGCCGCGCAGCATCGGGCCGGCGGGAACAAAGATGGCTGGAACGCCCGCGCTGGTCGCGCCGAGCAGCAGGCCGGGCGTGGTCTTGTCGCAGCCGCCCATCAGCACGACGCCGTCAAGCGGATGCGAGCGGATCAGCTCCTCGGCTTCCATCGCGAGGAAGTTGCGATAGAGCATGGTCGTCGGCTTGACCTTGCTTTCCGACAGCGACATCGCCGGCAGTTCGGCGGGAAAGCCGCCCGCTTGCAAGATTCCGCGCCTGACGTCCTCGGCGCGCTGCTTAAAATGAGCGTGGCACTGGTTGAGGTCGGACCAGGTGTTGAGGATGCCGATGATCGGTTTCCTCGCGTAATCGGCGGCCGCGTAGCCCATCTGGTTCATGCGCGAGCGATGCCCGAAAGAGCGAAAGTCGTCCGGGCCGAACCAGCGGGCGGAGCGCAGCGATTCGGGCGTCTTTCGCGTCATGGCGGCGATCCGGTCGGCGCGGCTAATGCATCCGGGGCTTTTTTAGAAAGCTCGCGCGATCGGCCGATTTCACCCGCACCCAGAGGTTGCGTTTTTCGCGCACGATCTCGATCGGGATCTCGGCCCCCGCCGGACCGCAGCTCCAGATTTCCCGATAGAAGTCGCTGAGGGTCTCGACGGCGGTGTCGCGCACGGAGGCGATGATGTCGCCGCCGCGCAGACCGGCAGCGGCGGCCGGCCCTTCCTCGGTGACGTCGGCGACCACGATGCGGCCGCCGTTCTCGGCGGAATAGAGCCCGAGCCACGGACGCGCCGGCTTCAGCAATCGTCCGTGCGCGAGCAATTCCTCCAGCACCGGAGGCAGCAGGTCGATCGGCACGCTCATGTTGACGTCCTGGTCATGCCCGCGTCCATCGCTCTGCTGCACATGCAGCGAGCCGATGCCGATCAGCTTGCCGTCGGGGCCGATCAGGCCGGCGCCGCCCCACAGCGGGTGCGCCGGCGCGGTGAAGATCGCCTCGTCGAGGTAATATTCCCAATAGCCGGAAAAATCTTCCTTGCCGACGACGCGCGCGCGGACCGCTTGCTTGCGCCCGGCGCCGCCGCCCGCCATGACCACGGGATCGCCGATTGCGACGCCGCTCGCGGCGCCCATCGGCAAGGCCGGCAGATCGAGCGCGCCGAGCGCCTGGACGAGCGCGAAGCCGGTCTCCTGATCGATCGCGATCGGATGCGCGGGCACGACGCGGCCGTCGGCGCAGGTCAGAGTGACGTTCTCGGCTTCGGTGACGAGATAGCCGATCGTCAAAACGAGGCCGCTCTCGCGGATCACGACGCCGCTACCGCCGCGCTCCGTGCCCAGGATCTGCGCGGTGAAGGCGTCGGCCGGAATTTCCGCCTGCACCGTCACGATCGATTGCAACGCGTGGTCGAGGTCGAAGCCAGAATCCTCCGGGCGGGGCTGCTGAGCGGAGGGAACCTCCCAACGGGGCTTGTCGATCATGGGCGTTCCTCTCGTCGAAGGGATACCGGGCCTGACCGGACAATGGGATAACCTCAAAAAACGACGCCCGCGTCAAGCGGAGAGGTCGAAACGCGTCATGTCGGCGAATTCGCGTTGCGCATGGCGCCGGCCCTGCTAGTTTCGTCCCGCCGAGTTTGATCGCGGTCAAAGCGCTTCAACCTTCAACCGCTTATCGGCGTAAACAACCGAAGGAGTCCGCCCCGGCGATGGCGCCCATCACTTTGACATTCGCGGGCGGCCTGTTGATGGGGCTGGCGAGCAGCCTGCATTGCGCGGGCATGTGCGGAGCGATCGCGTCGAGCCTGATGTTCGCCTTCGATCCCGGCGCCGGGCCTTCGTCGCGGGCGCGCACGCATTTCACCGCCCAGTTCGGACGCATCGTCGTCTATGTCGCTGGCGGAACGTTGCTCGGCGGCGTCGGCGCGGCGTTCTATGGCGCGTTCGATCATCCCGCCGCGTATCTCGCGATGCGCTGGGCGGCGGCGGTCGCGCTCGGCTGGATCGGGTTTTCCGTCATGGGGCTCGCGCCTTCGCTGGCGGGGATCGACCGTTTCACCGCGCCGATCACCGGCGTGCTCCAATCCGTCAAGATTTCGACCGGCGCGAGCGGGGCCGGCGCGCTCGTCTCCGGGATGATCTGGGGATTTTTGCCCTGCGGCATGGTCTATGGCGCCTTGTTCTATGCGATGCTCTCGGGCGGCGCGCTCGGCGGCGCCGAGGTGATGGCCGGCTTCGGGCTCGGCACCCTGCCGTCGGTCACCGCCGTGGCGCTGGGCATGTCCGGTTTCCGCAAGCTCGCCAATGTTCCTAGGGCGCGCATGGCGGTCGGGCTCGGCATCATGGCGCTCGCCGTGGCGAGCATGGGCGTACCGGCCGCTACCCTCGCCGCGCTGTGCATGCCGGCGCAGCCCTGATATCCCGAAATATCGAAGCGAATATTACGCTTCGGCCAAGTCCTTCCGCCTGTTGACAGGCGGGCGTCCGCGGGGCATGCACCAGTCATTCAGACGGGTTCGCGTACGCGGGACGCCGAAAACAGACCGGGCGTCATCGCGGGTCACCACATCAGCCGAGCGATGAGAACAAAGCCGGAGTTCATGAGCGTCATCGAAGACCAAGGCGAGCACGCCAAGATTCAACCCATCACATCCAGCCGCCGGTCGCCGCGGCTTCGGCAGCGTGTCGCCTGGATGTATTACGTCGAGGAGATGACGCAGAGCGCCATCGCCGACGCGCTCGGCATCGGCCGCATCACCGTCGTTCGCCTGCTTTCCGAAGCGCGCGCGATGAACGAGGTGCGAATTTCGCTCAGTCGCGATGTCGCGCTGCTCTCCCGCCTCGAAATCGGCCTTCAGAACGCGTATGGCGTTCCCGAAGTTATTGTCGCGCCTTTGTCGGGCGCCGGCGCCGACCCGCGTCCCGCCATCGCGGCGGCGGCGGGCGAGTTCGTCTCGGACATGCTGCGGCCCGACATGAAAGTCGGGCTCGGCTGGGGGACGACGCTCAACAAGGCGCTGAGCTTCATCAACGAGCGGCAGGTGCCTCGGCTCTCCGTGGTTTCGCTGCTCGGCGGCATCACCCGCGCGCGGCAGGCCAACCCCGCTGAATTCGCATGGCAGTTCTCGCGGATTTTCATGGCCGAGTGCTATCTGCTCGCCGCGCCCGCGATCGTCGACAGCGCCGCGACCAAGCGCACCTTGATCGAACGCTGCGGCCTGAAGGAGGTGTTCGACTTCTCGCATGGACTCGACGTCGTCGTGGTCAGCGTCGGCTCGTTGGCCCACAATTCGACGACGCAATTTTACGGCAACATCAGCGCCGCCGATCAGGATGAGTTACGAAGCTGTGGCGGCGTCGGCGACGTCCTCTATAATTTCTTCGACATAGAGGGCCGTGTCGTCGATCATCCGCTCAATGAACGCTCGATGTCGATCCCGCTGGCGACACTGAACGCCGCGCCGAACCGGGTGTTGGTTTCGGGCGGCCTCGACAAGATCGACGCCATGGTCGGCGCGTTCAAACTGCTGCGCCCGACCGTCGTCATCACCGACGAGGCGACCGCCGAGGCCTTGCTGGCGAGGGCGCCGACCACGGCGGGGTAGCAAGCCGGCTCGGCGGCGCCGCGCCCGCGTCCCTACGTCACGCGGCGGCGCCTTGAACATGCGTTTCCTCGTCAATACGTTAGGCCGCGTCGCAGGGCTGCGCTACCCGTCGGCGAAGATGACAACATCCCTCCGGCGCCTTAGAATTCGCGGCGCGCGCCACGTTCGAGCGCCCAGAAAAGGTTGTGACATGACGATCGACGCGCCCGAAGCCTTCGGCCCGCGGCCCCGCCACGAAACCGTCGGCGTACGGGTCGGCTTGGGGCCGGGCGCGATCCAGGTCGGCGGCGGCGCGCCCATCGTCGTGCAGTCCATGACCAACACCGACACCGCCGACATCGAGGCGACGTCGCGGCAGGTCGCGGCGCTCGCGCGCGCGGGCTCCGAGATGGTGCGCATCACCGTCGATCGCGACGAGGCCGCAGCCGCCGTGCCGCATATCCGCGACCGGCTACGCGCGAAGGGGATCACGGTCCCGATCGTCGGCGATTTCCATTACATCGGCCACAAGCTGTTGACCGAGCATCCCGCCTGCGCGGAGGCGCTCGACAAATACCGCATCAACCCCGGCAATGTCGGCTTCAAGAACAAGCGCGACGTCCAATTCTCGACCATTGTCGAGATCGCCATCAAGCACGGCAAGGCGGTGCGGATCGGCGCCAATTGGGGTTCGCTCGATCAGGAATTGCTCACGACGCTGATGGACGAGAACGCCCATAGCGAAAAGCCGATCGAGGCGCGGGCGGTGATGCGCGAGGCGATGGTGCGCTCGGCGCTGCTGTCGGCGGCGCGCGCGGAAGACCTCGGCATGGCCAAGGATCGGATCATCCTGTCCGCCAAGGTCTCCGGCGTGCAGGATCTCATCACCGTCTATCGCATGCTCGCCAAGCGCTCGAATTTCTCGATCCATCTCGGTCTCACCGAGGCGGGGATGGGCTCGAAGGGCATCGTCGCTTCGTCCGCCGCGCTCGGTATATTGCTGGAAGAAGGCATCGGCGACACGATCCGCGTCTCGCTGACGCCCGAACCCGGCGGCGACCGCACGCTGGAAGCCAAGGTCGCGCGAGAAATTCTGCAGACCATGGGTTTTCGCGCGTTTTCGCCGCAAGTGGCGGCATGCCCCGGTTGCGGGCGCACCACCTCGACCGTGTTTCAGGAGCTCGCGCGCGAGATCGAGAATTTTCTCGAGGATTCGATGCCGGTGTGGAAGTCGCAATATCCCGGCGTCGAGGCGCTCAACGTCGCGGTCATGGGCTGCATCGTCAACGGACCCGGCGAGAGCAAGCACGCCGACATCGGCATTTCGCTGCCCGGCACCGGCGAGACGCCGGCCGCGCCGGTGTTCATCGACGGCGCCAAGTCGGTCACATTGCGTGGCGACGGCATCGCGCGCGAATTCAAGGCGCTGGTGAACGATTATATCGAACGCCGGTTCGGCCGCGTCGCGGCGGAATAGCATGTACGAACCGCCGCTGCATCGGCAGGAAGACCTCTCCGCCCAGCACGCGTTGATCCGGTCGCATCCGTTGGGGCTGCTGATCAGCCATGGAGCGAGCGGCCTCCTCGCCAACGCGATTCCGTTTCTGATCTATCCAGAAGCCTCGAAACTCGGCACGCTGCGCGCGCATGTCGCCCGCGCGAACCCGCAATGGCGCGATCTGCAAACGGCCGACGAGGCATTGGTCGTGTTTCAGGGCGCGCAGCACTACGTCACGCCGTCCTGGTACGAGACGAAGCGCGAGACCGGCAAAGTCGTGCCGACCTGGAACTACGTCATCGTGCAGGCGCGCGGCCGCGCGGTCGTCACCGAAGACGCGACCTGGTTGCGCGATCAGATCGAGGCGCTGACGCGAAAGAAGGAGAGCGAACGCGCGGCCCCCTGGGCGGTCGGCGACGCGCCGGAAGATTTCATCGCCGCCCAGATGCGTGCGATCGTCGGGATCGAAATCACAATTTCCGACATCAAGGGCAAATGGAAGGCCAGCCAGAACCGCAACGCCCAGGACAGATCGGGCGTGATCGCGGGGCTTGCCGCGGAAGGCGACGCCGAGGCCGAGGCGATGGCGTTTTTCGTCAGGGACTCAGTCCCATAGCTCTCGATAATTGGCGAAATTCGGCAGTATCGGGTCGGAGTGGGTCGGCTCGAGCAGCGGCAGCAGCCTACCAAAGACGACGTTGACCAGCCGGTTCGTATGTCTGACGTACAGGTCGACGGGATATAGCGACTGCCGCAAATGCCATTTGGGATCGTAGTTCAGGGCGCCGCTGTAGAACTGCGTGTACCCGTTGGCCTTGGTCCACGCGATGATGTCGCGGAAGACGCGGTAATACAGGTTGAGTTCGAGAGCGACTTTGTAGTCGAAACCGACATATTCGTGACAGAGGTCCTCGCCTCGCACGGTGCATAGGCCGAAGGCGATGATCCGCTCGTCCTGACGCCAAAGAAAAAAGCGCGCCTTGTCCGGCATTCGCGTTCCGATCTGGCAAAGGAACGTCTTGGTCAGCTTTTCGAATTGCAATGGCGATTTCTCGAACACCGCGAGATAGAGGGGGTAGACCTCGTCCACGAACGGCGTCACGTCTTCGACCACGCTCATCGTGATCGGCGGTCGCGCGCGCTCGGCGTCGCGTAATTTGCGGCGGACTTTTCCTCGCGTCGCGGCGCTGAGCTTGGTCGTGAGGTAATCGTCGAAATCCTTGAAATCAAGCGCGAGCGTCGTCATCGGCATGCTGGGAATGCGCGCGAAACCGGCCGACGTAAGGCTCCGCAGCGGCGCGCGGTATTTCGCCGGGAACTCCTTCAGCACCACCAACGCGCAGCTCAACTGGCGCGCGACGCCGTTGAGCGAACGCGCGAGCGCCTCCGCCGTAAAAAACTGCGTCGCCACGTCGCCGTCGAGATGCCCCTCCCCCGCCGCGCAACCGACCATGAGCGTGCGCGCGAACAGGAAGCGCGGCCATGCGCTTCGGATGGCGTCGATGATCCGCTTGGCCGACCCGGCGACGCCGGTCGTTAAGTCCTGATCGAGGACGAAATAGGGCTGCACCGCGCGAACGCCGGCGCTGTCCTCGACGACGAGATAGCCGAACGCGAAACCCCGGGTCAGCGTGTCCTCGATCAGTTCATAGTAGCGCCGATCCTTGCGCTCGCCCGCGAAGGCGCCACGCCATGCCGGCAAACTCTCGACCTCATCTCGCGCCGCGATTCTCAGCGTTCCGCGCGTCCCCGCCGCCATAAGTCCACCCTTCGCCTGTCGAGGCGCATTCCTTTCGCGTCCGATCGCATTTGGCAATGCGCCGCGTTCGTCAGGTCCATAAAATATATCTTGAGACACTCTTGACGTCGCTGTCTTATGTTATATCTTACGCAAGACATATCTTAGATATGCCGCAACCCCAACTGGAGTCACAAATGTTTTTTCGTCATTTTCACGATCGCAACGGCCACGAGAGCCCGGGCCGCGGACCTTCCTTCGGACATCGCCGTCATGGCGGCGGGTTCGGCGGGCGCGAGGGCCGCATGTTCGACAGCGGCGAGCTGAAACTCGTCATACTCGCGCTTGTCGCCGAAAAGCCCCGGCACGGCTATGAGATCATCAAGGCGCTCGGCGAGCGCGTCGGCGGCGAATACAGCCCCAGCCCCGGCGTCGTTTATCCCACGCTGACGCTGCTCGAGGACATGGGCTACGCGATCACGAGCATCGACGCCGCGAACCGCAAGCTCTACACGCTGACCGCCGAAGGCGAGACATTCCTCGCCGACAACAAGGCGCAGGTCGACGCGATCCTCGCCCGTCTCGACGGCGGCAACGAGAACCGCTTCGCAGGCGCCGGTTCGGTGCTGCGCGCGATGCTCAACCTTCGCGCGGCCGTCAAGCTGCGCGTGCGCGGTCGCGCGGTCACCCCTCAACAGATCCAGGCGATCACCGACGCGCTCGACTTGGCGGCCAAGGCGATCGAGAAGATCTGACCTAGGGATAGCGCGCGAGGCATTCGACCTCGAGCCGGCCTCCGAGCGCGAGGCCGTTCGAGCCGAAGGCCGAGCGCGCGGGCAGCCGATCGCCCGAGAAATAGGTCACATAGACCTTATTGAACTCGTCCCATTCCGCCATGTCGGCGAGCATGATCGTGCATTTCACGACATCGGCGAAATCCAGCCCGCAATGGCGCAACACCGCGCCGATGTTCTCCATCGTCTGCTTGGCCTGCCCCGCCATGAAGCCGGGCGCGAGCGTCAACGTTCCCGGCAGATTGCCGAGCGCGCCGGAGAGATAAAGCATCTCACCGACACGGACGGCCGAGCTGAACGGCAAGCCCAAGGCGACGGCTTCAGGGGTCTGGAAATGTTGCATCGCGGGCTCCTCCCAATCGCCGCCGAGCGTCTCAGCGCAACTCTCAATTCGAAAGACACAATCAAATCACTACGCCAACCAAATATCAAATAGACAACGCCCGCGCCCTCTTCGCCGGGCGCCTACCGCGCGAGCTCATCGCCTATCTCGAAAAAGACCTCGCCGATTTCGATGCGCCTTCGCGTTCGCGCGGCCTCACGGAAATGCTGCCGGAATTCGCGCGCCGCAATCCCTCGGTGTATCGCGAGGCCCGGCGCATCGTCAGCAACCACCTCGCACGGGAGCTTTCGCAAGCTAACCAAGCGCATGACATGACGACCTTCGCCGCCATCGCACTCGTCGCCGAGGAAATTGCCGCCCTGAACTAAACCCCCGGGATATCCATCTTGCCCGGCCTTGTGCCGGGCATCCACGCCGAGACGTGATCGCGACCTTCCGAACGGACCCGCTCACCGCGACGTGGATGACCGGGACACGCCCGGTCATGACGGTAGCGAGTCTAATATCCCCGCGCGCGGTCCACCACATTGCGCAAGGGCTCGCCGCGTTCGCACGCTTCGATCTGCCCCGCGATATAGGCAGCGACCGCGTCGGGCGTCGAGATGGCCGAATTGTGCGGGCTGATGAAGACGTTCGGGTAGCTCCACAACGGCGAATTCGGCGGCAGCGGCTCCATCTCGAACACATCGAGCGAGGCGCCCTTCAGCGCGCCCGAGTCCAAAGCCGCGACGATATCGGCCTCGACTTGCGAGGCGCCGCGCCCCGCGTTGATCAGGAACGGCCCCACCCTGCCGTCGCGCGCGAGCTTGGCGAAAAGCCGCGCGTTGAGCAGCCCGCGCGTTTCCGGCGTCAACGGCAGCAACGACACGAGAATGTCGGTGCGCGCGAGCAGCGCGCCGAGACCCGGGTCGCCGTGATAAGCAACCAAGCCGGGCACGGATTTGGCCGACCGGCTCCAGCCGGCGACGTCGAAGCCGATCGTTTGTAGCTTGCGCGCGGCGTCGAGTCCGAGTTCGCCCAATCCCAGTATGCCGACGCGGACGTCGCCGGCCGCCGGCTGGTTCTCATCCTCGGCCCAAAGTTTTTCACGCTGCTGGCGGTCATAGAGCCGGAACTGCCGATGATGCAGCAGCACCTGCATCACCACCCATTCGCTCATCCGCGCGGTGAGGTCGGGGTCGACGACGCGCACGATCGGAACATCCGGCAACAACGTATCCACCAGCACGTGATCGACGCCCGCGCCGAGCGAGAAGATCGCGCGCAAATTCGGGAGATCGGCGAGTGCGCCGGGCGGATGGCGCCAACTCAGCGCGTAGCGGACTGAAGCGCGGTCGGCGAGCGTGGCGGGCGTCACGAACTTGCGGCCCGGCAGCAAGGCGACAAGGCGCGTCATCCAAGCCGACGGGTCCCAACCGCTGACCGCGAGCAGTACGGTCACGGCTTGCTTCCGACGATGCGCTCCAGCACCGGCGGCGACCGCGGCGGCGGCGCGTCGCCGATGCGATAAGCCGCGCGCAGCCGCGTAATAGCCGCCGCCGCTCGATCGTCATCGCGCGCGTGCACGAGGGCGAGCGGCGCGTCGGCGGAAACGTCGGCGCCGAGCCCCGCGAGCCGGGTGAGGCCGACGGCGGGGTCGACGAGGTCGCTGGCGAGCCGGCGCCCGCCGCCGAGTTCGGCCACCGCCAGCCCGACCTCCCGCGCGTCGATCTCGACGACATAGCCCGCCCGCTCCGGCGCGGCGGCGCGCGTGATCGGCGCCACGGGCAGCAGAGCCGACGCCTTCGCGAGGAAATTCGCGGGGCCGCCGAGCGCCGCGACCATGCGCTCGAACCGCTCGGCCGCCGCGCCGCTGGCGAGCGAAGCTTCGAGCGCCGCGCGGCCCGCCGCGACGTCGGGCGCGAGACCACGAAGCGCGAGCAGTTCGGCGCCGAGCGCGAGCGTGACTTCGTGCAGCCGCGCGTCGCGCTGGGCGCCGGTGAGGTAATCGACTGCGTTCTGGATCTCGACCGCGTTGCCCGCCGTGCTCGCGAGCGGTTCGTTCATGTCGGTTATCAAGGCGACGGTCGGCAAGCCGGCGACGGTCGCGACATGGGCGAGGCTCTCGGCGAGTTCGCGCGCGCCGGCCAGCGTGGGCATGAACGCGCCGCTGCCGGTCTTCACGTCCATCACCAGCCCTTGCAACCCGCTCGCGAGTTTCTTCGACAGGATCGAGGCGGTGATGAGCGGGATCGATTCCACCGTCGCGGTGACGTCGCGCACGCCGTAGAGCCGCTTGTCGGCGGGCGCGAGATCGGCGGTCTGGCCAATGATCGCGCAGCCGACCTCGGCGACGACCTTGCGGAACAGAACAATATCGGGCTGCGCGACGTAGCCGGGGATCGAATCGAGCTTGTCCAGCGTACCGCCGGTATGACCGAGGCCGCGGCCCGAAATCATCGGCACGAAGGCGCCGCAAGCGGCGAGCATCGGCGCGAGCATCAGGCTGACGTTGTCGCCGACGCCGCCGGTCGAATGTTTGTCGACGATCGGCCCCGGCAAATGCGCGTCGGACCAGTCGAGCACGCTGCCCGAATGCATCATCGCGCGGGTCAGATCGACTCGCTCGTCGATCGTCATGCCGCGAAAGAACACCGCCATCGCGAACGCCGCGACCTGACCTTCACCGACCGCGCCCGAGGTGATTCCGGCGACGAACGACTCGATGTCCTCGCGGCTCAGCGCGCGGCCGTCGCGCTTGGCGCGTATGATCTCCTGCGGCAGCATCAGACGTACGCGGCGATGAAGGCGCGCAGCAATTTGCGGAAGCGCTCGGAGCCGCGGCGCGCGAATTCCTGCGTTTCCTCGTGGCTGGGATCGCCGCCCGAGAGACCGGCGGCAAAATTGGTTACCAGCGAAACGGCGACACAAGACAGGCCGTGCAGGCGCGCGAGGATCACCTCCGGCACGGTCGACATGCCGACGAGATCGGCGCCGAGAATCCTGGCCATGCGAATCTCCGCCGGCGTTTCGAACGAGGGTCCGTTGAACCACATATATACGCCTTCGTGCAGCTTCACCTGCGCTGTCGCCGCCGCCGCGCGCAATGTCGCCAAGAGCGCCGGATCGTAAGCGCGGGTCAACGGCACGAAGCGGTCGTCGCCGGCATGGCCGATCAGCGGATTGACGCCAGCGAAGTTGATGTGGTCGGTGATCGCCACCAGAGCCGGCGGCTCCCATTCCGTATGCAGGCCGCCCGCCGCGTTGGTGAGAAACAACGTGCGGCCGCCGAGTTGCTTGAACGTCTCGATCACGCCCGCCATCGCGCGCGGATCGCCGCGCTCGTAATAATGCCCGCGGCCTTGGAATAGCGCGACCTTGCGCCCCTCCAGCGTTCCGACGATGAGGCGGCCCTTGTGGCCGGCGACGGAAGGCTGCGGGAAGCCGGGAATGTCGGTGTAGGGAATCGAGATCGCATCCTCGACCTCGTCGGCGAGCGGTCCGAGACCGGAGCCGAGCACGAAGCCGAGCGGCGGCAGCTCCGTCAGGCCACGGCGGGCGAGGATCGCGGTCGCGCGTTCGGAGGTCATGGCGGATTCCTGTCGGTCAGGTGCTCGGGTCCAAAAGAATGCGGCAAGAGCTCCCCTAAGGTAAAGCTCGCGCGCACCCCTTCCAGCCCCGCGATGTGGATCGGCGTCGTCGCGTCGCCGAATTCGCGTATCCGCTGACGGCAGCCGCCGCAAGGCGTGCACAGCCCCTCGCCATCGCCGATCACCAGGATTTCCGCGATGCGTCGTTTGCCTGCTCGCGCCATCATGCTGATGGCGCCCGCCTCCGCGCACGCGCCTTGCGGATAGGCGGCGTTCTCGACGTTGCAGCCGGAGAAGATCTCGCCCTCGGGCGTGCGTATCGCGGCGCCGACGTGAAAACGCGAATAAGGCGCGTAGGCGTTGGCGTGCGCGGCCTTGGCCGCGTCGAACAATTCGCCGAGGGCTTTAGCGTTCCTTGACATAGGGTATGCCCGAAGCCTTCGGCGGAGTCGCCTTGCCGATGAAGCCGGCGAGCAGCACGACAGTCAAGATATAAGGCAATGCCTGAATCGCTTGAACAGGTATCGGCCCGATGACCGGCAGCACGGCGCCTTGCAAGCGGATCGACAACGCGTCGAGGAAGCCGAACAGCAGACACGTCGCCAGCGCGGGCCAAGGTCGCCATTTCGCGAACACGAGCGCCGCCAACGCGATGAAGCCCTTGCCTGCGCTCATGTGCGGCTGGAAATAAGCGGCCTGCGCGAGCGAGAGGTAGACGCCGGACAAGCCCACCAGCACGCCGCAGATCACGACCGCGCTGTAGCGCAACGCGCGCACCGAAATGCCCGCGGTGTCGACCGCCGCCGGGTTTTCGCCGACCGCCCGCAGCCGCAGTCCGAAGCGCGTGCTGTAGAGCGCCCAGTAGGTGAGAGGCACGGCCGCGAAGGCGAAATAGGTGATGACATCGTGACCGGAGATCAGGTGCCGGTAGATCGAGCCGAGGATCGGCACGTCGCGGAGCGTATCGACGAGCGGCAGCGTGATCGGATTGAACAGCGCGCTGTTGTCGAGCTGCGGCGTCCGACCGCCTTGCGACCAGATGTAATTGCCGATCAGCGCCGTCAGACCGTCGGTGACCATGTTGATCGCGGTGCCCGAAACGATCTGGTTGGCGCGCTGATCGATCGAGGCGTAACCGTGGACCATCGAGACCGCGATGGTCGCGGCGACGCCCGCCGCGAGGCCGAGCCACGCGCTGCCCGTGAAAGTGGCGACGGCGGCGCCGGCGAAAGCGCCGGTCAACATCTTGCCCTCGAGGCCGATGTCGACGACGCCCGATCGCTCCGACCAGAGGCCCGCGAGGCACGCGAGAATCAGCGGCACGCCAAGCCGGATCGCGGAGCCGAATATCTCGACGTAAGAGTCGAATGCCTCCATGACGAGCGGCCCTCAGATCGGCGGTTGACCGGTGCGACGCGCGAGCAGCGTCGCCACCGGATTGCGGAAGATGTGCTCCAACGCGCCCGCGAACAGCACGACGAGGCCTTGAATAACCACGATCATGTCGCGGCTGATCGTCGGCTTCTCGAAAGCCAGTTCCGCGCCGCCTTGATAAAGCACGCCGAACAGAATCGACGCCAGAATGATGCCGACGGGATGCCCGCGCCCCATCAGCGCCACGGCGATGCCGACGAAGCCGAAGCCGCTGGTGAACTCGAGGATCAGCCGATGCTCCTCGCCCAGAATGACGTTGACGGCGAGACCGCCCGAGAGCGCGCCGGACAGCAGCGTCGTGATGATGGTGATGCGCGCCGGCGAAATGCCGCCATAAACGGCTGCGGCGGGATTGGCGCCCACCGTGCGAATCTCGTAGCCGAGCCGCGTGCGCCACAGCAGAACCCAAACGCCCAGCGCGGCGACAAGCGCGAGCAGGAACGACAGATTGAACGGCGTCACCGGCCAGTCGATGCCCAGCGGCTTCAGCAATTCATGGAATTGCGGCACGATGCCGCCGGGGGGGAATTGCGCGGTCTCGGCGTTCATCTGCCCCGGCACCCGCAGCACGTTGACGAGCAGATAACCCATGATCGCGGACGCGATGTAATTGAACATGATCGTCGTGATGACGATATGGCTGTCGCGCTTGGCCTGGAGATAGCCCGGAATGGCGGCGAAGGCGGCGCCGAACAGCGCGGCGGCCGCGATCGCGACAATGACGAGGCTGTAACCCGGCAGAAAGCCGAGATAGAGCGAAGCCAGCGCCGCGCCGAGCCCGGCGATATAGGCCTGACCTTCGACGCCGATGTTGAACAACCCGGCGTGAAAGCACACGGCGACGGCGAGCCCGGTGAATATGAAGCCGGTCGCGTAATAGAGCGTGAAGCCGATGCCTTCGAGATCGCCGAGCGCCCCCGATATCAGCAGCTTGACCGCCTCGATCGGGTTCTCGTGGATCGCGAGCACGACGAGGCCGGAAATGAAGAAGGCCGCGGCGACGTTCAGCAGCGGGATCAGCGCGACGTCGGCCCATGCGGGCAGGGGACGAAGGGGAATGCTCATCGAGCGTCTCCCCTCCCCGTTCTCACGGGGAGGGGCCGGGGGTGGGGGCCATCCGAGAGAGACGCGCGCGCGGCCGCCCCACCCCTCGCCCCT
>Ga0302320_10013826_pt1 | contig 16781 bp, 15 predicted proteins | sample Bog_T0_3_FD_202130 | JGI IMG/M metagenome (GOLD analysis project Ga0302320, IMG submission 202130) | Peat permafrost microbial communities from Stordalen Mire near Abisko, Sweden - Bog_T0_3 | ecosystem: Environmental > Terrestrial > Soil > Wetlands > Peat | place: Sweden: Abisko, Stordalen Mire... | reverse complement strand
CAAGAAGATCCCGTCCGTGCTGCTGACGCCGACCGCGCTCACTAAGGAGAACGTCGATCTGGTCATCAAGGACGGCTTCTACACCAAGGAGCAAGTCGAGGCGAAGTGACGCCACGAATCATTCGGGGCGCCCAGGCGCCCCGGATGACATGTTCGCCTCTTCGGCGTCCGTCGGGGGCGCCCTGTCCCCGCTTGAGGAAGTCCGGTTCGCCAGGAAATTTGTGGATTGCCGCGGGGTGATTTCACGAAATTTGACCTGGCTCGGATCTAAGCTTCATTGACGCGGATAGTTTGGCCGAGGAACGTCAGGCAGAGGGGTCCGACCGCTGCTCGCAAGGGGTGTCGCGTTTATGGCCGAATATCTTCTGGAGATGCGTGGCATCACCAAGGAATTCAATGGCGTCAAGGCGATCAATGAGATCAGTCTGAAGGTTCAGGCTGGCGAGATCGCCGGACTTTGCGGCGAGAATGGCGCCGGCAAGTCGACGTTGATGAAAGTGCTTTCCGCCGTTTATCCCTACGGCACGTGGGACGGGACGATCCTCTGGGAGGGCAAAGAACTCGAGGCCCGCTCAATACGTGAAACCGAAGACGCCGGGATCGTCATCATCCACCAGGAATTGATGTTGGTGCCGCACTTGTCGGTGGCCGAGAACATCTTTCTCGGCTCGGAACTGACCAATCGATTCGGCTTCGTCGATTACGAGCAGATGAACGCGCGGGCGGCCGTATTGATGCGTCGGCTGAAGATGCCCGACATCAACGTCGCTCTGCCTGTGCGGGCCTATTCGGGCGGCAAACAGCAGCTCATCGAAATCGCCAAGGCTTTGAACAAGAATGCGAAGCTGCTGATTCTCGATGAGCCGACCTCGGCGTTGACGACGACGGAAACCGAGACGCTGCTAGCGCTGATCCGCGAGTTCAAGTCGCAAGGCATGGCCTGCGTCTACATCTCACACAAGCTGGAAGAAGTGGCGGCGGTCGCTGACAATGTGACGGTCATCCGCGACGGCGAACTCGTCGGCACGCGGCCGATGAGCGAGCTCGACACCAACAAGATCATCACCATGATGGTCGGCCGCGAGATGAAGAACCTGTTCCCGCGCGAGGATCATGAAATCGGCAAGGTGATCTTCGAGGCCAGGAACGTCACCTGCTGGGATCCAACCAATACCGATCGCAAGGTCGTCGACAACGTGTCGTTCGAGCTTCGCGCGGGCGAAATCGTCGGCGTCGCCGGCCTCGTCGGGGCCGGGCGCACGGAGCTCGCCTGCAAACTGTTCGGCTATTGGCGCGGCGACCATGAGGGCAAGATCTTCCTGGAAGGCAAGGAGATCACTGTCAAGAGCCCGTCCGACGCGGTCCGTCAAGGCATCTGCATGGTGCCGGAGGATCGCAAGCGCCTCGGGATCATTCCGCTGATGCCGGTCGGCTATAACATGACGATGTCGGTGCTCGGCCGCTTCGCGCACAATCAGCTCATCAACGGCGAGGACGAGCTGGCGGTCATTCAGGCGGAAATCATCCGCATGAAAATCAAGACCGCGCATCCGCTGCTGCCAATCGCCAGCCTGTCGGGCGGCAATCAGCAAAAGGCGGTGGTGGACAAGATGCTTCTGCCGGAGCCGAAGGTGCTGATCCTCGACGAACCGACCCACGGCGTCGACGTCGGCGCGAAATATGAGATCTACAAGCTCATCTTCGAACTCGCCAAGCAGGGTGTGGCGATCCTCATGATCTCTTCAGAAATGCCGGAAGTGCTCGGAATTTCTGATCGCCTCCTGGTCATGGGCGAAGGCAAACTTCGAGGCAACTTCCCCAACGTTGGCTTGAGCCAAGAGAAGGTTCTCGCCGCGGCCCTCGCCGCTGAGGAAGCAACAGCCGCCTGAACGCAGTGGACTAAATCGGGTAATGCAGACATGACCTTCACCAACAAAGACTTTCGGCGACTGCTCTCCGAATACAAGATCGTCGCCCTGCTGCTTGTCATCGCGATCATCTGGAGTCTTTTCGGCGCCTTGACCTATGACGCCTCGCTGGGCGGATCGCAGTTCCTCACTGCGCGCAACTTCTCCAATCTGCTGCGGCAGATGGCGATCACCGGCATGCTCGCGAGCGCGATGGTGTTCGTCATCGTCTCCGGTGAAATCGACTTGTCGGTCGGCTCGCTGCTGGGCCTGCTCGGCGGCATCGCGGCGGTGCTCGACGTCAGCTGGGGCTGGCCACTCTACGCGACGATCGCGACCGTCATCCTGCTCGGCATCGCGGGCGGCATGATGGTGGGATGGCTCACCGCCTATGTCGGCATTCCCAGCTTCATCGTAACGCTGGGCGGCATGCTCGCCTTTCGCGGCGCGGTGCTTGGGATCACCGGCGGGATCACCATCGCGCCGGTCCACCAGAGCCTGAAATTCATCGGCCAGGGCTATCTGTCGCCGCTGATCGGCGATGTCCTGGCGGTGGTGCTATTCGCGCTGCTCACCTACGTCGTTTTCAGCACGCGGGCCGGCCGAATCAAGCACAAGATGCCGGTGGCGTCGATGCCGGTGGAGATCCTCAAGCTCGCCGTCACCGCCGCGATCATCGCCGGCTTCGTGCTGACATTGAATTCCTATCAGGGCTTGCCGGTGCCCGTGCTGATCTTGCTGGTGATCCTCGGCGTCTTCACGGTCATCGGCGACAGCACTGTGTTCGGCCGCCGCATCTACGCGGTCGGCTCAAATCTCGAGGCGACACGGCTGTCGGGCGTCAACGTCAACCTGGTCAAGATGCTGGTCTTCGGCCTGATGGGTCTGATGTGCGCCTTCGCCGGCTTGACCACGACCGCGCGTCTCGCCGCCGGTACGCCGTCGGCCGGTTTCGGCAGCGAGCTGGACGCCATCGCCTCGTGCTTCATCGGCGGCACGTCGATGCGCGGCGGCGTCGGTTCTGTGATCGGCGCGTTGGTCGGCGCGGTGATCATGGCCAGCCTCGATAACGGCATGTCGATGTTGGGCATCGATACCTTCTGGCAGCAGATCACCAAGGGCGTCATTCTGGTGCTCGCCGTCTGGCTGGACATCGTGTCGTCGGGGTCCCAGCGCTGACGGGCGCCTCAACGCCTCGCGCCCTCGTCATCAGCCCCGACCGGCAACGGTCGGGGTTTTTTCTTTCGTGAGCGAAGGCGGGAACGCTCGCGCGCTCCCGCCTGCGAAATATTCAGAGACGGCGCGCCAGCAGCGTTTCGAGATGCTCTTGCTTGCCGGAGCGCGGCGAAGGCGAAAGGTTCGCCGCCAGGGCGCGGTCGGCGACCTGGCCGAGCGTCCGTTCGCCGTTCAAAATGGCTTTGGCTTCGGCGATGTCCCAGCCCGCATAGCGCTCCTTGACGAAGCCGGTGAGCACGCCGTCATTGAGCAGCGCCTCGGCGTTGAGCAGAGCGCGCGCGGCGATGTCGATGGAGCCGACATGCGCCTCGACGAGGTCAATCGGGTCGATCGATTGGCGGCGGATCTTGGCGTCGAAGTTGAGTCCGCCGGTTGAAAAGCCGCCATGGCGCAGGATTTCATGAAGCACGAGCGTCAATTCGCCGGCATCCATGGCGAATTGATCGGTGTCCCAGCCGAGCAGCGGATCGCCGCGGTTGAGATCGACCGAACCGAAGACGCCGAGCGCGTAGGCCAACGCAATCTCGTGTTCGAACGTGTGGCCGGCGAGATTGGCGTGGTTCTGCTCGATATTGAGCTTCACGTCCTCGGTCAGACGCCATTTCTCGAGGAAGCCGTAAACGGTGGCGACATCGAAATCATACTGGTGCTTGCTGGGTTCGCGCGGCTTGGGCTCGATCAGCAGCGGGCCCTTGAAGCCGATCTTGTGTTTGTGCTCGACCACCATCGACAGGAATCGGCCCATCTGCTGGTACTCGCGCGCCATATCGGTGTTGAGCAGCGTCTCGTAACCCTCGCGTCCGCCCCACAACACGTAGTTCTGACCGCCCAGACGGTGGGTGGCTTCGAGGCAGGCGCGCACGGTCGCGGCGGCGAAGGCGAACACGTCCGGATCCGGATTGGTCGCAGCGCCAGCCATGTAGCGACGGTGCGAAAACAGATTGGCCGTGCCCCACAGTAGCTTGACCTTGGATGTCGCCATCTTGGCCTCGAGCACGTCGAGCATCTGGGCGAAATTGTTCAGATGCTCGCCGATGGTCTCGCCGACCGGCGCGACGTCCGCGTCATGGAAGGTGTAGAATGGAACGTCGAGCAACCGGAACAGGTCGAAAGCGACGTCGGCTTTGGCTTTCGCTAACGTCAGCTCATCGCTCCCGTGCATCCAAGGACGCAGGAAGGTCTCGCCGCCGAAAGGATCGCCGCCCGGCCAGGAGAAGGAATGCCAGTAGCAGACGGCGAAGCGCAGGTGGTCTTCCATGCGCCGACCGGCGACGATCCGATCCTTGTCGTAATAGTGGTAGGCGAGCGTGTTGCGGCTTTGCGGCCCTTCGTAGCGGATGGGTTCGGCGAGGCCGAAGTAACTTGGCGCGGAGGCTTTCATTCGCGGATCTCCTGTGCGAACTAGCGAGTCAGCTGCACAGCCTGGCTCGTGGTGAAACTCGCTCTTCGAGCGAGGGGTGGCGGGAGGCGGAGCCGGAGCATCGGACTTCGACCGACGACTGCACCGTGGCGGTTCTGCGGATCAGGCATCCCCGAATTGACGTTGCCGGTCGCGGCTGCACGGTCCGTGCAAGAATGCAGTCATCCTTCACGCACTCGCGTCACGGCAGGTTGTCGCGTAGAATTACATTGATATTTATTCTCTCTTGCTCGGCGATGACGAGTTCCTTGCGACTCAGCGCTTGCAGCACGCGAACGGCGGAGTGCGCCTCGAGATCAGGGCTTTGCGACAACACGGCGTCCATCACGCCGTTGATCAGGAAGCGGCGGGTCTGCCGCGTCAGATCGTGGCCCACGAATACGACCTGATGGGCGCGGTTGGCCTCGATCAACGCGGCGCCGATGCCGGCGGTGCCGGCGCCGATATTGTAGATCGCGACGAGATCGCTGTGGTCAGCCAGCAAGCGCTCGACCACGGCGCGGTTGTGGGAATCATCGTCGCGGCCTTCGAGCGACGGCAGCACGGTGAGCCGGGAGTATTCGGAGGCCAAGACCTGCTGTACGCCGAACAGGCGCTCGGCATGGTCGCGCAACAGAAGCGAACCGGCGACGACCGCGACCTTTCCCTCGCGTCCGCTGAGAAAGCGTCCGATCAGCGTTCCCGCGGTGCGTCCGGCGGCAATATTGTCGATGCCGACATAATGCGCGCGGTGCGACGACGGGACATCAGAGACCAGCGTCACCACGACGACGCCGTTTTCTATCAGTTCGTCGATGACGCCTTTCACCTTTGGGTGGTCGAGCGCGACTACGGCGAGGCCGTCGTAACGCGGGCCGACGCTTTCGAGCGTATCGGCCAGGAGGTCAGCGTCGAACACATCGGTTTCAATCACGTCGAGCAGCACGCGCCGCGCCGCCAAAGGGCGCCGGAGTTTGCCGAGCTGCTCCACGATGTCGGCCATGAAGAGGTTCGGCGTTTTCGGCATGACGAAGCAAAACCGCTGCCGACGGCTGCGCGCCAGATCGGCGGCGGCGACATGCGGCTGAAACCCCAAGCGTTCAATCGTCTCTTTCACCCGCTGCATCGTGGCGTGGCGAACGCCCGGCCGATTGTGCAGCACGCGATCGACTGTCGCGGTCGACACCCCGGCTTCTCGGGCGACGTCCTTGATTTCGACGATGTCGGATGACGGCACTTTATTCATGCCTCACTGATTACGCCAGAATTTGATGTACGCAACTCAAATTTTGCGCGACAGAGAGAAAAACTCCCCTATTTGGCAAACCGACCCGCAACCCGAACTTCGCTACAGCCGAATTCGATTGCGCGCTCGTTCACGCCTTCGGCGATTCCGACGCAGAGGACCGCGCGCGCCGGACTCCGCGACAGCGTCAAAGCGGGTCTCTGCGGTAGTTTCGTCTGCGGCAGGGAGCGAAAAGCGCCGCCAACTCGTCGCCGCGCGTCCAACAGCATCCAGGGAAATGAGTCCCAGTATATTGGACAGGGCAGGGTGAGCTTTCAGCTAAGCTCTTGATTTTGTTGGCGCGCCCAAGGGGAATCGAACCCCTGTTTTCGCCGTGAAAGGGCGACGTCCTGGACCGCTAGACGATGGGCGCTCAGTCGCATGCGACGGGCCGACGAAGCGCCGGCGGGCGTTCTATAGTCAGCCCTCGGCGCGCTGGCAAGCGCCGAAAGACAAGATTATTTCGGGGCCGAGAATTCGAGCAGCCGGTCGGTGGGGTAGTCGTAGAGTTTGCCGGTCTCGGTCCAGCCGGGCGAGCAGAGTTCGACGAGTTTGGGCGCGACTACGTCGGGGGTTTTGAGCGTATCCGGATCTTCGCCGGGCATCGCCGCCTCGCGCATCTTCGTGCGCAACGGACCGGGATTGAACAGGGTGACGCGGATATTCGAGGTGTTGAGCGTCTCGGCGGCGTAGGTGCGCGCCAGCGCCTCCAACCCGGCTTTGGTGACCGCATAGGCGCCCCAATAGGCCCGCAATTCGGCGCGATGGGCGGCCCCGGAGGTGACGAACACCACGCGGCCGGCGGCGGAGGCGCGCAGCAGCGGGTCGAGGGCGCGGATCAGTCGCCAATTGGCGGTGAGATTGACGGCGACGGCTTCCTCCCATTTCTTCGGGTCGACGTGGTGCAGCGGCGTGATCGGGCCGAGCACGCCGGCGTTGCCGACGAGCGCGTCGAGGCGACCCCAGCGTTGGTAGATCGCGCCGCCCAGGCGGTCGAGCGCGTCGAAATCCCGTAAATCGCAGGGGACCAGCGTCGCCGGCGCGTCCTCGCCCGGACGCAGCGCGCGGATCTCGTCGTCCAGCTCTTCCAGCGCGCCCTGGGTGCGCGCGAGCGCGATCACATGGGCGCCCGAGGCCGCGAGCGCCAGCGCCGCGGAGCGGCCGACGCCGCGCGAGGCTCCGGTCACCAGCACAATACGTTCGGCCGTCCGAATTCCCTCGGTCATCTCAATTCGTCCTCGTCTACCGTGCGCGCTTAGCAGGACCCACGTCTCAAATCCATCCCGGTCGGCCGATCGCGCCTGGGCTCGCGGCGATCGTCGACACGTCGCAAAAGTTGATGGGAAACGATTGGCCCCGACGCCGCATTTGTGTAGTCTAGGGCAGCCGAGGGGAGCGCTGGGATCTGGAGCGCGGGGTTTGGCTTAGAGAAGTCGTTGAAATATCAATGCCTACCGAGGTTTCCTTCGCGTAGTGGTTGGGGGTTGTATGTCCGAAGGGCAGGGAAGTGAATCATCTACGCGCACGGTAACGCGCGCGGATCTGGCGGAAACGGTTTACCGCCGAGTCGGCTTATCGCGATCGGAATCAGCGGAACTCGTCCAGGCCTTCCTCGACGAGATTGCGCAGGCTGCGGCGCGCGGTGAGACGGTGAAGCTGTCGTCGTTCGGGTCGTTCGTCGTCCGCTCCAAGAATCAGCGCATCGGCCGCAACCCCAAAACGGGGGTCGAGGTGCCGATTCTGCCGCGGCGCGTGATGGTGTTCAAGCCGTCGAACGTGCTGAAGGCGCATATCAACGGCTTGGCGACGCCGGCTAAGGAAGACTGATCGTTGCAGGCCAGCGACGACAAGAGCCCAGACGCGTTCCGCACCATCAGCGAGGTTGCGGAAAGCATGGAGCTGCCGCAGCACGTGCTGCGGTTCTGGGAGACGCGCTTTCCGCAGATCAAGCCGCTCAAGCGCGGCGGCGGACGTCGCTACTATCGTCCCGACGATGTCGAATTGCTCAAGACGATCAAGCGACTGCTCTACGATCAGGGCTACACGATCAAGGGCGTGCAGAAGCTGCTTCGCGACCATGGGGTCCATGCGGTGTCGCGTGGCGAGGTGGGGCAGGGCGCGCCGCCGCCCGACCTCGACGATCCGCCGCCGGCGCCGATCCGCCGCGCCGAGCCGACCTTGCCGTTTCCCACGCCCGCAGTTCCGATGCCCCGCGAAGATCTGCCGCCGCGCGAAGACTTGCCGCCGCGCGGGTCGCCGACGGTCAGAACCTCCGCGGCGGGCGGTTCGCGGCTCAGCGCTGCGGACGTGGCGCGATTGCGCGCGACGCTCGGTGAATTGCGCGAGGCCGAGCGCCAGTTGCGGGCGGCGCGCGAGTTGTGAGCGGGCGTAAGTTTTTCGTATCTGCCGCATTGTCAGGGCGCAAAGCCTTGCCTATAAGGCCCGCAGTCGGAGTGTAGCGCAGCCCGGTTAGCGCACTTGTCTGGGGGACAAGGGGTCGTGGGTTCGAATCCCGCCACTCCGACCATTTTCCTTTGCCACCGAAAATCCAGAGCCGAGTCCGCGTTCCGGCCCTTCGGGCGCCGCGCCGCAAACGAGCCTCATGGCAAGCGGACGCCGCGATCGACCTCCATGACTTTTCGCCAGTGCGCCCGCAGTTCGTCGGGCCGGCGCCCGCACGGTTCATCGAGAAACTCGGCGGCGACGACGCGATCCGTCCTGAAGTGGCGGAAGTCCTGACGGAGCTCGCACCACGCTGCGAGCAGACGAACGGTCTCGGCATAGCCGATCATCGTCGGCCAGATCGTACGTTCAGTTTCCCGCGACTGCTCGTCACGGTAGCGAATTCGGATCTTTCTCCCGCCGCGGATCGCTGCGCGGGTGAGCGCGATGTCGAGGCCATCCGCCGCCATGCCTCGGCTTGCTGGCGCGCCTACGGTCGGCGCGGCGAGGAACGGGCGCAGACGTTCGGGCACGGCGGCGGCAATCTTGGAGATCAGGTCGCGCGCCGCATTGGCCAGCACGGCGTCGCCTCTCTCGGCCACCCATTGCGCGCCTAAGATGGCGGCTTCCAGTTCATCGGGCGTGAGCATCAACGGCGGCATGTCGAAGTCACGGCCGAGAACGTAGCCGATCCCGGGTTCGCCGCGGATGGGCGTCCTCTGCCCGATCAGATCGGCAATATCTCGGTACACCGAGCGTTGCGATACCTCCAGTTCCGCGGCCAACTGGCTGGATGTCACCGGTTGGGGCGAACGTCGCAGGATTTGGATGATCTGAAACAGTCGATCGGCGCGCCGCATAGTCGTCTCCATGCCGCCAACATACTGCAAGCCTGCTGGCGCCATGCTGTCAGCAGGCCTCAGATACAAACGCCCAAGCCGCTTCGCGGTTCGACCAACCGAAAGAAAACCTCATGAATTTCGTTTCGATCCGCATCGTCACCGCCGACATCGAGCGCCTGGCGCATTTTTACGAACAGATCACCGGCGCCTCGATCGCGATGTACACCGACGACTTCGGAGAGCTGAAAACGCCCAGCTGCACGTTGGCCATCGCCAGCACGGCCACATTGCAGCTGTTCGGCGGCGACGTAGCCCGCCCCGCCGACAACCACACCGTTATCATCGAGTTTCGAGTGGACGACGTGGACGCGCAATATCGGAAGCTCACGCGATTCATTGGCGAGGCCCTGGTTCAGAAGCCTACGACAATGCCGTGGGGCAACCGCTCGCTGCTGTTCCGCGATCCGGACGGCAACCTCGTAAACTTCTTCACGCCGGTCAGCGCCGAGGCGATCAGGAAGTTCGACGCGTGATCGCCTCGGACGGCATGGCGACGCTTCGCCGCGACCCGGAATGGAGCGAAGTCGGTGGTGGTCCGGGGTCGTGCTGGTGGAGGGGGTGCGCGGCCGGTGACGCCGGCGCCGCGCCCGGCAGTCCGGCCTTTGTTGGCCTCGCCGTCCGTAAGGCTCAGGAATAGTCCATATTTTCCAGATCCGATATCAGTCCGGGACCGGTGGGAATCCAACCGAGCGTCCTGCGCGTTTTCTCGCTGGAAGCGCAGAGATCGCTGCCGGCAAACGAGCCCAGGAAGCCAAAATGCGCCGCGGCCTCCTCCGGCGCCAGGGAAACCACCGGGATCTTCAGTCCGCGCCCGATGGCCTGCGCGATGTCGCGCACCGGGACTCCCGTTTCGCCCACGGCATGATAGCGCGCGCCCGCCGCGTTGTGCTCGATCGCGAGCCGATAGAGTCGGGCGACATCGCCGACATGGGCCGCCGCCCAGCGGTTCGATCCTTCACCGACATAGGCGGAAACGCCCTTTTCGCGCGCGACCGCGACCGCGTAGCTGACAAAGCCCTGCCTCAGCGTGTTGTGGACCTGCGGAAGCCGCATGACGGAGGCGCGGACGCCCTTGGGCAACAGCGCCATCGCGGCTTGTTCGGACACGCGCGGGTAGGGGTGATCCGGTCCGGGAACGTCGTCTTCCGTCGCGATTTGCCCGGGCGCCGTCAATCCCGCCAGCCCGCCGGTGACGATCAGCGGCCGGTCCGAGCCCGCGAGCACGGCGCCGATGGCCTCGATCGCGGTTCGATCAATCTCGCTGTTCGCCTTGAACTTCGAAAAATCGTGGATGAACGCGAGGTGGATCGTTGCGTCCGTCGCGGCGGCGCCGTCGCGCAGGCTGTCGACGTCTTCGAGCGATCCTGAGTGAACCTCGGCGCCGAGATCGACGAGCGATTTCGCTCCTGCATCCGAGCGCGCGAGGCCGAGCACCGAATGGCCGGCCGAAATCAATTCTTTGACCACGGGCAGGCCGATGAAACCCGTTGCTCCTGTGACAAAAACACGCATGGCAAGCGCTCCCCGCGGATATTCGCGTGCAATCAGTGTTGCCCACCTGTATATTCAGGTAAAGACGACCATTTATACCGGTATAACGGTTACCCCTATCCCCATGGCGTTCGACAAGGATAATTCGCTCGGCGCCTATCTCAGGGATCGCCGCGAAAAGCTCGATCCCGCAGCGCTCGGCCTGCCGATGACACGGCGGCGCACGTCGGGCTTGCGGCGGGAGGAGGTTGCGCAGCGCGCCAACGTCAGCGCCACCTGGTACACATGGCTGGAGCAGGGGCGGGGCGGCGCGCCCTCCGCCGAGGTTCTGAATCGCATAGCCGGCGCGCTGCTGCTTACCGAGGTCGAGCGCGAACATCTGTTCGTGCTCGGTTTGGGGCGGCCGCCCGAGCCGCACTACCGACATGTCGACGAGATCACGCCGCGCCTGCAGCGGCTTCTCGACGCGCTCGAACTGAGCCCGGCCTTCGTGCGGACCGCGACCTTCGACATCGTGGCGTGGAACCGCGCCGCTTCCGTCGTGCTCGGCGATTACGACCGCATGGACGCCGCGCAACGCAACGTTCTGCGGCTGATGTTTTCCAATGCGCGCGTCCGCTCGGCACAACCCGATTGGGAAAGCGTCGCGCGCTTCGTCGTCGCGGCGTTTCGCGCCGAGACCACCCGCGCCGGCGCGACCGAGTCGGTCGCGGCGTTGATAGAAGACTTGTTGCGCCTGAGCCCGGAGTTCGCCGCGATGTGGCGGGACAACGAAGTGCGCTCCCACGGCGGCGGCCCCAAGCAATTGCTCCATCCGACCGCCGGACTCATCTCGATGGAATATTCCGGCTTCGCCGTCGACGGCCGCCCGGATCTGATCCTCGTCGTCTACAACCCCGAGACGGCGGAAGACGTCGCCAAAATCCGCGGGCTGTTGAAGGCCGCCCCGCAAACTTGAAAACGCCTCCCCGAATTCCGAATGACCGGGAAGGCGGAGGCCGCCGTTTGCTTTTCGCGCATTGACGAGCGCGGGATTGCGTGGAAAAGTTCGCCTACGCCAAACGTTGGATGTGTGTTCTTTTTCAGGAAGTTCCTTGTCATCGACTCCTCCTGCGCCGGAATCTCATGGGCTTCCCGAGGATGGGGAGGCGCGGAGGGGCAGTCCGAAGCGGACGGTTGCGATTCCCATTGCGCCGCCGGTCTGGCGGGATGTTGTTGGCGCGGCCGAGCGCGCCTCGATTCCGCTCACCCCCTGGTGCGCCGCCGCCTTCGCTCTTCTGCTGCAGCGCCTTTGCGGCGCAGCCCCGGCAGTCGCCGTGGCGCGGGGGCCTTCGGCTCGTGGCGATTTCGTAACTCTCGCGATCCACATCGCGACCGCGTCGGACTTTCTTAGCGCGGCGCGCCAAGCGGCCGCGGCGCTCGTCGCGCACGGCGGCGGTAGCGGACGTGCAACCTCTCCGTACCGCTTTCTCGTGTCCGCAGCTGACGATTTGGCGGCAGGCGACGACAGCGCAGAAGCGCTGAGCCTCGCTTTGCGCCCGCCGCGCGACGGGGCGGAGGGCGCGCTTCGGCTCGCCTACGATCCCGTCCGGTTCAGCCACGGCCGCATGGCGAGCTTCGCCGAGGCCTATTTGCTGCTGTTGTCCGCAGTCTCCGCCGAGCCCGGTCGTCCGCCGGCCGCCTACGCGATCGCCCCCCGTTTCGATCGTGCACGGACAAGGCCGCAAGGCCGGCGGCCGGAGCGATGCGCGCTCGGCCGCGGCGCAGCCCGGCTCGACGAAGTGTTCGCCACAGCCGCCGCGCTCTGGTCGGATGAGCCTGCCGCGATCTGGCCCGGCGACCACGCCACCTTCGCCGAGATCGCGGCCAGCGCCGACCAAGTCGTGCGGGCGCTGGCGGAAAGCGGGGCGGGCGCCGACAGCGTGATCGCCTTTCGGCTGCCGGCGGCCGCGCCGGGCAGGGCGCTGCTGCTGTTTCTGGTCACGCAGATCGCGGCTTATCGCTTCGGTTCGGCGATCCTGCCGATCGGCCAGCTCACCAAGCCCGCTCAAGCGCTCGCGCAGATGGAAGCGGCGGGGGCGAATGTGATGATCGACGCCGTTTCCCGGCTCGATGTCGCGCCCGACTGGGTCCCCGGGACCGAGCCCAGAGCCATTGCCGGTTTCCCCGGCGCGACGTTGTTTTTGCGCGCCGAAAACCGCGGGCGCGGCGCCGCAGGCGCGGCCGTGCTGCTGCCGACGAGTGGCACGACCGGCGTCCCGAAGCTCATCCGTCTCACCCACCCCATGCTGATCGGCATGCTCGACGGCGTCATCGGCGCCGGCATATGGCCCGAGGCGCCGACCCTGATTGGATCGAACATCAGTTTCGACATGGCGTTCGCCGATCTCTGGGCCGCCTGGTCGCTCGGACAGCCCGTCGTGCTGCTGGAAACGGAGTTGCGCAGCCCCGCCATGCTGGCGCTCGCGCGCAATCTCGGGGCCCGCGTGCTCAGCCTGTCTCCGACGACGGCTGCGGCTTCGCTCACCGCCGATCGCAGGTGTTTTGAGGGCTTCCACACGCTTCTTCTGGTCGGCGAAGTGCTGCCGCGCGCGCTCGCGCGGCAGCTCGCGAGCGCGGCGCCCAGCCTTTCGGTCGTCAACGGATACGGACCGGCGGAAACGGCGATCCTGACGACACTCTATCGCGTCGGCGACGGGGTGGGGCCGGTTCCGCTTGGCCCGGCGCTGTCCGGCTACACGGCGCTGGTCGCCGATCCGGCGACCGGCTCGCCGCTGCCGCGCCATTGGCCTGGCGAGTTCTTGATCACGGGTCCCACGCCTTCGGCCGGCTATGTCGACGCGGGCATGACCGCGGCGCGCTTCATACCGGTCCACGGAGAAGCGGAGCGGCCGTTCTTCAAGACCGGCGACCTCGGCTGGATCGACGAGGACGGGCAGGTTCGCTTCGCGGGCCGCGCCGACCGGCAGTGCAAGATCAACGGCGTGCGCATCGAACTCGACGGCGTCGAACATGTCGTCGCTGAGGTTCCCGGCGTCGGCGAAGTCGCGGCGCTGGTGCTCGGGCAGGGCGGCGCGGCGCAAGTTGTGATCGCGGTCCGGGCGACCGCTGGCGCGGACGATCTCGACGCGTTGCCGGCGGCGATCCTCGCCCACTGCCGCGTATGGCTACCGCGCGCCGCGGTTCCCGCGCGCATTCGCTTCGTCGAGGCGATGCCTACCGGCGCCTCCGGCAAGACGCTGCATCGCGTGTTGAAGGACATTTTCGAGCGGTGCGAACCGAACGCCGGCGCCCTCGGGAGCGGAGGAGGGCGGCTCCCGGAACCCGGTTCGATTGAGGACGAGCTCGCGAGAATCTGGGCCGAGCAGCTCGGCGGGCACAATCGCGCGGTTCCGACGCTGCACGTCGATGACGATCTGTTCGACAAGGGCGCCACGTCGCTCGACGTGATCGCGGTCGCCGAGCGCATTTTCCAGCGCTTCGCGCTCTATGTCCCCGACGATCTGCTGTTCGTAAAGCGCACGCTGTCTCTTCAGGCCGAATGCCTTCGAGGCAAGTCGTCCAGCCAGCGCGGAATCGCGTTTCAGGACCTGCATTTCCGGCTGACCCGGCGCGGCGTCGACAGCCGAGGCGCCGTTCTGGGCCCGCCGGCGTTTCACGGCAACGCGTTCCTCGCCGGCGTGATTGCCGCGCATGCCTTTCCCGATTTCGACGTCTGGGGCTCGGAGTGGGATCGCGAAGGCGTCAACATGCTCGACGGCGACGCGCCGATCGAGGTGGCGCGGGCGGTGGCGGCGGCGATTGTCAAGCGCGAGATCCCGGCCCCGAAGGCGCTGTTCGGTTACAGCATCTCGGGATGGATGTCGTGGATCGTCGACAGGCTGCTCGTCGCCCAGGGCTTTGACCGGACGCCGATCATCTCCCTCGACGGACCGCCTGTGCATCTCTACGGACCCGTTTTTCGGGAGCGCTGGTATGACAAGGTCAGGGCGCTGACCAGAGCGGCCGACGGCGGCCCGCGGGCCCACATGTTGCTGTTGCGGCGGACCGCGTGCGGATGGGACGACGCTGGACCGGAAGACATGGCCGAGCGATGGGCGTCCCTTGGCGTCGACGTGATCGCGCACGATCTGCGCAGCGTCCAGCATGTCGACGCGGTCCGCTCGGACGTCATCGGGGCGCTCGCGCCTCGGCTCGACGCGTTCGTATCCGGCGACCGGGCGCGCGCGAGCGTTCCCGCCGGCGTCGATGTCGCCGGACCCGGAGGGACGGCTTGGACGATGCTCGCGGCGAACGACGCGCCCGCGCCCCAGGCGGTTCGCGCGCTGATGGCGGAGTTTCCGGCCGGCCCGGTCGACTTCAATCTCGGCCTGGCCACGCTGTACCTCGCGCTCGCCTCGGGCGACGCCGAACTTGCGGGCGGCTGCGCACGCCGGGTTCTCTCCACCAATCCGGAAGCGGAATATGCGGCCTACGGCCTTGTTGCGACTCTCGCTGCGGATGGCCGGCGCGAGGAGGCGCGAGCGCTCGCCAGAACTTGGCCCGACTGGCGCGACAGCCTGGAGCGTCGAGCCGAGGAGCCGTTCGGTCTGTCGTCCTGGAAGGCCGGCCCCGGGTCCTCGGACGGGTGGGGCGACGGCCTGAACTTCGCCGCGGGCTTTATCGCGGCCAGATCCGAAGTCGCGGCGCGGGTTTGACATTGCGAGCGCCATGGCTGGCGAAAGTGGGCGACGTTGAAAGAGGCGCTCGCCGTTCCGTGTAGCTCTGATTCGCATAATCAATATTATGGAACTAACGTGTGGCCTCGGGCCGGAGTTCAGCGCCGGACGGAATCGTTGATGTCCGTCTGCGCAAAGTCGTTCCCTTTGGACAACAGCGGCGCGCGAAAAGCGCGCGCGCAGGCGTAGGCGAAGCAATCGCCGAAATTGAGGTCGGCGGGATGGCGGGTACGGCCGTATCGTTCGAAGGCGCCGAGCGCGACGCCGCCCATGCTTTCCGTTACAGGAACGATCCGGACGGCGGCCTCGTCGAGGAGATCGCGGAGCGCGCTTTGCGCCTGCTCCGCGCTCATCTGGCGCGCGTTCATGAGCCGCGAACAGGTCTCATAAACGGCGAGCGGCGATGTGTAAGGCGCTTTGGCGTCGGCGATCCGCTGCGCCATGTCGGGACCGTCGGGTTCCTGCAACAGGATGGCGAGAAAGGCGGAGGCGTCGATCATCATTTGTGGTCGCCCCACATGTCGTCGAAGAAGGCTTTGTGACCGAGATAGGTCTGTTCGGGCCGCAGCGGAAAAGCCGCCACGCGCTCAACGACGGGCTGCAACCGCTCCCAGAGGCTCGTCTTCTGGCGTTCGCGTTCGAGTTCGTTCACGCAAGCTTCGCGGATCGCATCGACGATGGGCTTGCCCTTGACCTTCGCCAGCTTGCGAATGACCGCGTCGGTTTCGGCGTCCTTGATGCTGTAAGCCATGGGATACCTCTTAGCGGATATACGTATATCCTGAGATAGGTATATTCAAGGCGCCATAGGCCGCGTTGCAGCGCCGTCAGTCCTCGATGTCGTCGTTGACATCCGTGCGGCCGAAATCGTCGCCTTTGAACAGGAGTCGCTCGCGCCGGCTCTTTGCGGCGGCATAAGAAAGACAGTCCGCGAGGTTCAGACGCGCCGAATGGCCGCGGCCCTTGCCATAGCGCTCGAAGGCCGCGACAGACAGCTTGGCAATGTCGTCGGTGATTGGGATGACGGCGATCCGAGCGGTTTGAATCAATCGGTCAAACGCGATGTCGGCGTCAGCCGGTGGGATATCGAGCATCGTCGACAGGCGCATGACCGCCTCCAGGCGAACCAACCCGGAAGTCGTCAGATACTTTGCGTCGGAAATTTTGGCGACAAGATCGGCCGCGTCCGCCGCCTTGGCGAGAATGGCGACGACCACCGACGTGTCGATGAACACTACGCCCCCCACATGTCGGCGATTTCGTCTTTGCTCAGTGTGCGCCGTTTCGGTCCGGGGCGCGCGGTCAAGTCGTCGGCGATCGCTTCGATGCGCGACGCGAGCGGCGTCTTTTCCGCTTGGCGAGCGAGTTCATTTTCCAGCGCTGTCACAACCGCTTGGGTCA
>Ga0302320_10013825_pt1 | contig 16782 bp, 22 predicted proteins | sample Bog_T0_3_FD_202130 | JGI IMG/M metagenome (GOLD analysis project Ga0302320, IMG submission 202130) | Peat permafrost microbial communities from Stordalen Mire near Abisko, Sweden - Bog_T0_3 | ecosystem: Environmental > Terrestrial > Soil > Wetlands > Peat | place: Sweden: Abisko, Stordalen Mire... | reverse complement strand
ATAAGCTAATAAACAGCTAGCTGTTTTAGTCAGTGGCTAACAGTGCCTTTTGTGCGCGCTCTAAGGTTTCCGCGATCGTAATCCGATGTCGATCGGCATAGGCGTGGAATGCGTCAATCGTCTCTTCCCGGAGACGAGTTGCGAACTGATGGACGCGGCCTGTCTTTAGCCTAGTCCGCCTTTTCGAGGCCGGGGCTGGGATAGGTTCAACCGTCGACATCGATGGTTTTGGGGTCTCATGAAACCCCGCCTTGCGCGTCACGGCCTGGATTTGCTCGACGGGAACCGGAGGCAGCGGCGGCGCCGCAATATCGTCGTCGTCGAACTTGAGTTTTGCCCGGTCGCTCATCATGCCGCCGCCTTCTTCTTCAAGGCCTCAATGACTCCCTGCGCGAACGTCAAGGCATTCTCCTTGGCTGCCGCCAGTCCGCCAACGTCTGTAGTGTTGAGCGTGTGGAGTGTGCCGCCAAGGCTGAAAATTGCTCGGAATGCCGCTCTATCAACAATGCCGGAAGGGAGGACGTTGGCGCCGTTGGCCGCTAATTGGGCTTCCAGGTCTTTCGCCGTCTTCTCTCTGATAGCGGGGGCGAGCTTGGCGAAAAAGAGCCTGTAGGCGATTTCGCGTCCCGCAACTCGACCCATTTGCTTTACGAGTTTGATCGCCTTTACCGCTTCATTGGCGTCGAGAACGGACGCCTGCATTGGAACTAGGACAAGGTCGGACCTCGTAACCGCAAAGCCGATACGGTCGGTTGCCGTTCCTTCAAGATCGACGATGACGAAATGAGCGCGCGACCTAGCGTCGTCGATCGTATCGATAATTGTCTCGGCGGATTCGTCGGCGATAACCGAAAGCCCCTCCGGCAATGGTCGCAATTCAGACCAGAGCATGAGGGGGCGGTTAGGGTCGGCATCGATCATAATGACGGAACGGCCGGACGCCACAAGTTCTCCGGCGAGAACAACGGCGCTCGTCGTTTTGCCGACGCCACCCTTTGACGAAACAAAGCTGAAAACTGGCATAGCCCCTCCAATTGCTAGCAGCTACCATTTTGTAATCTATTTCTTTATAAACAGCTAGCAGATTATAAATAGCTATCAATTTATCATAGCTAGCGTGCGGCGCAGTTCGCGCAGGAAGAGACGGGATATGTCGGCGCAAAGCTCGACAAACATATCCAATTTGCTATAAGTCGAATATCGCGAGTCGTCCCCTATCGGATGCGATCTGCGGGGTGATTGTTGCAGAAATGCAACCACACCCTGCCGCCGCATTGGACGCAATCTGCGGGGTGCATGTGGCATATTTGCTACACCACCCTGCCGCCGCATTGGAAAAATCCTAAAACCCTATCCCAGAACTCGACGCAAGCGACGCTGCGGCTATGTTATTTATAGGCGCAAAGCTCGACAAGAAGCGCCAATTTGCTGTAAGCAAATTTACACGCGAGTCGTCCCCGATTGGACGCGATCTGCGGGGTGTATGTGGCGAATTTGCCACTCCACCCGGCCGCCGCATTGGAAAAACCTAAAAGCCTATCCCGGAACAATCGACGCTAGCAACGCCGAGACTATGTGATTTGTGGGCGCAAAGCTCGACAGATAGCGTCAATTTGCTGTAAGCCGAATATACGCGAGTCGTCCTCATTGGACGCGATCTGCGGGGTGCATGTGGCAGAAAAGCCACCCCACCCGGCCGCCGCATTGGAAAAACCCGTAATCTCGAACACACATACTCGCCCGCGCGCTTCAGCGTGAGCGAGCGCATTCGCGCGTCCATGTCCCAAAATCGCAGATCCGCATCATCCGTCGCCTGAGCTTGGGTTCGATGGACCGCGCCGCCTTGCGCCTGCGTTCGTGAAGCCTCCCTCGCTGGTCAGTCCGCTCATCGCGACGGCCGCTCTGTTCATCAGTCTCGTTTCTCAACCTGCGTCAGAAAACAGGAGTTGATTGATATGGAAAGCATGAAGCGTAAGCGCCTTCCGAGGAAGGCTGTCGCGGAAAGATATTGCGTCTCAACCCGCTCAATCGACAGGTGGATCGGAGACGACACTCTCGGTTTTCCGGCGCCCATTGTCATAAACGGGCGAAAGTTTTTTGCCGAAGAAGATCTCGACGCGTTCGATCGCGAGTGCGTTCGGAGCGCTGCCGACTCGCGGAAAGTCGCCTGATCTATGTTTTCCGTGAAAGCAACGGGGCCTGCCGCCGTACCGGCATTCAGGCCCCGCGCGATTGTTCAGCTCGCCAGCAAGAACGATCGCGAAGCTACCTTCTCGGCACGAAATATTCAAGTTGAGCATTTAGCGCGGCGCTTCGGCCTTTCGCCTTCCGTTTCCGTGGCGATAGCGGTGCTCGCGTTCGGCGAGGCGCGTTCATGAGCGAAATCATCGCCTTTCCGGGCGCGCCGTTTGCCCGCGTCGAAATCGAGCGGCTTTTCGTCAAAGAGGAAGGCGTTGCGCTTCCACAGCCGACGTTTTTCGTAAGCCTTGTGGATTCGGACGGCTGCGTAGCTTTCGGCGTGTTCGAGTCCACGATCCTCAGCGAGGCGCGCGAGGCGGCTTCGAATTGGTCGCTTCCCGTCGTCGACAAGTGCAGGGGCGCGCTATGATCCGCGCGCGCAAATGTCCGCCGCACCCAAAGCGCCCGCCAGCGGCCGAAGCGTCGATCTACGATGGCGCGCGATTGCTCGGCAACGTCTTGCATCGTGACGGCGCTTTCATCGCGGTAACGGCGGATGGTGAAGAGCTGGGCACGTTCAAACGCGACCGCGACGCCATGCACGCCGTTTGCGATGCTGGCCGCGCCAGCCGTTTCGCGGAGACGACGGCGACAACGTCAGATAGCGCGCTCCTCGACCAAGAAGCGGAGGCCGTCTGATGCTTTCGCGCGACCAAATCGACGACGTGCTTGACCGCGTCGACCTCAAGTCGCTGGCCGAACAGTTCGGCGCGGAGTTCCGACCGAGAAAAAAGTACGGCTCATGCCCGCTCTGCGGCGGTGGCAAGTCCACGACGCGCTTTGAGATCAAAGATGCGCGCACCTGGGTTTGCGCGGCGTGTGGCCAGGGCGGCGACGCTATTGCGCTGGTGCGGCAGTTGCGCGGGCTATCGTTCGAGGAGGCTATCGCCTCGCTCGGCGCCCCTCAGCAGCTCGACAGGGAGGCGAGCGAGAAACTCGCGCAAAAGCGGGCAGCGCGCCAAGCGAAGGCCGAAGCTGAGGCCGCCAAGTATCGCGAGAAAGTTCGGCGAGTAAATTATCAAGCGTGGAAGGCGGCGGTGCCGTTCATCGGCACGCCGGTGGAAGCCTACCTGCGACTGCGCGGCATTACATGGCAGCTTGAACGGTTGCGGCTCAAGTTTGCGGCGGATGCGCCCTATTTCGACGGCATGACGCTGGACGATGTGGGGCGGGCGCGCCACGTCGTCATTCATCGCGGTCCGGCGATGCTGGCGGCGTTCGTTGGCGCGGATGGTCGATTTCTCGGGCTGCACCGGACGTGGATAGACCTCGGTCAGCCGAAGGGTAAGGCGGTGATCGCCGACCCCGACAGCGGTGAGATTCTCCCGGCAAAAAAAATGCGCGGAACCAAGCAAGGAGGATTTCTCGACGTCACCTCCGGATATCTGCGCTCGATCGTCGCCGGAGAGGGGATTGAAACGGTTTTGTCGGTGCGCGAGGCGATGCGCGACGAAGCATCTTATCGCGTCGCCGGAGACCTTGGAAACCTTGTCGGCCCCGCGGTCGAGAGTATCGCTCATCCTGAGTGCAAGCACGCAAGGTCATGTGGTTAAGGTTCCTGGGCCGGTTCCGGATCTAGACGGCGCGGCGATGCCAATTCCGGATGAATGCGCCGAGCTGACGCTCCTTGCTGACGCTGATTGCGACCCGTTCACGATGGTGAACGCGTTGCGGCGCGGAATACTGCGGTTTTCGAGGCCTGGACGTCTGCTGCGCATCGCGCGGCCGGTTCTTGGGACGGATTTCAACGATATGCTGACGGATGGCGCTGATGGACGGAATTGAGGAAATCCGTCGCGCGATGGCAGAGGCCGAGGTTGTCAGCGACGGTTTGGGCGATGCTGCGTCGTCGATGTTGGGAGCGTCAGGGCCGATCGGCGAGAGCGTCGGCGCTGGCGTAGATGCGCCCGCCGAAAAGGCCAAACGCAAGCGCGGGTCCAAACAGTCTCGAAACACGAATTCTCCGAAGCTGCAGACGAACTATCTCGCCGCCGCAATGCTCGACAGCGACGGCCGGCCGATGCCGAATTTAGCAAACGTCATGCTCGTTCTGCGAAACGACGCCCTGGTTTCCGATGCTGTGAGATACGACCAAATGTTGCGGGCGCCGATCCTTGAGAAGGCGCTGCCTTCCGTCGATCCGCGCGCCAAGCCAAATCTAAGCGTTCTCCCGCGTCCGATCTGTGACGCGGACGTCAGCCAATTGCAGGAGTGGCTTCAGCACGTCGGAATCCCCAAGATCGGGCGCGACATTGTTCACCAGGCCGTCGACCTTCGGTCGCAACAGATCGGGTTTCATCCGATTCGCTCCTATTTGGACGGGCTCCATTGGGACGGCAAAAAGCGTCTGGATATTTGGTTGACGTACTACCTGGGCGCCGAGGCGTCGGCATACGTCAACGGCGTCGGTAGAATGTTCCTGATTTCGATGGTCGCGCGAATATTCAAGCCGGGGTGCAAGGTCGATTACGTGATGGTGCTGGAAGGGCCGCAGGGCCTCGGCAAATCGTCAGCGGCCGGCATCCTGGGCGGTTCGTGGTTCAGCGATGGAATGCCAGAGATAGGGCACGACAAGGACACCCAGCAGCATCTGCGGGGCAAATGGCTGATCGAGATATCCGAACTGTCCGCGATGCGGAGATCTGAGTCCGAAGTCCTGAAGGCGTTCATTTCGCGCGGCGTCGAGCGCTATAGGCCCGCCTATGGCAAACTTGAGGTGATCGAGCCGCGCCAGTGCGTCTTTGTCGGCACGACCAACAAGGACACCTATCTTCGCGATGAGACGGGCGGCCGCCGTTTCTGGCCGGTGCGTTGCGGCGAGATCGACACGGAGGCGCTGGCATACGATCGTGACCAACTTTTCGCTGAAGCCGTCGCCGCCTTTCGCGATGGTCAGCCGTGGTGGCCGACCAAGGAATTCGAAGACGCCCACGCGCAACCCGAACAAGAAAAGCGTTTCGAGTATGACGCTTGGGAAGAACCGATCGGCGAATTTCTCAAAGGCAAGACGCGGGTCTCGGTTATCGAGGTGGCGCACGGCGTCGGCTTCTATACCGAACGGTTTGGAACCGCCGACCAACGCAGGATCGGCGCTGTCCTGCGACGTCTGAACTGGGTTGCGATCAGGGATTACAAAGGACGCGGTTACGTGCCGTCGAAAGCAAGTGAGGGCATGACGCATGTCGCACCATGACGCACTTGCTCTAACGACCCACGTACGCGCGCGCTGTCCAATATATAGGAAACTGCGTCACGGTGCGACATGCGTCATGCCTGCACCTGGGACAGTCCTTCCGCCGCCGCCTCGCATCCACTTTGATTGCGCGTCACGAACCGGCGCTGGCGGTCGCCCTCCGCGGGGCCTTTCGCGGTCGACCGGCTCAGGGGTGGGGGTTTAAATCCTCGCGACCTCCGCGCCCAGCAACCGCACACACTCTCATGCGCAGATTTTTTAGTTGGCGGCGAAACCTTTGATAAAGGCGAGCTATTCATAGAACGCATGGCTTATATCAAAGAAATATCAAAGGAAATCAAACGCATATCAAAGATTTAAGCTCAATCAATACAGTCGAGGCGCAAATGTTTGTTTCAGCCAAAAAGCGAGGCGGAAAGCGAGCGGGAGCGGGGCGTAAGCCTAATTTTGTGGGCAATATCGACGCGTCAGAGCTGCTTGAGGCCGTTCATTCGGAAGTTGCGCCAGCGGCGCTGAAAGTGTTGTTCGACTTGGCTATGACTGGCGACTTGCCGTCGATTTGCCGAATCTATCGCCTGTTCTGGGGTAAATCGCAGGCTATCCTTTCATCTCGCGGGCGTCTCGGAAGCGCAAAGGACAAAGCCACGTTGCAGGCGCCGCCTCTCGACCTGTTCGGCGGTCCATCGAACGCCCCTCACCGCGGGGCGCGCAATGACGGCTGAGCCGATCGTCCGCACCACCGCCGAATATGCCGACGCTCTCGCCGAGTTGGCGCAGATGCGCGCCGCTGGAGGACGGGCGAAGTGGTTCTCGGGACGCCTGGCGCCACATGTCGAGGCTTGCCCGATCGCGAAGACGGCAAGGTGCGAGATTGCCTTCGCCGAGTTGGCGGCGATGGCGCGTAAGGAGATCGAAGACAGGGGCGAGCTAAAGCCGAGCAAGCGCAATATAGCCGTCATGCTCGCGCGCTGGCTGCGCCGCTACAACGAGACAGGGTGGCGCCAAGATCGGGGGATAGCGAGGGCGTCGTTGACGGGCGGCCCTCGCCAGCGCGCGCTCTTCGCGGTCATGAGCATCGTCGGCGCGATCGGGGAGGAGCGAATTCGGAAAATCCTCCCAGACGCCCGGATTACAGGCGACTCCGTGGGTAAGTTTGACCCCATTGCGATTACCCACGCCGACGCCCACGGTTGAAACAACCCGTGGAGTCGCCATGAATATCGCCGTAAAACCCAACGAAATCGCAGCCCTCAGCGCTCTCGCGCGACATCCGACCACGCAGGCGATCGTCAACGAGGAACATAATCGCGTCGTCTCGGAACGGCAGACCCTCCTGGACGAAATTGCAAAAATCGAGAAGGAAGCCGCGGCCGATTGGCCAAAGCGCGAAAAGGCGATCACGGAAGCTTTCGCCGCCAAGCACGCCGCCGAGCTGGCGTTTCGCGCGGCCTCGGACACCGCCGCCGCCGCTGCGATGGCGCGGACTGGCGCTGCGAATCTCTTCGCCCGCGAGCGTGAGACGCGCGAGGCGGCGCTGATCGCCGGCGCCGACGTCAAGACGGTTCGCGATTGGAAGGCTTGGCTGATCGACGAGTCCGATGCGTTGCGGCGTAGAGGCGTGCTCGTCGTCAACGAATCTGTTGATACGAACCCCGTCACTCTGAAAAAGTCGCACATAGTCACTAGCAACAAAGCGCTTATTCTCGCGCGGCTCGCTGCGCTTCACGAGGAATACGAGAAGGCCGATAGGCTACTTCTGGAGGCAGACCAAAGCCGGATCTCCGACATGATCGCCGTCGCCCGCTCGCGGCTCCCGCGCATTTGAGGGTGAACCATGCTTTCGCCCTTACGTACTCCCGTCATTGATCGGCCTAAGTCACTGTCCGGCGCTGTCGTGCGCCTGGCGCCGGACGTACCGCCCGTCATAACCTCCGCGGATCGAACGCTAAGCTTCGTCTTCAGCAACGGCGGAATCGACCGCTACGGAGATCGGATCGATCCGGCCGGCTGGGATCTGAAAAACTACTCGGCAAATCCGATTGTGCTGTTCGGGCATTGTGCCGGAACCGTCGAAAACGTCGTCGGCCGCGCGCAGAATGTTCGCGTACAGGGTGGCCAACTCCTCGGCGATATCGAGTTCATGAGCGGCGAAATCAACCCGCTCGCCGAGACGGTTTTTCAGATGTACAAGGCGGGCTTCCTTTCCGCCGTCAGCGTCGGTTTTGCGCCGATCGAATTCAAGTTTTCGTCGGATAAGGCGCGCCAGGGCGGAATCGACTTTTCGAAGGTCGAGCTGCTCGAATGCTCGCTTGTCCCTATCCCCGCTCTCCCGTCCGCATTGATCCAGGCGCGCGCCGCCGGCATCGATGCGCGCCCTGTCGCCGAGTGGGCGGGGCGTCAACTCAGCACGAAAGCTCCTGCGATGCCCCGCACTGCCCTCGAAACTATTCGCCGCGAGTTCTCTTCCGCACCTGGCGCGCGCGCGCTGGGGACGATTCGCGCGCCCGCAATTGCCGGTCGCTGGCGCAATTTCGGCGAATTCGTTCGCGCCGTCGCGCGCGTCGAGATGCCTGGCAGTTTGCCCGACTCACGCCTTATACGTGCGCCGACAGGAGCGGGCGAAGTTGACCCGACCGGCGGCGGCTTCGCCGTCCCCGAAGAGTACTCGTCGGAGTTGATTGGAAGTCTCTACGAAGAGGCCGTATTGGCGCCGCTTTGTGATCGGCGCGAGACGGATAAACCAGCAAAGACACACCTGCCTGCGATCGACGAAACATCGCGCGCCGACGGTTCTCGTTTCGGCGGCACGCTTTCGTATTGGAAGGGCGAAGGCGACACGCCGCCAATGTCTCTTCCTAAGTTTCGTTCCATCGAGTTCACCGCGCATAAGCTCATCGCATTGCTAACCGCAACGGGCGAGTTGATTGACGACGTCCCGCTCTTGGATGGTCACCTGCGCCGCGCCTATGCGGCTGAAGCGGCGTTTCAAGTTGACCGGACTATCCTCATAGGTACGGGCGCCGGTGTCCCGCATGGAATTGTGGGCGCTCCCGGAACGATCTCAGTGGCCAAAACAAGCGGCCAGGCGAAGGGCACGATCATTGCGGAAAATATATCGAACATGTGGTCGCGCTTAGCGTTGCAGTGCCGCAAGCGCGCCGTGTGGATCATAAACGAAGATGCTGAGGCGCAGTTCGATATAGTCAATTCCGGAAGCGGGTCTCCGGCGTCGGCGGGAATGTATTTCCCCGCGGGTGCGAACGGGAATGAGCACGCGCTTCTAAAAGGTAGGCCCGTCATCATATCGGAAGTCGCGCCGCTGCTGGGAACGCCCGGCGATATCGTCTTGGCCGACCTTTCCCAATACATCCTGATTGATGGCGGCATGCAATCGGCGCTTTCGATGCACGTCTCCTTCGATAACGATCAAGGTGTTTTCCGCTTCGTTCTCCGTATTGACGGCGGACCTGCTTGGACAACTCCAGTCACGCCGTTCAACGGCGGCCAGACGCGCGCGGCCTTCGTCCAGCTCGCGGCGCGTTGATTGAGTTTTCCGCGGGGGCGGGTGGCTCCAGCGCGGGAAAATGCAGGCGGCGGTGCTCCATCCCGCCGCCTGCGCCTTTCGATTTCGTCACGTATCGGCGAGAGCGTGGCGAAGGCGGTCGGCGGCGGAGGCGTTAGTATTCGCAGCCGTCGACCACAAAAGCGCTGGGCGGCGACCTCGGATGAACAGGCGCCGCCCTTGCGCATCAACCAAGTTCCAAAAAGCGCTGGGCGTGCGTGAGGCGAAGGTCGGTCGGCGCAACGTGCGTCGCTTATGTCGAGCTATCGCAATGCGCCTAAGACGACGGCGGCAATCACAACGATGACGAGCAGGAAGAGAATCTTGTGACCGGAATGCGGCGCATTCGACGGCGTCGCCTGTTCGGTCCAATACAGCCCTGTTCCGGGCGCGCCGATGGTCACGCGTCGCCGGTTTTGCCCGATCGTGTACCAGAAGCCGCGATGGCCGATCGATAGGCTTGGCCCGGACTTGCTGAAGTTCACCCGCAGCCCCGGCACGATCGAAACCCGCCGAGAAAAACGAAGCCCCATAGGCGATTCTCCAATCCGTCCCGGCGGCGACCGCCGGGCGCTTTGGCGCAATTTATTCGCCCGCGTGGACTGCGCCAGTGCGCGCGGTGTCGCGTTTCTTGAGCCTCGCCGCCGAGCTGGGCGCAGCAGTGGCCAATCCCCTACGATCACGGCGGCGAATGGCGGTTAAGGGCGCGCTCGACCGTTTCGGGCGCATAATCGATCACCGAGAGAAGCGCACGAGCTGGCGCGTCGGGTTGACGGCGCCCTTGCTCCCAATCACGAACGGTCGCGGCCGATAAATTGAACCGTCGCGCGAACCTGTCTTGTGAGAGCCCAAGCCGGCGACGAATGGCGGCGACGTCGATGGGCGCGATATCGAAGGCGCGCGCCGGCGCTGCCTCGCCGCGTGCGATGGCCAACGCCTCGTTGGCGCTTTCGATCAGGTCTTTGCCGAGCTTGCTCATGTCTTGGCTCCCTTGCGATAGGCGTCCGCTATCAGCGGAAGAATGCGCGCCAGTTCGTTCCGCTCGGCGGCGCTGATGTTGCTGCGCTCGCGCTTGTCGATCAGCGCGAGCATGAACACCGGAACGTCGTCGCCGCCGAAATAGTGAATCGTCCGGTAGCCGCCGCTCTTGCCGCCGCCCGGACGGGCAAAACGTAACTTCCGGGCGCCGCCGGCGCCTGGAATCAAGTCGCCGCTCATCGGGTCGGCGGCGATCGTCGCCGCGATCCGCTGCACTTCGTCGTCTGTCAGCCCCGCCGCCGCAGCGTGGCGTTGAAAGACCGAGGTGAAGAGAACTGTGTGCATGTCCTTATATACGGCAATGCCGTATATAGATCAAGGAACTTCCAAAGACCACAGGGCACACCATCGGACTAAACCGCTCCCGCGGTAGGAGCGTCGAGAAGCCGCGGCGGTGAAGGAGACCGCCGAGCAAGACCTGTTTCATGATCGTGGGGTTCAACCCCATGCGAGACAGGAGTTTCGCCATGCTCGACAAGCCCATCAGCCCGCTGCTGCAACGCATGATCGACGATATGACGGCGCGGCGGTTCAAGGAGAAGGTGCAGAAGGACTACGCGCGCCACGTCGACAGATTCACGAACTTCCTCGGGCGATCGCCCGATACCGCGACGAGCGAGGACGTTCGCCTCTTTCAGTTGCATCTGGCCAAGCAGCCATTCGGCGCCCCGACCGTCAACGCCGCCATCGCCGCGCTGCGGTTCTTGTTCAACGTGACGCTCGAACGGCCCGAACTCGCCCGCCCTCTCACGACCGTGCACAAGCCGCGCAAGGCGCCGGTCGTGCTGAATCAGGACGAGGTGATCCGGCTCCTCGAAGCCGCGCCGGGCCTGAAGTACAAGGCCGCATTCGGCGTCGCCTACGGGGCGGGACTGCGCGTCTCGGAAGTCGTCAACCTGAAGGTCTCCGACATCGACAGCCAGCGCATGACCTTGCGCGTCGAACAGGGCAAGGGGCAGCGCGACCGCTACGTGATGCTGTCGCCGCAACTGCTCGAATGGCTGCGCGACTGGTGGCGGGCGGCGCGACCGCGGGGCTGGCTGTTCCCTGGCAAGGACCCGATCAATCCGCTCACCGAGCGCCAACTCCGCCGCGCCGTAGGAACCGCGGCGCGGGAGGCGGGCATCGCCAAACGCGTGTCGCCCCATACCCTGCGGCACAGCTTCGCCACCCACCTGCTCGAACAGGGCGTCGATATCAGGGTGATCCAGGTTCTGCTCGGCCACGCCAAGCTGGAGACGACGGCGCTCTACACGCGCGTCGCCGTCAACACCATCCGCGTCGTCACCAGTCCTCTCGACCAGCTCGGCCTCGACCAGGCAAAAGAGCCGCCTCCGGCCTGACGGCGCCGCATGGCTCGGCCTCCGCTGGAGGTCGCCGACATCTTTCGCGCCCATGGCGCGACATGGCGCGAGGCCAACGCCGGACACGTGAGCCTCGCCCAACTGAAGGTCATGTCGGCGATCGAGACCTGTCGCACCGCCGCGCTCGGCGGACACGTCGAGCGCTGCGAGGACTGCGCGCATACGCGCGTCGCCTACAACTCCTGCCGCAACAGGCACTGTCCGAAGTGTCAGGCCGCCACCGCCAAGCAGTGGCTCGCCGAACGCGAGGCCGATCTGCTGCCGGTTCCCTACTATCACGTCGTCTTCACCCTGCCGGCGTCGATCGGCGCGCTTGCGTTTCACAACAAGGCCACGGTCTACGACCTGTTGTTCACCGCCGCCGCCGAGACGCTGACCACCATCGCCGCCGACCCAAAACATCTGGGCGCGCGCATCGGCCTCACCGCCGTACTGCACACCTGGGGCTCGGCGCTCACCCATCACCCGCACGTCCACGTCATCGCGCCCGGCGGCGGCCTGTCGCCGGACGGATCGCGCTGGATCGCCTGCAAGCCCGGATTCTTCCTGCCGGTGCGCGTGCTCTCGCGGCTGTTCCGACGGCTGTTCCTCGAAGGCTTGGCGGCGCTGCACGAGGCCGGTCGATTGCTGTTCTTCGGCGACCTCGCGCAACTCGCCGACAAAAAAGCCTTCGCTGCTGCGCTCGCGCCGCTGCGCCGGTCCGAATGGGTCGTCTACGCCAAGCGGCCGTTCGCCGGGCCGAAGGCCGTCCTCGCCTATTTGTCGCGCTACACCCACCGCGTCGCCATCGCCAACTCGCGGCTCCTCGCTCTCGATGACAACGGCGTCACCTTCAAATGGAAGGACTACCGCGCCAAAGGCCGTGATCGCTTCAAGACCATGACCCTCGACGCCGGCGAGTTCATCCGCCGGTTTCTGCTCCACGTGCTGCCGAGCGGATTCCACCGCATCCGCCACTATGGCCTGTTCGCCAGCGCCGTGCGGCTGCGCAACATCGAGCGCATCCGCGGCTTGCTGATCGCGCCCGAGGTCGCGTCCGATCGCCCTGCGCACGATGACTACCGCGACGAAGCGGCCGCCGCGTTCACGCCTCGTTGTCCATGTTGCGGCGGCCGGATGATCGTCATCGAAACTTTCGAAGGCTTCCGCCCTACGCGCGCTCCGGCGCCAACCCGTTTCAGGAGCGACAGCTCATGATCGCCGCAGCGCTCCCGCTCTCGCTGCGCCTGTCCTCGGCTTCGACCGCGCCTCGGAGCATACGGCGACCGTCTGCTTGCGCTCCCCAAGCGCTCGCACAAAACCGCGCGTCAGCAAAATTCCGCCGGCTCCAGGCTATCGTCACCCCGGAACACTACGCCCGCGTTCCCCGCAACCCCGCGTTTGCACACTCCGCCGTCGTCTCGCTCGAGGCCGTGATCTTCAAATCCCCATAGCCCGTGATCGCACCAGCGCAGCCCACTCACCCCGCAGTTTCCTCCTAGGGAGGCTTTCGGACGCCGGCCCGCCCGGTCGCTCGACCTGTCCCGCAAGGGCCGGCGTCCGAAACCCTTCACACAAGAGGACCACCAATTCCCCGCCAAAGTCCCACAAAAAGAGAGCGCCTCACCTTACGCACTGAAGCGCTTGGAGCCAATCCGATTTTTACTGGACGTGCGTAAGCGCCTCTTCAGCGTCAACACGCTTCGCAATCTTCGCGATTGTCGCCCTGGAGCAACCTGTCGCCGCCTGGATATTCGACCATGACACGTAGCCCTTCAGCATGGCCGCGATTCCAGCGTTGCGGGCGGCGTCTTCGGGTCGGCCGCGGTACTTGCCCTCAGCCTTCGCTTTGGCCTGCCCTTGGGCTTGGCGGCGGCGGCGATCCTCGTAATCTTTGCGGGCGACGGCGGCCAACACGTCGAGCATCATCGCGTTGACGGCGGCGAACATGCGTGCGGCGAAATCGTCGCCGGCGCTGGCGAGCGTCCACGACGTCGGCAGGTCGAGCGCCACAACCCGAATTTGTTTGGCGTCCAACTCGGCGCGGAGTTTGCGCCAGTCGCTATCGGTCAGCCGCGAAAGACGGTCCACCTGCTCGACGAGCAGCACGTCGCCCGGCTTGCTGTCTGCAATGAGGCGAAATAGTTCGGGGCGCGCGAGCTTCGCGCCGCTCTCGTTTTCGAGATAGGTCGCGGCGATCGTGAGGCCGTGCTCGGCGGCGAAGGTTTCGACCTGGTGGCGGGCGCGTGCGGCGTCCTGCTCGTTGGTCGAAGCGCGGAGGTAAGCGCGAGTGAGCATTGAAACCCCATAGTTCGTTTTGAATGGTTTTCATAAAATAGTTTATTTTGAATGGTGCAAGAAGTTTTTTTGAGCCGATTTTTCTGGTTCGCTTGGGGTATACCCAAAACGAACCATGGAAGCGCGTCCTTGCGTGCGTGGGCAAGACTCTGAAAACTGTCCTCGCCCTCGGGCAGTTTTCGAAGCTTCGCGCGCGGGCGAGATGGTGCGATCGCGTAACCGGTTCCTCGGCGGAACCGGTTACCGACGCTTCCTTGCGCGCGCTGGCGAGGTGCGCATCTGGCGTCTGCGATTTTCAATTCGATAATATCAGATTGAATTTACACAGGATAATTTCACATTGTGAAACAGCCCTCTACGTTCGTCATGGGGCGTCACGCCCGCGCGGGCGTGACATAGGTCTATTTCACCGCGTGTCATGCGTGGTTTGATCGACGACGGCTCCAAATCCGTCACGGCTCGCCGGACAGTTAGCCACGCGCGGACTCATGGTAATCGAGCGGCGAAGTATTCTTCCGATGAGGGAGGAATCTTTTGCGACGAGCATCAGCGCGCGGAGGTCGCCGGGAGGGGAATTCAGACCAACGCACGATAAGCTAGTAATTATCGGGCGTTGATTTGGGCGGGGTCGGCCGCGCCTCGGCCGGTTGGGCTTTCCGTAGCCTCACGCCAGCGCCCTCACCATTCTCAGCGACAAAGATGACGCCAGCGGCTTCGAGGGCGGCGCGGATGGCGGCAATGGTCCGGCCTTTTAATTCCTCGCCTCGCTCCAGCCGCGCAATCGTATCTGTCGAAACATCGGCCAGCTTCGCAAGTTCTCGTATGCCGAGACCGAGCGCAACGCGCGCCATCTTGCATTGGACCGGCAGCATTTCATAACCTTGTTGCGATTTTTCTTGACGGCTTCGATGTCTGCAATTATCGTATCACTGTTAATATTTCTATACAAGGATGCGATTATGCAAAACGTCATCGCTTCAGCGGACGGCGTAGCTATGCCCGAACGCCTGTCGACCCGCCGCGCTGCCCTAACCGCCATTCTGGGCGCGGGGGCGCTTGCTGTTGGGCTCGGCGCCACGTCGCCGGCCGGCGCCGCCGGCGTCGACGCTCCGCTGTTCGATCTGATCGAACGATGGCTTTGCGCAAATGACCGAGCCGAAGCGGCGGACTGTCGCTTTGCTGATGTCAACGAAGCCGTCTTTTTTGAGCCGCCTACGGCGCTTGTGCGAACGGTCGAAGATCAGGACCTCTTTCTCGACAGACGACCTGTCGGGATGCCTTACGGCACAGAGCAGGATATCGCCGTAATGGAACACGCCTTTACGTGCTTGGCGGGTTTTATGCCCTATCGCCTGGGCTACGGCGCCGAAAGCCGATTGCCGCGCATGGCCAGCCGCGCCCAGGAAATCATGACGGCATATCGCGACCATGAGGCCGCGGTCGAGGCCGCGAAGAAGGCAAACAATTTTTACGAACTTGAAGCCGAGTTTGACGCCGCGCGCGAAGCTAAAATGGCGTTGAGAACGGAACTCGCTGAGGCGAGGCCGCGAACGGTTCCGGGGCTGCTCGCTAAGCTGGCGGCTATCGCCGATGCGTACAGCCGCGTCACCCTCGACGAAGAGACAGAGTTGGTCGTCGGGGAAATTCCCTCCTTCGACAAGCTCGCGCTTTTCGTGCTGCGCGACAGCGCCGCGATCCTTTAGGTTCCGGAGGTTCGGAAAGTTGCGCTGGCGGGAAATCCGGCGCAGTTTGGTTAATGGACCGAATCTTCGGTCCACATCGTTTTTGCCGCATAGGCCTGAAACGACCAACGGCCCCCTAGGTGGAACTAGGAGGCCGTTAAACTGAAGGTGAGGACGAGCCCTCAAGACAGGCTCATCCTCATCGAAATTGACGTGAGAGTCAACGTGGAATCGACGATTCCGCGAACGGTCGAACCTTGCCTAAGCGGCCCCTTTGAGGGGCTGGACATGTTGGGGATTTTCACCGCTGCGCTGGATGGCGCGCGAACGCTTGCGGCTATCGACGATCTGGCAAAAGATTTGTGGAAGGAACACGGCGCCGGACGGATAGGTGACACTGAGGCCGAAAACCTCGCCGGCCGGCTTGAGGTTCGACGCCGAGAAATCCGGCCGAAGGACATAACCGCGGTTCGGGCTCCGCATGTCGCGCGCGCCTTGTCGAGTTACTTTCCCGCCAAGCGAAAGCCGCCAGTTTCGCCAGATAGGGCAAGGTCAAGGGATAGGCGACGGCGATTGGCCTTCTCCGGACCTATGCCAACGGCCCTCGCTGCGCCCTACACGGTCGGTCAGCTCGCCGTGTTGCGTATCGTCGCCGACGAAGTCCGCGCCCGTGGGCTCTGCGCCCTGCCCCTTGGCGCTATCGCTGCGAAGGCGGGCGTTTGCATGACGATGGCAAGGGATGCGATCCGCCTCGCCGCCGGCGACGGCCTGGTGATCATTCAAGAGCGCCGCCGATCGAAAGCGCCGAACTTGCCGAACGTTGTGCGCATCGTTAGTCGGGAATGGCTGACGTGGATTAGGAGGGGACCCCCAGCCTCCAAAATTCTTGAGTCCACGGATAACAAACTTATTAAATCCCCTCTGTCGAAAGTGAAGCAAAGCGGATTTAAGGGCTATGCGAGGGGTCGAGGGGGCTCAGAGGAGCGATTGCACCCTCCAAGGTCGCGGTCAGCTTAAACAGGCAAGGCTTAAAATGGCGAAAAGTGGACGCCTCCAGGCAGGAGAACGGAGATCCGCGACCAATCCGATAATCGCGGGCCGTCGAGCCCTGGCCTTCTTTTGTGCAATTCCTGATGACGTCTCTGGACTCATGGCAACCGCGCCACGAGCTGCCCTAACGATTGTCGGGCGCGAGATCATGGCAACCGGACATTGCAAGTTGACGGCTAGCGAAATTGCCGAGCGCGCCTTCGTTACGCCGTCAACCGCACGCGCCGCCCTTAAGCTTGCCAAGGATTGCGGTCTGATCGGAGTCGACGCGGACGGCGCGCTTACAACCCGGCGCTTCGACTGGATTGCGAGGATGCACGATCGAGAGGAAGCCGTCGCCGAATTTGAAGCGTGCGGATCGCTCCTTAAGCTAAATAG
>Ga0302320_10013823_pt1 | contig 16784 bp, 13 predicted proteins | sample Bog_T0_3_FD_202130 | JGI IMG/M metagenome (GOLD analysis project Ga0302320, IMG submission 202130) | Peat permafrost microbial communities from Stordalen Mire near Abisko, Sweden - Bog_T0_3 | ecosystem: Environmental > Terrestrial > Soil > Wetlands > Peat | place: Sweden: Abisko, Stordalen Mire... | reverse complement strand
GTTGATTGAGTTTGTTTTGGTGGTGATGGTGGAGAACTGTAAGATACAGTTTTGGTTTGAAAGAGGGTTTTTTATTTTAAGGATTTAAAAATAATAATAATAATCGCGTTTAATATATTAATTTTTTTATTTATATTTTAATTCCTCAACATTTTTGATAAATTATTATATTCGAATGAGAGATCAAACCATAGAGTCTTCATATATTCAGATATTTTTAATCAGTGTGAAAATAATTTTCCTCGCCCTTCAAGGGATCTTTTGGTCTCAATTTTTTTGGCTTGTCATGATGGAGCAAGAAAAATTTTTCAATAAAAGGACCCTAATAATTAATTTGATCTTAGATACCCTCTATGTTTGCTGAAAGCTTCGCAAAAAATCTCATTACAACCACTCTCATTGCCTTTTTGCTCATTTTGACTTTCAGAAGTTTTCTTCTGGCAAATCTCAAAACCAGCGAATTTTCAGGAGATATGCAAAATTTCTTCCAGGAAGACGACAATAATTTAGAAATAAGAGCTTGCAATGTCTGTAATACCCCAAAAACCAAAAGGACACATCATTGTTCTTTCTGTGAAAGGTTTTTTGAGATAAAATATCAAATAATCTGTATAATTTAATAGATGCATTGTGAAGATGGATCATCATTCGTTGGTGATTGGCAAATGCATTGGAAAGAATAATTACAAATATTTCATGTCATATGTTCTTTATGCTATGATCGATTCAGCGATTCTCATAATTATGAGCTTACCTAATTTTTGGAATTTAATAGGATTGAATTTCGGGGTAGTATTTTAATTTTCTAATGGAATTAACATTTTTTTTTTATTAAAAAAGAGCGTTAAGGTCAATATAACCAGACTAATTATAATGAATATTTTCAGTGGATTCATATTTTTGGCGTCTTTGGGCTGGATTTTAGTTCAAATATATTGTTTACTTAACAATGTCTCATTCATTGAATTGATGAATATGTCAGTAAAATTGTTTTTATGTGCAGGGTTTCTAATTTAAGTAGGAATTGTTCCAGATAGAGTTCAACGTTTTGAATATTTTCTATGGATTTTTCAGATCAAACAAACGGGAAGCCTTGAAAAAGACTTTTAGTAAAGCTTGGCTTGGATATTTCGAAAGAGCATCTATTTTATCAATTTTTTATCCAACTGAAAATAAATCAAAAATAAAATGAATCTGAGTGGAAAATTATTTAGAGTCAGAATTTTCTATTTTCTTCAAAATTCATTTTTGAAACGTTTCGAAATATTATAAATTTTTTAGCTATAAAAGATTGTTTTCTCCCAAAATTAATAATTATATCAAATAAATTTCATATAAACTTACTATGAAATATTTCGTACTCATTTGTTTATTCCTCTCCGCCGTCTCTTGCTATGACAATGTCTACAATATGGATGATGGCAATGCGATTATGACGATGAATTACTGTCTCACAGGAATCTTGGTACCTTGGATCATAGCTCTTGTTCTTTGTATAGTCAGTTGCGTTTGTTGTTGTGTCCCCAAAAAACATCGTGCAAACCCAACTTTTGTCGCTGTATCTCAACAACCTGTGATGGTGATAGCAGGAGGAATGCAATACGGGCAACCTCAACAACCCATGTATGGTCAAACTCAACAACCGATGTATGGTCAAACACAACAACCGACGTATGGACAACAAGTGATGTCACCGATGACAAATGTGGGACAACCCTTGACTGGTGGAGATTTCAAAAATTAAAGACTAAATTACGCTTGTTTTATTTTTTTCCCTTCTTGGCGAGATATTCAAACCTTTAAGAATCAAAATACATTTCTAAAAAGTTTTATTGTTGTGAGAAATTTTTTTCTCTCTCCTAGATGAATTAAAAAATAATGAACAAATAAAACATAAAAAAATTTTTAATTTTTTTTCATAAAATTAATTGTTTTAAAAATTTTCGAAAGCAAAATATGAAAAATTTCCAGGAATCCGATTTCAAAGTAAAAATTTTAAAAATCTTTTTTCCTTCTTTGAAACTCTTAAGATTGAAATCCCCACTTGTTCCAAAGACACAGGTTCCAACACTGTGTTTTATGATGTACTGGTGACCTATCAAGAAAAAAAATGGAAGTTAGTCAAAAGATATAGTGAATTTGAAGATCTGCACAATCGCTTGAACAAAATCATTTTAAATATGCCTTATCTCCCAGCCAAAAGTTTATTTAAATTGACGGGGGTCGAAATCGAAAAAAGACGTTTGGATCTTGAGAAATACATTCGCGCCTTGAGTCTACGCAAAGACATCGTTCAATTATCAGATTTCCTTTCGTTCATTGATTTCGAAAGTTATACGACAAGTGAAATATTTTCCCCGATAGAAATCGGCTCTTTGTTGAATCTTCCAATGAGTGTCACGGATTTCATTTTTATTCAGGAAGCTGGAATTTTGTTCGTGAGTTTATCGGATACAAGCATATTATCGAAAATGGATGATATTTTTTCTACATTTACAAGTAAAACCGCAAATGACATTAGAGGCAGTGTATTGGCCTATAAGTTGCAAGGGAATAACCCTTTAAAATTCCATTTATTATGGAAAAAGGATTTCAAAGCAGGAGTAGAGTTATTATATTAATTTAATATATTCCAATTTTTTTTTAAAGACCACATGTTTATATTGGGATGAAGCGCTGACTTTTTTAGCTGTAGGGTTTGACGACGGTGCTTGTGAGTGCATCAGAGTTTCAACGGAACATTATTATAACGAATATGATGAGGTGAAATATTTTTTTCGTTTCAATACTTTGAAATTTTCTTTAGTTTTGCATTGTTAGAAGACACACTTCGAGAGTTATGGGATGTGGGTTCTTTAGTCTGTTGGCAACACTATACACCATTTCAAAAGATAAAACATTAGTTGTGACGGACATTACCAAAACTGTGAATTTTGCATTGGAAGGTTTTTCTAATTGTTACAACCCCCATTTTTATTTTTTCGAAAAAAGAAAAGACTTTTCTCAATGAGTTAACATATCTTCTGATTGATAATCAAAATAAAAGAATGTTTATTTCTGATGTCACAGGAACCATACATATTTATGGCCTTGACGTTTTAAAAATTAAAATTACTTATAAAAAAAAATTTTATCTTTAGATACCCTTGCAATTGTTTCATAAAATCCCATGCGAATATCCCCAAAACTTTACAACTCTTTCAATGGATATAAAGAAGCGTTTTCTGCTAGCAGGATCAACTCAAGGAATGATTTATATCTACGAATTAGGGAAACCTGGGAAAGTATATTTTTTTATTTAAAATTTTTATTTCAATAATTTTCATAAGGAAAAATTAATCAGCTTGACTTCAAAAATCGAGGCTTCTAAAAATGTATTTTTGAAAAATAATAAATAATAATGGATTGTTTTAAAGCTGAAAACAGTGGTTTTCTCTATTTTGGATAAAACTTTATACTTCAATTATGGAAATACTGTGATATTCATGGATTCAACTCAAGCATTGCCTTTTTGTAATTTTTTCATATTTCTAAAAAAAACTTAAAAATTCAAAGATTCTTTGGACCGACATAGAGCAGAAATTGTGAAGATTTTATTGCTTGATTCAGAAAAAGTCCTAATAACTGCTTCAAAAGACAAATCCATTAAAGTTCTCATGCAAAAATTTGATATATTTCAAAAAACTAATTTTTAGTTTTGGAAATTAAAAGATGTTGATGGTCCCTCAGATTCACTTAAAGAAAAAAATGTTGAAGAAAAATCAGAGAAAACAGAAAAAGATTGCAAAGATCTTTTCGAAAAAATTGACACATTAAAACCATCACAAGACACTCTGAAAGCATCCACCATGATTAATCCCTTGAAAGATAGAGGAGAATTTTTATTTAGACAAAAAACGGAGCCAATTTCAGAAAAAATCCAAGAAATCCCTCCTTTAATATCTCAAATCAAAGAACCTTTACAAAAGTCGAACACTTTCAACCCATTGTTGGAAATAAAAGCCAACCAAGAGCCATTTATCCAAAAAGAAAAGGGAAGTGAAATGGAAAAAAATGTAGAAAATGAAAAATCCAATAATGAGAAATCAACACAAAAACAATCAAAACCCCTTTTTGAAGCAGATGATGAGAATGAGTTGAACGGTTGGTATGATGATTCAAAAATTCCAGCAATCACCGAACATCCAAGTCTTTCGAATCCAAAGAAAACAAATGAAATTAAAATTAAACCAACCTCAAAAGATGCACCAATGTTTGAAGAGGATGCAAATGATTTGATGGGTTGGGATAGTTCTCAAAATCAGGAGATGTCTTATGCCCCCATTAAGAACAACCCTTTATTGGCGAATTCACTTGGTTCTGGGAAGGTAGTGCAAACCCTCTTCCAATCAAAACCTTCAGAAGTTAGCAGCACACATAAGAAAGAGCCTGCGACTCAAAAGTCGCAAATGGTGAAAAAGAAATATGAAGAAGAAGAAGATTTAAATGGATGGAATAATTAATCTTAAATATAAATCAGATCATAATATATTTTGAAGGAAATTAAAAAAAAATAATTTTTTTTGACAAAAGAATTTACTTTCGTCCAAACTTTTTGGAGTAATTAATTGTTTTTTTAAACCTTGTGAAATTTTTTGATTTCTAAATTTGATGAAAATTAAGAGAATATAATAATTAAAAACATTAATGTGAATATAAATTTTTTCTAAAGAGTAAATTCCTAAAAAAAAATAAAAAAAATAAATGCAATCTGAAACCTCCAAAACAAAGAAGCAAAATATTGATTTCGAAGTTGCAAACTTCGCTTTGCTTCCAATTAAAGAGCTTGAAAACAATGACATCGAACCAACCTTTTCCAATGAGGCAATTCTTTCGAAAGAAGAAAAATGGGGAATTTTTCTTTTGCATTTATTATATTTTGTTCAGGGAATTCCTTTCGGTTTTTTTGGCCTTGCCATTCCTTATCTATTGATTGAAAAAGGAGCTGATTTCACTCAAATAGGGATTTTATCATTTTGTTTGTATCCATTTTGTTTTAAGATCTTTTTGGCTCCTTTTGAGGATATTTATTTCTTTAGAAATTTCGGCAAACGTAAAACCTATATTATTCCATGTCAATATCTTTTAGCTTTTTTCTTTTTGATTTTAAGCTTTATCATCAATGGGCTCTTGGAAGATTTGAATGTTGGTGTGCTTTGTTTTTTGGGTTTTCTGATCGTTTTAATTATTGCATTTCAAGATGTATCCGTTGATGGTTGGGTCTTAACATTATTAAGCAACGAAAATGTAAAATGGGGAGCTGTTTCTCAATGTGTGGGGCAGGCCATTGGGATAATTTTCGGTGGAAGCATTCTAATTCAATTATCTTCAGTTAAATTTTGCAATGAATATTTATTTTCTGAGCCTTCAAATAGTCCATTGATAACAATTCCAAATTTTCTGAGGATTTTCGCAATAATAATTCTTTTAATAAATTTTTGGGTTCATTTTGGAATAAAAGAAAGGAACCCAGCAAAGAATGAATATTTAAGCGTTTGGATTTTAGTGAAGGATCTAAAAGGGTTTTATACGAATGCAAATTTAAGATACTGTGTGATTCTTTGTTTGACTTCCAATCTGGGGTTCGCTGCTGTTACAAATACTGCCCCTTTGAAATTGATTCAATTAGGATTTTCAAAAGAAACCTTAACAACTATTTCAATGACTCTTATTCTGGTTAATTTAGGTTTGAGCTTTATTATTGGAAAATATGCTAGAATTGGGAATGAAATGTCTCTTTATATTCGATTTTATGTTATTTTATTTGTCCATAACATCTTTTTGTTTATATTAATAAGCGTGTATGATGGCACCCAAGGAGGATCATTTACTTTTTTGTATGTAATTAGTGCTTTGTTTGGAGATGGCACTGCTGCGTTGGTCATGGTGAATCAGGGAAGTTTTAATAATAGAATAAGTGATGAGGATGTGGGAGGTACCTTTTTAACATTTTTGAATGCTATGTGGAATTTCGGTAGATTTGGAGGGACTTCTTTAATTTTATTTTTGGTGGATTCTTTCAATTATACTGTTCTAGTGATTTTAAGTTGGGTTTATGTTATTGTTTATATGGCTGTGTTTGGTAAAACTTTTCTGAAATTGGAAAGAGTAAAAAAAAAGACTGGAAATTTTGAATTTATATATGAATTAACCCATTTTTTAATTTATTCCTGATAAATTAATTAATAATCTGTTATGAAGAAATAATTTTAAAAAGGTATTGCCAACTCTTATAATTATTGAATTTCAAATTTTTAGAAATGGATCAAAAAAATAATTTTATCTCTGAAAGGAAAGAAAGCCAAAAATTAATCCAAAACGAACCACCTCAAACCAAGCTTCAAAATTTTGATTTAATTATAAATTCAACCACGCCTTTGCTGAATGAAGATCTTTCTGTTGACCCAACATTGACCCCTCAAGAGAAAAGAGGTGTTTTTCTTTTGCATAGTCTTTATTTTATTCAAGGAATTCCCCTCGGGCTTTTTGGATTTTCAGCCTCTGTTATAATTCTTTTGACTGAAGCAGGTGCTGATTTTTCAGATCTCGGTGTCCTTTCATTTTGCATGTATCCTTTTGCTTTTAAAATGTTGTTCGCTCCAATTGAAGATACTTATTTCAGTCCTCGTTTTGGCAAAAGAAAATCCTACATTATACCTTTGCAATATATTTTGGCTGCCCTTTTTTTTATTTCAAGTTTTATTATAGAAGATTTAATTTTATCAAAAAGCATTGGAACAATATTTCTCGTGGGATTCGTGATGGTTTGGATTGCTTCTTTGCAAGATATTGCAGTTGATGGATGGAATTTGACCATTTTGCAAAACCACAATTTGGGTTGGGGTTCAGTTGCTCAATCTGTTGGACAACAAGTCGGAGTCGTCTTAGGAAGTACAGTTCTAATTATATTTTCGTCAACCAAATTTTGCAATGATTATCTTTATTCTGAACCATCGACAACACCGCTAATAAGTATTAATTCCTTTTTTAAAATCTTCGTTATTATAATTATTGTCATAAACGTTTATGTTCATTTTTTCGTGAAGGAACGAAATCCTGTTTCAAACGATGAATTTCCAACAGTATGGGCTCTTGTGAAACATTTGAAGGGATTTTATTATAATAAAAATTTGAAATTTTATATGTTTATGATGATGACATGGAAGCTCGGTTTTTTCACCGTTTCAGCAACTTTTCCATTAAAATTGATTCAACAAGGTTTTCCAAAAGAAACCATTGCGTCAGTGATGACCTGCTTGATTCCTGTGAATTTTGTTGCTAGTTTTTTAACAGGAAAATATGTTAAAATAGGGACTGAATTTACTTATTATTTCAAAATATATGCCTTACATCTGGTTAATGATGTTATTTCCTTTATTTTAGTAAATAATTATAACAATATTTCAAGTGGAGTTTTTCTTTTGTTTTTTATAATTGTGTGTTTCATTCATTATTCGGTGATCACAGCAATGTTTGTGATTCAAGGGCAATTCAATAACAGAATAAGTGATGAGGATGTCGGGGGAAGTTACTTAACATTTTTGAATTCCATAAATAATTTAGGAAAGATGGGAGCAAATTCATTAGTTTTTTTTTTAGTGGGTGCTTTCAATTATGGAGTGATTGTTTTTTGTAGTTGGATTTTTACAATCTGTTATCTAATTAACTTCGGAAAGCAAATTCGAGATCTGGAAAAAATTGAAAAAAAAGATTGGAAATTATCATAATTCAAAAATCTCTTATAAAAAAGCATGACAACTTACAAAAAAGCTTAATTTTTTTTTCATTTTTATAAAAAACACAGAGATTATACAATTACAGTTTATTTCGAATTTTGATTTTCTAATTAATTTTGAGTTTTCAATAAAAATACTCCAATATTAATTAAAAGCTTCATAATATAAATTTTTATTTGTTTGGAATTTCGTCAAAGATGTTCATTGCTTTGAAGCATTTCATGAGAGACTTTGACATAATTAGTGAAGAGATCAAAATGTTCAGTATATTCGAAACAAAGGGTCGTTATAAAACATTATTTGGAGGATTATTGAGTTTTTTGACCTTTTCATTATGTATTTCTGCCTCAATTTATTTCTTTATGCAAATTGTCTATAAAACCAACCCGATAACTTATCAAGCATCTCAATATGTAGACATAGCTCCAAGAATTACATTTGACTCTGCCAATTTATATTTTATTTTATATTTCTGGTCTGCAGCAACAAATGTAATAAATAGCAGTTTTATAACTTTTCAAGCCACCCAAGCAACTATTAAAAGCTCGGAAACCATAAACGAGTATAACTTTGGGGTATGCGATATTGAGGAGGATTTGGCTGGAGTATATGACCTTCTCCAAGATTTTGGCTCAGATGTTATCCAAAACTCATTTTGTATAAAGAATATGGTGTTAAACGGCACCTTAATTCCTAAAAATGACTCTCGATTTATTGCTCCATACACAGATTTTGGCATGGAATCGAAAGCCAAAGATCCGATAAATTTATCAATAAATGGAATGCAATGCATTAATTCAACAGAAAATAATAATTCATGCCTTCCCTCAGATGAGATCGATAATATTTTGAGCAATGCCGAATATCGTTTGATGTTTCTTGATAATTACTTTAATCCTTTAGATTACAACAAGCCAATCGTTCGTTTTGCAGAAAGAATTGTCGGTTCAGTTGGAGTTGGCCTGACTTCCTACAATTATATTAATTATGATAATGTGAAAATCCAGACAAATGATGGCCTGATTTTTGACAATATCTACTCTATGGATAGTTACATGTTTGAAGATAATGTTGAAATCATTCAAAACCAAGCAATTGGTGATAATACCATTTTTTCATTGATTTTGGAAGGAGAAAACACAGCTCAGATCATAGAGAGGCGTTATGTAAGACTACAAGAAGTTTTGGCTAGTATGGGAGGGGTCTTTAAATGTCTGTTTTTGTTTGCTCAGATCATCAACTTTTCTTACAACAGATTAATGATTCAGAAAAATTTTTTGAAGAAGGTTTATTCAAATTTCATTTCTATGAAGGAAAGAAAAATCGATGATGATTATTTCATAAAGGTGAATATAGATGATCAGATTCCTGAGGAAAATTCAAATGATGTTTTTGCAGAAGATACGAGATTTGGAAAAGAATATCATGGCGAATTTAGTAATTTCCTTATTTTTAAATATTTAATTCATTCTTATCTAGAGTTTATTAAAGACAATGATTTGAAGTTTATTGCATCTCCTTTGAAAAAAGAAAAAGTTGAAAATATCATAAAGAGTCTTTCCATTTTTCCAGAAAAAAACAAAAATGAAGAAGATCCACAAAATGAGAGTACCATAAAACCAAAGAAAAATAGAAGAAGTTCTCTATTTTCAGGTTTAGCTCAACGACAAAAATCAATCAAAGAATCCGCCAAATTGTCTTTTTTTAATTATTCTGTATTATGGGTAAAAAATTTCCATAAAAGGAAAAAGCATGAACTTTTAGAAAATTTCGACTATACGCACAAAATAAAGAAAAAAATATTCAATGAATACACTTTTTATAAGCTTTATTTTGAAATGGAGAAGATGAAGCTCATTTTTTTCAACGAAATACAATTGCAGGCATTCAACTTAATAAAAATTAACTATGGTTCTTTATTCAATGAAAAAAATGAAAATCTTTCAGATTTTAAGGAGGTCTTTTATAAAATCCAAGGAAAAACAGATGACTTAAGCCAAAAAATAGCTCATTTATTAATTAAAAATAGCTAAATTATTGATTAAAAAGCTAAATATTTAAATAACTATTTTATTCACTATCTAACTTGTTTTCTTTTTTAATTAGATAAATTTGCCATACAATCTTTTTTTTTTTTTTTATACCTGCCTATCTTTTAAAAATATTTTTGTTTTATTTTTATTTCAATAAATTGAGCTATTATTTATTGAAAATTTTAACATAATAAAATTATATTTTTTAATTATTGATTTATAATTTGGTAGACAAAATCATGAATCATTATCATTTTTTATTGTTGTCTTTATTCATAATTCCTGCTTTTTCTATTTTATCTGATTTCGTCCTGCTTTCCTCTATTCCTTCGATTACAACCAAACAACAAAATGTCATTTTCAGTTTAACGAACATTGCAGAAAACAGTCAAACGAATTTTGCATACAATTATGCTGAAAACATTGGAGATGGCCGTGGCATTACTTTCGGTATAATCGGCTTTACATCAGGCACATTTGATGGCACCGAGCTCATAGAAAGAGTCAAAGAATTGGATTCTTCAAACGTTTTAGCTAAATATCTTCCCGCTTTCCAAGCAATTGATAAGCTTCCTCATCCTGATGGAAAAACTTCCAATACAAAAGGTTTGTCTAATTTTATTAAAGACTTTAACTCTCATGGAGGAGACGAAAAAGTCAAGCAAGCCCAGTTAGAAAAACTTAAGGCCCTCTATTGGAATCCTACAATATCAAAGGCTGAAGAAGTAGGAGCAAAATATGCTTTAACTGTTGCTCAATTATATGATATTTGTGTGAATCATGGAGCTGATGGAGATTCAAAGGATAAAGGATTGAAACAACTTGTTCAAGAGGCGATTGACAAGGTCGGAAACATTGGCTCTGTTGATGAGAAAACATGGCTGACTGCGTTATATGATGTGAGAAAAGCTTATATGGAATCAGATCCTACTTGGCGTGATGCACTTGATAGAATAGAAATGCATAGAAGAATTCTGAAGACTGGAAATATGGATTTAATTACTCCATTGAAGGTTACCTGTTACGGAGACTCTTTTACGATCACTGGAGCAGCTCCATAATCATGAGGAGTGTTTGCATTATAAAAAAAAAAAATTAATTAATACAAAAATTAAAAAACAAATAATATATATTTTTTTATTTTAAAATAAAAAGAAATGTGGTTGTTTTATTTATAAAGGTGGTTTAACACTTAATTAAAATTTAAACCTTCGGATGTTGAATTCGAACTTTCGTTGGTTGTGTGGCCATCATATCCTTGAAAGTTCCCACTTTATAATCTCTATTGGCTTTTCCAAAACTAATAGTGGGCATTGTTTTTTTTTTGCTCGAAAGTTGAGTTCCTATCGCCCTCCTAAAATCACAACATAATTATCTATAATTTTTATTTCTCACGATTTTGTATCATAAGTCTGGTTTTTATCCCAAGTAGTATTGAATAGTCCTAATCTCTTAGCTTTTGGCAAAAACCAGCTTGGATCCTTTTGAATTTCGCTCGTTAAAGGTACATTTCCATGCAAATAACTCCCAGGTCCAACTCCTTCCCCTGTTGAAGCATTGCTTGCTAAAGGAGACTGTCCTTGAATTTGTCTTCTGAATCCAAAAGAAAATTTGGGAGCTGCTGGTATTTCATGCTTTAATGAAGGGTCATATTGTGGTCCAGGTGTTCCTTTTTGTCTCTTAGGATCGTTGGGGAACTTATTTAAACATTATTGGTTAAAATTCCTATTAGTTTGTAAATTACTCTTGACTCTAAGCCAATTCGGACATTTGCACTCTTCCATCGACGGTTAGCGTCTGATTGCAACGGATCGAACTGGAAAAAACCAATTTTTTTATTTTTTATTAATTCTCATCCTACATCAACATCTTGTCTTTCATAAAAATCATATTTGCTTCCAGTGTCCAAGGTATTACGTGGATATAATCCAAATTTCCATTCTGGAGCTTTCTTGTATTCGAATTTATCTGTTACAGAATAAGCATGAATCTGGGCAGTTTTGCCTAAAAATGATGATGATATACAAAATTATTTCCTCTTGATTACCTACGAAGGTCTTTGATAATGCTTTGGATTGAAAAACCTTTGCTTGTTTTTGTCGATCGGCCGTTCCAAAACCATATTTCGGGGCTGAGGGCTTCGTAGAAACCATCATTTTGCCAAACCCAGAATATTTATTTGTTGATTCAAATTGCAGCAGATCGAAGTAGTTATATACTTTGGGAACAGCCTTTATTTCTTCGACTGGTTCTTGTTGGTTTTGCATTAGAGGAGTTTTTATAAGTTTTTAAGTTGGCTTGTTTTTCTTAATTTTTTTATAACAGTTTCTAAATTAAATCTTTTTAAATTCAGCTCGAATTTCCATTATTAAGATTCTAAATAAGTCACTCCTGCAGCATAACTAACTGAAGTGTCTTTTTTACTTTTGCAAGCGTTAGATTGAGCATATCTGACGAATTTGGTCTTTAATTGAAGGGATAAGCTGCTAAACTTAAATATCTTTATAAAAATAAAAAGTGTGATATCTTAAATATATTAAAAATTCTCTACATTTAATAAAACCATTATTGGATTACGTCCACAAATCGTGTTGTCAGTTTCGCTTAAATAGTCTTCAAACCCCTTCGCATCGTGTTTCTCGATTAAGGCCATTCCTCTTTTGTCTAATTTCTCGATACTTTCATGGATTTCTCCATCATCTTTATTATAATAGGTGTATTGGAAACTATTGTTTTGTAAAATATTTATTGATAAAACTTTAAACCTGGATCCCCAATGGCAGAAATCACTAGAAATTACAAATAATGTGCTTTCATCATCGAAATAAGGAGCCAATAATTTTCCAAAATATTCCTCTTGGCCATCTATTTCACCAACCATGATAGGCACTAATTTGAAATCTTGATCCCCTAAAGCCTTCTTTATGAAAGGTAAATGCATTTCTAAGCTATGTTCATCCTCTTCAGTGCGCTTATTTAGTTTATTAAACTTGCCTTCTTTATCCAATTTTTCGATGGCTTTACCCAAAATCAAATATATTTCTAAAAATATTAAAATAAATACTTTCAACATCCAAATCAATGTTCCCAATTGGTGTTTCATAAATTTTTAGGCTGCTCAAGCCCAATCCTTTCATATAAACGTGATGACAAGGTCCAAGTAAAAAAACTCGTAGACTTTTAAATTTTTTTTAATAATGTATTGTTTTGTTTTTTACTTCTTTTTGGGTTTTAAATATTGATAACACCAACCAGCAGTAGGTCCACTATAATCATACCCTGCATGACTTGATAAAGATAAATAATATTTATCTCAATCACAAAGAGTAAATTTACGGGCCAATGATGGCTTTTATCGCTCCATGTTGTTTTATATCATTTTTAGTGTTTTCCAAGAATTTTGTCAATTGCTTATCAAGTTCTTTTTCTAGAAATAATAGAGAAAAATGGATTAATCATAATGAAAAAAATAGATACGTGAGTCAGTATACCATGAACCTGCGTGAGATGCGGTTCTTAAAACTTTCGAATTGAATTCCATCGAAAAATTTAAAATTTCTAGGAAACTTTCAAATTTTTTTACAATTAAAATATTAATTATATGGAAAATAAAGCTAAGGCAGAAAAACTGCTTTCTCTATCAGAACATCAAAGAGCATCAAGATCTTCAGAAAAAATTACTAAAACCTTACAAAAAATTTTCACAGATAAAATTGATCAGAACCAAAATCCCTTGGGAAATAATAAGAGCAAATATCTAACCCCCCGCGCTGTCATCAACAAAAACCAAATGCCTAAACTCAATAAACCTTATCCAAAAAAAACTGATTCTTCTATTGACAGAGTCAAGTTCACAATTCAAAATATAAATTCGGATCTAATTAACAAAAAGGAGGAATCAAAAATGGCAAATATTAGAGGTTTCTTCTCTCCGAAAATCAAATATCGGCAACAAATATTAAAAAAACACCTTTTATACAGTGAGGACACCAGAATAAAAACAAATCAATCAGAAATTACGAATATAAATAGAATTTTGGATTTAGGCCAAAGGATCTCTCTCCCTCCAATAAATATCAACAAATCTCATTTAAGTGAAGAATTTATAACCCCTTTCTCATTACCGAAAACGAGAAAGTTTGTCACAGTTTCCTTTAATCAAATAATGCTAAAAGACCTTTATAAAAATAAGAAAACGAAGAAGCTTTTGAAAAATTTATTTATGTATAAGTATCTCTCTTTGAATGAAATGAATAAAAAACTAATGCTTTAAACTGGGAAATATATATGTATATAAAAATATTCAACAGTTTTCTAATTTTTATGTTTTAACAAAAAATAATTAACTTTTTTTATTTTGATGAAATATTTGCAAAAGACGTTTTTACATTTTAAAAAACCAAATTTTTTATTTTTTTAGCATTTTTATTTTCATTTTAATAAAACAAATTATTACTTTTTTAGAGGTTTATATTTTTTTCAAGAAAAAAGTAAAAAGGCAGATTTTAATCAAAAAAATAAAATTTTTTTTCTTAATGAAGCAGACAGTTTTTTTCCATTTTTGTTTGTTAGTGGCATACTCAATGCCCAGAACTTTCTTTGAATTTCACGATTCAAAACTTACTTTTTGGGAGAGCTTTTCTAAGCTTTCTAATCTAAAAATTGACTTCAGTGGAATAAATAGTTTGCATCCTCCGATCTATGAACTCTCAGCAATTTTAACAAACAATAATGAAATCAAATTTTCTTCAAGTTTTTCCCCCCAAGTCGAGAATAATCAGATTTTATGCGCATCGATAAAATTTCAGGATACTCTTCATCAAATCGGGTTAAGAATCTATATTTATACATTATATTTAGTATTTTAAACAGTTGGGACTTGCTTTCTATAAAAACTTATGGGAAATGTGATCCTGTGATACAAAATTGGGCTGCTGGGATGATTGAAGGTTTGGTGACATTTCAAAAAATTAGCGATTTCTATCTAAATTTATTGGACATCAATGAATACAGTATAAGAGTTTCCCATTAACAATATATTTAAAAAATATTTAACAATAGATCGGCCAACAATAAATAAAATCAAGATATTTTTTGAAAAAGTGAATGAAAAGTTGAGAAAAAGACTCGAAGAAAAATCTCAAACAAATGAAATCAATTCCATGGAGAATAAATACTGGAATCAAATAATTTTACTTCAAGCCCAAAGTGATGGGTTGTTGTTGGGATTCAACACGAAAAACGAGACAAAAATGACAATGGGAGACTTGTATCTTCTCAACGCTGATGGGGAAATCGCAGAACTATTATCATTGATGAAGTCTCCGAATTATTTTGATGAAAATGCAAATTATCGATACAAAATAAACAACCATCATCAAAATCACAAAATCAAAAAGTCTTTTATTCAGAAACTTTTCCACAAATACAAAACAAAAGATCTTGAAAAACTGTGGAAATTGATTGAAATCGACAGCCATTGCTCAGCATTTGTCAAATTAATAAAGGATGGTAACAATAAAATTCAAAATGTGTTGGTTTCTCATTCAACTTGGGACCACTACAGTGAAATGCTTCGAATTTATAAAGAGTAATAATAATTCGCAAAAATTAAAATAAATTGATTATTAATTCTAGTTATGAGTTTGAAATTAAAGAGCCTGATGGAAAAATGGTGACCAAAAAAATAACATTTTCTTCATATCCAGGTATATTTTTCGATTTTAAATGATTACAATTCAATAATTTTTAGGTTTACTTACATCTACTGATGATTTTTATATTATTGACTCAAGCTTGATTGTCATGGAGACAACATTGGAAATATTGGTTATCTTTATATTAAAAATTTTAAAATATTGCATTTTTATTTATAAAAAACTTAGGACGGAGAGCTCTTCAAAAAAACACTAAAAGTTGATGAGTATGTGCCAGATTATATGAGGATAATGACAGCCTGTTATCAAGCTAAAACATCTGTTTGATTTTTCTCCTATCTAAAAAACATATATATATAGGTTGATTGGCTCAATTATTTGAAATTCATTAATACTGGAACATATAACTCTCAATGGATGATTATCGATATGAACAAAATTAAAGCTTCTCATTCAAAAGAACACTTGGAGAGTAATTCATTGATTGTAGCTGAGCAAATTCCTGGAGATATGATTTTTAAGGATATGAGCTCACATTTAGAAAAGGTATTTTATTAAAATTTAAAAAATAACTACAATAAAATCAAGAATGAGTATTGGGCTTCGTACAACGTTCCTTATTTCCAGCGTTCTAAAAAGTCAACAGGTTTTAAAGAAATTTCTCTCCGTTTCAAGGGGCAAGAATTCAATTATGAGTCGAATACAAGGGGGAGACTGTTTGCCTCTTTACAGAAAGATGTCACTGACATCAAATCCTTGAAAAAAATGATGCTAACAAATAAGTAATCTTCGTAAAATATGTGATTTCTAAGCTTCAAACAGTTTCCAAAAAGATAAAACTAAAGCCGGAGAAGCCATTGCTGCCAGATTTGACTTAGACTCAATGATGTTTGAAAAAATATCAGGAGCTGTTGATGTTAAAGTAACGAATATGGAAATGGCTAAAGAACACAAATGCTTCGCAATAAGTGGTCCAACATGGCAAGACTTACCTCCTTTTTCATTCGAAAAATTCCCGAAGGCTCCACAAAGAGGATTGCCCTTAATTTGGAAATTCAACTGGTATATTAACAAAATATTTTAATCTTAGTTTTGTTCATGAAGGGAAGAAATTTCTCCAAAACGAATAAGAAACCAAAAGTAGAGTTGTTTCAAGCCTTTAATTTTCTTTGGTGCTAAATTCGAAAATAACAAATAAGAAATATTAAAAAAAAAAAAAAAAAATTAGTTTATAAATAAGATTTTATTTCTTGGAATCTTAAAAAACAAAAACAATTTATTTAGATAAAGTCCCAATCATGAGTCAGTCAATTCCCTAG
>Ga0302320_10013822_pt1 | contig 16784 bp, 17 predicted proteins | sample Bog_T0_3_FD_202130 | JGI IMG/M metagenome (GOLD analysis project Ga0302320, IMG submission 202130) | Peat permafrost microbial communities from Stordalen Mire near Abisko, Sweden - Bog_T0_3 | ecosystem: Environmental > Terrestrial > Soil > Wetlands > Peat | place: Sweden: Abisko, Stordalen Mire... | reverse complement strand
GATCGTCTGTAGCCGGGAAGTGATCTCGCCGATATGCCGGGCGCAGCGCTCATCCCTCGCCCCGACCGATTCGGCGGTGCGGGCCATGACAATCAAGATGTTTTTCACCTCGGCAGTCTTTTCCCTGCTATGCAGGGCTGCGCGCCCGCCCCAATTTTGAAGCTGTTCCCGGGCGCTTCTCTCCGTATCCTCTATCTCCTTCCAGGAAATACCCATGGAAAGGCTTTTCCCGAGTTTACCCAAGCCCTGCTTGAGCTCATTCCCGAGACCGGGACAGGCATCCAGGCTACAGGTTCCCATTTCTGCCAACGAAGAGCGGTATGCGGCCATTGCCAAAGAAAGAAGGTCCTTCTCTTCCGTCTCGCAATCTCGATTTGAGCCGGGCTGCGCGGCATCCAGGTATTTCTTTATCGAGATCATGGACCCTCACTGCCGGGAGTTTCGCAAGCATTGACGAACTCTGCGAACTACGACTATCGGCCGTTCTGCGTATTCACTTCAGATTCGAATTTCGATGCGGCTTGAATCTATTGTGCTCATCGCGTTTGCGCGTACTAGATTACCTCAGGATGCACAGGGGGAATTCAAGGCTGGTAGCCGCACTTCTCACTGGAGTTGGGGCGTGTCTCCGGCAAATTTGAGCGCAAAGATCTTAAATTCTTCCAGAGGTAGAGGCCGGCTGCAAAGGTAGCCCTGAAAGGCTTGGCAGCCGAGTCGGGCGAGGAATTCGCGCTGTTCTTCGCTCTCCACTCCCTCTGCGATGACCGAGAAGCCCATTGCTCCACCCAGGGAAATGATTGACTGCGCGATTGCTCCGCTACAATCATCCACCAAAATGTCCCGAACGAAGGAGCGGTCGATCTTCAATTGGTCCAAGGGCAGGCGTTTGAGATAGGACAACGATGAATAACCCGTGCCAAAATCGTCCAAGGAAAACCTCACTCCATGAGACCTCAGCTTATTCATCTTGCAGATGACGTCCTCGACGTTTCCAACCAGGAGGCTCTCAGTGAGTTCAAGATCGAGGTTCTTTGGATTTGCTTTGGCGCGATCGAGTGCCGATAGGACCCCTTCTACGAAATCCGGCTGACGCAACTGCAGAGAGCTGATATTCACCGCAACCGAAATACCAGCCGTGTTACTGCAATCCGCCCATGCAGCGATCTGCCTGCAGGCGGTTTCGAGTACCCAAGCTCCCAACGGTAGGATCAGTCCCGTTTCTTCTGCTGAGGAAATGAAATCGCCAGGAAGTAGGACGCCGCGTCTGGGATGTTCCCAGCGCAGGAGAGCCTCCGCGCCAATCAGTCGCCCATGCTCGACCTGAGGTTGATAGTAAAGCGCGAACTGGTTTGCCGCTATCCCGTGCCGAAGCTCTCTTTCCGTCGCTGCGCGGGCATTCACGGCAGCCTGCAAGGCGGGAGCGAAGAAGCAGATCGTATTGCGGCCCGCCAACTTGGCGTGATGCATGGCCACGTCGGCACGCTGCAAGACTTCGTTCGGGCCTTCTCGTTTCCCTCCGAAGACAGTGACACCAATGCTGGAGGTGATGAGGCATTCGCGGCCATCGAGCAAACATGGCTGGCCAATGGCTGCGAGAATCTTCTCTCCTACAGCCTTCGCCCGGACCGCCGCGTTCTCGCGCTCTTCGCTCAGGTCTTCGAGCAGCACCACAAACTCATCTCCGCCAAACCGTGCCACAGTGTCGACTTCGCGAACGGATGAGGTGATACGACCGGCAATATCTTGAAGCAAAAGGTCGCCGGTCTGATGGCCAAGGTTATCGTTCAGCGTCTTGAAGTTATCCAGACCGACCATGAGCAATGCTTTCTTTCGATTGATTCGTGTTCCGGTTAGAAGGGTGTGATTCAGCCGGTTCAATAGTAGGCGGCGGTTGGGCAAGTGTGTCAGCTGGTCGTAGAATGCGAGATCCCTGATCTCGTCTTCCGCTGCCTTGGCTTCGGAGATATCCCGTAAAACACTGACAAGGCACGAATCTCCATGAATTTCAATCATCGAAGCCGACAGTAGCGCCCAGAATATCTCTCCATTCCTTTTTCTGAATTGGGTCTTCGCGTCCCGGAAGCTTGCATTCTCGCTCAGCACTTTTGCCCAACGCTGTCGATCGTTGGGATCCACCCACATGCCGAGTTCCACTGACGTTCGGCCCACAACCTCTTTGCGCTCGTACCCCATTAGGTCGAGGTAAGCCTTATTGACATCGATGTATCTGCCATCGCACAGGCGGCTGATGCCAATGCAGTCGAAGCTCGTCTGGAATACGGTGCGATAGTGAGCCTCGCTCAGGCTCAGGCGATCGGCGGTCTCTTTCAACAGCATCTCGCTCTGTTTACGAGCGCTTATGTTTATGTGCTCAATCACCACCCTGGGAAGACCATTGGCGAAGAATCGCGTAACTCTGACAATAAACCATCGCTTTTCATCGGGGGAATGGCATGCGTACCCTTTCGAATATTGCTTGGATTCCCCATGGAGCACTGTCCGGATACCGTCAGAAATCTCTGCGGCCTCAGAAGCCTCCGGGCCGGTCACTCGATCGCAAACCTCCAAGTAGTTTGCTCCTTCACCGAAATGGTCATGGCTCTCGTGCACAGCCCGCACGCCGTCATCGTGAACTTTGCGGTTAGCCTCAGCGAAGTCTATCCAAGACTGGTTCACGGAGATGATGGTGCCTGTTTCGTTCAGTACGCAAATGGTGGAGGACAGTGCGTCGATTGTGGACTGAGCAAGCTCCTGAGAGCCGGGCATGGCCTGTTTCAGTCCGCTTGGCTCCGCGATGCCGACGCGTTCAGCGGCGTGCACTGGGGCAGTAATAAGGCCGTCTCGATTTATTGTGTTACTAGCCCAAGACAAACCACACCTCAACAGGGAAAGAGCTACTCTTGTCTTATCGGCCAGTCTCAAGGTTTCTGACAACTGCTCAAATCCACAAGCGCCTTCAGCCGTCCATCGATGGACGGCCGCTGGCATTTGCTAAGTTTCCTTGAACCAGATGGTCACAATGCGCCCGGCTTGCATTGACCTGATAGCCGCCCGAGGATGTCACCCCCCGGAATGAAGCATGGCGGCGCCCTGCAGATAACCCCGCGCCGGAAGCAAGTAGGATTGTGCACAAGTGGTGACTAACGAGTGGAGTATTTCCGGAGAGGCAGTTGCACGAGCGGAACTCTGAGGCGTCGATCCCTTCGTAGCCAATTCGGCCTACGCCGAATGGCACAACTTGGATCGGTTTCAGACGGGGCGGATGGATTCTTTCGCATCAATTACGACCTATGGAGTATCCCGCGCGGGGGGCTTGGAATCTGACACAATCACAATGTCCACGCGCCGGTTAGCTCTGCGGCCCTCTGGCGTGTCGTTGCTCGCGGATGGATGGTACTGTGCGTAGCCTGCAATTGAAATTCGCTTGGGGTCAAACTTCGACTCGTTGAGCAGCATCATCGCCACCGCCGTGGCGCGCGCGGTAGATAGGTCCCAATTTGAATTGAATGCCGCGTTATGGATCGGCACATTGTCGGAGTGGCCCTCTATCCGCATATTGAGACCGTATTGCGTCAGTACCGCCGCAATCCTCTTCAGAGTCTCTGCCGCCCCAGGGAGCAAGCGCGCCTCCCCGCTGTCAAAGAACCCAAGTTCATGAAGGCTGATCACGAAGCCTTCAGGAGTTAGGCGCATGTCAATTTCTTTTTGATTGATCTCCTTGCCGAGCGCGTCGTTTAGCTTTTTATGCAGCTCTACCATATCGATTCCAGCATCTCCGGATGATCTTAGCGTTGCGTCGCCATCTCCGGATTGACTGAGGGCAGCGCCGCCCTTTGGCGCGTCAGGAAGCGAAGTGTCTGGTCCGCCCTTGTCGTTTGAAAAGGATCCCATCTCCTGAAAGCCGTTCTTGAACGCAGAAGATACTCTTTGAATCATCTTCTTGTCATGATGAGACGAAGCGAAGAGGACAACAAAAAGAGCGAAGAGAAGCGTCGTAAAGTCTGCGTAGGATACGAGCCAGCGATCAGCATGTGCCCCTTCCTCAGGTCGCTTGCGCCTCCTCATTACGCCGCCGCTTTCGTTATCGTCCTCGATGCTGGGCGGCTCAGGTAGACAGAGAGCTTCGCCTCAAGAACTCTTGGGTTCGTCTTCTCCACGAGACCAGTTACACCGTCAAGAATTAATTCACGGAGAACTTGCCTTCTTTGCATCAAGATCTTGATCCTTCCAGCGCATGGAAGAAAGAGAATGTTTGCGGATCCAACTCCATATATGGTTGCGACGAAGGCGACCGCTATCCCTTTCCCGACTGCATCGATATTCTCCAGTCGCTGCATCACCTGGATGAGGCCAATAACGGCGCCGAGAATGCCAATGGTGGGCGCAAAACCACCTGCTGCTTCAAACACCTTTGGTATCAGATCTTCGTTGTCAGCTTCACGGTCCATTTCGAGCTCCATCGAACGGCGCAGCTCTGCCAGAGCCGTACCGTCCACAGCAAGTGTCAGGGCCTTTCTGAGAAATGGGTCTTCGATCATCTCGAGTTCTGCTTCCAGCGACATCACACCATTTCTCCTAGCCTTCACTGCGTAACGCGTCAACTCGCCGATTAACCGCGAGGCAGGATCTTCTACATGAAGGAAGATTTCCTTGAATTGTTTGGCTGCCTGTATCACGGTGGCAAATGGAAACTGTACCATTACGGCGCCAAGGGTTCCGCCAAAGACGATCAGGGCCGCGGTGGGTTGCAACATTTGGCCAACCTTACCGCCATCCAAGAGCAAGCCAACGGTAATTCCCGAGAGGGCAATGCCGATTCCCGTCAATGTGCTTCTATTCACCTTGAGCTCCCTTCATCGGCCCAGGTAGCGTATAAATCTCGAAAATGAAAGCTCGAAGAGTCCCCTGCTTATGATTGCCGATAGCGTTCGTGCTCTGAGTAAGGCGGGGAGGAGATCGGTGCACTCTTCGCTGAGCAAGGGAACATTCCGGGCGATCATCGAGAAGCTCCTGGAGAATTCGGAGGCCGTCCCACTGGCTGGATTTCCAGCTAGAACGATTGCGACCAACGAATCGCGGCTTACTAATTTGGTCATTATCGGCAGGAAGGGCAAGCACTTTCATAACTCCGTAGTGCCATGCACAAAAAACTGACAAATCACTTTGTTGTTCCCGCAAAGAAAGCCTGTGACTAGAGAATGGAGAGAGCCGAGGAAATACTCGCGAAGGGTTTTCGCGATCATGCGGGAGTTCTTGGGAAAGAGTCTTCAGGTGAATCAGCCGCGAAACGGAGTCGATGGACGGGGCACTCATAGCGCCCACGTAAACCCGGCTTGTGTAAGTTTTTCGTCGAGTCGCAAGGAAGTAAAAGGCTTCATCAAATAATCATCGGCTCCAGCAATGTGCGCTCTGAGGAGTTTTCGAACTCCCGGTTCGGCCGCGACCAACAGGATGAGCGTCGCATGGCGGGCGGTCTCGCGCCGGAGGCGTGTTATGAAGTCAAGGCTGTCCGCATCCTGCGACGGCCAATTCACGAAGACAAGATCGGTTATGCCCGCACTTCGCAGTTCCACCAAGGCCTTCTTGCTATTTTCTGCCTCGGCAACTTCAAACCCTCGCATCGAGAGCAAACGGCTCAAGACAGACCTCATTGTGTTCGATTTGTCTATCACCAGCGCTTTCATTAGTTCCTCGATCGCCGCGCCGAAGGCAAGCGCGGTAACGGTTCGCTCTCTCTAAGTACTTAAATGTTCGGCAAGACAACCGAGCGGCCGGTTATGAGGCCTGGTCGGTCAAGAGCAATGTTGGAATACACGTTGACTCTTCGAGTTCCTGGGGGCTGCCTTTCTCCTGAGGAAAAAGCCATTTGAGCTTGTGCTTCCGGTCTACACCAATTCGGAAACTGCTGTCTGGCCAGTTGGTCGCCCTCGAAAGACTCTCCTGCATTATGCACTCCGGCACGAGGGTCACGCGGAAAACGAGAATGGCACTCGGTCCGGCGTTGTCTCCGTCTCGGGCGTATATGATCTGGACGCCTCTTTCGTTTGAGCTTCGGCCGGCTGTTCTGCCTTCTGTGAAGGAGGGTTGTCAAGTTGCTGCCATGCTGTTCTTACGTGCAGAATCATATCTATCTGCGTATCGAGGACTTTGGCTGACTTGCCTACCGCTGCTTCCATCATCTTCGCTCGCAGGTACGCATAGAATCTGGATAAGGTGTCAGCCGTTTCTCCGCCGTTTTTCAAATCGATCCAACTCTCCAGTTGGCCGAGCACGAGCACCGCGTGATTCAACTCTCTGCATCGCGTTTCGATGTCGTTCTTGCGTAGCGCGCCTGCAGCCCTGCGAAGGTCTCCGACCAAGGTGTCAAAGAGCGCGATGATCAGGCCGATGGGGCTTGCTCCCTCTATAGCCGATCTCCGATAAGAAAGTCCTGTTTTATCTAGCTTCATCCTGAACTACTTCCGTTGCTGGAGTTAAACCCTAACTCTGCGTTGATTTGCGCCATCTCTTGCGGTAACTGCTGCAGCGCGATTTCAGCTGCGCTGAAGTCGGCTGTGAGACTCAACTGCTGGCTAGCGATGTAGCCTGTTTCAAAATCGTTGATTTGCGATGTTAAGGCGGCAGTTGAGGCGCTGATGCTGCTCAGGTCAACCTGGAACGCGCCGTTAGCAGGGCTTGTGAACGTATTGAGTGCGTTGTACATTGAATTTGCAAAGCCGTTCAATGACGCGCCCTCGAAGAAATTCTGGACATCAGTGGGGTTGTTGACGAGGGCGCTATTCAAAGTGGCTGAATTGACCGAAAGAGTACCGTCATTTCCAACCGTGATGCCCAGGTCACTCAGCGTTGACACGGTCGTCGTTCCTGTGGTCGATTTGTTTGCATAATTGAGCGCCTGCTCCAAGGTACTCTGCAGTGAGACAACGGTAGGATCGGAAGCAAGCGAACCTTGCGTGCCGCTTGTGGAACTGAAGTCGAACTGAGCGTTAACCAGCCCGATGGCAGTGTTGTAATCCGTGGCAAACTGGTTTATCGCCGTTGAGACCTGCGCAGCGTCGGAGGCGACGGTCAGGTTAATCGGGGCCCCTAGACTCGCGCCCAAGAGCGTCAAGGTGACTCCAGGAATAGCCCCGGTAACCGTATTACTCGCACTCGAAATGGGGACGCCATCAACGGTCAGGGATGCATTAGCTGCCTGCGTAGCTTGGGTAAAGCCAAAGGCCGGCTCATTGATGGTAAACGAGGAGCCGTTGCCAGTGATTGTCAGGTTTGTGCCGTTCGAGTCGCTGCCTGCACTCGCGGTCAGGCCGAGAGGGTATGTGGCCGCGTTCATTGCGCCCAATACGGAATCGTTAGTCGAGACCGTTATGCCCTTATCGGCAGAGCCCTCCGATATGACTTCATTGCCGCTGGTTGCAACTGCGCCGGTTACATTGGCGGAGAGCGTGCCTGTTGTCACCGCAGCCGCAATAGCCGCGTTCAGGGTAGCAACGGTATTTCCCGCCACTGCTGTGTATTTGAATGTCTTGCCAGTGGCACTGTCCTGGATGCTGGTAACGGAACCGGCGGTCAGAGGTGTGGCCCCGGTCAGAGGCGACTGCGCTGAGCTGTAGTTTGTTGGAGGCACGATTGGAGTCGCTGTGGTTGCGTTGTTGATGGCGGCGGCAAGTTGCGCGTAGGTTTCGCCGGAGGTCGTGTTGATGGTTGCCGTACCTGCGCTGCTGGTCAGGATGACGCTATTGGCGCCGAGCGTGGAACCGGGTGGGATGTCGGCAGAAGTCCAAGATGTGCCTGAATAGTTTGCGGACGTGATTGAAAATCCACTAGCGGAGCCGGCAGCATTGGAGATGATCGCCAACCGTGATCCCGTCGAGTCACTTACCACTGTGGCTGTAACGCCGAGACTAGCTCCGGTACTTGTCTTGTAGGAATTGATGGCGGTGGCGAGATCGTTGAGATTGTCGCCGACAGCGGTTGTGCCTGTTGCAAAGCTTGCGGAAACTCCAGCAGCGGTTGTAAGCGTCAGAGACGACGCCGGCAGCGGGGAAGTTGGACCAGCTTCAAGGTCTGAATACCACGATCCGGTTGTAGCCACGTTATTTACCACCACTGTATGAACGCCTGCAACGGTTCCGGTAGCGGCGGTTGCGCTAAGGTCATTCGCATTGGAGGACGTCACGGTTCGTGCTGCCAGGGGGCCATTGATGGTATTCAGAGATTGCATGTCGGTCGCTAAAGCTTCTGCGGCGGACTGCATTGCGGTCAAGGCCGTCGTCTGGCCGCTGAGCGTAGTCTGGTCAGCCTGCCATCCGCGTTCTGGTGCGCGGTCCGCGTAAATGGCCGCCGCCACTGCGGAAGTGACGTCGATGCCAGGCGTGGTTGCGCCTACATCCGCGGCCAAGATTTGGCTGATATTGATCGCTGGAGCTGTTCCCGACAGTAAGGTATTGACAGCAGAAACGGAACTCATAGCTTCTACCTGCTTCTGAGAAAGCGGTATCCGGTTCGCACCGATCTCTGGATCCGGATCCCTTGCCCGAGAACCTGAGAGTTGGGTTCGAAACAATCAAGCATCGTCTCAAGGATCGATTCCTTGAGGATGAAGCAGAGGTGGAACCATTTCGGCGCCACCTCTCCTGTTAGTTAGTTGTCGCGCTAAATTACTGGACCAGTTTCAACACAGCCTGCTGTGCCTGGTTGGACTGCTGAAGAGCGGCCATGCCGGTGGACTGCAGAACGTTGTACTGGGTCATGTTGGCAACGGTCTTGCCGATGTCGGCATTCTGAATGCTATCCGTTGCGCTGGTCAGTTTGGTGACAGCGTTGTTCATGACGCTGGAGGCTGCGGTCAGCCGGTTGACAGAGGCGCCGATGACGCCGCGTTGCGCGGAGACGACATTGATTGCGGCAGTTACCGCGAGCAGGGCTGCCTGTGAGTCGGTTGTATTATCCAGCTTGTTGGAAACAAGGTTCAACGAACCAACCGCAGAGGAGAGCGCATTGATCGTGGTAATGACGTTGGTGTCAATGGCCGCTGTGGTGGTACCGTCGCCCATGAACACGGTGTTTGTATTGGCTGTGCCGGGAGCAGCGACCATCGCGCCGAGCACGGCATCGGTACTGGTGACATTGAGGCCGGTCGTGCCGGTGTTTGGGCCTACAACAAGCTTGCCACCGACGATAGTTGCGGTGGTGCCAGCAGACAAAGTGCCCGCCGTGGCAGCAGCGGAGACAGCCGCGGTCAGGTCGGAGATCTTGCTGGCGGCTCCAGCCGTGAACTCGAACGTGCCGCCTGTTGCTGAATCGGTGATGGTGGTGGTAGTACCGGACGTCAGAGAGGTTCCAGCGGTCAGTGAGGCTTGCGTCGAAGAGAAAGAGGTCGGTGAGTTCGAAGCAAATACGTTCTGTCCGTTGAAGTTGGTGGTCTGGCCGATCTGGTTGATCTCCGCCAGGATGGATTGGAATTCGTTATCGAGCGCTGCGGCCTGGCTGTTTGCGCCGGTCGTGATGCCGCTGGTCGAGCCTTCTGTAGCGAGGGTTACAGCGCGGTTGAGAAGTGTGGTGACCTGCGAGAGTGCGCCGTCGGCGGTCTGCAGCATGCCGATGCCGTTGCTGGCATTCTGCTGCGACTGCGTCAAAGCAGCCACGTTGGCCTGCATTCCGGTTGCAATCGACAAGCCTGCAGCATCGTCCGATCCGGAGTTGATCTTCATGCCCGTCGAAAGCTGTGTCAGGGTTTTTTGCAGGTTAGCCTGCGTGTTGGAAAGTGCATTCTCCGCCGACAGGGAGGAGATGTTATTCAGGATTGTGAGTGCCATTGGTGTTTCTCCTTATATGCCCTTTTGCGCCTGCACTCGGCTTCTTTTGTCGGGCCTTCGTTGGGGCTCCGGGTCGTCGAGAAGGAGGTCGTCTTGGACAAACACCCTATCGGCAACCCCGGATAATCTTTTCAATCCATGAAACGTGATATTGGAAATCAACGCGATGAAAATGTTTCAGATTCAAGTGCATGATTAAAGAACTGATTGCGGCTACGAAAGGAACTGATAAGAGCGGCCCTCCCAATTGAACAAGGTCGCTCTAATCATCTGCGGGGATTCCGACCTTTGAATCCGGTGCGATGGGAGGGTCGAACGAATAGGACAGCCAGGAAACCTGGTATTGCAATTCCGGCAAAAGGTTCTGCCTTCAAGACTATCCGGGTGCAAGGTAATTCAGGAGAGTCTGGGGAAGGACCTTGGCGGCGGCGGCCAGGACAGCGCTATTGGTGAGCTCAGCCTGGGAGAGGTTCGTAGCGGCTTCAGCAAGGTTGATTCCAACCAGCGAGGTCTGCTGAGTTGTGAGCGTCACAGTCTCCTGGCCGAGGTAGCTTTCCTGTGAATTTAATTGGCTGATGCTGTTGTCTAAGGGTATGCGTGCCTGGGTGACAAGGTTCAATGCCGCGGAAACTGCGGAGGTTGCTGTGCCGATTTGCGCGGTTGTTCCACTCTGGAGGGCTGTGATCAGGCTATTGAGCGAGCCTAATACGTTTGATCCGGTGGTGAAAACCTGGTCGCCAGGCAAACTAGTCGGGACGCTCAAGGAATCGCCGACCTGAGCATTGTTAGTGCCACTGTTTCCGACGTAAGCGTATGCATTCGCTACTACAGTGCCAGGAGTGGCCGTCATGGATCCAAGGACAGCATCGTTGGAATTGACCACAATGCCAGCCGTACTGGAGTTCGTTCCGATTGCCAGCTGCCCGCTGGCATTGATGATTGCGCTTGTGCCAGCGGACAGAGTGCCGGCGGAGACTGCCCCGGCGATGGCTGCCTGTAGCGTAGCGACCGTGTCGCCAGTTTTCGCTTTGAACACCATCTTATCGCCAGTGGTCGCATCGCTGATGGTCGTGACCGAGCCGGCGGTCAGCGCGGTCGAGGGGGCCAGTGGACTTCCAGCCGATCCCTGCGTAGAAGCAAAGCTTGTTGAGGCGGCCACGAAAGGAGGGGCGCCGGTGGCGGAGCCGCCGAAAACATAGTTGCCCTGGAAAGAGGTGTTGGCCTGGGCGATGACGTCGGACAGGAAACCTTGTACCTGAGAGGCGAGGGCTTGCCTATTTGCAGCAGTGTTGGTGCCGTTGGCGCCCGAGATACCAACGGTTATTGCGGAGTTCAACGTTGTCTCGACCGAGCTGATGGACGCGTCCGCCGTCTGCAACTGCGGAAGAACAGAACCGACGTTGGCGGTGTACTGGTCCACATTTGCCGAAGCTGCCAGCGAGGCGACCAAATTCGCTGAGGCTGCGGGATCATCGGAAGGCTGGTTTACACGTAATCCTGTTGACACCTGTTGCAGCGCGACCGAAAGAGCCTGCTGGCTCTGCTGCATTTGATATTGCACATCGGGAAGCATGTTCGTGACTCGCATCTGAACCCTTCTTTGCGCGGTCATTCGCCGCGGTCGTTAACCTATTCCGCTGCAGTAGTGCCCATACTCATCGTTATCGAGAACAGTTCCTGAATGGTGGAGACGACGCGAGCAGCGGCCTCGTAAGCCGTTTGGAAAGTGATCAGATTAGAGGATTCCTCGTCGATCGACACTCCGGAAACGGAGCTGAGTTGGTTATTGAGTTGGACCAGGCTGGAACCTATGGCAGTCGATTCAGCGTTGGCATTTGAGGTGAGGCTGCCAACCTGGTAGACCAAACTCGCATACGCATTCCCGGGTGTCTCGCCTGCCGGAAGCGCAGCGGTTTGCACCGCGCTGAGATTGGCTAGGTTGCCATTGTTTCCCGCACTTCCGTCCGAACTGGCGGCGATCATAGTGGGGTCGGTAATTGCCATTTTGATGGAGCCAGCCGATCCCGCAACCGATGTGGGAATCGTGAAGAAGTTCTGCCCTGCGCTACCGTCTTGATTAAATCCAGTTGCCTGGGCGGCATTGAAGGCGGTCCCAAATTGGTTGGCGAGCGTGTCCAACTGGCTAAGCAGACCGGGAATTGCTTGATCGCGGGTTTGAATAGTTCCGCCCAGGTCTCCGCCGGTTATCGACGCTGTGATGGCGGTGCCATTCTGATCAAGGACGTCCTGCATTCCGTCACTATTGGTCGTGGTACTCAATGCAAAGTTTTGTGAGCCGACAACCAGCGGGGTGCCATTTCCGGTCGTGAGCATCTCGCCGTTGTCAGTCTTTGTTACTGCGACATTTGTCAGCGCCGATAACTGCAGCACCAGCTGATCCTGCTGATCCTGAAGTGTTCCACCATCCTGGCCGGTCGACGTCAGTTGAGCAATCTGGGGATTCAAGGCGGCGATCTGCTGAGTGATCTGGTTGATCTGGTTTACATCCTGATTGACCTGGGTGTTGAGCCCTGCCTGTTGAGAATTCAATGTATTGGAAGCCGTGTTAAAGGCGGTTGCCAGATTCTGTCCGGCGGTGAGCACTGCCTCGCCTGCAGCCGAGCTGTTGGGATTAGTCGAGAGACCTGAAAGGCTTGAGAAGAGCGCCGACATCTGCGTGCCGATGTCTTGTGTCGAGGTGGTAAAGGTGGGCTGCACTTGCTGTAGAGTAGCTAGTTGGGCATTCGCTCCGCTCTGGGCCTGGGTCTCCTGCTGGATCTGCGTCTGAACCAGTTCATCCCGGACACTTTGATAGCCCTCAAGTACGACGCCGTTCCCGACGCTCAGGTTGTTTTCATTTGTCGGCGCCGCCTCTTGGAGAATAGCTACCTTTCGGGTGTAGCCCGGGGTGTTGGCGTTCGCAATGTTACTGTTCGTCGCCTGCAGGGCGCCTGTGTCGGCGGACAGCGCTTGTACGGCTGTCAAAAGAGAGGCATTGAGAGACATGGATTACATCTCGCAAGACCAGGTTTGATGTTTCAACCTGGGCCCGCGAGCCTCCTGGAATTGTCCTGTGTGGCTTCTACACAATGAAGCAAGGAGCGCAATCGACTTGCCAGAGTGTTTCAGCAGAGCTGCGTATTGCAAATTCAGTTCGCGAATTGCGCTGCTTGTGGCCCGGATCTTCGCTTCAACCTTGGTATCAATACACGCCACCAAAGGCCGCTCGGAGGAACGGAATCCTTCACTGACAGAATTTGCCATTGTTGCCAGACCAGCGCAAAGCATTTCCTGCTTTGCGACACTATCTTGAATTCTTGACAATGCATTCGCCGCAATAGCATCCATGGCAACAGAAATCTCGACCGCCAGTGCCTGCAATTGTTGCAGGTAAGTAGCGGCGAGCTGATCGCGCGTCCGGAGTGCATCGTTCATTTGCAAGTCCTTCTGGCCGAAGATTTATCCACCGGCCAATCAAACTTTTACTTCCACTGACGCCCATTTAGTATTCGTTGCTGTCGACCATGGCGTTTGCAATTTTCGAAGGGTCAAGCTTGTATTCGCCCGAGCTGACTGATTGGCGGAGTGCGTCCACTTTGTCCTGACGGACCTCGGGAGAACTCAAGGCACTCTTGGTCAGCGCCTGGACCGAAGTGCTGTCTGAATGGAATGTGGTCCGATCTTCTGTTGCACTTTGTGCACCAGCCAGTACAGAATTTGAAACTGGCTTTGCACCCCGGTCGGGCGGGAGCTGGCTTGTCGCCGGACTGTTTACATCAATCTTCATCGCAACTTCTCCTCTCTCAACGGTACTGCTATCGGCGCTTCTGTGAAAAGGTTTCAATCAGCGCCGGAAGTCATTGAAAAGAAGATGAGTTGGATCCCGTAGTTGGTTTACCCGGCAGAGGCCGGGTGCATCTTTGCTGCCTGAGCGACTCTGGCGTCCTCAGACTTGTGCAGTTGTTTTGAAATCATCTTGGCGATGCCGATGCCGCCTGCCGCTGTCATTGATCTGCCCAAAGACTGCATGGCCATCCCCTGAAACTGTTCCTTGCCAGCGTCTGCGTCATCATCATCGTCGCCGCCCGGAAGTGAGCCGAAGCTTTGCTCGGCCTGTTGCAGCCAACTCCCGAGGAGGATTGACTCGAACTCCTTTGCTGACTTCTCGATTTTCGTATTCACTGTTGCTGCGGAGCCTGCTTGCCTCATTGTGATTGCCGATTGAGTGTTCGTGGGGCCTGTGACGGCTAACGGAATAACGCCAAATGTGGAAAGGTCGGACATTAGATCACCTCCAGGTCTGCCTGCAATCCACCTGCCGCCTTGATTGCCTGCAGAATCGCAATGATGTCGTGAGAGGTTGCGCCAATCGCATGTAGCCCTTTAATCAGCTCATCCACGTTCGCCCCTTCTTCTAACTGTATTGATTGTGCCGGCGCGTCTGTCACAGTTAGTTTTGTTTCCGTCACTGCTTCCGCTTTACCATTCGTGAACGGCGCCGGTTGTACCAACACATGCGCGGTTTCCACATCGATGGTCAAACTCCCATGTATTACAGATACGGGGGATAATTTTACATCGCCCCCCATCACGATGGTCCCGGTGCGTTCATTGACGACAACCTTTGCCGGTGTGTGGAAGCTGATGGAAAGGTTCTGTACTCGCGAAATAAGGATCGGCACAGAAAGAGCGCCAGCGTCGGCAACATTTACGTCGACGCGGCGGCTGTCGAGTGAGGTCGCAACCGTCTTCCCAAACTCCTTGTTAATTGCATCCGCGATGTCGCGAGACGCTGTGAAGTCAGAATTGAGCAGCAAGAGAGATACGATGCGAAACCGGCTCAGGTCGACTGCCGCGTCCCGCTCAACGATCCCGCCCTCGGCGATCCGGCCAACTGTCGGATGATTCACGCTCTTGACGTTGCCGGATCCGCCTTCAGTGTAGCCTCCAATAACCAGAGGCCCTTGCGCTTCGGCGTATACCTCGCCATTGGCTGCACGGAGAGCTGTCAGAAGCAACACCCCACCCTCAATGCTTTTCGCATCTCCCACCGACGAGACTGTGACATCGATCTTCATTCCCGGGCGCGAGAACGCGGGCAGAGAAGCTGTGACAAACACCGCTGCAACATTCTTTACCACGACTACGCCAGGTGCGATCTGCACACCCATGCGTTGCAACGTATTTGCCAGTGTTTGCACGGTGAAGAAAGTTTGTTGCGTATCACCGGTACGACTTAGACCAATCACTAGTCCGTATCCGACAAGTTGGTTGTCGCGCACACCTTGAATCTGCGTTACGTCGCGAATCAGGACCTTGCGGTCAGTTTCAGAAGCGAAGAGTGAAAGCGACGGGAGAAGAACCCAAACAACGGCGGCCAGAGCTAGTTGCTGTAGCGTTGCACGCAATCTCCAAAAACCCGGATCACGAAGCATGCTGTTCAAAAATTTAACAGCCATAGGACCGCCCTCGTGAGTAGATTCGGCGGCCGCACCCCGTCTGAGATGATTCCCTTGCCCTTCATTTCGATCTCAAGATTGCTGAGAGACATGGATTGCACGGTATTATTCGGGCCGATATCGCCCGGTCGGATCATCCCGCGCACGACCACGTCTTCATGCTGGTTGTTCATGAAGATTTTCCGCCCTGCTTCGACTACAAGGTTGCCATTTGGAAGCACGGCGATTACCTGCCCGGTAAGGCTTGTCGCGAAGAGAGTATTCGACGCTGTCGATCCCTGGCCCTTGAGAGCCGATGACGATTGTGCAGACAGCAGAGGGTTTACAGCTGAAGGGGATCTGCCCAACACACCGGTGATTGCAGAGTTGGTCGAAAAGGTTCGCTCGCTATCGACAGTGCCAGATTGCGTCGCTGTTGTTTGAACCGAGACTTGGATCGTGATGGTGTCATTCAGATGGTAGGCCTTGTAATCAACGGAGAATCCAACCAGGGGACTTTCCGCGGACCACAAACTTCCAACGGTGCGCTCCTCAGCTTCCGGAACATACCGCTGCTGCAGTCCCTTAATGTACTCCGATCGAAGTTGTTCGGAAGTCTTCGAATGTCCCTTTAGCGGATTCTGACCAAGAGCAACAACGGAAGACACACCGACCAATGCGAGGATGACGGCTGGTCCGAGGGGCATCATTTTCAGATTCATCTCAGAAGTTCCTTCTTAGCAGCCCTGCGTTGACGACTTCGGCGACGTAGACCGCTTTATGATCTGGGCTCGTGACCCGGATCCTGTGGCCGACGATTCCGTTCTCAAGACTGATCACGGCGACTTGAATATGCGATCGTCCATCATCCATGACCATCGTCGCGTAGGTACCGGACCGCATAGTAATCGGTGTACTTGTATGGAGGACATCATTCCGGATTAAAGGAGAGTCGCTGGAACCGTTGGTCGGGCGCCCGAAGATTTCTCCTGGTGAACTCACCACAACATAGAAGGGCAGACACTTGCCGGGAAGATGGCAAGCCAGCCTGACCCATTTGTGAATTCCGGAATGCTCTCCGGACAGCCGATTTCCGAGCAGTTCTACCGATAAGATATCCAGCACTGGATTTGGTTCAGTTGCAACCACCCTGGCCGGCAGTTCCACAGTCTCTGCAGCGGTCTGAATCCCCCCATCGGAGAGAGCCCGCGCGACTTGCTGCGTTGTTAGCGCGAAGCGCTCCTGCGACTGTCCCCAGCTTGGCATGCTTACAGCCGCTGTCAGTAAAACCGCTACCCATTTCGCCTTCATATATCCTCTGTCCCGCTGCTTCCTTCCAAGAGTCCGAGCTTCTACTGGGCAAGTTGGTTCAGCTGCTGAAGCATTTCATCCGCGGCCTTCACTACCCGCGAGTTCGATTCATAAGACCGCTGAGCCAGAATCATGGCCACGAACTGGTTAACGACGCTGACGTTTGACTGCTCGAGCATGCCTTGCTGCAAGGTTCCCAATCCTTCTGCACCACCAG
>Ga0302320_10013820_pt1 | contig 16785 bp, 15 predicted proteins | sample Bog_T0_3_FD_202130 | JGI IMG/M metagenome (GOLD analysis project Ga0302320, IMG submission 202130) | Peat permafrost microbial communities from Stordalen Mire near Abisko, Sweden - Bog_T0_3 | ecosystem: Environmental > Terrestrial > Soil > Wetlands > Peat | place: Sweden: Abisko, Stordalen Mire... | reverse complement strand
CGCAAGTGGACTTCACATTGGGGTTGTCGAACTTGAAGCCGGCGGCTTCGACGGTCTCGACGAAATCCACCTTGCAGCCGTTCAGGTACATCAGCGAGGTGGCGTCCACAAAGACTTTGAGGTCCTCGAAGCTGAAAACCTTGTCCATCATGCCTGGCTGGTTTTCAAAGGCCATGGAGTACTGGAATCCAGAGCAGCCGCCGCCCTCGACGCCGATGCGCAGCCCGGCGGGAAGGGGGTCCTGGGTGGCCATAATCTCGCGTACCTTGGTAATGGCCTGGGGGGTCAGGGTGAGAGGCGCTTTCTTTTCGGTTTCCTGTGCGGGTACGGAAGTAGCTGTGGCCATGGAATCTCCCAATGCATTGATTTGCTTGCCGTATACGTAACTGTACTGCTTCGCCAGCGGGGATACAAGGCCCCATACCGGTCTTTCATTCTGTTGGATGCATCGGCAGGGGAGAAAGTCGCATTACCAGCGGGTGGCCTGGGCTGAAAAATGTCTTTGATTTTGTCAGACAGTCCTGCCCATTCAGGGGTATGATGGTCAGCGGGCCGGCTCCTCTGCTTGACGGACCTGGAAATTCTCTTTTGGGTCCGCCAGTCTTCGGGGCTGGAAGGTTTTTCGAGGTGGAGCATGACGCAATTTGCTTTGGTGATGATGATTTCCTGGGGAGCGTTGGTGGTGATTACCGGTGCTCTCATGTTTTATCGCGCCAGGTTGCAAGGCAACGAAATTGACCAGGTCTCTCTGGACGATACCTTCGCAAGAGAGAGGGACGAGAATGCGGTCCTTGCCGCCAGGGTCAACAAGGTTCAGCCGGCGATCCGCGTCTTTGGCTGGCTGGTTACAGCAGCGACGGTGATCGTGATCGCGTACTGGGCATTGGACTTCATCAAACAGTTCAAATAAGCAGCTTTTCTGGCCTGCACGAGCGGCTTACGGCGCCCCGAGGGGCTCGGTGTGCGTATTCCTGTTTCCCGTCTCGTCTCATCCAGAGCCAAAGCTCCAGCCTGCTAGCCGCTCAATAGCCGCTGGCCACCAGCCAGGCCTCGGTCAACTCCAACTCTGGCTTAGTTTTGGCCAGCAGTTGTGCGTGGGCCAGCTTCACCAGCACATCGGCTTCCACATTGACCGGAGCGCCCATGGCCAGCGTGTGCAGGTTGGTTCGCCAATAGGTCAGCGGCAGAATCGCAATGCTGATCGTCTCGCCGTCGAAATCGGCAATGGTCAGGCTGATGCCCTCCACGGCCACCGAGCCTTTGTGGACCATCCAGGGGCGCACATTTTCCGGGACGCGCACCTTGAGCGTCCAGTCGGTGGTCTGCCGGTCGAAATTCGGACTCGTCTCCGGAATGACCGGTTCCAGCGCGGTCATGGTGCCGCAGCCGTCCACGTGCCCCTGCACAATATGCCCGCCCAGCGGACTTCCCGCAGTCGTGGGCAGTTCCAGGTTGACCTTGGAGCCGCGAGCCAGCGCGCCCAGCGAGGTGCAGTCCAGCGTCTCCTGTGCCAGGTCGGCGTGGAACAGCGTTGGGTTCACGTCTAATGCCGTAAGACAAACGCCGGAAACGCCCAGCGAATCGCCCTCGCGCAGCCGCCCGGCTAGGCCCGGAGCCTCAACCGTAATCCGCCGCACCCCGCCCCGGCTCTCCAACCCAACCAGTGTGCCCGTCTGTTCAATAATGCCGGTAAACATGGTTCTATTCTACAGAGATCAGTTCTGCGTATAAGTGTTGATGGGCCTTCAGTCCACCCAATGGGATGAAAATCCGTTCGCACACCGTTTTTCGAGAGTGCGATGTCGAAAGGACGTCCTTGCACTGCAGGTGTCCAAGGGCGGCCCGCCTGGACAACCGGGCTGATCACTGATCACTGACCACTGACCACTGTTTTGCAGATAATTTCCCTCCCCACGCGCACAATGGAAGCAGTCGCAAATGCGAGGCCCCGATGACCACCGTCCAATTTCCAACGCGTGCAATCGTAATTATTGGCCCCTTATTTATGGTCCGTATTCGCCGTATATTCCCCTAAATTCACCCGACCCCCCACCCCCCCTCCCTGTGGAAATCTTTTTTTGGCCCTTTAAATTCTCATAAAATGCACGTAATCAATAACTTACATTTTCGCCCTGTTGACGAATCAGTAACTGCAAACCCCGTATTTTGCCCCTTTTTTAGCCCAAAAAGGCGCTTTTTTGCCCCTAAATTGCCTCTTTTCACGCTTTTTTGCAAGCCCGCGAACTCTCCCAACTCAGGATTTTCGAAAGAGCGATAGGAGCAGTTACTATCGCTCATCTGAGTGGGACGGCCACGGATCCCTCAACAGCGAACACAACCCCAAATCGTTGCCGTAGCGCTCGACTTCAACCGCGGCCATCTGATTGGCGCTGGCCATGCCTTTGAAGGCGGGGACGGCATCGGAGCCCATGATCTGCGGGGAGACGAAAAGGTGAATGCGGTCTACGTGGCCGCCGGCAAGCAGCGCCGTGTTCAACCGCGTGCCGGCTTCGGCAAGCAGGGTGAGAATTCCTTCTTCGCCCAGTTTGTCCAGCAGTTGCGTCAGCGGAACGCGGCCAGCTTCAGCCGGCAGCACCTCGACGCGCACACCGCGGGTTTGCAATTCATGAATGCGGGCTTCGTCGTTGGAGACGGTAAAAATCACCAGATCGTTCTGCGCCGTGGCCACCATCTTGGAGTCCAGCGGCATGCGCAGCGCCGAATCCAGCACCACGCGCAGCAGCGGCCGCCTGCGGCGAAGGCCGCTGCGGTCGGTGAGCATCGGGTCGTCGGCCAGCACCGTGTCCACGCCGGTTAGCGCCGCGTCGGCCTGCCAGCGCAGCGGCTGCACGGCGGCGCGGGCCTGCTCGCTGGTGATCCAGTACGGCTCGCGCGCTGCTTGCACACCGGGCGGTGGAGCGATGCGCCCATCCAGCGTCATGGCCACCTTCATCAGCACCAGCGGACGATGGTGCTGGCTCCAGCGCGCAAAGCCCTCGTTGAGGCGGCGGGCTTCGGCTTCACAAACTCCGAGAACGGCTTCGATTCCGGCGGCGCGCAGAGCTTCCATTCCGTGTCCGGCAACCTCGGGGTTGGGGTCGATGGTAGCTGCTACCACGCGCTTAATTCCTGCGGAGATCAGCGCTTCCGTGCAGGGCGGAGTGCGTCCGGTGTGGTTGCAGGGCTCCAGCGTGACGTAGGCCGTGCCGCCGCGCAGACGCTCGCCCGCGTGCTGCTGAGCGACCTTGAGAGCGACAACTTCGGCGTGGTCCAGCAGGTCGTATTCGTGCCAGCCCTCGCCGGCCACCTGCCCCGCGCGGTCCAGAATCACGCAGCCCACGGTGGGGTTAGGCGAGCTGACAGCGATGCCGCGCCGGGCCAGTTCGAGGGCGCGTTCCATCCAGTAACGGTCTTGTTCTGAAGTGTTCATATCACGTTCTTTGACTTTCGCAAACGGACCCAAAAGATTACATCGACGAGTAAAAACAGAAAAATGCCTACTCCCACTACTATGAACAAGGGAGTATCACGGAAGTATTCAAAAACGAGTCCGATGAGAATACATCCATTGACTAACATGATTTGGTTTCGAAGTTTCATTTCCATTCCTTGTATTTGCGCGCTGAAATCCACGCTATTCCGTTGATGAGAAGTAGTGCAAAGACAAAAGAGGCAATTGTGACAATGTCCCAACTCAAGCTTCCGGTCACGATCATGTAAATGATTGTTCCGAGATTGAAGAGGAGAAACCACATCCTCTTCGACATTATTTTATGGAGATCGACCATAGCTTGGTCTCCAGTTTATCCCAGCAGCGAATCCACAAACTCCGCCGGAGAAAACTCCAGCAGGTCGGTCATTTGCTCGCCTACGCCGACGAAGCGGACGGGCAGATTGAGTTCCTGGGCGATGGCCACACAGATGCCGCCTTTGGCCGTGCCGTCGAGCTTGGTGAGAATGATGCCGGTGACTCCTGCGGATTGAGTGAATTGGCGCGCCTGCTGCAGGCCGTTCTGACCGGTGGTGGCGTCCATGACCAGTAGCACCTGATGGGGTGCTCCGGGAATCAATTTTGCCGCTGTGCGGCGCATCTTGTCCAGCTCGTCCATGAGGCCGGATTTGGTGTGCAGACGTCCGGCGGTGTCCACAATCAACTCGTCTATTTTGTGAGCTTTGGCGGCGGAGATTGCATCATAGAGTACAGCCGATGGGTCGCCTCCATGGCGGGTTTTGATCATCTCCACGCCGGAGCGGGTAGCCCAGACTTCAAGCTGCTCGATGGCCGCGGCGCGGAAGGTGTCGGCGGCGCAGAGGAGAACTGATTTGTTTTGAGCACGATACCATGCGGCCAGCTTGCCGGCAGAGGTGGTTTTGCCGGTGCCGTTGACGCCGACGAGGAAGATGACGTTGGGACCATCGGAAGGCGGTAAATTATTGGATTGGCTGGAGATGGGTGCTTCCAGGATGGCGCGGATCTGGGCCTTGAGCAGAGCGCGCAGTTCGTCGCCGCCCTCGATGGCCTGACGGCGGGCGCGGTCGCGTAGGGCGATGAGGATCGCGGTAGTGGTCTGCACACCTAGGTCGCTGGTAAGCAGCGCTGTTTCAAGGCTTTCCAGGGTTTGTTCGTCCACCGTGCGGGTATGGGCGACAATCGTCTCGATGCGCGCGGAGAGCGACTCGCGGGTGCGCGCAACTGCCTGCTTCATGCGGCTGAAGATGCCGGATTCGGGCGCGGTTGAGGGTGTATCCGGGCTGTTGTTCTTGCCACCAAATAGCTTCATCGTGGAGGGTTCCAGATTTGAGTTTAGAGCATCGGCGATCACATTATTGCGCCAGCTTGCGGAGTCTTCCTTTGGAGAGCAGTTCGTAGAGGTCGCCGCGATAGCGCAGGCGGCGGGAGCCGAAGTAACTCCGGAGCCAGAAGCAGAAGCCCATGAAGTCGCGCAGGGGATAGAGCCATGCCTTGCGGAAGGCGGCGCGGTCGCGAACCACGCAGCCGGCCACCAGCAGGCAGAGCAGCACGCGGTTGAGGATGGTGATGGCCACGAGAGCCAGGCCGAGCGCGAGGTGTCCGGAGGCGCCGAGGACGGCCAGAGCCAGCAGCCCATAGGGAACGGCATAGGTCAACAATTCGCCCAGGTGGCCCAGGGGCCGTGAAAAGCGCGTACTGGTGGCCCAGCTCTGCTGATGCGCAATACTCTTTTTGAAGTCGGCGCTGCGAACATGGTGCTCGATGATGTAGGTGGAAAGGACCACGGTTTCTCCGGCCTCGGCGGTCCATTTGCCCAGCACAAAGTCGTCGGCGTAGTACTGCGCAACCTGTTCGAAGCCGCCGATTTTTTCGACAGTGCTCTGGCGCATGACCATCGAGGGGCCGAGCGCAAAGCGCATTCCCTCGATCATCTCGGCGACCAGAACGCCGGAGGTCATCTCGAGGCTCATGCCCATGGCCTCCAGTTGCGCCCAGAGTCCGTGGCGGGTGACGCCGCGATAGAGGCAGGTGACCATGCCAACCTTCGGGTCGGCGAGCGGCGCGACTATGGAGGCCAGGTAATCGGGGGCGATGCGCACATCGCTGTCGGAAGTGACGAGGATAGGATGGCGTGCCTCACGGCGCATGATTTCGAGTGAGAAGGTGCGGGCGTTGGGCCAGGGCGGCTCGCCGCAGGTGAGGATGCGCGTGGGGACCAGTGGAAAGCGGGCGGCGACACGGCGGGCAGCGGCCAGGCCGAGGTCGTCGCTGTGGCGCGCGCAAAAGATAATCTCGAACTCGGGATAATCCTGCTGGAAAAAGCTGGCCAGATTTTCTTCCAGGTCCGGCTCGTCGCCATGCAACGGCTTGAGAACGCTGACCTGAGGCTGATAACTGTGCGGCGCGGCGGCGGCGACGCGGTGGCGAAAGCGGCGCACGCCCACGGCGACCATCAGGCTATAGAGGGTCGAGGTGATTACGCCAATGACGGCAACCGCGCCCAGAACGAGAGAAAGGATGGGTCCAAAGGTCATGGTTTTGCGATCTGTCTCAAAGCCCCGTTCAGTGCGCCATCCACTCTTCTTGCATTTTGCGCAGGTTATTGATGAATCCAATCACTAATACGAGACGCCAGAATTCTTCTAGCCCGCTGCCCGAGCGCGTTTTAACCTTTTGGACGCTTTACCAGGTTCGCGATACCCGTCCATCATCGAGCAACTCGAAGCGCCCGTCGCGCCAGGTGATCTTCCGGTTGACGTAGCTGGCGATCCACACGGCAAAGCCGAGCAGATCGCGCGCGGCATACAGCCAGGGACGCCGCAGGCACTCGTGGTCCCTGGTGATTCCCCAGCCGATAGCGAGCGATTCAATGATGCGATTGAGCACCGACCAGCCCAGCACCACCGCGCCCAGCGCGCCATGCCCCAGCAGAACTCCGGCAATGAGCGCCAACAGGCCATACGGGACCGCGTAGACCAATCCAGTTCCCAGGTGCCCAAGCGGGCGCGATCTCCGCGTCCCTGCCGCCCAGCGCACTTGCCGCTGCCACATCCGCTTGAAGGTCATGGGAGGAACGACGTGGGAGATGATGTGCCGCGAGAGGGCAACATCGAAGCCCTTGGCTGCAATGAAGCTCCCAATCACGAAGTCGTTGGAAAAATATTCGCCAATGGCTTGGTATCCGCCGATGGATTCGAGCGCGTCGCGCCGCACCACGATCGTCGGCCCGAGTCCGAATTTCATGCCCTCCATCCAGTTCGCAATCACCACTCCGGCGGTCATTTCCACGCTCATGCCGATGGCGTCCATCAACGACCAGAAGCCGCCCGTGTTCAGGCCACGATAGACGCAAGTCAACATTCCTGTCTTGACGCGCAGAAGCGGCGGAACCACTTGGCGCAGATAGCTGCCATCGACGATGACATCGCTGTCGCTGGTTACCAGAATCTCGCCTCGCGCCTCCTCGGCCATGCGGAAAAACGAATACGCGGGACGATTCGGCCACGGCGGTTCGCCGTTGACCACGATCCGTGATTCTCGTTCCGGATGCCGCTCCATTACGCGCCGTGCCACGACTGCCGCTTCGTCGTCCTCGCGATCCACGGCGAAGAGCACTTCAAATTGCGGATAACCCTGGGTGTAGAAACTCTCCAGGTTCTCTTCGAGCTGCGGTTCCAGCCCGTGTAGCGGCTTAAGCAGGGAGACGAAAGGGAGCTGCGCATCGCCGAAGGTAGCTTCAAATGTGCGCTGTTGATGGGCGTTCCTGTGAAAAAGCCGCGCTCCGATCAGCGCCAAGGCCAGAAACACGGTGGACGAGAGCGTTCCAATCGCCGCCACCGCTGCAAGAAGAATTGCGAAAGTATGCATCATCTCTATCTTTCATTCGCCGCGGCGTTCTGTTGCACAATGAAGCGTGCCGCCGCCAGCAGGTCGTCAAACACATAATCCGGAGCGGCGTCGTAATGCTGGTCGCGTCCGCCAAGTCCGGTGCGCAGCAACACCGCGCGCACGCCGCAGTTGCGCGCCGTCTGGATGTCCATGGTGCTGTCGCCGATCAGCCAGCTTGCGGACAAATCCAGATTCAGCCCGCTCACCGCCTGCCGTATCATGCCGCCGCCGGGCTTGCGGCATTCGCAGTCAATTTTCAGTTCCGCGCGTTCTCCCTCAAATCCTTTGTCCGGATGATGCGGGCAATAATAAATGCGGTCGATGAATGCCCCCTCGCGGCCGAGCGCCATCTCCAGGCAGTCGTGGATGCGCAGCAACTGCTGCGTGGTGCAGTCGCCGCGCGCAATCACCGGCTGATTGGTAACTACCGCAATGCGGTAACCCGCGCTGTGCAACATCCGAATGGCCTCAGCCGCGCCCGGAATGAGCTTGATCTGTTCCGGGCGGATCAAGTAGGAGACCTGCTCGATGATGGTGCCGTCGCGATCCAGAAAGATTGCCGGGCGCTTCACCGCCAGGCTGCTCCGCGCTATGACTCCCGCGCGCAGGTCGTTCTCCACGCGTTCCAGCCGCTCCGGCGTGCCCGCATCCTTAATGTACTCCGGGCTGCGATATCCGTGAAGGTGGAATTTTTCCTCAAGCAAGCGCGGAAACACGTGCTTGGCAAAGTCCAGCGGCGCCTCCGGAACGGCGAATCCGCGCAGTGCGGAGGCTTTCAGAACATACAACGCCGCATTCACTTGATTGGGGAGCAGTGCGCCTTCGGGATGCGGATATCCATGAATAGCGGTGACTCGCCCGTGCTCATCAGTCTCCACCAGGTCGGAATCCTGGGGATGATCATTGGGGTGCAGAAAGAGCGTGGCGTCGGCGCCGCTTGCCATGTGTGCCGCATAAAAACGCGGCAGGTCCACATCCATTATGGTGTCGCCGTAGATCACCAGAAACTCGTCCGGCAGTTGATCCAGTGCCGCGATCACAGCTCCCGCCGTCCCCAGCGGAACGACTTCGTCAATGCATTTCAGGCGCAGCCCCCAACGGGAACCGTCGCCGCAGAAATCGTGGATGGCCGCCGCGCCGTATCCGCACAGCACGACTGCCTGCTCCACTCCGTGCCGTGCCAGCAGTTCGAGCTGATGCTCCAGCAGCGCCTTGCCGTTCACCAGCACCAGCGGCTTGGGCAATCCATGGCTGCGCGCGGCCAGCCTGGAACCTTTCCCCCCCGCCAAAATAACTGCCTTCACCGTTCACGCCTTTCCATCGCCGCGCGTGGCGCTTTGTTCTGAAAGGGGTTTACCCTCGTCATCCTCACGCTCGGGGTCGAGCGTCGTTGGATGATAGAAGATGATCTTGCTTCCCTCGTCCTCGAAACGGAAGGGAATCTGCCGCAATCCGTCCAGCGCCTGTTTGACCGCCTCCTGGTGTTCCAGCGGCACGTAGAGCAACAGAAATCCACCGCCGCCCGCGCCCAAAATCTTTCCGCCCACCGCGCCGGCCCCGCGCGCCGCCTCATACCAGCCGTCAATGGCCTGGTTCGAGATGCCGTCAGTCAGGCTGCGCTTCAGCATCCAACTTTCGTGCAGAATCTCGCCCACACCGCCGGGATTGCCGTTCTCTAGCTCGTGCCGTACCGCGTGCGCGTACTCCACCATGCGATGCATCGTCTCAATCGCCGAACGCTCTGTGCCAAGCGCCTGCGTTTGCTCCTTCAGGATGCCTACCGCGCTGCGCGTAATTCCCGTGTAGAACATCATCAGATTACGGTGCAGCTTCTCCAGCGTCTGAGGACGGCAAATCAAGGGTTCTACGCCTACCGAACCGTCGGGATGGAAGTGGTACATGCGCAAACCGCCATAGGCCGCCGCGAACTGATCCTGCTTGCCGATTGGATCGCCGCACAGATCGATTTCCACGTGGCACGCCTGCTCAGCCAGGTGCTGCGGAGAAACATGACGCCCCTGATACGCATACAGCCCGTTCAGCAGTCCCACCGTAAACGAGCTGGACGAACCCAATCCGCTGCCTCGTGAAGGAATGTCCGCATGAGAGGTAATTTCCACTCCCTGCCGCGGTCCCAGGAGATTGAGGCAATGGCGCACGATAGGATGCTGAATGTCATCGACCCGTTCCACCTCTTCGGTCCGCGAGTAGCCAATCCGGATGTGGTGGTCGAACTTGGTCTGGAGTGTCAGGTAAACGAATTTGTCGATGGTGACGCTGACCACCGCTCCGCCGTACTCGCGATAATAGCTTTCGATATCGCTGCCGCCACCGGCAAAGCTCAGTCGGCAAGGCGTTTTGCTGATAATCATGAGAGCCTATTCCGAAATCCGCGCGCCCGCCATCAGCGAGCTGGCCAGTTTCAGGTCCACCACGGCGTGAATCATGGCGGTATGCGCCACTTCCACCAGACCATAGTCGCTCAATCCTATGTGGAAGTTCACGTCGCCCAGAGCGCGCAGGGGATTGCCAGGCTTGAAGCCGGTCATGGTAATTACCGCGCAACCGCGGTCTCGGGCAACGGCCACCGCGCGCAGAATGTTTTCCGAGGAACCCGAGCTGGAGATAGCAAACAGTACATCCCCCTTGCGCGCATGGGCGCGAAGCTGTCCCGCGAAGACTTCCTCGTAGCCAAAGTCGTTGCCCAGGCAGGTGAGAGCTGCGCCATCGTTGAAGCACAGCGCCGGCATCCCGCCGTTCTTGGTGAAGTCGATAGCCATGTGGCTGGCAATTGCCGCCGAGCCGCCATTGCCGATGAACATCATCTTGCCGTCACGCGCGGTGGCCTCCAGCGCCAGCAGCAGAGTGCGCTCATAGGCTTCGGCGCGATCCAGCCGCTCCCCATCGAGACCGGTGTACTGGACATTCTCCAGCGCGGCGTACAAATCCCGAAAATGCAAATCGATGAGTTCCTTCACAAACGACCTTCCGGCGGGCTCAGATGCCGTATTTCACGAGGGTGCTGGCATCGCGCCCAGCCCTGCTGATGAGCGGCATTATCTTCAGGCTAGCATATTGACGATGCTGTTCTCCAGGGACGAAGTGTCTATATCCCAGTTCGGAGTTCTGGCAGCGCCATGCCAGGCCCATTCTCCGATGGCGTTTGGGCTACTGCAGCGGCCTATCCGTCCACAGCGCCTTGTCGGCGATGGTCTGGACGAGATACAGCCTTCCGGCCAGCAGGCTCTCCGCTTTGAGCTGGTTCAAATCCTGGGCAAAGAGCCATTTGCGCTCGCCCGTGCCCCAGACACTGGACAGTTTATCTGTGCTGAGAAAGATGTCCGGCGCGTCGGGGTAGCAGGAGCCCCACAGTAGCGGCGAGCCCTCGCCGTGCTGGCCGCAACGCGGATAGACAAACATCGCCGGTTTACCGAAAAAGTGGTGCGTGTAAAAGATGATCGACGAGCCTTCCGACTGCTCGCCGTAAATGATGATGGTGTCAGCGGGCGAGGCCTTGGCGAGAATGGTGTCTGCCAGCCGCTTGGAGCCCAGCATGGGATCGAAGCGCGCAAAGGCGATGTGCGCGGCGATCAGGAAGACGGACATGGTGAGGGCCACGCTGATGGTGGCGGCCAGATGTTTTCCCTTCAAGCGCAGCAGCCAGCCCAGCGCAGGTCCGATGAGCAGAATGACGGCGGCCATGATGGCAGGCAATCGCAGCGCGGCAAAGGAGGGTCCGGTGAGGTCGAACAGGTGAGACATGGAAAGCGTGTAGTCGCCTACTCTGCGATGCGCCAGCAGGGTGCCGATGTCGTCCACAAAAGGAAGATGGCGCGCCTGCCACAAGCCCCAGCCAAGCACAACGGCGGAGAGAACGCCGATAACGGCAAAGACTCCCTGCACGCCGGTCAGCCAGGCGGTGGAAAGCAGCGGTTTGCCGCCTTGCGGAGCGCCCTCGGGAGCGCGCTTCTCCTCGATGCCGGCCACCACGGCGGCGATGAGAATCAGCAGCGGAGGCCACACCGGGAAGGTGTAGTACTCCTGATTGGTTGAGATGGAGAAGAACAGCAGCGTCCACGCGGAAAACAGGCTCAGCAGCCAAATGGAGCGCGCGCGGAACCGGAGCAGAAAGACGGAATCGGCCACGTCGTCTTGGGCGGTCTGGTCCATGAAGTTGTTCACTGCAGGTCCGTCGTCGCTGCGAAGGTACTGCATCCAGTGGTGGCGAGTCTTCCAGGCCAGGGCCACCAGAGCCGGCAAAAACAGGCTCCAGGGAAAAATCCACACCAGGTGCAGCAGCCAGTAGGCGAGGCCGGGCAGCTTGTTGTAGTCGTGCGGATAGCGCAGGTTGAAGAAGCGCAGGTAGTGCTCGTTGACGAAGTAGAAGTAAAAGAAGCCATGGACGTTGCCCAGGGTGGGGTGGTTGCCTACGGCGTGTCCCTGGTCGGGATTGGCCAGGCCGCAGAGAATGTGCCAGGGCGCGGAGATGGCCAGAAAGATCAGCGGGCCGATGACCGGCTTCAGCTCCTTCCAGCGCCGCCACAGGCCGGTGACCAGCAAGTAGGGAATGGCCGCGCCGATAAAAAATATCGGGGCGATCAGCCCCTTGGTGAGCAGGGCCAGGCCTATGAATGCCCACATCCAGTAAAAGCGCGCCCCGCGGCCCGGCTCGAAGCCGGTGAGCAGGCAGTAAAGGGCAATCAGCAGAAAGAGGCTCAGTTGCGCCTCGGGAATGATGAAGCGGGTAAAGAGAAACGGCCCGATGGAGGTGAGTACGCCCAGGCCGGCATACAGACCGGCGCGTTCGCCCCAACCCCGGCGCGCCCACAGCCACGCCAACCAGGTCAGGCCCAGCATGGCCAGGGTGTTGGGCAGATGGGAAGAGAAGACATTCTGGCCAAAGACATGGAACAGAACAGCCACCGTCCAGTAGGGCAGCGGCGGCTTCTCGATATAGCGAATGCCGTTGATCTTGGCCGTGACCCAGTCGCTGTGCTCACTGAAGTACTGCGCGGCCTGGGAGTGGGTGGAATCCACGTCATCCATCAGCGGCGGGGTAAAAAGCGAGGCAAAATACACGGCGAAAAAGATTGCCGCAAAAAGCAGCCACACCGTCCGCGTGGAAAGCGCGGATTGCGGGCGAGTGAGAGTGTTTGTCGGGTTTGTCATGGCTGAGTGGACTGTCGAAATCTAGGATAACAGCAGCGAGGATGGGGTGGCTGAGTGGGCGGGCAGTCTCCATTCCCGGTTCATCGTGTGGGCGGAGGCGGTGGAAGCGTGCGAGCCTGGAGTTGCCCGGAGAAATGGATAATAGCTCCCTGCCGGTGAGCCAGAAAAGTGGCAGGGCAAACGTATCTTTTTTCTTTCCCGTTACAGATAATTACCTTCCCATGGCGCACAATCATCTTGGATGCGGAATATGCTTAGCCCAAAGGGGAAGGCCCTGTGTACTCTGATGTCAACATGGCGCAGTCTGTATTGTTACCGGAATCCGCCTGACCCCCCACCCCCCCACCCTGTGGAAATCCTTTTTCGACCTCCAAATTGCTTGTAACTTGCAGAAAATAAACAACATGAGTTTTTGATATGTTAACGAATCAGTAACTGCAAACCGCGTTTTTTGCCCCTTTTTTGCCCTAAAATGACCCTTTTTTGCCCCTGTTTGGCCTCTTTTTCGCGTTTTTTGAAAGCCGAATCAAGCGCCTTCCAACTGCCCCATCAGCTCTTCCCATTCGGCGGTGAGGGCGGCTAACTGCTCGCGTAACTCCTCAGCCCCGATGAGCATTCGAATCAGCGTAGACTTGCCCGCGCCGTTCACGCCCACCAAAGCCACGCGGTCGTTGCGATCGATCCTGAAGCGCACGTCCTTGAACACCTGCTTCGCGCCATAGCTTTTCGCGAGTCCCTCCGCCTCCGCCACCATGCGCCGTAGATTGCGCATGGAACGCAACTCCGGTGTTCCACGTAATACTGAAATCATGAAGCTTGTGCGAATTTCTTTTCGTCGGAGTGCATTTTTTGTTGGAATTTGGCTTGTTCTCTGCATGGTTATCGGCGTTGTAGCCGTGCAATTGGCGCTGCATCCGGGCCGGCGTGCGTTGGAACCGCAGGATGAGGCGCTGGCCCAGGCCATCGCCGCGCGCAATGATGCAGTGCTCTCGGAGGTTGCCGTCTCAGCGAATGATGGGGCAACTTTGCGCGGATGGAGCTTCAGGCCCATGCGCGGAAATGGTGACGCCGTAATCCTGTTGCATGGCGTGGCGGACAACCGCATGGGCATGATCGGCTACGCGGATCTGCTGCTGCGCCACGGTTATGCAGTGCTGCTGCCCGATGCGCGGAGGCATGGGGAGAGCGGCGGAGAGTTGGCGACCTACGGAATCAAAGAAGCCGGCGATGTGAGGCGCTGGTACGACTGGGTGGAGCAGGCAGAGCGGTCGCGCTGCATCGATGGGTTGGGGAACTCGATGGGCGCGGCGCAGTTGCTCGAGTCTCTACCGGCAGCGCCCGGATTTTGCGCGGTGGTTGCCGAGTCGCCCTTCGCAAATTTACGGGAAGCGGCCTATGACCGGCTGGCGGAGAGGTTAGGCGCCGGGGCGTGGTTGGGGCGCACGCTGCTGCGTCCGGCGGTGGAGACAGGGTTTTTGTATGCGCGATGGAAGTACGGAGTTGACCTGGAACAGAACTCGCCGGAGAATGCCGTGGCCGCAAGCAGCGTTCCCGTGCTGCTGATTCATGGCCTTAAGGATACGAATCTTCCTTCGCGCCATTCGGAGATGATCATGGCGCGCAACAAGAATCGGATTCCAGCACTCGTGCTTTGGGAGCCTGCGGAAGCTGTCCACACCGGCGCGGCTGCCGCGGAGCCGGAGGAATATGAACGCCGGTTGATTGGCTGGTTTCAGAGCCATGAGACTGTGGGGGTAGTTTCCGATCGGCATTGACGGCGGGTCGTGGATTCCGTGTCCCCCGCCCCGGTCGTGTATCTTGTCCGCAGAGACATTTTTCCGGAGCAAGCCCCCTTATGCCGACCTTCGCCGCGATTGATATCGGTTCCAACTCTTGCAGATTAAAGATTGCCAAGGTTGCGGCGCACCATTTGAAGACCTTGCACGAGGACCGCGAGGTGACGCGGCTGGGTGCCAGCGTCTTTGAGAGCGGGATGATTTCGCCGCAGGCGATGGTGGCGACGTTGCAGGCGCTGAAGCGCTTTCAGCGTGCGGTGCAGGCGCGCGGAGTGGACCAGATTCGCGTGGTGGCTACCTCGGCGATGCGCGACGCGCGTAACGGGCAGGCTTTTCAGGAGATGGTGAAGGCCGAGACCGGCTGGCAGATGGAGATTATCTCCGGCCTGGAAGAGGCCCGGCTGATTCATCTGGGAGTGATGGGCAGCGGTGATGATCAAGCGGAGCTTGAGTTCGCGCCCGGCGCCGAGCCCGGAGCCGAACCTGGAGAGTCGAGGCGCGTGCTGCTCGTGGACCTGGGCGGCGGAAGCTGCGAGATTACTCTTTCCGAGCGCAAGCGCATCCGGGAGACGGTGAGCGTGCCGCTGGGCGCGGTGCGGCTCACCGAGGAGTTTTTGCCGGGGGACCCGGCGCCGGCTGATGGATTGGCGCGGATGCGGCAGTTGATTGCGCGCGAGCTGCGCAAAGCGCAGGACAGAATTCGGCCCGGGAATATCTCGCAGGTGATCGGCACCTCGGGCACTGCGGCGGCGCTCAGCGAGGCCTATGCGGCTGAAGCGGAGGCCGAATTCGTCAAGGCGGACAAATCAAACAAGCCGGCTGGCAAATCCAAAAAGAAATTCGCCGACAAATCCATCAGCAAGGCAGTTCAGGCTCTTGCGGTGAGCCAGGCTCCGCTGAACGTGGGCATGGCGGACATGGTTCCTACGCAGGAGGTGCGCAGGCTGGCCGACGAACTGGTTCCGATGACGCTGGCCCAGCGCGTGGCTGTCCAAGGCATAGGGCCGCGCCGCGCGGAGATTATCGTGGCTGGCGCGCAGGTCTTTGCCGAGTTGCTGGAGAGCTTTGAGCTGTCCGGCTTCCGCTATTCGCCGCTCGGCCTGCGCGACGGCATTCTGGCCCAGATGCTGGCCGAGCAGGATGCGCGCGCCACGGCTCACCGCGTCTTTGAACAGCAGCGCTGGGAGAGTGTGCTGGCCACGGCGCGGCGCTACGGCGTCGATCTGCGCCACGCCGAGCCGGTGCGCGCCCACGCACTGCAGCTTTACCACGCATTGCACGCGCTGCATCAGTTGCCGCCGGAGTACGAGAACTGGCTGACCGCCGCCGCCATGCTGCGTGACACCGGCAAATTCATCAACTACCAGGGGCACCACCGGCACACGCAATACGTGGTTTCCAGTTCGGAGATCTACGGCTACACGCCGCTGCAGCGAACGCTGGTTTCAGCCATCGCGCGCTACCTGGGCAAGAGCCGCCCGCAGCCCGGCGACCGTGCGCTGCGCAACATTCCCGCCGTCGAGCATCAGCGCGTGCAGAAGGCCGTGGTGATGCTGCGCCTGGCTGTCGCGCTCAACCAGGACCGGGCCAGCGATGTGCTGAGGGTCACGATCAAGGTCTATCCCAAGCGGGTTCATCTGGAATTGCGGCCGGGAAGCACGGGCGCGGAGTTGGAGCTGTGGTCGCTGCGCAAAGAGGCGGACTACTTCTTGGAAGTCTTCGGGCGCGAACTCTTCTGCACGCTGGCGTAGATGGCGCGCGCCGTGCGCGGATCGATGAGCCACTGCAACAGCGGCGGATGCTTGTCCAGATCGATGCGCGCGACGGAGCCCTTTCTCATACGGATGGCCGCGCCGCCGTTGCCGGTAATCAGCCGGCCCAGAAAATGAAAGAGATTGGGATTGTGTCCCACCACCAGCACGCCATCAAAGCCGGAATAGTGCGCCAGCATCCGCTGAAAGTCGGCGAAATCGGCGTCCAGCCCCAGCGCCGGCGAAATCTCCACGCGCGCATCGTAGCCCATCTCCGTGCCCACCAGTTGCGCCGTTTGCAGCGCGCGCTTCAGCGGACTGGAAACGATCACATCCACTTGAATCTTGAGAGCATTCAGCGTGCGCGCCATCAGGATGCACTGCTCCTTGCCCTCTTTGACAAGGGAGCGCCTGGCGTCGAGAAGCGGATTCTCGCGGCCCAGTCCCGCATTTGCGTGACGCATGAGGTAAAGGTTCATCGTGCATTCCGGCTGAGCGGAAAGGAGTCCGCCCACGCTTAGGCTTTCTATACTAACACGAAGTTTTTTCCCCACATTCCGCTGTGGGTTCGGTATAGGCATTGAAAGCAATGGGTTTCGTTCCGCCCTCCAGGGCTGAAGTCCGATGTTTTATGGGGCATTTTCAGCACTATAAAATCGGATGAATCGGAGGCGTCCCCGGAGCAAGGGAATTGTCAAGAGGGAGGAAG
>Ga0302320_10013819_pt1 | contig 16786 bp, 15 predicted proteins | sample Bog_T0_3_FD_202130 | JGI IMG/M metagenome (GOLD analysis project Ga0302320, IMG submission 202130) | Peat permafrost microbial communities from Stordalen Mire near Abisko, Sweden - Bog_T0_3 | ecosystem: Environmental > Terrestrial > Soil > Wetlands > Peat | place: Sweden: Abisko, Stordalen Mire... | reverse complement strand
CTCGCTTCCGCGCCAAAACCACAACCGGCGATCAGTTCAACAACGCGTCGGTCAAGGGCAAGGTCGTCCTGTTCGAGTTCTGGACCACCTGGTGCAAGTACTGCGAAAACGAAGCCTCCCTGGTCGACGACATCGCCAAGGAGTTCGCCGGCAAAGGCCTGATCGTGCTCGCCGTCGACGTCCTCGAGCCCGATCAAAAGGTTAAGAAATACCTTATCGAGCACCCGCGATCCGTTCCCATCGTGCTCACCAAAGACACCAACCTCGCCGCCATGTACAACGCCCAAAGCTACCCCATCTACGTGGTGATCGACCGCGACGGCAACATCGCTGGCGAACAGCGCGGCGCTGCCGGAGAACGAGGACTGCGGCGCCTGTTGAAGCGCGCAGGAATCGAAGCCAAGCCGGAACCGGAAGAATAGAACTACGCGTTCTGTCATCCCGAGCGGAGCGAGAGGAATGGCAATCGGCTTCTTGAGCTGGAAACTGTAGAAGCTAGAAGCTGCGCTACTCATACGCCAGCGCCTCAATCGGATCCTTCTGCGCCGCTTTGTAGGCGGGATACAAGGCTCCCGCCAAAGCTCCGACAAGGGCAAGTACCGTTGCACGCACCACCCAGCCGTTGCTCCAGAAGAGCCGCTGCGTCGGCAACTCGATCAGAATGATGTGGCGCGTCACAAAACTTACTATCGTTCCCACCACGATGCCCGCAATCGCCAGCAGCGCACTCTCTCTTAGCACAGCGCTCACGATGTAGAATTTCGATGCGCCCAAAGCCTTCAGAATCCCTATTTCGCGGGTACGCTCCATCACCGCCGTATACATCGACTGAAAAATCACCAGAAATCCGATAATCATCGAGATCGCGATCACAATGCGGATCGCCGTCGAAAACCCCGGCAAATTCTCCGGCGTCATCATCGATAAATATTCCTGCATGGAGCGCACCGAGTAATTCTCCATACCCGGGACCTGCCGAATCTCGTCGACCACTGCATCCACATTCCGAGGATCGTCCAGCTTGATATAGAAAACCGAAGCGTGACCGGGAGCTCCGATCAAGTCCTGCATGGTCGCGATCGGCATGAATTTGCGCGCCCCTTTTCCATGCTCCACAATCCCGCAAATGCGGAACTGATGGCTCAGGATCTCAATCGAGTCCCCCACCTTCGCATGCTTCAAGCCGGCAAAATAATCATCGACAATCACGTCGTAAGGCCCTTGAAAAGAACCGCCGGAAAGAAACCGCAATGCCGGAGGGATGCTGTTGTAGCTGTCGATGTCGATGCCGTAAATAATTTCCAGCGTAGGCTTGGTGGTTAGTTCCCAGATCACGGGCGCAGCGACCGTCACATGCGGCAACTGCCGCAGCTTGTCGCCGACCTTCACCGGCATGGGCGCTCCGGTCACGCCTACCAGCGCGGAGGATCCGGGCGGCTGCACCATCACATCCGCCCCAACTCCCACCTGGCTCGCCTTCGATCCGTTCAATTGCCCGTAGAAGAAAGAGACGATCAGCAAAATCAGAATGACTTCCAGGGCGACCGCGCTGATGCTGATCAGCGACCGCAGCGGCCGGTGCACCAGGTTGGCAATCACCATTTTGTTCATAGTGGATGGAAAGCTGAAAACCTAGCGCGCGTTTCTCGTCCCCATTGGGGGCCCGGCCGCGCTCGACTGTGGCTGCGGCTTATCCAGATGCACCACCTCCGCTCCCGGCGGCTGCTGCAGCACAAACTGATCGTCCCTCAGCGCTTTGTTGATTTCCAGCTTCAACATGTTAAGCGTGATGTCGTACTCCTCTTGCGGCCGGAAAATCTCGATACGCGAGGGGAAGCTCACGCCATCGAACTCTTTATAGTTCGCATACCTCGCATCCGTCGCCAGATTGCCCTTCTCGTCGTAAATGTACTGGCGATGCGGTTGCAGGTCGGTGCGGCTGAACACAATCTTCCGCGACAGCGCCCAGCCCTTGTCTCGCTTGCGAATCACCACCAACTCGTAGTCGTCCTGCAGGACGCGATGCCCTTTGGAATCATGCAGAATCTCGTAACCATTCTCCAGCACCGCGATCTCGTGCTCCGGATCGACGGCGCGAATCAGCAGCGCCTCGTAGATATCCTGCGGCCGGATGCTTTCCATGGGCTGGTCCGCGTTGTGCGTTTGCACCTCGTTGCGCCCTACCACAAAGCGGTTCCTCGGCGGAATCCACAGCTTGAACTCCTCGCCGTTGCTCACCATGTCAAAAGCCGTCGTCCGCACGATCGGCAACAACCCGATCATGTGCAGCATCGCCGGCTTCTGCGCCAGCACGTAGCCGCGAATCTCTTTGTAGTCGGTGACGTGGCCCTTCTTCGCCCCGCCCGCGGAAGTATCGATATCCACCGTCGCCTGCAGCGACCGGATCTTCTCCGCCTGTTGGTTGATGCTGTCTATTAATCCTGCTTGGGAGGATTCTCGAAGAGGAGCCTTGGAATAGGTTTCCTCCACCGGCCGCGTGCGGAACAGGCAGCCCGTCGTGGGCAGCACCGCCAGCAGTAAAGTCAAAGCCCAAAAGGGCGAGCTACGTCTCATGAAGTATTAAATGATCTCCACAACATTTGAGTATACCGCGCCGGAAAGGTCGCAAAACCAGCAGGACAGCCGAGGAGTGCAGTTTGACTATTACACGACGATTGTCATCCTGAGCGGAGCCGTTTTTCAGGCGTAGCGAAGGATCTCCCGCTTAACGGCCCCAACGCGTAAGCCAAACTGCAACACCATAGCCGACTCAAAATCTTACTAAAGTCAGCTACGCGCACCTTCCATCATCGTCTAAACTGTCGCCATCGTGCGTAAGATCTTCTGGCTCATCTTCATTGCTGCATGCGCTTTCGCGGGCTGGTTCGCCTGGGCTGTGCTAACTCCTGTTGAACCCTCCGCACAAACTTTCGTGATGCTGCATCCCGGATATTCCACCCGCCGCATCGCCTCCGAACTCAAGTCCAGCGGAATCATCCGCAGCGAGCGAGCCTTCATTCTGTGGCACTATCTCCACCGTGGCCGCTCGCTCAAAGCCGGAGAATACCGCTTCGACGAATCCCGCAATCTGATCGACGTCCACAATCGCCTGGCCCGCGGCGACGTCTACTTCCGCACCGTCGTCGTTCCCGAAGGTTTCACCATGTTCGACATCGCCCGCGCCGTGGAAGCAGCCGGCCTCGGGTCTGCGGAGGATTTCCTGAAGGTTGCGCAATCGGATACCGCGCTCATCGCAGACCTCGCTCCCGGCGCACCTTCGCTCGAAGGTTACCTCTTCCCCGACACCTACCAATTCAGCCGCATGATGACGATGCACGACATGGCGGCCGCTATGGTGAAGCAATTCCGCCAGGTCGCCGGCCAGATCGGATTGGCGCAGCCATATCCTAGTGAGAAACCCGGAGGCAAGCCGCAGATGCTTGCCTACCTTATTCCTGATCCTAGCTTAGTCAATCGCACCGTGATCATGGCCTCAATCGTCGAGAAGGAAACCTCCGTCGGCGAAGAACGCCCCCTCGTCGCCAGCGTCTACTACAACCGTCTGGAAAAGAAAATCGCCCTCGATGCCGACCCCAGCATTATTTATGCCGAACTCTTAGCTGGAACTTATACCGGTGCATTGCATCACGACGACATGCACTTCAACTCTCCCTACAACACCTACACCCATGCCGGACTTCCGCCCGGCCCCATCGCCAATCCCGGCAAAAGCGCGCTCGAAGCCGCCATGCATCCCGCGCAATCCGACTACTACTACTTCGTCGCCGACGCCCAGGGCCACCACCGCTTCGCCCGCACCATCGAAGAACACAATACCAACGTCGCCGCCTACCGCCGCGCCATGCGTGGAAAGTAAGGCAGCGTCCGACGCCGGGCATCCGGCTTCCGGCGTTCTCTTCCCACATTGGTCTGGTCTAATCCCGAAAAAATGACTGACGTGACGAATATCACTTCGCTCTCCACGCCCGTGCCTCTAGTGTGAAACCCATGCATGGGAAGGAGTACGTTCAATGAGCGGGACATACACCGACCTGGAAGTCTGGCAGGCGGCGATGGACCTCGCGGAGGACATCTATCGAATCACAAAGACGTTCCCCAAGGAGGAAACCTATGCTCTGACCATCCAGTTGCGACGAGCGGCGGTTTCGGTGCCCAGCAATATCGCGGAAGGCAAAGGCCGGTCTTCGGACAAGGAACTCGCCCAATTCCTTTGCCACTCCCGAGGGTCGCTGTTCGAGATCGAAACTCAAATCAACCTCGCCCGCCGGCTCGGTTACCTTGATGCGTCAAGGGCGGAAGCTTTTCTCCGCAAGACGACTCGCGTTGGCCAGCTTCTCAATGGCTTACTCCGGTCCGTCCGTTCGCCATCGGCGGCCTAGCAATTGGCATGTCCCAAACAAACAGCCTGGGCTCCCAGACAATGGAATAGGAGTCCGATCCAGCTATCGCTCCTCTTCGGCCGGAAGCCGGACGCCGGACGCCGGACGCCGCCTCTCCATCCACCCCTGTAAAATCAGCACCGCTGCCATCCGGTCCACTGCCTTCGCCCGCTTCTCGATCGACAACTCCGTCTCCCGCAACAATCGATTCGCTTCCGCCGAGGTCAGCCGCTCATCCCACATGTGCACCGGCAGCCGGAACCGCTTGCGCAGGTCCTCGGCGAACACCTGCATCTTGTCCGACTGCGTCCCCTCCGCACCACTCATCCGCAACGGCAGCCCGACCACGATCTCCCGCACCCCGTACTCCCGAATCACCTGCTCCAGCGCCGCCAAGTCCGCACGCTTGTTCCGCCGCTGCAAAGTCTCCAAGCCCTGCGCCGTGATCCCCAAAGGATCCGACACCGCCATCCCAATCCTTCTCGACCCCACGTCGAGCCCCAGAACCCTCCCCGCCGGCCTGTCGGATTTTCCCCCTTCAAGACTCACACGGCGATTATAAGCACCGCCCTGTCTGGGGGAAGATGCTTGTCTGGGAACAGTCGCTCTCGCCCGCCCAGAGCGGAGCTGAAGTGGCTATTCTGACCCGGTGCGGCCCGGCGAACGCCCCGCCCCACGTCGCAAAGGACGCGCCTGTCCTCCTTCTGTCGGGATCTAACCCATCTAAAAGCAGCAACTTAGGACTCTATTTCGCCCTCGTTTACCATCCCTGATCCCCGCAACCCCGCACCAATCCTTGCTTTTCGCCCTTTTTAGGGGTACCCTGTTCCAAGTAACGGCGTCGCTTCTCCCCACTAGATCCTTTCTCCTGCCCGGGTGCCTTAGTTATGAGTGGAGCTGATCTGAATTTTCATATCGGCGACAAGGTTGTCTATCCCAACCATGGGGTGGGGGTCATCGAACAAATCAGCAGCCGCTCCGTCGGCGCCACCGTGGAGAAGTTCTATCTCCTCAACATTAAGTCCAGCAGTCTCAAGGTCATGGTGCCCTGCAACAATGTCGGCAGCGTCGGCATTCGCCGCGTCGTTCGCAACGGTGAGGTGCAAAAAATCCTCGACTTCCTCTCCGTCGCCGAAGACCTCACCACCGCCGACTGGAAAGACCGCTTCAAGGAAAACTCCGACCGCATGCGCACCGGCTCTCTCTTCGAGGTCGCCGGAGTCCTCAAGAGCCTGATCGCCCTTCACCAGGCCAAGCCCTTATCCTTCCGCGAAAAGAAAATGCTGGAACGCGCCCGCTACTTGCTAGTCAGCGAACTCGCCATGTCCCGCAACTGTGAAGAGACCAAAGTCGAGGTGCTCCTCAACGACGCCCTCAGCAAATGCAATCTCCGCTTCCCCGAAGCCAGCGAATTCCAGGCCTGAGTCAAGATTCTGTCGAGTGATTGGGAACGACACGACTTCACGCACGCCATTAGGTTTGGCTTTGAAAGGGCGCGGCTTTAAGCCGCGCCGCCAAGCGCCAGTAATGATGCGGGCTTTAGCCCTTGAGATTTGGATGGGTCAATCGCCAGGGGCGCAAGTAATAACGTGGAAGAGCGGCGCTTCAGCGCCGCGTAAAGTCGCACAATCCAAGCGGGCTTCAGCCCCTGGCCTTCAATCGTGTGGGACAAACACTCCTGTCCGTCGCCTTCGATCTTGATCTTGACGTTGATTCCGTTCGGGACGGCACGGCTTGAAACCGCACCGCCAAGCAAGAGGGCGGGTGACCCATTCTAAATTTCGCGTTCTTTGCGAAATTTAGAGTGGGGAAATTCGCATGTCACAGACTTCGTCCAGCGAACAAAACTAGACAGTCCTCGGTTTCCGTCTTTCTCCCGCTTCGTCCTATTTGCCCACTTCCCCGATGCACTCTTCCAGCACATCCATGGCAACGTCCGCTTCTTTCTTCGTCACCACCAGCGGCGGACAGATGCGGATCGAGCTCGGCCCACAGCCCAGGAACAGCACGCCGTGTTCAAACGCGCGCTCGACGATCAGGTCGCGCTCCGCGTTGCCATGCTCCTTGGTCGTCTTGTCCTTCACAATGTCGACGCCGATCATCAGCCCGCGCCCGCGCACATCGCCCACCAGCTTCAGCTTCGCCGGCCACGTCGCCATGCGCTTCATCATGTGCGCGCCCACTTCCGCCGTGTGTTCCAGCAGATGCTCTTTCTCAATCACGTCCAGCGTAGCCAGCGCCGCCGCAATGCACACCGGATTGCCGCCAAAGGTTGACGCATGCGAGCCTGGCACCCAGTCCATGATTTCAGAGCGCGTCATCGTGATTCCCAGCGGCATGCCCGACGCAATGCCCTTCGCCATGCAAACCATGTCCGGTTCCACGCCCGTGTGCTCCACTGCCCACCACTTGCCCGTGCGTCCCACGCCGCTCTGCACCTCGTCGACCACCAAAAGAATTCCGTGACGATCGCAGATGCGCCTTAGTTCCTGCATGAAGACCGTCGGCGCGACCACGTAGCCGCCCTCACCCTGCACCGGTTCGACAAAGATCGCCGCCACTTCCTCGGGAGGCAGCGTGGTCTTGAACAGCTTCTCTTCGATGAAGCGCGCGCACCCCAGCGCGAAGGCATCGGCCTGTTGCGCCCCGCCCACACATCCCCGATACACATCGGGATAGCGCACATGAGTCACCCCCGGCACCAGCGGCGCAAACCGCCGCCGTTGCTGCGGCTTCGACGCCGTCAACGACAGCGCACCCATGGTCCGTCCATGAAACGCCCCAAAGAACGCAATCACGTTCTGCCTCTTCGAGTGATATCGGGCGAGCTTGAGGGCGCACTCGATGGCCTCCGCGCCGGAGTTGCCGTAGTAGATTTTGTGTGGGCCGGGCATGGGTGCGATCTTCGACAGGCGCTCGGCCAGCGTGACCATGCTTTCGTAATAGAAATCCGTGCCCGACATGTGGATGAGTTCGGCGGCCTGTTTCTGGATGGCGGCGACCACGTCGGGATGGCAGTGGCCGGTCGAGGTCACGGCGATGCCGGCAGAGAAGTCGTAGAACTCGTTGCCATCGACATCGGTGACGACGATGCCGCGGCCGCTCTTGGCGACCATCGGGTAGGAGCGGGTGTAGGAAGGCGAAATGAGCCTCTGGTCGCCGGCGAGGACGCGCTTCGCGTTCGGCCCGGGCAGAGCGGTTTTGATCTTTGGTCCCTTAACGGCGGGAGCAATGGGTTTTTCGGGAGCGGTTGCGGTCATGGTCTTCGTGGTCATTGGAATCCTCCTGGAGCAGCTGTCAGTTGCCAGTTGCCGGTTGTCAGTAAAGGCAACTCGGAGCACGTTGCTCTGGTTTGAGCACACGTGGAGCCGAGAGAATCAGGCGGAGGATTTGTTAGTCGCTACCGAAGAGGCTGGGACGCAGGCGCGAAGGCAGAGTAGCCCGATAGCGCCGAGGACAAACGAGGCAGTGCAGCCAACACTCGGGCAGATGCGAGTTGGGCAGGCGCGAATTGTAGATATGGCGCAGCATCGCTTGACATTGCCTCGACAAACATTAGCTTCATGACCATTATACGCGGCGGAACCGCGCCGCGTAACCCCCTACGCTCCTTTCGTAATCGCCCCGCTATCGTGGAGACTCCTGAGGATTGATCGAATCGAAAGGCGCTGCCGGCTCGTCTGATATCTTTGAGCTTCCTCTGCTTTCTTGCTCACATGCCAAGTGCAAAACACCCAAGCCGGTTTGCGGTGATTCTTGCCTTCGGACTCGTGTATCTGTTTTGGGGCTCGACCTATCTGGCCATCGACATTGCGGTGCAGAGCATTCCTCCGGCGCTGATGTGCGCGGTGCGATTCTCGATTGCCGGAGTGGTGATGCTGGCGGTGTGCGCGGCGACGGGGCGCAGGATCTGGTATTCGGCGCGGCAGATTGCGCTGGCTGCGGTGGTGGGACTTCTGCTGCTGATGGGCGGAAACCTGACGCTGTCGTGGGCGGAGCTTTCGGTGCCTTCGGGGCTGGCGGCGTTGATTATCGCGATCACGCCGCTGTGGTTTCTGGTGCTGGACTCGATGCTGCTGGGTCACCATCGCATTTCGTGGCGAGGCAAGGCTGGCCTGGGGCTGGGCATGGCGGGGCTGCTGGTTTTGTTCTGGCCGGAGTTGCATTCGACTTCGGCGCTGGGACGGCGCGAGCTGTGGGCTTCGCTGGGATTGATTGGCGGATCGTTTTTGTGGGCGCTGGGGTCGGTGCTCTCGAAGCGCTGGCAGTCAGGCATGGACGTGTTCAGCGCAACGGGATGGCAGGTGACCGCAGCAGGTGCGGGGAACTTTTTGTTCGCCTTAGCCGCGGGAGATTTCTCGCGGGTTACATGGACGGCACGCGGGGTGGGCGCGACGATGTATCTGGTGGTGTGCGGATCGTGGATCGGGTACACAGCCTACATCTGGCTGCTGGAGCATGTGCCCACGTCGAAAGTGTCGACGTATGCGTATGTGAATCCGGTGGTCGCGGTGTTTCTGGGATGGCTGATTCTGCACGAGCGGGTCGACCGCTTCATCGTGATGGGAAGCGTGATTGTGGTGGTGTCGGTGATTCTGGTAACCAGTGCGAAGGTGAAGGAGAAGAATGTTGCGGAGGAGTTGCCGGCGGTGGAAGCGGCGGGGTAGATAAAAACCAGTGGTCAGTGTCCAGTGGTCGGTGATCAGAAAAGGCTCTTACTGGCCGCTGATCACTAGATACTGGCCACTGATCCTAGCGTCGAAGTGTGTTGGTTCAGCCGGAAACGGAGTGCGCCGCGTTTCTCGGAGTGCCAGTGAGCGGGATTTGAGCTGTGACCGATGAACGTGCCAGGGAAAGTTCGCGGCAGCCCCCATCAGCGTTCGCAAACGAAGGTCCGTGGCTTTGAAATTCAGCCAACCCACCAGGGGCCAACACTACCGGGTAGTGGGTCCGGCTGGAGCCTTGGTGGAATCTAGCTTTTCCGTCATGCTCTGGGCCCAATTGTCTTCCGACCCATAACCTTTCCGTGTCCACACCCATTTCCCCTTCGCATCCACCACCCAGCTTTGGGGGATCTCGAATCCGTCGAGCAAATTAAACACCAGCGAATAGGCTGGCAGCACGGGGAACGTGTAACCCTTATCTTTAAGAAAGGGTGCCACCATTCCAACATCCTCGTCGATATCGAAGGTGAGAATCTGGATATCAGGACGGCCCTTGAGCTGTTCATACAATTTCTGTAATCGCGGCATCTCCTCTTTGCAAGGGCCGCACCAGGTTGCCCATAAGTTGATCAGCAGAGTTTTTCCTTCTAGGTCCCTCAGCCGCCACGTCTTGCCGGACAAATCCGACAACTCGAACGCGGGAAGGTTTTTTGTCGGCTTCTCCCAATATCCTTGCGTCAGTTCTTTTCCTATCGAACTAAATGGCTGGCTCCAAACTGCCCAGGCCGCAGGAGTGCCTCCTGTCTCTTTCCACAACTCCTGTGCTTCTTCGACCAGTTCGTCATGGAATTTACCCTCGCTGTACTGTGGCACTTCCAAGCGTGTATGCAGCGACATTTGATAGTAGGCGAGGGCGTCCTGTTTGCGGTTCTCAATAGCTGCTAGCCTGGCTCGATTCCGCCAATAGTCCGACTGGTACTTCTCAGAAGCGGGCGGAGGTCCGTCCACGGCCAACTTCACGGTCCGGACCGCGTCAGGCCGCCCTGCGAGCTTTGCAGCTTTCAATATCTGACCATCCACCTGCAAATCCATAAAGAGTTGCTGTTCGCTCGTTGAATTCTGTTCTTCTATGGAGAGATCATCGTTGCCTCTAACACGGGCAGTCGTCTTCTCCTGGGAGACTCTAGCTTGTTGAAGCAATTCGAGTGCCCGGCCAGATTCCCATCCACGTTCCAGCAGAAACTCTGCCGCCATACGCAGCTTCCAGCCAGGTTCTCCATTCGCCGTGCTAAAGCTTAGAAATTCCTCCATGGCGGCTATGCTGTCTTTCTCGGGTAGCGAATCATCATCAGAAACGAACCATAGCCACTCTCCGTGTGCCAGATGAGCATCGTCCGGGAAATCCCGAACCCATTGCAGCACGACATCCTTGTATGCCTGCCGGTACTTTGCCCATGCGGCTATGTCCTTTTCGTCTTCCGGTTTCTTATGGGAGTCGTGCCAGCGATCTCGGAGAATGTCAAGAGCATCGTCGGATTGAGGATATTCACGCAGCAACTGATTCTCCATCGCCCGAATCTTTTCAACGTCGGCGCCAGTCCGTTGATATCCCCTGATAAGGAACGCCAGCCATTCAGAGTCGGGATGGGGATTCATCCCCTTCACCCGCTGCAAATCTTCCGCAATCCGCTTTCGCAGCGCATCATGCTCTAGTGGAGGATAGGCACGAAACTCAAGACTCCATAGCATTTCATAATTCTCCAACAAAGCAGGTTCGGTTTCCCCCGCCAGGCGCGCCCGCAACGCCTTTGCCACTTTCGTCTGCAATCCTTCATCCCTCTCCAAGAGGACTTGGGCGTTGTCGTTCATCGATGCGGGGCACAGAGCAAAATATGCCGACAGGTTTTCGGAAGATCGCTGTCGGTCTTGGTGCTTACCGCTCGAATATTCCTCGGCAAGGGCAAGGGCTGGCCAAGGGAACTTGGGGGCTTTCGCTTTCGCGGTCTCCAGCAAGCGCAGACTCTCCGGTGTATCAGTTCTGAACAGCGTCACGCCCGCAAGGTAGAGAGCTAAAGGGTCGTCGGGACTTTGCGCGGCCTGCTTGCGAAATCTTTCCTGAAGAGAAGGATACCAGCCCTGATCCACGAGCTCGCCCCGAAAATGGGCTTCCGCAATGAGTCGATTGTAGGGCTCCACTTCCCCGGGATATTTCGCGATCAGTTTCTCAAGGACCTCGCGCGTGTACGCCACCCGCTGGCTCAATGCCATCTTGCCAAGCACGTTGCCATCAAGCTCTTGATCGAAGGTCTTGCGAATTTCAGCCCGCGGTTCGCAGCCGGGCGCCGGTTGAGGCTGCGAGAAACACGGCATTGTCTGCAAACCAAGGAAAAACAAGATCGTGAAGGTAAGTGACACATACTTCATGCAATCCTCCTGTGGCGAGGACCTTCGTGCGGCCTCATCATAACTCAGGACGAATCCGTAAAGCGCCGAGGTCGGCCCGTCTTTAATGCCAGGATTGTTGGGTAGTAAATTGGCGGCTGGGCCAGCCCCCCTAGGCGGGGGCTATTTCGAGGCTTCTTCATCATCTTCGTCTTCAGTTATCAAATCCACGACGTGGCCGCGGATGGCGAAGGTTTGTTTGGAGGCGCCTGCGGGCTCGAAGGTGACTCGGGCTGGAGTTCGTTGCCAAGCGGGGACGGGGCAGGCTGAGTCGGGGACAGCGCTTTTGGTTTCGGCTGAGGCAACGGTCTCGGCCTCGAGGGACTTCTTCAGCACCGGCTTGCGGCGGCCGATTTGGGCGACGACTGCGTAGAGCTTCTTCCCGTCTTCGGAGACACCGCAATAGGCGGCATAGTCGCGGTACCAACTGGCGGCGGAATAGAGCACGTCGAACTCGGGAAGATTGATGGGAGAAACGTGGCCGGTGACGCGATCGACGAGAAGCCATCCGCCGCGCTGCCATTGCCAATGCGGCGGGGCGGTAGATTCCTGGGGAAGACTGTCATTGACGCGGAAGGCGCGGCGGACGACGAACAGGCGGTCGGTGACGTCGTGAGCGGGGCCGAGGGTGAACTCCTTCACGCGGGTGTCGACGAGGAGCGGGCGGACTTTGAGGGTGAGCGGCTTGTCGTCGGCAGCGGCGGAGCCGGCTTCGAGGAACCATTGGACCGAAGTCCATTTACCGAAGGCGATGACGTGAGGCTTGGAGGTAGCGAGCGCGGTACTGACAAGAATGAAGCTGATCGTGAACAATACAGCAATCCGGCCACGACGTGGGAAGATAAAGGAAACAACGGTGCAGAGCATGAGGCGAGGTTAAGCAGGAAACCGGCGAGTGGGCAAGGTTAGAAGTCACAATCTGAGCGACAACGTTTCCGAAGTGGGACAGGCGCCGGAAGACCTCGAGAAGCCGCGATCTGGCGTGCGGTTCCATCGTGCATGGGTACGGCAGTTTTGAGATTGCAGTAGAATCAAGGTTTAGAAATCAGTACGAATGAGTTTCCCTCACGATTCCCGTCCGGCGATGCGCGGTAAGTCCCGTACAACTCTCCCGCCAGCGGCGGCTTCTGATCAGGATATGAGTGGGTTGTTGATCCGACGGCAGGCTCCGCGAATTCTGGTGGTGGACGACAACGCCAGCATCGCCGGACTGATGAGCCAGTTGCTCACCCTGCGCGGCTACGAAGTGGTAACGGCAGCGAGCGCGGAGCAGGCGGAGGCCGAAGTGCGGCGGCAGGCGCCGGACCTGGTTTTGTCGGATGTGAAGATGCCGGGGAAGTCGGGCTACGAGTTGTGCCGCGAGCTCAAGAGCGACCCGGCAACCCGCTTGATTCCTTTCGTGCTGATCACGGGACTGAGCGACAGCTCGGACAAGCTGAAGGGGATTGAAGCGGGAGCGGACGACTTTCTGAACAAGCCGGTGCTGGCGGAAGAGCTGACGGCGCGGGTGAAGTCGCTGCTGCGGATGAAGGAATTCACCGATGAACTGGAGACGGCGGATTCTGTGTTGTGCACGCTGGGTTTGATCGTGGAAGGCCGTGACCCTTACACCGAGGGACATTGCGAGCGGCTGGCGTTGCACGCCGTGGAATTAGGGCGGCATCTTGGGCTGGATGAAGATTCGATCATTGCGTTGCGGCGAGGCGGTTATCTACACGACCTGGGCAAGATTGCCGTGCCGGACGAGATTTTGAAGAAGGGCAGCGATTTGTCACCGGAGGAGTGGAAGATCATGAAGCAGCATCCGGTGACGGGGGAAAATATCTGCAAGCCGTTGAAGTCGCTGCGGCTGGTGCTGCCGATTATCCGGCACCATCACGAGCATGCCGATGGGTCGGGGTATCCCGACGGATTGCGGGCGGGCGAGATTCCGCTGCTGCCACGGGTTTTGCAGGTGGTGGATGTGTACGACGCGCTGCGCACGGCGCGGCCTTACAAGCCGGCGATCGGGCATGACCAGTCCGCGCAAACCATGCGCGAGCAAGCCCGCCAGGGCTGGCTGGACGGCGAACTCGTGAATGAGTTCTTCAGCATGCTTCTCGAACGGCGCGACGTGGCCTGACGAGCGGTTCTTTGTTCTCGATTCATGTTTCCTTAAGCGGCTCTCTGCGACGTACAATGGCGCAGCTATTCGGCATATACTCCAGTGGCCAGTACCGAGTACCCAGTTGCCAGAGAAGATTTGCTGGTACTGGCCACTAGGTACTGACAACTGATCTTGTGCATCAAATAACTGGATTACAAGATGCAGACATGACCTACAGCATCGTTATTCCTGCCTACAACGAAGGCGAGCGCCTAGGGGCGACATTGGAGAAAGTGCTGGCATACGTGCGCCAGCAGGCCTGGGATGCGGAAGTGATTGTGGTGAACGATGGGTCGCGCGACAACACGGCGGAAATCGTGCGCGAGTTTGCAAGAAAAGATCCTTTATTGCGGCTGGTGGAGAATCCGGGCAACCGCGGCAAAGGGTTCAGCGTGCGCAATGGCATGCTGCAGGCGCGGGGCGGAGTGGTGGTGTTCAGCGATGCCGATCTGTCTTCGCCGATCGAAGAGATGCCGAAGTTGCTGGATGCGCTGGCGGCGGGAGCGGACATCGCCATCGGCTCACGCTGGCTGCGGGCGGAATTGCAGACGCAGCGGCAGTCGTTGCACCGGCAACTTTTTGGTAGAGTCTTCAATCTGCTGCTACGAATTATTTTAGGGCTGAAGTTCAAGGACACACAGTGTGGCTTCAAAGCCTTCACCCAGCGATCCGCGCAAACGATTCTGCCGCTGCAGCGCATCGAGCGCTGGGGCTTCGATCCGGAAATTCTTTTTCTGGCGCGCAAGTTTGGCTTCCGCGTGGAAGAAGTGGCGGTGACCTGGGGGCACAGCGGAGGAACACGGCTTCATCCGCTGGTGGATGGGGCTCGCATGTTTCAGGAGATGCTGCGCATTCGCTGGTATGACCTGACGGGGAAGTATGAAGTTGGGCCGGCGGCAGGCGCACAGCCGGCGAAGACGGTGCCTGGTCCCAGACCGCATGCTTAGAGATGTTTCTTGAAATACGCCGGGGATGCTCACTCCTGCAGATTCACTGACCGAAGGCCTAGTTCCCGACAGATTTCACAACCTTGCGGCCCATTTCTGAAGTGGGCACGGGCGTTTGTCCGGCGCGGACAAGATCCGCGGTGCGGGAGCCCTGATTCAGCACCGCACTGACCGCGTTCTCGATGCAGGTGGCTTCGCGTTCCAACTGAAAAGAGTGGCGCAGCAGCAGGGCGGCGGAGAGAATTGCTCCCAGAGGATTCGCAATTCCCTTGCCGGCAATGTCGGGCGCGGAGCCATGGACGGGCTCGTACAAGCCGACCGGGCCGCCGATGCTGGCTGAGGCCAACAGTCCTAACGATCCGACTACTCCGCCGGCCTGGTCGGAGAGAATATCGCCAAACATATTTTCCGTGAGCACTACGTCGAAATCTTTAGGACGCTGCACCAGCGACATGGCGGCGGAATCCACATACATGTGAGCGAGCTGCACGCCGGGATAGTCTTTCGCGCAGCGGATGACGACCTCGCGCCACAGGCGGGAACACTCTAGAACATTGGCTTTGTCCACCGACAGAACCTTCTGGCGGCGCTTCACGGCAAGATCAAAAGCGATGCGGGCGATGCGCTCGATCGCGGGCTCATCGTAGGTCATGGTGTTGATGGCAACGCGGGAGCCTGCGCTACCGGTGATGGAACGCGGTTCGCCGAAATAGAGTCCTCCCAGCAACTCGCGCACGATCATGATGTCGGTGCCGCGAACCAGATCCGCGCGCAGCGGAGAACAATCTTCGAGTGCGGGAAAGCAGATGGCAGGACGAAGATTGGCGTAGGCGCCGAGTTCGCGGCGCAGGCGCAGTAGCCCGGCTTCAGGACGCAGATGATTCGGATAATGATCGTACGCGGGACTTCCCACTGCGCCGAGCAGCACTGCGGAAGAAGAAAGGCAAGCCTGAATTGTGTCAGGCGGAAGAGGATCGTTTACCACAGCCAGCGCCGCGCCGCCAATGTTCTTGCGTTGGAGTTGAAGTTGATGGCCGAATGCTTCGGCAATAGCTTGAAGAATGAGAACGGCTTGCTCGGTGACTTCCGGGCCGATGCCGTCGCCGGGGAGGATAGTGAGGTTCAGAAGCATGCGGGGATTAGTTTAATGGAAAGACCTGTAGCAGTGCAGGCCGGGCTTCGCCCGGCGGACAGCGGGAGGCGGCTGTCCCCCATTAAGTCTTCTCTGCTACACGCCCCAGAGATAGTCTTCCTGATCGTGGTGTTGATCTCCGGGAACGGGCAAGGGCACACCAAATGCATTGGTCTGGGGGGCCAGCGGAAACGGGCGCGGCGATTCCTGGGCCGCGACGTTGGCGGCGGCTGAAACCGCGGCCGGCAGGGGCTCGAACAACGGAGTCGCGGATGCAGCCGGCTTGTGCGTGTCGCGGATCAACTCCAGCAGATGATGATCTTCGACCTTCTTGATCTTATCGGCGAGGCGCACGAAGCGGCGATAGATGTCATCGAGCGCGCGCCGATCGAACTGATAGCCGAGTTGTTCGCAGCGAATGGCGAGCGCATGCCGGCCGGAGTGCTTGCCAAGCACGAGTTTCGAATCCGGCACGCCCACCGATTGCGGCGTCATAATCTCATAGGTCAATGGATTCTTCAGCACGCCGTCCTGGTGAATGCCGGCTTCGTGCGCGAAGGCGTTCCTTCCAGTGACGGCCTTGTTGGGCTGCACCGGCACGCCGGTGATTTCGCTCAGCATCTGGCTGGCGGGGAAAATTTGCTCGCCCACGATGCCAGTCTCGTAGGGATATCGGTCGTGACGAACCCGGATCGCCATGACGATCTCTTCGAGCGATGCATTGCCGGCGCGTTCTCCAATGCCGTTGATGGTGCACTCGACCTGGCGGGCACCGGCGGCGATGGCCGCCATGGTGTTAGCGACCGCCATGCCGAGATCGTTGTGGCAATGGGCGGAGATGGTAACGTTTTCGATTCCCTTGACGCGGCGGCGGATGGTTGCAATCAGCTCGCCGAACTCCGAAGGGATGGTATAGCCGACGGTGTCAGGGATATTCAGCGTGGTAGCGCCGGCCTCAACCACCGCTTCGAGCACCTGGCAGAGAAAATCGTGATCGGTACGCGTGGCATCTTCAGGGGAAAATTCCACGTCAGCACAAAGCGATTTGGCGAAGC
>Ga0302320_10013811_pt1 | contig 16795 bp, 14 predicted proteins | sample Bog_T0_3_FD_202130 | JGI IMG/M metagenome (GOLD analysis project Ga0302320, IMG submission 202130) | Peat permafrost microbial communities from Stordalen Mire near Abisko, Sweden - Bog_T0_3 | ecosystem: Environmental > Terrestrial > Soil > Wetlands > Peat | place: Sweden: Abisko, Stordalen Mire... | reverse complement strand
GTCGATGCGGGTGACAAGGTCGCCCGTCTCGACGCCGGCCGCATCGGCGGGCGACCGCGGGACCACACCGACGACACGCCAGTAGGCCGGGGTTTTCCTGAAGCTCAACCCGGTCCCGGTCAGGCCAGCCACCCTCACGGGATCCCCCGCGATGCGGTTGAAGGTGACCTCGCCGTGCCTCTGGTCGAATGTCACGGTGAACGACCTGAGAATTCCGCCGCCGATGGCCGAGAGCTCGTCGTTGAGCTCCGCAACGGGCTGCTCGACAGAGTAATCGCCGATCTGAAGCGACTCGGACAGGCGGCCCACCTGCCGGGTGCGGCTGCCCGTGAGCGTGCCCACGGTGGGCCCCTGCGCCGGGCCAAAGCCAAATTTCGGCGACAGGCCCACGGGATTCAGGCTGAGGGCGGTGTCGCTTCCCGAGTCCACGAGGGCCAGGAACCGCCGGGTGCCAAGCTGGACGGAAATCAGCGGAAGGTTGTCGGCGTCGCTGAAGGGGATGGCGCATCCCACGGGACGCAGGGAGGCAAGGGACGAGCTGGGCCGGAGCAGCACCCTGCTGTTGGGGTAGTCCAGCGTGAGCAGCGTCTGGCGGAAAAGGGGAAAACCGAGGATTCCGTCGATCCTGAGGCCGAGCTGCGCGGTCAGCGGGGCGCAATCGTAGACCACGGCGGGCACCCTCAGGAAATGGGCGGACCCGAGGTCGAGGCGGCTGAGGACGGTGGTCGGAAGGATCACGGCTCCGCCGGAACCCGATTCCACCTGCACCTGGGGCTGAGTCAGGGGCGCCGCCGGCGCGTCCTTGTCCCGGTACCGGGCCGCGAGTTCCGGCGTGACAAGCGTGACCGACGAACCCGTATCGACGAGGAAGCGGTACGGCCCGTACCGGTCCCATTTTGCCTGCACGACCAGGAGGTTTCCAAAGGTCTCCGCGGGAAGGATGGCGACCGGCGAGCTGAACGAAGTCCTGGTCGGCTTGGGCTGGGCCTGGTATAAGCCGACGCAGCCCGAGAGGAGGGCCGCCGCCGCGAAGGCGAGAATGCCCGGCCACGGCCGGGCGCTTCGGGAGGCGGCGGTCGCCGGCCGCCCGATGCTGGCCTTTTCCTTTTGCCGGATCATTTCGCCGGCTTTGGCAGGCGTACGGTTAGCGCCAGGGCGCCCGCCGCGATCACCGCACTCGCGATGAAGACCATCCTTGAACCAAAGGCCCAGAAGACTACGCCCGCCAGCAGGGGGGTGATTGCGCGGGACAGCGATCCCAGGGAACGGTAGATGCCGAGCACCCGGCCCTGTTCGGACGGTTCGGAATAGAGCGATATGAGCCCGGTCGTCGAGGGATTGACAAGGCCGGACCCCGTGGCGAGCACCGCCAGTCCGGCATAGAGCACCCATGACCGCCAGGCGACGGCAATCAGGAGCAGACCGGCGGCCGAGAGGACAAGTCCCCACGAGAGAACGGGAATTTCCTCCATTTTCGTGAGTAGCTTGCGCACAATGTACCCCTGGGTCAGCACCGAGACGACCCCGAGAAACGTGAGCATCCAGCCGTTTTGGACGGCAGTGTAGCCAAACCGCTCGACCGCGAGGAAGGTGATCGAGGTCTCCATGGCCACAAACGCCACCGAAAAGACGAACGCGACGATGTTCGCGCGGCGCACCGGCTTGTTGTCCAACATCAGGATGGCCCGGATCGGGTTGCGGAGCCTCGCCTCGCGGGCCCCCGTGCGGGCCGCTTCCGGGAGGGTCTCCCGGAATTTCGCGCGAACCCAGAAGAAGTTGAGCGAGCAGGCGGCGAACGAAAGCAGCGCCGGCACCGAAAAGGGATTCACGCCAAACCGGGCCAGGCCGGGATGGTGCCGGAGAAGGTTGAAGACGGGTGCCACCGACAGCCCGCCGAGCATGGGGCCCGTCACCAGGCCCAGGCCGAAGGCCGCGCCGACGATGCCCATGGCGCGCGACCGCTCGGCGCGGGTCGTGACGTCGGCAACGGCGGCGGTTGCCACGGAGAGGTTGCCGCTGAAGGCGCCGCTGACGACACGGGAGACGACAAACATCCAGAACGAGCCGCTCACAAACCAGAGGAAATAGCCGAGGGCGGTCCCGGCGACCGTCCTCATGAGTATGCCCCGGCGTCCCCGGCGGTCGGACAGCGAGCCCCAGAACGGGGCGAAGACAAACTGGAGGATGGCGTAGACCGAGGTCAGCACGCCGCCGATGAGAACCGCTGAAAACGCATGGTCCTGGCCGAAGGCCCGTGCCGCGGCATCGCTCCGGGAGAGGAGCCAGCCGAGCAGCCCGCTGCGTCCCTCAATCTGCAGATAATACCCGATGACATTGGGTACGATCGGAAAGATGATCGAGAACCCGATCAGGTCGATGTAGAGGGTGAGGAAGATCACCCCAAGGGAAAGTGGGCGTTCGTTTTTCACGCGCTGTAGGGCAGCGGGAACCGCCTCATCAGCGCCAGGGCGCGCTGCCTCGAAGCCGCGACGGCAGCGGCCTCTTCCGGTGTGCCTATGGCCCGCAGGACGTTGTCGATGCACCCGGCGATTTCATCCATGTCGGGCTCCAGAAGGCCCCGGGTGGTCACCGCCGGCGTGCCCAGGCGGATCCCGGACGCCTGGAACGGGCTCCGTGTCTCGAACGGCACGGTGTTCTTGTTGCAGGTGATGTTTGCCAGATCGAGGGTCTCCTGCGCCTTCTTCGCCGTCAGCTCCGGAAGGTTCGCCCGGAGGTCGACCAGAAAGAGGTGGTTGTCCGTGCCTCCGGAAACGATCCGATAGCCCCGGTTGGCCATCGCCGCCGCCAGGGCCCTGGAATTGTCGATGATCTGCCGGGAGTAGGCCTTGAATTCCGGCTTGAGGACTTCGCCGAAGCAGACGGCCTTTGCGGCAATGATGTGCATGAGGGGGCCTCCCTGCGCGCCGGGGAACACCGCGGAATCGAGCGCCTTTGCGTGCGCCGCCCTGCAGAGGATGAGGCCGCCCCTCGGGCCACGCAGCGTCTTGTGGGTGGTCGTCGTGACAAAGTCGGCGTGGGGCACGGGCGAGGGGTGCAGGCCGGCGGCGACAAGTCCCGCGATGTGGGCGATGTCGGCGAAAAGCAGCGCGCCCGAGTCCTTCGCTATCGCTCCCATCCTGGCAAAATCGATCGTGCGCGAATAGGCGCTCGCACCCACCGTGATCATCTTCGGCCTTTCCCTTGCGGCCGTGGCCGCCAGCTCGTCGTAGTCGATCAGGTTGTCGTTCTCGCGCACGCCGTACGCAACAACCTGGTAGAGCTTCCCTGAGAAATTCGCGGGGTTGCCGTGGGTCAGGTGGCCTCCGTGGCTCAGGTTCATCGCCAGGATCTTGTCCCCGGGCTGCAGCACGGAGGTGTAGACCGCGAAATTCGCCTGGGACCCCGAATGGGGCTGCACATTCGCGTGCTCGGCGCCGAAGATCAGCTTTGCCCGGTCGATGGCGATCTGTTCGATGCGGTCGACATACTGGCAGCCTCCGTACCAGCGCCGGCCCGGGTATCCCTCGGCGTATTTGTTCGTCAGCACCGAGCCGGCGGCCTCCAGGACCGCGGGATACGTGAAGTTTTCCGACGCGATGAGCTCTATGTGGTCCTGCTGGCGGCCCAGCTCCGCGGCAATGATGGAGCTGATTTCGGGATCGAGGACGTTGAGCGGGGCTGGGTTTAGCATGTTTGGCGGGAATCTTTTTTCAGGAGTCGGCCGAGGTATTCAACAACGGAAGGCATGGCCTCGACGATTTCGTCACGGGCCGCCTCGTAACCCTTGACCGAGCCGCCGTAGGGATCGGCGATCTCCTTGGATTGACCCGGCGGCATCAGCTCCCGGAAGAGCAGCAGGTTCTCAGGGGGCGGCTGCGCCATGAACCGGATCGCGGAGCGGTGCGATTCGGTCATGACGAGGACCGCAGTGGCGCCGTCGAGCAGCTCCTGGGTGACCGGGCGGCTCCTGTGGCCGGCCAGGCTGATCCCCACCTTCTTGAGGGCCAGCGAGGAGTAATCCGTTGCCGGATCGCCCTGCCGCGCCGCCACCCCCGCCGACAGCACTTCGAGGGATCGGAGGGGCTCGGGCATGGCGGCCAGGGCATGGCGCAGCAGCGCCGCAGCCATGGGACTTCGGCAGATGTTGGCCGTGCAGACTACAAGGACATAGGACATCGGTGGCCCGGGGCCGTCACAGCGGACCCAGGGCAGGCACGATGGGCGATGAATTGCCGGGTGTCAGCCTAGATTTCTCGGGGTTGAAAGCCGGATCACAGGCGTTTGAGGGCAAGGAGCGCCCTGTGGAGCTGGACGGCACGCCGGAGCACGGCGTCGGTGAGCGGCCGGGGTGGTTCGGGCCGGTCGAGTTGCAAGTCGGCGCCCCCGTCGTCGTCGTCCCCGGACGCGCTGTCCGAGAGATGATCGCGGGCCAGCCTGGCCTCGTCGTTCCTGGGCTTTTCCACGGCATTGTCGATAAGGGACGCCAGCGTGGCCCCCTTGTCCAGCGCAGCGCATGCCCTGCGGTCGGTCTCAAGGCTCACCTCGATGGCGATATCGGGTTTGAAGCCCGGGGACGCCGGTCCGAGCACCACCAGGCCCCGGAGCGGGACGGGGCCCGTGGGCCACGCCAGGAGCAGGGGGCTTGTCTTGGCGTTCGCGAGGAGGAACACGGGGCTTGCCGGGGAGCATTGGGCCCGAAGCCACGCCGCAAGCGCGCCCGCGGCCGTGCGGTTGCCGTCGGCGAAGCGCAGGTCGAGCACACAGGGATGGCCCCCGACCTCGCCCGCGCGCGGCAGGTCCGCCGGGACGCTCAGCACCCTCCGATAGACCAGACCAAGGCCAAGGTCCCGAGCCTGCGGAGCCGCGTGGGCAATGCAGGCGGCCAGGGGCAGAAGCGAAAGGGCGGTCCGGAATTTCATCGGTTTCATGCCATCGGCTGGTCGGAGCCGATGTCGCTTCGGTGGTATTTGTCCGGATAGTCTATCGCGCGGCAGACCGCATACGCGCGATCCGCGGCGGCCCGAAGGTCCGGCGCCAGGGCCACGACACCGAGCACCCGGCCGCCGTTCGAAAGAATACGGCCCTGGTCGTCCCTCCTGGTCCCCGCGTGGAGGATGGCCGTCCCGGGAGGCAGGCCGGACGCGGGCGGCAAACCTATGACGCCGCCCCTGGCATAGGCGCCCGGATAGCCCCGGGCCGCAATGACGACGCAGATCGAGGCCTCGTTCCTCACCTTGAGTTGGAGGCCGCCCAGCCTGCCGTGGGCCGCGGCCCAAAGAAGGCCGAGGAGGTCGCTTTCCAGGCGAGGCAGCACCGCCTGCGTCTCCGGGTCGCCGAAGCGCGTGTTGTATTCGAGCACGCTCGGGCCGTCGGGCGTGAGCATGAGGCCGATAAAGAGGATACCCCGGAAGTCGATGCCCTCGTCGGCGATGGCGTTGACCGAGGGGCCGGCAATCTCGCGGTCAATCCTCTCCAGGAGGGCGGGGGAAACGGCGCCTGCCGGGGAAAACGCCCCCATGCCCCCGGTGTTTGGCCCGGTGTCGCCGTCTCCCGCACGCTTGTGGTCCTGCGCCGTCGGCAGGATCACATAGTCGCGTCCGGAGACGACCAGGAGGAGGGAGGCCTCATGGCCCACGAGGCAGTCCTCGATCAGGATCTCCGGCCTGGGGACCCCGGACGCCGCGCCGAGGGCGAGAAGGTCGCGAACCGCCGCCCCGGCCTCTTCCCGGGTGCGGGCCACGACGACTCCCTTGCCGGCGGCCAGCCCATCGGCCTTGACGACGATGGGCGCCGGCCTGGTCTCCAGCCAGCGGATCGCCGCATCCGCGTCGTCGAAGAAGGCTGCGGGCGCCGTGGGGATGCCGTACTTCCTGAGAATCCTCTTTGTGTGGATCTTCGACGCCTCGAGCCGGGCGCCGTCAGCCCGGGGCCCGAACGCGGGAATGCCCGCGGCGGCCAGCCTGTCGACGAGCCCGAGGGCGAGCGGCACCTCGGGCCCCACGACCACAAACTCCACGGACTCGGCCCGGGCAAGCGCGACAAGCCCGGCGATGTCGTCGGCGGCGACGGGCCGGCACTCCGCCTCCGCCTCGATGCCGGCGTTGCCGGGCGCGCAGAGCAGGCGCGGCCGCGACGGCGACGAGGCCAAGGCGCGGACAAGGGCGTGTTCGCGGCCGCCCGAGCCGACCACAAGTATGGAGCGGGGGAGGGAGTTCACAGCAGCTGGAGTTTCCGCCGGTAAAACGCGACGACCTCCTCGGGATCGTCGGTGAAGAGGATGTAGTCGCCCATCCAGGCCGGGGCGCGCTTTTGCCGGATCATCTCCCTGATCTGCCGCCGGAGATGGCCCCAGAATTTCGAATTGAAGAAGACGAAGGGCACCCTCGGGCGGATTCCGAGCTTGAGGTTGCACATCTCGATCCCGATCTCCTCGAGCGTGCCGACCCCGCCCACGTTGAAGATGCAGAAATCGGCGACCTCAAACCATTTCTGGCGGAAATGCCGCGAAGACTCCTGGAACGTGTTGAAGAAATCCACGCCGAGCTCGGGCGGCTGCGCCTCGAGTTCGAGGAAGCATGCGCCGGTCAGGGCCCCGGCGCTGCGGGCCTTCTCCGTGGCCACGCGCATCACCCCTGCGCCGCCCCCCGTGAGGACCCCGACATTCGGCCCGATGAATTCGGCGAGCTTCTCGACCAGCCCGGACACCCTGCTGGTGTCCGTCTCGTCGATCCCCACTGCCGAGCCGTAGAACGCGAGGATGGTCGTCTCCTGGAGCTTGCCGGCCAGCTCCTCCCGGACAAAGAAGCCATGGTCCTTCTTGTAGACATGGAGGTAAAGGTCGCGGCTTATCTCGTCGTACCAGTAGACCTCCACCCCTATGGCGTCAAAGGTGTCGAGCCGGGCGTGCGCGTTGCTGGACAGGAAGTAGCCGTGGGTGCGCGATGCCTTGCGGAAGATGATCCTGCGGAGCTTCAGGCCGCCGATGCGGATGAGGAGTTCCATGTGCTCGAGGAGGTCGGGAAAGAAGTCCACGACCAGCGTGTCGGCGTCCCCCGGGGACGCGTCCAGCGCCTGCACGAGGGTCCCGTAACCGCGGCTTTCGGCCGCCTTGGCCGCGGTTTTCCTCAGGTCCTCGGCCGACTTGAGGAGGATGGAGCGGTTCTCCATCGTGGCGCTCTGGCCGCGCACCGAGACGTTCGTCCTAGGACGCGCCTCGGTGTGGGTCTGGGGCGGGCTCTCGTCGAGGTGCTCATAGACCTGGGTCGCGGCGGCGAGCATGCGCTGGCGCTTGCGGGCCAGCGTCTTCTTCTCCGGATCGGTGTAGGCGGGGGCGCGGTAGACGTCGACGGAGACCAGGGGATTCACGATCGGCTGGTCCCCGGTGTTGTAGATCTCGAGCATGACGTTGGAGCCAAACGTCTTGATCGGGTCGAGGAGGACCGCGCTCGTGTGGATGCCGAAGTTGCCCTGCCCCGGGTTCAGCACGACGTAGTGTTCCTTCAGATACATCGAGCAGCTGGTGAGGATCCCGGAGCGGGGCTGCACGGTGAGCGGCGAGACCTCATGCCGGATCTGGGCCTTGTCCAGGAAGTTCCTCCCGGCGCTCCCGCTGACGATGCTTTCAAAGCTGATCCTCGGAAGCTTGGGATTGAGCGTGTAGTTGACCTGGTGCGGCGTCAGGAACACCCGGCCCACCCGGTCGATGCTGATCGTGTTGGGAAGCTTGATCCTGTTCTCCTTGATGGCCTGCCAGATCTCCTGGGTGGAAAGCTTGGCGCCCGCGGGGGCGTGGAAAAGCCTGCCGACGGGGGCGCCCGGGCGCAGGAGCTTCTTCCAATAGGCCGCGTTGGGGAAGCTGGAGTCGAAGATGAAGGCCTCCGCCCGCATCGCCAGGCGGTGGCCGTCGACAAAGGGAGGTCCCTGGAGCTGCATTTCTATCCCGATGCGGGCCAGCGAGCTGCGTTCGCTGAACTGGAGCTCCGAAAGATGCAGCTTAAGGAATTCGAATTCGGCCGCGTTCCTGGGCCAGAACGCCAGCGTGAGTTCCACCGTCCGTTCGTCATGGTTCCTCACGGTGAGGATTTGTCCATCCAGGCTGGTCCAGAATTGGTCGGGGTTCATGGTGCTCCGGGGCGAAGGCCCGGCATTCCTCACTTACCGGGTACGGCCCGGAGCATAAAGCTCTAAAAGCGCATCCCGGTAAATGATTGCATTTTGCGCGGGCGCGTGGCATGGCTCGGGATCATTGCATGAAAACAAAGCAACTTCCCACACTCTGCGCGCTCTCCATCGGACTTTCAATCATGGGGCGGGCCCAGGACATCAAGTTCACCGTTCCGAGTTCCACGCCTGCGGCATCGACGGCGCCGGCGGCGCCCGCAGCGGCGCCTGCGGCGGCCCCAGCGGCCCCCGCGGCGCCAGCGCCGACATTCACCGACGCCCAGAAGTGCGAGGAGATCGGCTGGGTGATTGGCAAGAAGACAAACATCGGCAATCTCAATTTCAACGATGAGCAGCGCGGCGCGTTTCTGAAGGGATTCACCGAGGCCCTGAACGGCGCCCCCACGCCGTTCCAGCAGGAGATCATGCCCTCGGCCAACGCTTTCATTGAGGTCAAGCAGAAGGAGTTCCTGGACAAGCTCAGGACGCAGGACATGGCCGACAACGAGGCTTTTTTCACAAGGCTTAAGGCTCAAAAGGACGTCGTGGAGCTGCCCAGCGGCCTTCGCTACCTCATCGGCAAGCAGGGGACCGGCCCGTTTCCGACGATCGACGACACGGTCACCTTCGACTATGTCGGGAAGCTGATCAACGGCAGGGTCTTTGATGATTCCGACAGCCACGGCAAACCCGCCCAAATCTCCCTTCGCAGAATGATCCCCGGCATGGCAGAGGGGATCCAGAAGGTGAGCAAGGGCGGCTCGATCACGCTTTTCATCCCCCCCCAGCTTGCCTATGGTGACAATGCGGCCGGCCCGGTTCCCCCCGGCGCCGCGCTGATCTTCGATGTGACGCTGCTCGACATTGCGGCGACTCCCCCGGCTCCAGCCGGAAAGTGACCAGGCGCCCGCTTGCGCCATGAACGCGGCGGACGTAAATCTATATCTCGTCGGGTTCATGGGGACGGGAAAGACGACCGTCGGCCGCGCTGCGGCCCAACGGCTCGGGTTTGCGTACCTCGACAGCGATCACGAGATCGAGCGGATGCAGGGGAAGACGGTCGCGGAGATCTTCGCCGGCGCCGGCGAGCCCGCCTTCCGCGCAATGGAGCGGGAATTTGTCACCCGGGGGCATCCCCCTGCGCGGGCCGCCGTTGCCTGCGGGGGAGGCCTCGTCATCCAGCCGGGATTGGGCGCCGAACTGCATTCACGGGGGGTCGTGGTTTGCCTTCACGCCTCCTTGGAGACGATCCTGGAGCGCACGGGCAGGCAGACGCACCGCCCCCTGATCGCGGGGGAAAATCCCGAGGGCCGCCTCCGCGCCCTGTACGCCGAACGGGAGTCGATCTACCGGAGCGCCGGCACCCTCATCCTGACCGACGGCAGGCCCCTGAAGGAAATTGTCGGGCACGTGGTCCGCGTCTGGAAACGGGAAGCCGCCGAATTTGCCCGGACCAGGAGCTGATCACTCCGGCGGCCTGCCGAAAGCCTGTTCCATTTTCGCGACAACCCAGGCCGGCGGGCGGACGGGGCGCCCCTGGCGGTCGACGAAGGCGTGCATGCTGGAACCGGTGGCCAGCAGCTCGTCGCCGCGTTGGACCCGGTAGTCCAGCTTGATCCGGAGCGCCGGCATTTCTGCGAGGGTCGCCGTGATATCGAGGGTGTCGTCGTACACCGCCGGGCGCAGATACCGCGCCGCAACCTCCAAAACCGGCAGGCGAAATCCCTCGGCCTCAAGGCGGGTGTAGGGAACCCCGATCCCCTTCAGCAGCGTGGTCCTTGCGATCTCAAACCAGGGCAGGTAGTTGGCATGATAGACAATGCCCATCATGTCGGTTTCGGCATACCGAACCGTCACCTGGGCGCGGGAAACGATCATGCCGTGCCTTCCCCGGCTCCAAACAGCGCCTCGGCGCATTTCTGCCAGCTGTTCCTGTGGGCCCAGATCCGGCCGGCGTCGCCCAATTTGCGCCTCAGGGCCGGGTCGTGGATGAGCTTCTCGAACGCCGCGGCAAGCTGGGCCGGGCGTTCCGGGGGAACGAGCAGCCCGGTGGCGCCGTCGAGCACCGCGTCGGAGACGCCCCCGACGGCGTGGGCGACCACCGGCAGGCCATGGGCCGCTGCCTCGAGATAAACCAGCCCGAAGCCCTCGACACTGTTCTCCTGGTGGACGCTCGTCATGGAGAAGATGTCGCTCCGGTCGTAAATCTCACCGAGCTCGTCGTCAGGCAGGTCTCCGAAGAAGCGGACCTTGACGTGGGGCTGGGCCGCGGCGGCGGCGCGAAGGGTCTCCTCGTAGTTGCCCTTGCTCTGGCTGCCCACGATCCAGTATTCGATCCGGGCGCCGACGTCGGGGGGGAGCATCTGGAGCGCGCCCAGCGTGGCCAAATGCCCCTTGCGCGGGTGGAGGCGCCCGACCGTGAGCACGACGATCTTGTTGTCGGGTCTGGCCCTCCTGGATGGCACGACCACAAAATCTGAGCGGACGGCGCCCGGCGTCATGAGGATCTTTCCGGCGGCTTCCGGAAAATGGCCCAGCAGCAGAAGTTGGGTGTAGCTGCTGAGCGTGCTGACCCGATCCGCCCGGCGAATGAGCCTGCGGACCAGGAACCGCCTCAAGGGGCTCCTCGCAAAGCGGATGATCTCCGAGCCGTGGAAGGTGAGGACCAGCCGCCTTGGTCTGAATGCTCCAAAGAACTGAAGCAGCATCATGGCGAGCATGGGGCCCGGCTCGGGCAGATAGACCGTCGCATGGCGCATCTGGCGCCGGGCCCTGAAAAACTCACAGGCCAGCCGGAACTGGCACCAGAGGTCGTGGGTGCCCCTGAGAGGAAGCCTGCGCAGCCGGAAGGGCCACTTCTTCTCCTGGGTCGCGGATGCAGATTGGGCCCAGACTTCGACGTCAAAACCAAGGCTGGTGGTCGCCCTGGCGATTTCCTCGGTGAAGGTGGCTATGCCCCCCCGGACCGGGTAAAACTCATGGGTGATGAGAAATACGAAATCTCCGGGATCGGCGGTCGCAGACGATGCGTTCATTCTTTTATCTATAGAACAAGGCCACAGCAACCTTGTCTGACGCTTAGCGTCTGGCAAGGTTGCATAAATAACTGGTGCCAAACGGACGAAGCCAGGGCTTTGGAATGGATTTGCTTTATTCCTCCTAACAACCTAAATCGCGCAAAACCATGGCAGATGCAGTCAACCCAAATTTGGCGCCCTCAAAGCAGGCTGCAACCGGCCCAAAACCATTTGCATCGGAGGATGAAGTCGCACTTCGTGAAGCTCTAAAGCGCTGTTCTCCATCGACTTTTGAAGCTGCTGTTCAGTACAGGAGAACGGGCAACGCCGAGCATGTCCCCGCCGTGGTCATCGGGGTCATCGAGCGTTTCGTGGAACCCGAACTCCGGGTGAAGCTCAAGGATGCCGACGACGATCTGCGCCTGATAGAGGACCTTGGCATCGATTCCCTCACGATGATGGAGATCGTCATACTGGTCGAGGATGTGCTCCAGATGACGATAAACAACGATGAGCTGCGAAATCTTCGCACAGTCGGCGACGTAAAGACCTTTATAGACTGCAAGATCCGAGGTCTTCCCCTGCCCAAACCGACAAAATTCATACCGATAGAGCAAATTGGCGCCGTGATGCCGGTGCAGCCGCCCTTCCTTTTCCTGAACGAGGCCTCGGTGAGTTCAACGACGGCCAATGGCAAATACAAGATCACCGGCCAGGAGTTCTTCCTTCAGGGTCACTTCAAGGACAATCCGGTGATGCCGGCGTCGATCATGCTGGAGGCCTTGGGGCAGCTTGCGGTGCTTTACCTGCTCGAGGGAGCCCCGGTCGAGCCGGGCAAGGTGATAGGCTCGCATACGATATTTTTTGCCGGATGCGAAGGCGTGCGCGCGCACCGGATCTGCAAACCGGGCGATCTCCTTACCCTCTCGATCAAGCCCAAGCGCATGAAGATGCCTTTGGCCACATTCGAGGGATCGATCAGGGTGGGGCAGGAGAAGGCTGTGATCGTCGAGGAGGTCACGCTCACCTTCGGCCTCGTGGATGCGGCCGCCGCGCCGGGTCCGGCGCAGGATGGGGCTCCGCCGCCGGCGGATAACGTTGAGTCAACGGCGCCCACGCCCCTCCGGCCGGCAATCAACGGTTGAACGCTAGGCGGAGGGTCTAGCAGGCTGTTGAAAAACTATGCTGGCCGGCGCGACTAGCGATTTTTGTCGGGAGCAACGCGGAGTTGCGGGAGCAATCCTCACAGAGGCTATCCCCGCCCAGGACAACGCCGCGGGAGTGCCTTCTGGCGCAACGACGGCTCAGCAGAGTTTTTCAACAGCCTGCTAGATCCCTTGCCCCGAGTATTCATAACCGGCCTGGGTTTTGTGACAAGCATCGGCAACGATGCGTCCTCCGTCTCGGACAGCCTCCAGGTGCTCCGACACGGACTTGAGGCCTATCCGCCATTCCAGAAGCCCGACATCCCCTGCAAGGTCGTGGGCACGATCAAGGATTTCTTCACCGACTCCCCCGATCCCGAGGATTGGAAATGGCCGGGACGGTACGCGATCAAGCGCGACGTCCTCCGCTCGATGGCTCCGAACGGCCTCTTTGCCCATTGCGCGATGCTGCAGGCGCTCGAGGACGCCAGGCTCGCGCCCGCCGACGTGTCGAATACCGACACAGGCCTCTATGCGGCCTCGGGCGGCTCGCCGATGCTCACCCACCACCACCACGAGCGGCTGGGCAAGGTCGGCGTCATGCGCTGCTCCCCGATGGGCATCGTGGCCTCGATCGTCGGAACGCTCAATTTCAACCTGGTGGCCGCTTTCAAGATCAGGGGCTCCTCCTGCGGCTTTTCGTCCGCCTGCGCCTCCTCGGCCCACGCGCTGGGCTACGCCTTCGACGACATCGCCCTCGGGCGCCAGAAGCGGATGTTTGTGGTGGGCGGCGAGGACGGGAACGTCGACGCCATCCTCCCCTTTGCGGGCATGCGCACCCTTTCGCTGCAACCAAACCCCGATCTGGCCTCGCGCCCATTCGACGCCGCGAGGGACGGGTTTGTGGGGACGGGCGGCGGCGCCGTGGCCGTGCTTGAGAGCGAGGAGGAGGTGGCCCGCCGCGGCATCAGGCCCCACGCCGAGATCCTTGGATGGGGCCAGGCTTCCGATGGCTATAATGTGGCCATCTCCCATCCCGAGGGATCGGGCCTTCGTCTTGCGATGGAGCTTGCGCTCCGCCAGAGCCGGGTGAACCCCGGCGACATCGACTACGTGAACGCCCACGCGACCTCCACTCTTATCGGGGACATCGCCGAGGCACGCGCCCTGAACGCCGTTTTCCCGTCGGCGCAGTCCCGGCCGGCGATCAGCAGCACGAAGGCCCTGACAGGGCATGGTCTGTCGCTTTCCGGCGTCATGGAGGTCGGTTTTTGCGCGCTCGCCATGGGAGGGGGCTTCATGCCCGGGTCCGCGCATATCTCTGAAATCGACCCCGCATGCGGGGGGCTCAACATCATCCGGCAGACGGTGCACTCCAGACCGGGTCTGGTCCTTAAAAACAGCAGCGGATTCGGGGGGGCAAACGTTGCCTTGGTGCTAAAGTGTGCCTGATGGCAGCATCCCCATGGCCCACCGAGTCTCGGACACCTACCGCACGGCATTCGTAACAGGGGCGTCGGCCGGGCTCGGTCTGGCGTTTGCCAGAATGCTTCTCAGGGAGGGCGTCTCCCTCTGGGGCACGTCGCGCGACCCCGGAAGGCTCGCGCAGCTTGCGCAGGAGTTCTCCACCGGTTTCACGGCGGTGGCGCTCGACCTGGGGGACGCGGCTTCCGCGGAATCGGCCTATCTTGGCGCGGCGGCCCAGGCCGGAGGCGCGTTCGACCTGGTCATCAACAACGCGGGCTACGGAGTCTTCGGCGAGTTTGGGGCGACGCCGGCGGCCGATTGGAGGGCCCAGGTCGAGGGAATGCTCGGAACGACCCTGGTGCTCTCCCATGCCGCCTACAGCTCGATGCGGGCGGGCAAACGGGGCTGCCTGGTGAATGTGTCCTCGATGGCCGCGGAATTTCCGCTTCCGTTCATGAGCGGGTACAACGTTTCGAAGGCCGGCCTGTCGGCCCTCAGCGAAAGTTTGCTCTTTGAATCCCGCGGCAGCCCGATCAAAGTCATCGATTTCCGGCCGGGCGACTACCGGACGGCCTTCAACACATCCATGCATCGATCCACCGCGGCCACGGGACCCGATCGCCGGACTGAAAATGCGTGGAGAAAGCTCGAGGGGCATCTCCTGTCGGCACCCGAGCCCGGCATCGCCGCACGCGACCTCAGGCGGGCGTTGCTCAGGGGAAGGCGCGGGATTGTGCGCTCGGGCACGTTCTTCCAGGTGCGCGTGGCGCCGCTCCTTGCCAGGCTGGCGCCATCCTGGCTCGTGCGGAACGGCACCGCCTGGTATTTTGGCTCGACCTGAGGACCGGCCAACTTCAACCGCAGGAGCCTATTGTCAAAAGTCCGCATACTCGTCCTGACTTCAAGCACCGGCGGAGGCCACGATGCCCGTGCGGAGGCCTTTGCCGAGTGGTGCTTCGAGCTCTACCGACACGATGTCGACGTGCGCATCGAGCAGATGCTCGAGAAGTCGTCCGTGGTGAACCGGGCGGGCGTGAACTTCTACAACCGAATCCAGAAGGCTGCTCCTTGGGTTCACCGGCTTTTCTACGCCTTCGTCGAGCTTCTGAGCTACCTGAACCGGGATACGGTCTCCCTCGGACGCGGCTACTACCTGAAGGTCATCGATGAATACAGGCCCCACCTTGTCTTCAGCGTGCACGACTGCCTGAACCGGGGCTATTTCCAGCTGGCGCGAAAAAGGCTTGGGCCGGGAAACGTCCGTTGCGCCACCTATTGCGGGGAATTCTCAGGCGGATGGGGGTATTCCCGGAATTGGATCGAGCCCACCGTGGACCTGTATTTTTCGCGAACGCCGACCGCACGGGACTATGCCGTCAAGAAAGGGGTGCCCGTGGGCAAGACCCTCGTGAGGGGCTCGCTGATGCCGCCCCAGTCCTACGTCGAGGTCATCGCGCCCGGGGACCGCGGCGCCTTCAGGCAGAACCGGCTGGGCCTTCGCCCTGACCTCTTCACTGTCTTTTTAGCCACGGGAGGGAACGGGGCGAACAACCATCTCGACCTGCTTCCTGAACTTCTGCCCCATGCCGACCGGTGCCAGGCCATTGTCATCTGCGGCCGCAACAAGGACACCTACAACAGGCTCGTCCACTGGAGGGCCCTCCATCCCGAGTTCAATTGCCACCTCGAGGGATATTCGGAAACCGTTCATCTTCTGATGCAGGCCAGCGATGCGATAGTAACTCGGGGTGGAACAACCACATGCGCACAGGCGCTGCATTTCAGGTGCCCGATCATCTTCAATGCGTTCGGGGGCATCATGCCCCAGGAGGAACTGACATGGAAATTTTTCCGAAACGGCGCCTCGTGTCCCAAGATCGAGAATCCCGCCGATTTTGCCGCGTTGATCCGCGCCTGGCTTCGAGATCCTTCATCCTATCATATTGCCTACGAAAAATTTATAACACTTCGCTACGAGGAGGATCCGACGATTCTCATCGAGGAGCTCGTCAATCTCGCGAATTCGGTGGCTCTTGAGAAACTCGACCGCCGTCCGTTGTCATTCGTGACCGTTGTCCACCGGGCGCCGGTAATTTGAAACCTTTGTGGGATTCCGCCGTCACACGGTATGAACCTCCGCCCGACCCCGAGGAGTTATCCAATCCCCATGGCATGCTTCCGGAATTTTAGCCCGCGTCAGAGCGCGGTAAAGTACGTCTGCGCGGCGGCCTTCATTTTTCTCGGAATTTCCTCCGCCCTCGGGGCAGCCTCCGCCGGGCGCGTCCTCTTTGAGGACAGCATCAGGGCGATCTCGTCACCCGCGCCGAATGCCCCTGCCGTCGCCCACCGGGCAACCCTTGTCCGGTCGAACCTGATGGCCGGTGAATCGGCCGCACGGATCAAGGTCGAGTTCGCCCTGCGCATGCGAAACTTTCCGGAGCTGCAGGCGCGCGTGGCCCGGGGGGAATTGATTCCCCGCTACGAGATGGAGGAAAGGTACTTCCCCCTGGCAGCCGACCATCGCGCGGTCTCGGCCTGGCTCAAGGCGCAGGGCCTGGGTGTGGAACCCGACGACGCCACCCACCTCTCCGTATTTGCCACCGGGACCGTCGACCAGTTTTCCCGGGTGCTCAACGTGAGTTTCGGTCGGGTTGCCCTCGACGGTGTGGAATACACCTCGGCGACGACCGCGCCTTCGCTTCCCTCGGACATTGCAACCCCGGTGCTCGGCATCCACGGCCTTCAGCCGCAATTTCACCCGCACAGGCTGACGAACCTCGGCGTACACCGCACGCTCAAGCCCCAGCTCGCAACCTATTATCCCAGCCAGATCATAACCGCCTACAATGCGAGCATACCGGGAGGGATAACCGGGGCCGGCCAGTCCATTGCGGTCGTCAGCGATGCGTTTCCGACTCAGAACGATGTGGTGACTTTCTGGAACAGCGCGAGCATCGGCCAGAATTGGAACAACGTGACCCTGGTGAATGTGAACGGGGGGCCCGT